>Ga0070741_10003073_pt1 | contig 42497 bp, 45 predicted proteins | sample Coa_R1_4_FD_66440 | JGI IMG/M metagenome (GOLD analysis project Ga0070741, IMG submission 66440) | Surface soil microbial communities from Centralia Pennsylvania, which are recovering from an underground coalmine fire - Coalmine... | ecosystem: Environmental > Terrestrial > Soil > Unclassified ... | reverse complement strand
ACCGCGATGCGCGAGAAGAAGAAGATCGGCGAGATCGCGCAATCGATCCTGACCGCGTCGGAGATGTTGAAATGACCGGCCCGCTGCAAATCGGCTTTATCCCGCTGATCGACGCCGCCGCCATCGTCATCGCGGTCGACAAGGGATTTGCCGCGGAGGAGGGGCTCGACGTCAACCTCGTTCGTGAAGTGTCGTGGTCGAATGTCCGCGACAAGCTCAATATCGGCCTGTTCGATGCCGCGCATTTGCTGGCCCCCGTGGCGATCGCCTCGAGTCTGGGCATCGGTCACGTCAAGGTGCCGATCGCGGCCCCCTTCAATCTCGGAATCAACGGCAATGCGATCACGGTGTCGCCCGCGCTGCATGCAGCGCTCATGGGCGAGATCGACGGCGACCGTTACGATCCCCTGGCGACCGCCCGCGCGCTTTCGCGCGTGGTGGCGGCAAGGCGCAAGCGCGGCGCCGAGCCGCTGACCTTTGCGATGACCTTCCCGTTCTCGACCCACAATTATCAATTGCGGTTCTGGATGGCCGCCGGCGGCGTCGATCCCGACGAGGATGTCCGCATGGTGGTGCTGCCGCCGCCGTTCATGGCCGACAGCCTCGCGAGCGGGCAGGTCGATGCCTTCTGTGTCGGCGCGCCCTGGAATTCGATCGCCGTCGACCGCGGCGTCGGCCACATCCTGCATTTCGTTTCCGACATCCTGGTGCGCGCCGCGGAGAAGGTGCTGGCGGTTCGCCAGAACTGGTCTGAGCGCAATCCCGATGTCGTTGCGGCGCTGGTGCGCGCGACTGCTCGCGGGTCCGCGTTCGTCGAAGAGAACCGCGAAGAGTCCGCGCACATCCTGGCGCGGCCGGATCGGGTCGGCGTCGACGCCGAACTCGTCAAACGCACGTTCGACGGACATCTGAAGATTTCGCCAGACGGCACCATGCGCCGGAGCGATCGCTATCTGCTTGTCGGACGCGAGGATGCGTCAAGGCCCGATCCGGTGCAGGCGGCCTGGCTTTACGCGCAGATGGTGCGGTGGGGTCAGATCCCGCTGAGCAAGGACGCGCTGCGGACCGCGATGGCGGCCTTCCGGCCCGACCTCTACGACGCCGCGCTCGGCAAGCGCGCGCGCCCGGCGCCGCCTCGCCCCGAGGCGTTCGCCGCATTCGCCGGGCCCGCCTTCGACCCCGAGGACATCACGGGCTATCTGGCCTCTTTCGATGTCGCCAAACGCGCCTGATCAAACATTAGGCATTGCGATTCGAAGCTTATTTCTTAGGCTTTCTGCATTGAGAAAAGGCATGAACTTTGGTCCAGTTAATGCACCGCAAAACACTTAACTAACTGATTTCATGAGACTTATATTCTCATATCGCAGTGGCACACCTCTTGAATGAGGGAAGCTTAGCCGGCTGTCACTGGTGCCCGTCGGCGTCTTCCACGATGGATTTCCGCAGCAACGAGGCTGATCGGACCGTCCGCAACTCGCGGGCGACCGCACACCCGAATTGTCCTCGTTGTGACCACGCACGCGCGTGGCAGCTGGAGCTTCGACATGGATTACGCAAAGCCTTCCGACGTTGTCGCCTCGATGATCGATGCCGGCGTCAAGAAATTGGCACTCGGACCGCGCGACCTTCTGATCCGCGGCGCGATCTCGGGCGCACTGCTTGGCGCGGCAACCACGCTCGCCTTCACCGGTGCGGTCACCACGGGCCAGCCGCTGGTCGGCGCGCTGATCTTCCCGGTCAGCCTCGTCATGATCGTGCTGCTCGGGCTCGAACTCGTGACCGGCAGCTTTGCCTTGGTGCCGCTGGCGCGGCTCGAGGGCAAGGCGAGCTGGAATGCGGTGATCGTGAACTGGTCCTGGGTGTTCGTGGCCAACCTGCTCGGCAGCATCGCTTTCGGCGTGCTGATCGCGATCTCGCTCACCAACATGGGCAAGGTCGAGGTCGCCGGCGTCGCCGCGCGCATCGTCGCGATCGCGGAAGCCAAGACCATCGGCAACGCCGCGATCGGCACCGCCGGCATGGTCAGCGTCTTCGTCAAGGGTATCCTCTGCAACTGGCTGGTCTGTCTTGGCGTCGTGATGGCCATGACCTCGACCTCGACGATCGGCAAGATCGCTGCGACCTGGCTGCCGATCTTCCTGTTCTTCGCGCTCGGCTTCGAGCACGCCGTGGTCAACATGTTCATCATTCCGACCGGCATGCTGCTCGGTGCGAAGGTCAGCGTCGCCGATTGGTGGCTGTGGAATCAGATTCCCGTCACGCTCGGCAATCTCGTCGGCGGCTTCGTGTTCACGGGGCTTGCGCTCTACGCGACGTATAAGCCGGCCAAGCAGCCTGCCCCGGCAACGTCGGTCGCGATCCAGGCAGCGGAATAAAGGCTACTTGCAATCATGAAGCTTGAAACGATCGCCGTCGACTTCACCGACGAGCAGAAGCGCTACCTCGAAGGCTTTGCGGCCGGCGTGCAGATCATGCGCGGCGGTCGCGGCCTCGGCGGTGGCGCGGCTCCTGCCAAGGCTGACGCGGAGCCGACCGGACCGGATGCCGCCCATATCAAGGCGCAGGACAAGGTTGTCGCCGCAGGCAAGAAGCTCGCCGATCAGGAAAAGTTCAAGCGCGAGGAGCACCCGTTCGACGCCTATCCGCGGCTGAAGCAGCAGGCGCTCGACAATGCGCCGCCGGTGCCGGCCGACAATTTCCGCTGGCGCTATTTCGGCCTGTTCTACGTCGCGCCGGCGCAGGACTCCTACATGTGCCGGTTGCGGATGCCGAACGGCATTTTGAAGCATTGGCAACTCGCCGGCCTTGCCGATCTCGCCGAAAGCTGCGGTGGCGGCTACAGCCACGTCACCACCCGCGCGAACTTGCAGATTCGCGAAGTCCTGCCGAAGAACGCGGTGAGGCTGATCGAGGGCATCCAGGACCTCGGCCTGTGCTCGCGCGGCTCGGGCGCCGACAACATCCGCAATGTCACGGGTACGCCGACCGCCGGCATCGATCCGCAGGAGTTGCTGGACACGCGGCCCTATGCGCGCGAGTGGCACTTCCACATCCTCAACGACCGCTCGCTCTACGGCTTGCCGCGCAAATTCAATGTCGGCTTCGACGGCGCTGGCAAGATCGCCGTGCTGGAGGACACCAACGATATCGCGTTCTCCGCGGTCGAGGTGAGGGACGGCCACGGCATCGAGCCCGGCATCTGGTTCCGGCTCGGCGTCGGCGGCATCACCGGCCACAAGGACTTCGCCAGGGCGACCGGCATCATCGTCAAGCCGGAGGACGCCACCAGGGTAGCCGATGCCATCGTACGCGTCTTCATCGATACCGGCGACCGCACCAGCCGGCTGAAGGCGCGGCTGAAATACGTGCTTGATGCGATGGGCGTCGACAAGTTCATGCTCGCCGTCGAAGAACGCCTCGGCCGCAAGCTGACCCGCGCGCCGGAAGAAGCGATTGCGACGCGTCCGGCCTTCGATCGCATGGCGCATATCGGTGCGCATAGCCAGAAGCAGGACGGTCTGAACTGGATCGGCGTGGTGCTGCCGGTCGGCAAGCTCACGGCCGACCAGATGCGCGGGCTCGCGAAGATCGCACAGGACCTCGGTGACGGCGATATCCGTCTCACGGTCTGGCAGAACCTCCTGATATCGGGAATACGCGACGAAAATGTCAGGCTTGCCACGGCCGCGATCGAAAAGCTCGGCCTGTCGGTCAAGGCTTCGCAGATCCGCGCCGGCCTCGTCGCCTGCACCGGCAATTCCGGCTGCAAATTCGCGGCGTCCAACACCAAGCTGCATGCTGCCCATATTGCCGACTGGTGCGAGCCACGCGTCGATGTCGATACGCCGCTCAATATCCATCTCACGGGCTGCCACCACTCCTGCGCGCAGCACTACATCAGCGACATCGGACTGCTCGCGGCGAAAGTGCCTGCGGGCGAGGGCGATGACACGGTCGAAGGCTATCATCTCGTTGCAGGCGGCGGCTTCGGGCCGCAGGCCGAAATCGGTCAGGAGGTCTATCGCGACGTCAGGGCTGAGGATGCGCCGCAGACGGTGGAGCGGCTGCTGAAGGCCTATCTCAAGCACCGCGCCTCGCCCGAAGAACACTTCCTGACCTTCGCGCGCCGTCACGACGGCGAGAGCCTGCGCAAACTCGCGGATGCCGAGGTGTCCTCATGAACCAGATCACTCCCACCGCGAAGCTGGAGATCATTCCATCAAGCGCGCCGTTCTCGGAAGCGCAGCGATCCTGGCTCAACGGCTTCTTCGCCGGTTTGCTGACGACCGACGGCGCGGTGCCGTTGTCCGCCGAGCAGGGTGCCGCGCTCGTGCCCGGCGCGGCCGGCGGCGAAGACGACGGCGAAGCGCCCTGGCATGACCAGACCTTGCCGATCGCCGAGCGCATGAAGCTCGCCGAGGGCCGGCCGCTGCGGCGGCGAATGATGGCGGCGATGGCGCAGCAGGATTGCGGCCAGTGCGGCTACAATTGCAGCGACTATTCGGACGCGATCGCGGGCAAGACGGAGGCGCGGCTCAATCTGTGCGTTCCCGGCGGCAAGGAAACCGCGCGGATGCTGAAGTCGCTCTACGAGGAACTCGACCGGGCGCCGGCACCGGCGTCTTCCGGAGCCGTAACGCCCGCGGTGGCGGTGACCGCTGTTATCAGCGAGCCCGGCCGCTCCCGCGACAATCCGGTTGCGGCGACCTTCGTGTCGCGCACCTTGCTCAACAAGAGGGGGTCGGAGAAGGAGACCTGGCACATCGATTTCGATCTGTCGGGGGCCGGCCTCGACTATGTCGTGGGCGACTCCTTTGGCATCTTCGCGAAAAACGACCTTGGTCTCGTTGACCAGATCATCGCGCTGCTCGGCGCCTCGCACACGACCGCGGTGCGCGGCAAGACCCTGCGCGAGGTCCTGATCGAAGACGTGTCATTGTCGCCGGCGCCGGACAGCCTGTTCGAACTATTGTCGTATCTGACCGGCGGCGCCGAGCGCGAAAAGGCGAGGGCGCTGGCGCAAGGCGAGGATCCCGACGGCGATGCCGCCACGCTTGATGTGATGGCGGTGCTGCAGAAATTCCCGAAAGTGCGGCCGCATCCGGAGGCCTTCATCGAGGCGCTGGAGCCCTTGCAGCCGCGGCTTTATTCGATTTCATCCTCGCACAATGCCACGCCCGGAAAACTGTCGCTGACCGTCGACTGCGTGCGTTACGTCGTTGGCAAGCGCAAGCGTCTGGGTCTCGCCTCCACGTTCCTTGCCGAGCGCATCAATCCCGGTGACGCCGTCAAGGTCTACGTGCAGAAGGCGCATGCCTTTGGACTGCCGCAGGACGCGAAGACGCCGATCATCATGATAGGGCCCGGGACCGGCGTGGCGCCGTTCCGCGCCTTCCTGCTCGATCGCAGGGCGACCGGCGCCACCGGCAAGAACTGGCTGTTCTTCGGCCACCAGCGCAGCGACTGCGATTTCTTCTACCGCGACGAACTCAACGCGATGAAGACGTCGGGCTTGCTGACACGGCTGTCGCTGGCATGGTCGCGCGACGGCGAAAAGAAGTTTTACGTGCAGGATCGCATGCGCGAGGTCGGCCGCGAATTGTGGAGCTGGCTCGCCGATGGCGCCAATGTCTATATCTGCGGCGATGCCAAGCGCATGGCCAAGGACGTGGAGCGCGCCTTGGTGGACATCGTCGCGCAGTTCGGCGCGCGCTCGACCGACGAGGCGATTGCCTTTGTCGGCGATCTCAAGAAAAAGGGCCGATTCCAGCAGGATGTGTATTAGGGCGTGGACTCGCAAGTTCCGGAACCCACGAATCCGACTCAAAAGCGGCCGAATGGATTTCTCCGATGAGGCCGCGCCAGAGAATATTCAAGCACGATTGTGATTTGCGAAAGCACCGCATCACTATTTGCGGCGTCATCTTGCGAAAGCGTAATGCCGGCATTTGATTAGCGCGCATGGGGCGATGGAGATCCACCATGCGCGAACTAAAGGCGGAAGCCCGCCTGCATTGGCTTGCGCGCTCGCTCAGGCGCAACGGCGCAAGCGCCCACCTCGCGGCCGTCTACGGCGCATTCGCCGTCATCGCAGCCGTCGTGTTCGGCACGCTGTCGATCCATCCATTCTGAAAAATCAAGCGGCGCGCTTGAACGGCGCCACTTCAATTCTCGCATCTTTCAGTGCTTGACGCACCCCGCGCGCAATCCCGACCGCTTCGGGATTGTCGCCGTGGATGCAAATCGTATCGATGCGCGACTTGACGACCTTGCCGGTCACGGAAACGATGGCGCCATCCTGCACCATCCGCACCACCCGTTCGGCGATCAGCTTTGGATCGTGCAACACGGCGCCCGGTTTGCGACGCGACACCAGATTGCCGTCGTCCTCATAGGCGCGGTCGGCAAACGCCTCATGAGCCATCGGAAGATTGGCGCGCTCGCCGGCCTTGACCAGCTTCGAATTGGCAAGCACCACGAAAATCAGATTCGGATCGACGGCCTTGATCCCGTCGGCGATCGCCTGCGCCGTCATGTCGTCCTCGCAGGCGACGTTGGAAATCGCACCATGCGCCTTGACATGCGTCACCTTGTGACCGGCAGCGGTTGCGATGGCCTGCAATGCGCCGATCTGGTAGGCGATCAGATTTTCGATCTCTGACGAGCTCAAGCCGGGCATCGGCCTGCGGCCGAAACCGTGCAGGTCGCGATATCCGGGGTGGGCGCCGATCGAAACGCCCCGCGCCTTTGCCAGCTCAACCGTCTTGCGCATGACATCGGCATCGCCGGCGTGATATCCGCATGCGATGTTCACTGATGTCGCGAGCTCGATCATCTCGGCATCGTGCCCCATGACCCACGGGCCGAAGCTTTCACCGAGGTCGGAATTGAGGTCGACTGTTTTCATGTCCGCTCCCTGTTCGCTTCAAGTGTTTCCGCCTGCCAGGTGCCGACATCGACCGCGTTGACGGCGCTGCCTGCGACATTAGCACCGCGCAAGGCGTCGATGTTGAGTTCCGTGCCCTCAAAGATGCGCAAACGGCTGGGCAGGGAGTGCAGCTGGTCTTGGAATTTTCGCGCTTCGGCCTGCGCCTGCGCCATGCTGACGGCCTTGAAGCGGAACGCCGTTCCGGCCGGCGTCTGCGCCAGCCGTCCGAGATCGGCTGAAATCACGGTCGCGATCTTCGGATAGCCGCCGGTGGTGTTGCGATCCATCATCAGCACGATCGGCGCGCCGTTGCCGGGGACCTGGATGCTGCCGTCGACGGTACCGTCAGACACGATGTTGTGGCCTGCGAGATGCTTGATGACGGGGCCTTCGAGGCGATAGCCCATCCGGTCGCTGGTGGCCGAGATCTTCCATTCGCTGTCGAGGAACAATGCCTTCGCATCATCGGCAAATTCATCGTCCTGCGGTCCCAGCACCACGCGGATCGGTCCGCTCTCGGCGGGAAGCTCGATGCGTTGCTCGGGCGCGCCGCTGGCGGCCTTTGCCGCGAGCTCGTCGCCTTGCTGCAGCGGTCGCGCAAAAGGACTGCCCAGTCCCGCGCGCGGATTGACCGCGAGGCTGCCGAAAGTCGGCTCGCCCGCGATACCGCCTTCGATCGCGAGGTAGCTGAAGGCGCCGCCTCTGGCGAAGCCGATATTGAGCGTCTCGCCTTCCGCAAGGGTCATCGATGCATCATTGGGCATGGCGCGGCCGGCGATATCGATGCTGCGCGGCGCGCCGCAAAGCGCGACGCGCACCGCGCCGTCCCGTGCCGTGAAGGAAGCCGTGAACGGTCCGATCTCGATGGCGGCGGCAAATGGTTCGTTGCCGAGCAGCGTGTTGGCGGCTGATAGCGCGAGGCGATCCATCGCGCCGCTCGCCACGAGACCGTAGCGCTGGTAGCCGTCGCGGCCGCGATCCTGCACGGAACAGGCAGGCCCGATCGTTGACACCACGAGCTTGCTCATGCCGCGACCAGTTCGGCGATGATCTCGCCGGCCTCCGCGGCGCGTTCCTGCTCGGCGAAGGTTTTTGCGTCGATCGGAAAGAAGGTCACGCGATCGCCGGGCTCCGTCAGGAACACCGGGTCGCGGTGCAGCCGAAAGGTCCGCACGGCCGTTCGTCCGAGAAGATGCCAGCCGCTTGGCGCCGCCAGGCATTGGATGCCCGCCTGCACGCCGCCGATCGAGATCGTTCCGGCCGGCGTGAACACGCGCGGGCTCGGCCGTCTCGGCATATGCAGCGACTTGTCGAGCCCGGACAGGTACGACCAGCCCGGCGTGAAACCGATCATGGCGACGCGATAGTTGCCGCCGGAATGGCGCGCCACCACCTCGTCAGGCGTAATGTTCAGGGTCTTTGCGACCTCCTCGAGGTCGATGCCGTTCTCGCCGCCATAGGCGACCGGAACGCGCCAGCGCCGCGATTTCCCGGACGCTTGTGCAGGCATCTGCGAAAGCGCGAGGAGCTTCTCGCCGAGCGCGTCGAAACCGATCCGCACGGGATCGTAGTGCACCAGCAGCGAACGATAGGTCGGCACCGTCTCCGTTACGCCTTCGACATGGGCGGCCGCAAGCGCACGGTCGAGAGCCAGCACACGCTGGTTGGCGGCGTCATCGATATTTTTGGCGAATTCCACCGCGATGGCGCGGTCGCCACTCGGCAACAGGCGGGGCGGTGGAAGGGGCATGGCTCACGAAGGCTCTTTCGCCATGCTTTTCGCTCAACTCGTCGTGCTTGTCACGCCCTTGACGCGGGAACGCAGCCCCGCAAGATGCGCTCCGCCAGTTTCCCCGACCGGAGCGCGCTTTTTCGATGTCCATGACCCCCGACGCCATCAAGACCCTGTCCAGGATCACCACCGCCACCATCACCACCGTGCTCCTGAAGAAGGGCCTGCGGAACGTCTGGATGCGCGGCGCGCGGCCGCTGAAGCCCGGCCTGCCGCGGCTGGTCGGCCCCGCTTTCACCCTGCGCTTCGTTCCCGCGCGCGAGGATCTCGCCACGCCGGAATCCTGGTCGTCGCCGATCTCCACCCGCACCGCGATCGAGGCGATGCCGGCCGGTTGCATTGCGGTGGTCGACGCCATGGGCATCACCGATGCCGGCATTTTCGGCGACATCCTCTGCGCGCGCATGGTCAAGCGCGGCGTCACCGCGTTGATCACCGACGGCGTGGTGCGCGATGTCGAGGGCGTGCTCGGCACCGGCATGCCGGTATGGTGCGACGGCTATGCCGCGCCGCCGTCGGTCGCCGGTTTGACCTTTGTCGGCTGGGGCGAACCGATCGGCTGCGGCGGGGTCGCCGTGTTCCCCAACGACGTCGTGGTCGCCGACCAGGATGGCGCGGTGCTGATCCCGCAGAAGATGCTCGATCACGTGCTGGGCGAAGGCGAGGAACAGGAACGGATGGAAGCCTGGATCGTCAATGAGGTGAACAATGGCGCGCAACTGCCGGGCCTTTATCCCATGAATGCCGAGACCAAGGCGCGCTACGAGAAATCGAAGAAGTAGCCGGGGCAACCGGCGCGCAACGAGGGAGAAACATCATGGAGATCTATCCCGCCGGCTCGCGGCCGACGCGGCGTGCACCGGCCGAAAATTTCACTGGAACGGTTTGGCAGGACCCGATCATCTCTGCTCCCGCGCCGGCGCGGGTCGTCATCAACCGCGTCGGCTTCGAACCGGGCGCACGCACCGCGTGGCACACCCATCCGTTTGGGCAGACGCTCTACGTGATTTCGGGGGTCGGCCGCTTCCAGACCCAAGGCCAACCCGTGAAGGAGATCAAGGCTGGCGACGTGATCTGGATTCCGCCGAATGAGAAGCACTGGCATGGCGGCGCGCCGACCACCGGAATGGTCCACATCGCAACCCAGGAAGCGCAGGACGGCAAGACCGCGACCTGGATGGAGCACGTCAGCGACGCGGATTACAACGCGAAGGTTGGCTAGCGGTCAGGTTCGCGTTGCGGTCCAGGTGCCCGAGCACAGCGCACCGCGCCAGGTGCCCGAACCCGACGTACCCGAGAGGTGACCGAAGCCGGTCGCGCGCTTGACACCGCTGACCAGCGTTACAGTGATGCCGCCGGCTTCAGCGACGCGGCCCGATGCGTGCACCATGCCGTCGCCTGACACCCGACCGTTGGCGATGCCGATCGAGACGCTGGCACCGTTGCCGCATTCCGAGCTCGACGAGGCGATGCGCACGTTCCAGGAGCCATCGAACGACGCGGCCGCGGCCGGGCTCGCGAACGGCAGGACGCATAGAAGCGCGATGCGGGTGGCGATATTCATTTTGCGCAAATTGGTCATGGCGTGCCCCTGTTGTTTGGCGCCGCCAGTCGTCGCACATCGCCCGAGGCTTCGATGTGACTGATGTCACGCTCTATGCCGGCGTGACGCCACGCACAAAAAAGCCCCGCCGGAGGCGGGGCCTTCGAGTTGACGACTAATCATGGCGTCAGTCCACGCGGGTCCAGGTCTGGCCGCCGCAGAACATGCCGCCGAAGGCGCAGCCTTGCACATGCAGCTGGGTGGTGCCCTTCATCGCGATGGTCGAGTCATAGGTGCTGCCGCTGTTGGGATCGTGGATCCGGCCGCTCCATTTGTGGTCGGCACCCGGCCGCATGTTGATCAACACCTGCTCGCCATTGGCATTCGATTTCGCGTCCACCGAATAGCCGCAGAGATTGGCGCCGCATGCTTCGATGCGGACCTTGCCTTCCTTCTCCTCGGTCAGCCAGACGCCGATCGGCGAGTTGGGATCGCGCGGCGCAGCCACGGGTGCGGCGGCGGGCGCAGCCGCAACCGCAGGCGGCGGAGGAGCGGCCGGTGCGACCGCTGGAGCAGGCGCCGGCGGCGGAACGGCAGCTACCGCAGGCGGCGGGGGCGGCGGCGCCGGATCATGCAGCACGGGAGGCGGCAGCGGCGCAGCTCCCGTGTCGGCCGGTGCAACCGCGGCGGTCGCCGGCGCAGGCGGCGGAGGTGCGGCGGCAGTGGCTGGAGCCGGGGCCGGCGCGGCCGGCGCGGCAGCCGTCTCGGGCGCCGTTACCGGTGCGGGTGCAGCCGCAGGCGGCGGCGAAGCCGGCTCGCTCTTGGCCTCGGCCGGCTTCTTCTTGGATTTCTTGCCGGTGTTGTCGTAAACGCCGGGTATCGAAACGGTACCGCGGTCCGGATCGATCCGGATGGTGCGGCCGCCATATTCGAACTGGTACTGCGCCTGCGCAGCGGTGCTTGCCAACAGCAGGAATGCGGCAGCCGCCAACGTCTTCTTCATCTTGACCTCCCGGATCATCCCCGCGGGGCCCGAGTCTACTCCGCCGGGCTCCCAGCTGCGTGACCTACATCACTTTCATGACATAAGTCGTGGGCTCGCCACTTTGGTTCAAGCCAGTCTAGGGCGCAGGCCTGCTCAGGGTCAATTTGACGGGACGCCGCCCGAGCTATGGCTCGCCGATGCTGCGGATCACGTCGGCAGCCGCTGCGCGCCCGGTCATTTCAGCGCGAAGCTGCTCGTAGCGCTGGCGCGCCTCGCGCTCGCGATCGTCGACGAACTTGACGGCTTCATCCTTCCACATCGGGCCGGTGACATGCGCCGCAAGGCTGTCGCCAATGGTCTCATCGACGAAGTAATCGCCGTCGTCGGTGCGGCGGACCGTCCATTTGAAGCGGATGGCCTCCATCGGTCCCGGGCCGACCTTGAAGTAGCCGTCGCCGTCGGCGGGCACAATGGTCGGCGTCGCTTCTTCGGCCACCGACCTTTCCGCCGGGCGAGGGGCGTCGACAACACGAGGGGCTTCCGGTTGATCGAGAATGCTCGCGATCGTCGCAAGCGCATGATCGGTCGGGTCGCTCAAGGGTCCATCCTCCATGCGATTCGCTGACCAGCAAAAAATGTCCCACGCCGGTGCGCCGCGCCTTCTTTGTGGCGAGCGAATAAGGCTGAGTTTTGGCTAATTTTCAGCGCAAACCGGCGGCAGTTTGGCCTTCCATGGGCGTTCCTGCTCGAGCTGTGCCGCCAAGCGAAACAACGTCGCCTCATCGCCGAAGGATGCTGCGAACATCATTCCGATCGGCAATCCGCTCTTGCTCCAGGCGAGCGGCACGGACATCGCGGGCTGGCCGGACATGTTGAACATCGCCGTGCCCGGAATGTAGCTGCGAAGAATCTGCGGAATCAGCGAGAAATCGTTCGACATCGAATTGAGTTCGCCGAGACGCAACGGCAGCCTGCACAGCGTCGGCGACAGGAACACATCGCAGCTGTCGAGAAACTCGTACAGCACGCGCGAGATCTGGAAGGCCGCGGTCTGCGCGGCGACGTAGTCCACCGACGTGCTGTTTTGCGCATTGCTGGCCATCGCGAGCGTCAGGCCCTCGAAGTCAGCCTCGGTCGCGGCGCGGCCAAGACGCTGCTCGACCATCCTGACCGGCTGCGCCACGTTCGCACCGACGATCAGCGCCATCACCTCCGGCCCGTTGGTGGGAACCTTCGGCGCGCGCTCCTCGACGTGATGGCCGAACCTTTCGAGCATGCCGGCGACATCGCGGACGGCCTGCGCGACCTCCGGATCCATCGTCCCGTCGCTATAGGTGTGCTTGTCGGTGAAGGCGATGCGCAAGCGGCCGGGCTCGCGCCTGACCTCTTCGCCATAAGCCCGCTCCGGCTGCGGCGCGCGATAGATGCTGGTCGGCTCGGGGCCGCCGAGTACGTCCATCATCACGGCGCTGTCGCGCACGCTGATGCTGACCACATGATTGCAGGAGAAACCGCCCCAGCCTTCGCCGCGATCCGGACCGAGCGGCATGCGGGCCCGCGTCGGCTTCATGCCGAACACGCCGCAGGCGGAGGCTGGAATGCGAATAGAACCCCCGCCGTCGCTGGCATGCGCAACGGGCAGTACGCGCGCCGCGACCGCCGCGGATGCGCCGCCTGACGAACCACCGGAGGAGTGCGCGAGACTCCAGGGATTGCGCGTCGCTCCGTGCAGGCGCGGCTCGGTGGTCGGCAACAATCCCATTTCCGGGCTCGCGCTCTTGCCGAAGATCGTGAGCCCCGCATCGAGACAGCGCTGCGCGAAGGTGCCGCTGTGATCGGCAACAAGATCCTTGAAGATGGTGGCGCCGAAGGTCGTGCGCGTGCCACCGAGATATTCGAGGTCCTTCAGCAGAAACGGCACGCCCTTGAAGGGACCGTCCGGCAAGCCCTTTTCGATCTGCCGCTCCGCATAGTCGTAATGCTTGACCACCACCGCATTCAATTGCGGATCGACCTTGGCGGTGCGCGCCAGCGCCTCGTCGAGCAGCTCGTTCGGCGTGACCTCCTTTTTTCGCACGAGGTCGGCGAGGCCGACGCCGTCATAGCTGCCATATTCCTTGAAGGCCATCGCTCAACCCGTTGATGTCAGGTGTGATAGACCACCTCCCGGGCGGTCCGAAGGGGACGTTTCGCGCTCAGAGCACGTCCTGATTGATGACGTTCTGGCGGATCGGCGCGCCATCGAGCGCGCTCAGGATATTGCGCGCGGTCTGCTCGCTCATGCGATCGACGGCCTCGACCGTGACGCCTGCGACATGCGGCGCCATGATCACGTTCGGGAGTGCGTGCAGCGGCTGGCCGACCGGCGGCGGCTCCACTTCGAACACGTCGAGGCCGGCGCCGGCGAGCTTGCCTGCCACCAGCGCCTCATGCAGCGCCTTCTCGTCGACGATGCCGCCGCGCGCCGTGTTGATCAGATAGGCCGTCTTCTTCATCAGCCTGAAACGCGCGGCATTGAACAGGCCGATCGTCTCCGGCGTCTTCGGACAGTGGATGCTGACGAAGTCCGCGCGCGGCAGCGCCGCGTCGAGATCGCCGACCGGCTCGCAGCCGGCGGCCTTGATCTCGGCAGCCGGCTTGTAGGGATCGTAGACCAGAACCTGCATCTCCATGGCCAGGCAGCGCTTGGCGGTGCGGGTGCCGATGCGGCCGAAACCTATGATCAGCACGGTCTTGCCATAGAGATCGAACGGCAACTGGCCTAGCCGGCTGGCCCAGGTGCCGTTCTTGACCATGGAATGCATTTCCTGCGCGCGCTTGGCGAGGGTGAGCATCATGAACAGCGCCTGCTCGGCGACCGACGGCGAGTTCGCGCTGCCCGCGACCATCAGCGGCACCTTGCGCTTGCTGAGCGCGGGTACATCGACCGCGTCGTAGCCGACGCCGATGCGGGTGACCACCTTCATGTCGCCGGCCGCCTCGAGCTCGGGCTCGCCGAAGCGGGTGGCGCCGAGCGCCACGCCATGAACCGGCGCATGCTGCCTCAGCATCGCCTGAAAATCATTCGACGAGATCAGATTGGCGAATTCGACGAGTTCGATGTCGTCCCGTTCGGTCAGCAGCGCCCGCGCCCCGGGCGACAACGTTTGAGTAACAAAGATTTTCTTCTTGTTGGTGCTAACAGCCATTTCCTGCCCTTGAGGTTTGCCTTCGCCGTCAAAGGACGACGCCGGTTGCCTCGTTTAGCAGGTGCATATTGTTGAGGTCCACAGCCATTCGGAACGGAACGCCGTCGTGCGCGCCGGCATTGGGATCGACCCGGCCGCAGAACTGCGCGCCTTCCAGCGTGAAATAAACCAGCGTCTCCATTCCCATCGGCTCGGTGACGTCGAGCACGGTATCGAAGGCCTCGACGCCGGGTCCGTCGTGGCCGCTGGCCTCGGTCAGATGTTCGGGGCGAATACCGAGCAGCAACCGCTCGCTGCGCGGCACATTCTTATAGCGCGCGGCGCGGGCCGGCGGCAGCGGGAAGGTGAGGCGATCGGTGACGCGGACATTCAGCGCGCCGGCGGTCTCTTCCAGCCGGCAGGGCACGAAGTTCATCGCGGGCGAGCCGATGAAGCCCGCGACAAAGCGCGTCGCCGGACTGTGGTAGAGGTCATTCGGCGTGCCGATCTGTTCGATCTTGCCCTTGTTCATGACCACGACGCGGTCGGCGAGCGTCATCGCCTCGACCTGGTCGTGGGTGACGTAAACCGTCGTCGTGCGCACCTTCTGGTGCACTTTCTTGATCTCGATCCGCATCTGCACGCGCAGCTTCGCATCGAGGTTGGACAGCGGCTCGTCGAACAGGAACACTTTGGGATTGCGCACGATGGCCCGGCCCATCGCCACGCGCTGGCGCTGGCCGCCGGACAGCTGTTTCGGCTTGCGGTCGATCAGGTCGGTGATGTCGAGCATGCGGGCGGCTTCCGTGACCCGGCTCTTGATCTCGGCCTTGGGATAGCGCTTGAGACGAAGCCCGAACGACATGTTCTCCGCGACCGTCATATGCGGATACAGCGCGTAGTTCTGGAACACCATCGCGATGTCGCGGTCCTTCGGAGGCACGTCGTTGACGACGTCGCCGCCGATCGTGATGTCGCCGTCGGTGATGTCCTCGAGCCCCGCGATCATCCGCAGCGTCGTCGACTTGCCACAGCCGGACGGGCCGACCAGCACCACGAATTCCTGGTCGGCGATATCGAGATCGATGCCACGCACGGCCTCGACCTCGTCGTAGCGCTTCACCACTTTACGCAGACTTACCTCGGCCATTGGCTTCAACCCTTTGTCGCACCGGCTGTCAGGCCGGCAATGTAATAGTCCATGAGGAACGCGTAGATGATCAGCGGCGGCGCGGCGCCGAGCAACGCCCCGGTCATGATCTGACCCCAGTTGAAGACGTCGCCCTTGATCAGGGTAGTGATGATGCCGACCGGCATCACCAGCTGATCCGTCGAGGTTGTGAACACCAGCGGATAAAGGAACTGCGCCCACGACACGGTGAAAGCGAAGATGGTCGCGGCGATAATGCCTGGCAGCGCGACCGGGATGAAGATGCGGGTCAGCGTCTGGAACCAGGAGGCGCCGTCAATGATGGCGGCCTCGTCGAGCTCCTTCGGGATCGAGGCGAAATAGCCGATCATGATCCAGGTACAGAACGGCACCGTCAGCGTGGGATAGAGAAACAGCAGCACGTACCATTTGTTGATGAGCTGGATGCCGGTGTAGTCGCCAATCACGGCGAACATCTTGAACAGCGGCAGGAACAGCAGCGAATCCGGGATCAGGTAGGTCAGGAACACGCCGGTCGCGAGCGTGGCCGAGCCCCAGAACTTCATCCGCGATAGCGCGAACGCCGCCGGCACGCTGATCAGCATGGTCAGCGTCACCACGAAGATCGACACTATGGCCGAGTTCCAGAAGAAGCGCAGGAACTGGTTCGAGCCCAGCAGCTCCTTGTAGTTCGACAGGGTCGGATGGAAGACCCACCAGGGGTTGGTGGCGGCCCCAATCTCCGCGCTGCTCTTCAGCGAGGTGATGACCATGTAGATCGGCGGCACCAGCGAGAAGATGGCAAAGATGGTCAGGAAGAAGTAGGACCAGCGTAGCGCCCACAGGCGGTCGCGGGTCATGCTGCCGTATCGCACCTTGCGGGTGGGTCCGGACTTGTCGATCGCAAGCGAGCTCATGCTTCGTTCCCGCGCTTGTTCACGTCACGCAGGATGAAGATCGCCGCGATGGCGAGAATCGGCGCCATGAACAGCGATACGCTGGCGCCGAGCGGAATATCGCCGCCCTCGATGCCCAGGCGGAACGCCCAGGTAGCGAAGATGTGGGTGCTATCGAGCGGGCCACCCGCGGTCAGGATGCGCGTGATATCGAAATTCGCGAAGGTGACGATCAGCGAGAACAGCGTGGTGATGGCGATGATGTTGCGCATCATCGGCAGCGTCACATACCAGATGCGCTGCCACCAGTTGGCGCCATCGATGGCCGCGGCCTCGTAAAGCTGGTCGGGCACGGACTTGAGCGCCGCGAGATACATGATCATGAAGAACGGCGCGCCGAACCAGACGTTGACCAGAATGATCGAGAAGCGCGCCCATCCGGTTTCGCCGAGCCAGGAGACCGGCCCAATGCCCAACGCGCCAAGCGTGTAATTGAAGGCGCTGTAAGAGGGATCGAACAACCACAGCCACGCCAGTGTGCTCATCGCCGGCGGAATGACCCACGGCACCAGCAGCATGCCGCGCCATTTGCGTTGCTTGTTGGAGGGAATGTTGTGCGCGAAATGCGCGACGATGAAGCCGATCAGGGCTTTGAAGATCACCGCGGTGATAGCGAAGATGCAGGACTGCTCGACCACCATCCAGAAGGTCTGGCGCTTGAACAGGAACAGGAAATTGCCGAAGCCGACGAATTTGGTCATCGCCTTGTTCAAGGTCGCGAGATGGATCGAGTAGCCCGCGGGATAGATCACCATGGTCGCGATCAGCACGATCAGCGGCAGCGTCATCAGGAACGCCATCGTAGACTTGTGCTTCATCGCGGCGCGCAGGCTCGACCTGCCACGCGCGGGCCGGATGGCTACGCTGGTCGGTTGAAAGGCGACGTCGGCCATGGTGCTCGTTTCCTAGCGGGGGATCGAGGCGCCTTGACCGTTCCCGGCCGGCGTCCGATCGGATCAACGTAAGAACCCAGGGCATTGCGGCCCGCCCCCGGGGCGGACCGCAATGGCAACTCCTTGTCTCAGCTTCGCATGAAGCCTTCGCACTCGCCCTCGGCCCAGGCCAGCGTGTCTTCGATCTTGTCGCCCCTGCCGGTGCGCAGGCACATCTTGGTGAGCGTGGCCTGCACGTAGATCTGCTGCGCCACCTTCGGCGGAGCAGGAGACGCGGCAATCGACAGCTTCTGATGGTTATAGGGGTTGGGATAGTGATAGAGCGTGCCCTTCGGCGGTCCCTCCTCGGCCCAGGTCTTGAACGTCGTCAGCTTCTCATAGGCCGGCAGGTCATAGCCGCCGCTGGCCGCGACCAGCTTCTCGGCCGCGCTCGCCGTCGACAGGTGCCTGATGAGGCTCTTCGCCGCTTCCTTGTTCTTGCCGAAATTCCATACAGCCAGGAAGTAGGGCAGGTAAGGTGCATAGCGGCCCTTCGGTCCCGACGGGAAGCCGTGGGTCCAGCACTGCTCCGCAACCTGCGGCGCGTCACGCTTGGCAACCGCCCAGGCGCTCGGCGGGTTCATGATCATCGAAGCCTTGCCAGACACCAGGTACTTGTTGTTGCCGGCGTCGTCCCATGACGCGACCTCCGGCGGCAGCCACTGGATCAGCTTCTTGTAATATTCGAGCGCCTGGCGCACCTCGTCGGTCTTGACCGTGAGGTTGCCCTTGGCGTCGACAAGTTGCGCTCCGAATGACTGGAAGATCGCGCCGGCGGTGTCGACGGAGTCGGACGTCTCGCCGAGACCGATGCCGAAGGGATTGCCACCCTTGAAGCAGGCTTCCGCCGCCTTCAGGAAGGTATCCATGGTCCAGTCGTCGGCCTTGGGCGGGCTGCCGGCCGGATACATCGCCTGAACGTCGATACCGGCATACTTCTTCATGTAGTCGATACGAGAGCAGGGGCCCTTGATCTGGCTGCCGATGCAGAAGGGAACCGCATGCCATTTGCCATTGAGCTGGCCGAGATATTCGACGGTGCCGTTGACCGCGCCGTTTGCCGCGATGAGATCCTTCATCACGTCGTTCATCGGCTCGAGCAACTCGGTCTGGGCGTGTGGCCACCAGGTCGGCATCGCGAGGATGTCGTGGCCCGACTTGGCCTGCGCTTCGGCCGAGATGGTGATCTCGTTCTTGCGGCCATTGCTGGTGATGTAGTCGATCTGAACCGCGACCTTCTCCTTCTCCGCCCATTCATTGACGAGGTCGGTAGAGGCCTTGTTGGCGCCGGGCACCCAATGATCCCAGAAACCGATGGTCAGGCTTCCCGCCGCGTTGGCGGACCGAACGAACGGCGCGCTGATCATCGCAGCCGATGACAGCGCGGTAGCAGCAACGAATTGTCGGCGAGTAAGCTTATTCCGTGACATGGCGTGCCTCTCCCTGATAGGCCAATCGGAAATCATCTGAAATCCCGCTTGTTGCTCTTGCTTCGCAGCCGAAGCGGGCTGCGCGAGGATTTCGTAGTTCGCGATCAGAGCAGAATTGCCGGCTTCTGTCGAGAAATCAGCTGCATGAGATTCTAAAACTAACGTTGTGCTCGCAAAGCGAGCAGTCGAGTCATCGCCCTGTTCCCGATGATCTGCGCCAAAAAGGGATATTGCGCCGCACACTGCGGCAAAATGCGCAAACGGGACCTTGGCAACCGGGCTGGCGCAAATGTGCCGCAGTCAAGCTTAACAGGCTCGCTTGGCAAGCTTTTCTGATCGTGGACGACGTGGCGCGGTGGTAGACGGATTCTACCGGAGCGCGTTAAAGTCCGCGCATGGCAGTGCGCCTGCCGTCCCCCAAATACCGCCAACCAATCGATCGAGATGGAGACCGAACCAATGACCAGCCCGACATCAAGCTTGCGTGCGCGGATCGTGCTGTGCGCGGCACTCGGGGTGGCCGCCATGCTTGTCGCGGGCACACCGCGCATCGTTGACGCTCAGGGTCTGGTCAAGGGCGTCGAGAAGGGCGCGCGCGAAGGCAACAAGACGGCCGGTCCGGTCGGCGGCGTCCTCGGTGGCGCGATCGGCGGCGTGGTCGGTGTGGTGACCGGCGTGACCAGCGTGCTGACCGGCAAAGGCGATCAACCGGCGCAACAAAACGACAAGGACAAGAAGGGCACGAAAACCGCCAAGGCGGTTCCAGGCGCGCCAAAGGGTGCGAAGCAGCCTCAGGTGCTCACCCAGGCGGGGACGCCACAACTGACCGCCGAGCAGATCGTGGCCAACAGCGACGCCAATATCGAGCGGATCAAGAAGGAACTGAATCTCACGCCCGAACAGGAAAAGAACTGGTCGGGCTTCTCGAGCGCCATGCACTATCTCGGACATAACGGCGCCGATCGCCTGAACTTGCGCATTGCGCGCGCCCAGCGCGATCCGCCCGACGACATCATCGAGCAGATGCGCAACGAGGCGCAGTTCCTGGTCGATCGCGCCCAGGACCAGCGCAACGTCGCCGATTCCGCCGAGCCGCTTTTCACCAGCCTCGACGACAAGCAGAAGCAGATCTTCATCGACGAGATGGTGAGGCTGAGCCACGAGCGCGGGCTCGACTAGTGCGCGCTTTCCGAAGTCCGCGCAACATCGCAGCCACATCCTTTCGCGGACTTCGGAAAGTTTTGGGCACTAGCAAATCTATGATTCTAGTGCGCCGTACGGACGTGCGTGCGCCGGCCGAATAGCCGGGCACACGTGCCCTGGGGTAGGTTAAAGGCTCGGCACCCGGCTATCCTGCCGCAGCGGCGCGGCACCCCAACTCGACATTCAATGTTGAAGAAAAGCGGACCGATTGTGGCCCGAGTGATGGCTTGGCGGTGACCTTGTCGCGAAACGGCTCGCTTCTCCCCACAAACGCCATCGGCCAGCCGCGGATCAGCCCTTGAGCCGCCGCCGGCTGGCCGAAGATCGATCCTTGACGCGTTGAGCCGCCGTCAGGTCTTCGGGAAATTCAGCTCCACGCCGACGCCATCGGGATCGTAGAGGAAGATCTGCGTGTCGCCGGTGCGCGGCACGATCTGCTCCCGGAACTGGACGTTCTTTGCCCGCAGGCGCTTGCGCACGCCTTCGACGTCGCTGGCCGCAAACGCGATGTGGTCGAGACGGCCGGTGTCCTCGTATTTTTTCTCGGTGCCGCGCACCACAATGCCGTCGCGCGGCTTGCGCGGACCCATCAGATGCACGGTGGCCTGGCCGCCGGAATAGAGCCAGTAACCGGGAAAGCCGAGCGGCGGACGTTCGCCGTTCTCGAGACCAAGCACGTCGACATAGAAGTCCTTGGTGCGTTCAAGGTCCTGCGGTTCGATGGTGTAATGCTGCAATCCGCCAAGCGGCATGGTTGTTCTCCTCGTTGACCCTAAGCCCCGAGATCTTCCTGAACCCGAGATCTTCCTAGACCCAAGTAAGATCGGCATCGACGCCTAGCATCCAGGCCCCGACGGTCTCGAAATGACTGGCGCGACCCTGCAGTTGCTGGGTCACGGTGTGAATGTCGCGAAAGCGGCGCTCCAGCGGATGGGTCTCGAAGATCGCGGTCGCGCCGGCGGCGTTGTAGGCGAAGTCGACGGCCTCGCGGCCCCGGTGGATCGCGTGCGTCGAGGCCATCCGGATCGTCATGCGCTGTTCGACCGTGATCAGCGAACCCGCGCAGAGATGTTTCCAGATTTCCGCCATCGATTGCAGCAGATAGGCGCGCGCCGCGCGCAAATTGACCTCGGCTTGCGCGAAACCCGACTGCACCACGGCATTGTCCCTGATCGCGCTCTTGTTGCCGCGCGGCACCTTGTTCCTGGCGAGATCGAGGAAGCAGTCCAGCGCGCCGCGGGCGATGCCGCAGGCGACGCCGGCGAAACCGACCTGATAGCAGGTGCCGTTGCCCATGCGATAGAGCGGTCCGCTCTCGCGGCATTCGCGCTCGAACTCGCGCGTGATCGAGTGATCGGCGCGCACGAAGAAATCCTTCAGCGCGAATTGATCGCTCGCCGTGCCGCGCAGACCGACCGTGCTCCAGATATCTGTCCACTCGACATCCTCGGCGCGCACCAGCATGGTGCGCTCGGCCTGCGTACCATCGGCATCGAGGCGCGGTGAGCCATCAGTCTTGAAAATCGGACAATGCGCGCCCAACCATGTGGCATGCCGGCCGCCCGAGGCGAACGCCCAGGTGCCCGTGACACGATAGCCGCCTTCGCATTCGATCGCCTTCACCCGGGGACCGGGCCCCCAGGCCAGCACGGCGCGGGGGTCGTTGCCGAAGATCGCGCGCGCGACCGGCATGTCGAGATAGGCCGCCGCCATCGCGCAGCCGCCGGCCTGGCTCATGCACCACGCCGTCGACGCGTCCTCGCGCGCGATGGTCTCGATCACATGAAAGAAGGTGACGGGATCGGTCTCGATTCCGTTTTGGGAACGCGGCAATAGCAGGCGAAACAGCTGCGCCTCATGCAATTTGTCGAGCAGGGCCGCCGGCAGGCGGCGGTCCCGCTCGATCTCGTCGGAAGCCGCCGCAACAGCCGGCGCGACCGCTTCGGCGCGCCCAACCACGCTGCGGTCGCCCGACAGGTCGGAAGGTGTTGCGACCAGCATTGGCTCAGGCCTGCCGCATCTGGCCCTGCGTCGGCACCGCAGCGCCATCGTTGAGCTCGCGGTCGATCTCTTCGATCGACTTGCCCCTGGTCTCAATGCCGAGGAAATAATAGACGATGCCCGCCATCAGGAACCAGCAGCCGAGATAAACGAATGCCGTCGGGATTTCGGTCAAGGGCACGTCCGGCTTGAGGTAGTTGTTGGAGCCGACGATGAGGGCAAGGCCTACCGGACCTATGATCTTGCCGATTCCGCCAAAGCCGTAGGCCGACCCCATACCGCTCGTGCGCAGATGCGACGGCCAGATTTCCGCGGCATAAGGCCCGACGATGGCGAAGCCGCCGTCGGCAAAGAAGGACGCGGCGGCAAGGATCAGCCAGAAGGCGGACCAGTCCCCCCACATCACGTTATAATTGTAGCCGGCGACGATGATCAGGACGCCGGCACCGAAGCCGAGCAAACCACCCGCCTTGCGCCGCCCCATAAGCTCCGAGAAGTAGGAGAAGGCGACACGGCCGACGAAACCGCAGACCGTCAGCAGAATCATCATCTTTGCAGCCTGTTGCGGGCTGACCTTCAACAGCAGCACGAACAGCGACGGCGCCCACAAAGTGACGCCATAGACACCGGTCTGCGCGCCGGCATTGCCAAGCCAGGACACGATCAGGCTGCGGGGATACTTGAAGAGATCGAGCCAGTTGGTCGTGATGACCGGGCCGGCATCGGCAGCGGTCGGCATCGGCAACGACGACGGTTCGACCTGCAACGCCCAGGCGAGCGACTTGCGGGCGTCCTCATAGCGGCCTTGCCGGCACAGCCAGCGCGGGCTCTCAGGCACCCAGATGCGGACGAGCAGCACGACGAAGGCGGGGAGCACACCGATGGCAAACAGCAATCGCCACTGATCCGAGCCCATGAAGGCGCCGAGCACTGCGCCGAGGCCGACGCCGAGCGGGATCACGCAGGTGACGAGACCGCCGACCCAACCGCGCCTGGAGGAGGGCATGAACTCCTGCACCAGCGGCAGGTCGACGCAGTAGAGACCGCCGACGCCGGTGCCGACAAAGAAGCGCATGATCGTGAGATAGACCCAACCATTGTCGGGCGTGAAATAGAGCAGGCCGGTCGCGATCGAGAAATTCAGCACCGTGCCGATGAAGACGATACGGCGGCCGATCCGGTCGGCGAGCCAGCCCCATGCATAGGCGCCAAGGATGGCTCCGATGCCGGAGCTCATCAGCACGGTCGCTGATTGGCCGAAGGTGAGCTTCCACGGTCCGATCAGGAAGGCGAGGACGAAGCTGATCAGGAAGTAATCGAAGAATTCAAGCGCGTCGCCAATGATGGCAGCCGTCAGGATCTTGATCTGGTTGCCGGTCAGACTCGTGCGTTTGTCGAGTTCATTGAACATGGCGTCTTCCCCTGGCGCATGTTCATTTTTCAAGCGACGGGCGCCGCGCCTGTGCACCGCCTCCACGAAGGCTACCCCGCCACCGCTGACAACGGCAAGTGCGTCCCTTGCACGGCCGCTCGCCGCAAATGGATTGCTGCCCCAATCAATCGGGCGCGGCTGCGCCGCAACGCCGGCGAACCGATTTGTTAGGGATTTGGGCTAGGTTGATCGCCTGCGATGAATGCGATCTCAGGGCCGAGGCCATGGAAGAACGGCGCAAGCATCAGCGGATCGAGATCAACGAACCTGCCTACGTATCGGCGGGCGGCTCGGTCATGAGTTGCGTTGTCCGCAACATCTCTCCCGACGGCGCCGCCATCGAAGTCGACAACCCGGCCTTCGTGCCCGCGCGCTTTCGCCTGGTGATGGCCAACGGCGCCACTGTCCACGACTGCAAGATCGCCTGGATTCAGAAGAACCGGATCGGCCTGACGTTTGTTGCGGTGCAGCGGGGCTAGCGAGGCGAAGATCCTCACCGCTTCAACAGCGGTGCCAGCTTCTTGTCGAACTCCTCGAAGGACATCGAGCCTTTCACCCGTTCGCCATTGATGAAGAAAGTCGGCGTCGCGTCGACCTTCAGCTTGTCATAGGCGAAATCCTGGTCGGCCTTGATCTTGTCGAGGAGGGCATTGTCCTTCACGCAAGCCTCGACTGCTTCCTCGCTCATGCCGAATTTGCCGCCGACCTCCTTGAGCGTGTCGGTGGTGTGCTCGACCAGCGCCTGCTGCTGCTTGAACAACATGGTGGTCGCATCGAAATACTTCTGCGGGTCGCCGTTGGCGGCGCAGCGCGCGAGCATTGAGGCGCCGGCGGCCTTGATCTCCAGCGGAAACTCACGGGACACGAAATGCACCTTGCCGGTGTCGATATATTTCGACTGCAGCATGGGAAGGACGTTCTCGGCGAAGTCAGCGCAATGCGGACAGGTCAGCGAGGAATATTCGACAATGGTGATGGGTGCATTTGCCCGGCCCAGCGCCATGTCCGGCAGCGATACGGGCTTTGCCACCAGGGCCGCCAGAGCGCTGTCGGCCAGCGCGGGATAGGACAAGGAAAATGCGCCGAACGCGGAAAGCGAGGCGAGGGTTAGCGCGGCGAACAGCGCGCGAGGATAAGGCGGCAACGGAGAATCCCTTCGGTTCCGGACCCGCGAAACGCACGCCAGCCGCGCGTTCCGTGAGCACTGAAGCCGGAGATTAGATCGCGCCGACGGTGAGGTCCATGCCGAACGCCATCAGGCAGAACGACAGGGCCAGACCGGAACAGGACAGCGCGGTGATCGCCTTGAACGCGCGATCGGCAACAATCATCGAAATCGTCTTCATGGTACCCCCCTTTTTTGGCCCGCAACGGGCATTGGAGGGGCAGACACATAAGGCAAAAGTCTTTATGGCCGATTGCGGGACATTGTTAATCGATTGCCACCGCGCAGCCCGAAAATCTCGCCGGGGCGCGTCGGGCCGGTGCTGTAACGCATTGGCGGGGTTCGACAATCAGCCGCGCTGATTGCCGAGCACATTGGCGATCGTGGCAGCCGTCATGGCGGCGCGGTCGGACGCGCGCTCGGCTGCCAGCCGGTCCCGCGCACGCTCCTCGATCAGGATGTTGATCAATTCCAGACGCTTGTTCTCGTCGACGGCCTCGGCCAGCAATTGCCGATAGCGATGATAATCGAAGCCAATGTCCTGTTTACGCATGCGACGCCCCCGTGCACGCAACTGCCCACGAGGAAATCTTCCGCGAACGTCAGCACGCGCGCAAGCGCGCCTCGTTGCCGATCAACAATTTCGTGCGGCTGTGGCTTTTATGCGCAGCGCCTGTCGCTGCACTTGCCTAATGGGTCGTCGTGTCGTTGGCGGGCGAAGGAGCGGGCGCGGCGATCGCGGCGGCGGGAGTCGTGCCTTTCGCGGCCGCGGCGGCCTCCAACTCGTCAAGGCAATGCAGCAGAAAAGCCGTGCGCTCGCGCGGCATCACCTTTGCCGCCTCGGCCTTCTTGGCGCAATCGCGCTGCCTGATTTGCTCGGCGCGCCGTTTCTCGGCCGCCTCCCGATACTCCGGGGCCACCTTCGAAGGATCAACCAGCCCCTGGGCGAGGGCAGGGGTCGTGAGCGCGAAGCAGATCAGCGCAAAACCAATGAAGGATTTCAAATTCGCCTCCTGTAAAATGCACGCTTGAAATATCGGCTTCGGCGGCAAGCCTGCGAACCTCAGCTCCGGCGGAATGACCGCCCGCCATCGTCTTTGCAAATCCCGTGCCCCTTGGCGAGGCTTTTGCCGTCCTCCGGTCAACGCCGGCCGGCTCGCCGCGCCAAGCATTCAGCCCGCCTTGCGCCATCGCCGCCCCAAAAAATCCAGCGCCAGCCCAAGCGCAACGCAGGCCGCAACCAGCAGCGCGACGGACCGGATCTGTCCGTCCGACCAGCCCAATTGCCCGCAGGCAACGCAATCCACCATGATCGCGACATAGGCGGCGACGCCGAATGCGGTCGCGGCGGTGAGAACGTCCAGCCGTCTACCCATAGCTCACATCCCTGAAGCCCCAGCCGATCCTCGTATAGGCCCGGCGAAGCCGGGCAGCTGTGATGCGGTTCACAGTCGGCAAGCTTCCATGCAAGCGGCATGCAAGGCGCGTTTCGGCGACTTCAAGATGCGTTTGATCCGCGTTGCTATTCCAGCGAGACAAGCACGACGCCGGCGTCGATCATGCCGAGCGCGCGTGCCGCACTCGTCGACACGTCGATGACGCGACCCTTCTTGAAGGGTCCGCGATCGTTGACGCGGCAGCGGATGGCGTGGCCGTTGTAGGAGACGGTGACCATGCTTCCCAAAGGTCGCGTCCGATGCGCGCACGTCATCTCGCCGGCATGGCCGACGCCTTCGTAAAACGAGGCGAGACCACTTTCGGCTCTGGCGCAGGACATGATTGAAACGAGGGCGAGCAAAGTGAGAAGCGTGCGATACACGAGGCGACCATCGGTGCCCTGCGCCCACTCGATAAGTTCGGCTCGAAGGTTCCGGTTCCCGGCGATATTTTTGCCGGATACCACCAAACACGGGAACTATCCCGGGAGTCGCCACGCGCACAGCCGCCGGCTGCACAGGGTGCGCCGGCCTTCGCGGATTCCGATTTGAGCTGGCCGATCGTGCACGAGACCCGGAGTGCCTAGGAGTCCGGGCCTCGTGACTCAACCCCTCCCCACGGGGCGATGGTGCGAAGTTTCTAGTCAAACCGCGTGCTGAGTCCTAGACCGTACGATTACGGGACGAGCCATGCCCGTGAAACGCGATGCATGACACGCTCACACGACCGGGACGCGGCGCGCCGCCACGGCCGCCGGCGAGATCACCTCGATATCGAGCGGCACCCGCCAGCGTTCGGTGAGCCGCACCCGCGGCGGTGCGTTGCTGGAGGCTGCGCCGTCCAGCACGAAGCCCTCAAAACCATTGCTCATGACCTCGTTGCACTTCTGCACATAGATCGGGAAGCCGCCGATATAGGGCATGAACACGATCGGCCGGCCCGGGATGTTGGCGCCGACATACCAGGAGTTGCAGGTCGAGCGCAGCGACACCTTCGACACTTCGTTGACATGCTCGACCCAGGCGTCCTCGTCCGCCACAACAGGCTCGATTGCATGAGCGCCGATGTCGCGCATGTGGCCCATCAGGTCGGCCAGCCAGTCGACATGCTGCTCGATCGCCTGGATCATGCTGGCCAGCACCGAGGGACTGCCGGGTCCGGTGATCATGAAAAAGTTGGGGAAACCCGCCGAGGCGAGGCCGAGATAGGCGCGGGGACCGGCGCGCCATTTCTCCCTGAGCGTCAACCCATCGCGTCCGGTGATCGCGATCTTGTCGAACGATCCCGTCATGGCGGCAAAGCCGGTGGCCGAGACGATCGCGTCGACCGGATATTCGACGCCGTCGACGACGATGCCGCGCGCCGTGATGCGCTCGATCGGCTTTTTGGAAACGTCGACCAGTTTCACATGCGGCAGATTGTAGGTCGCGTAATAACCGGTATCGACGCAAAGCCGCTTGCAGCCGAACACGTTGTCCGGACACAACAGCTCCGCGGTCGCGGGATCCTTCACGATGCTGCGGATCTTGTCGCGCGCGAACTCGGCGATGGTGTCGTTGGCGCGCTTCTCGAACAGGAGGTCGCCGAAGGCGCCAAGGAAGGGCAGGCCGCCGCGCGCCCAGGCTTCCTCATAGCGCTGCTTGCGTTCGTCCTCGCTTGCCTCCAGCGCGGGCTTCATGTTGAACGGAAAATAGAAGCCGGTCGGCCGTGCGCGCGCTTTCGCCCGCAGCGCCGGATAGTCGGCCTTGACCGCCTTCACATAGTCAGGCGTCAGCGTCTCGTTCCAGGCCGGCACCGACCACGTCGCGGTGCGCTGGAACACGGTGAGCTGCGAGGCCTGCTTGGCGATGATCGGAATCGACTGGATCGCCGACGATCCGGTGCCGATCACGCCGGCACGAAGGCCGGTGAAGTCGACGCCCTCATGCGGCCACTCGCCGGTATGGTAGACCGGGCCTTCGAAATCCTCGATGCCGGGAAACTTCGGCCGGTTCGGCGCCGAGAGGCAGCCGACCGCCATGACGCAGAATTTGGCGCTGACCTTGTCGCCGCGGTCGGTCTCGATGCGCCAGCGCTTTGCGCGCTCGTCCCACGTCGCGGCGGTGACGCGGGTGTCGAACACGATGTCCTGGCGCAGGCCGAAACGGTCGGCAATGTGATTGGCGTAGCTAAGGATCTCCGGCTGCGGCGAATACTTCTCCGACCAGGTCCATTCCTGGTCCAGCTCCTCCGAGAAGGAGAACGAGTACTGCATGCTCTCGACGTCGCAGCGCGCGCCGGGATAGCGGTTCCAGTACCAGGTGCCGCCGACGCCGCCACCGGCTTCGTACACGCGCGCCGACAATCCCAGTCCGCGCAAACGGTGCAGCATGTACATCCCGGCAAAGCCGGCGCCGATCACGACGGCATCGAAATGTCCGGTCTCGGCAGCGCGCGCTTGCGGCGCAGAAGTCTTGGCGTCCATTGATCTCGCCCCGTTTCCTCTCCTTCAGAGGATTATGCGCAGGACGACCGAAAAATCGACCGCGAATTGAGCGTAGAGGGTCGGCGTTTTCGCAAATGGCCTAGTGGAGCGGATTTGACGTTCGCTGCCCCATTGGCCGTAATTTTTCTCGGACGGCGTTGACATTGCGTTTCCGGAAAACCGCAGGCGTTTTGCCCGTCGTGTCGTGAGGGCAACACTCGCCGTTCGACCGCATCGGATTGCGCCGCTCGAGCGAAAATGCCGCCTGAGGGGCATCCCCGGTTTCTTGTCATCGGGACTGGAACGGGAGCGGGGCCACAGCGCTTTGTCTCCCTCGATATGCAGTGCCCGAGCACGCCGCCTGCGGAACTTTTCCGGTGCTGCGTCGTTGTAAGGCGTTTTGCGCTACTTTGGACTATTCTCGGTAGTCGCGTCCGGGGAATAGATCGGTATATTAGAACGCAACATCCGCTTGCGGCGGCCGGGGAGAACGGCGTCATGAACATCCAGGATCGGGCGGCGGCCAGCGCCGGCATCGCTTCCCTCGCACCTCTGATCTGGCAGAATCCCGACCCGGAATTCGTCGAACACCTTCCCATCGCGGTCTACGCCTGCGACGCGCGGGGCCGCATCCTCTGGTTCAATGCACGCGCAGCGGAATTGTGGGGACGAGCGCCCCGCATCGGCGATGACAGCGAGCTCTATTGCGGGTCTTACAAGCTCTACTTCGACGGACAGCTGATCTCGCGTGAACAGACGCCGATGGCCCATGTGTTGAAGACGGGTGTACCGATTCGCGGTCTCGAAGGAGGATTGGAAAGGCCCGACGGCTCTCACGTTCGGGCCTTGGTGCACATTGCACCCGTTCTCGACGCGGATGGCAGCGTCGTCGGCGCGATCAATTGCTTCCATGAGCACGTTGGCGGCGGACGGCTCGAGGCGGCGGACGAGGGGCGGCAAGACTGGATACGCGCGCGTGACCAACGCCTCGCCGCCAGTTACGACCAGGTGGGAGCCGGCATCGTCGAAGTCGACCGGGACGGCCGCATGCTGAGGGTCAACCAGCAGCTTTGCCGGTTGACCGGCCACGCGGCCTCGGAACTGCTGGGAAGGACGATTTTTCAGGAAACCCTGCCGGAGGATGTCTCCGAGGATCGCGCCCGATTCGATCGTCAGGTCGCCGGTGAAATCGACCGCTACAGCATCGAAAAACGCATCTACCGCAAGGACGGCGGGCATATCTGGGCGTCGGTGACCTCTTCGAGCATCCGCAACGAGGCGGGCGAATTCCTCTATGCGGTTCGCGTGCAGCACGACATCACCGACCGCAAGCGTGCCGAGCAGGACCTGACCCGGCGCAAGGAAGAGCAGGCCGCGCTGTTCGAGTTCTCACAAAGGCTGCAGCACTGCACTTCCGTCGAACAGGTTTACGATGCTGCGCTCGACGCCATTACCCGCGCGTTGAATTGCGAGCGCGCATCCATCCTGCTGTTCGACTCGGTGGATGTCATGCGGTTCGTCGCGTGGCGAGGGTTGTCCCATGCCTACAGGCAGGCGGTCGAAGGACACTCGCCCTGGCCTCGCGACGAAACGAATCCGCTCCCGGTCTGCGTCGAGCACGTATCGGCGGCCGAACTGCCCGAGGAGCTCAAAGCGGCGATCCTCGGCGAAAACATCGAGGCGGCGGCTTTCATTCCGATCGTCATGGACGGACGGCTTTCCGGAAAATTCATGGCCTATCACGCCGAGCCCCGCCATTTCACCGAGGCCGAGCTCGAAGTCGCGCATACCCTGGCGCGTCTGCTCGGCTTCGCGCTGGCGCGCCTTGCCGGCGAAGAGGCCCGCAGAATCGCGGAGCGCGATGCGCAACAGCTCGCGGCAATCGTCGAATCCTCGCACGATGCCATCATCAGCAAGGATCTCAACGGCGTCATCAAGACCTGGAACGAGGGGGCGCAACGCCTGTTCGGCTATGCCGGCCACGAGATTATCGGGCGGCCCGTCACCGTGCTGATACCGGAGGACCGCCAGGGCGAGGAGCCCGTTATTCTGGCCAAGATCAGAAGCGGCGAACGCGTCGAACACTTCGAGACCGTCCGGCGCCGGAAGGACGGCACGCTGGTGGACATTTCGCTTACGATTTCCCCGATCCGGGATCGTGCCGGTCACATCGTCGGCGCTTCAAAGATCGCGCGTGACATCACCGAACGCAAGCTGGCCGATGCGCGCCTGCGGGCAAGCGAGCAGCGATTGCAAGACTTGCTGACGGCAATTCCGGCCGCGATCTACACCACCGATGCCGAGGGCAAGATCACCTACTTCAATCAGACCGCGGTCGAGTTCGCCGGGCGAACGCCGACGCTCGGCAGCGACGAATGGTGTGTGACCTGGAAGCTTTACTGGCCCGACGGCACGCCTCTGCCGCACGATGAATGCCCGATGGCCATTGCGCTGAAGGAAGGCCGCGCGGTCCGCGGCGCGGAAGCCGTCGCGGAGCGGCCGGACGGCACCCGCGTTCCGTTCGCTCCATTCCCGACCCCGTTGCGCGATGCTTCGGGCAAGATCGTCGGCGCGATCAACATGCTCGTCGATCTGAGCGAGCGGAAACAGGCCGAGACCCAGCAGCGCCTGTTGCTCAACGAACTCAACCATCGCACCAAGAACAACATGCAGGTGCTGCAGTCGCTGTTGTTCACGGCATCCCGGAACGCCAGGAGCGGGGAAGCACGACGGGTTCTTGAGGAGGCGAGCGGGCGGGTCGCAGCGATGGCCGCGGCACAGCGGGTGCTGTACGGCACCACCGATGCAGCCCGTTTCTCCGCAGACAAGTTCCTGGGCGCCGTGGTTGAAACGGTGCAGCAAACCTTGCCTTCCGCAGTGACGGTCGTGCGTGGGCCGGCGAGCGGGATTCTGTCCAACGACGTGGCGATGCCGCTTGCCCTGATCCTGAACGAGCTTCTGACAAATGCAGCCAAACATGGCAGAAGGGGACGGGCAAAATCCGGTATCCGGGTCGGCCTGACCGAATGCGAGGGACAATTCGAGCTCTGCGTCGAGGACGATGGGCCCGGCTTCGATCTCGAAGCGGTACGCAACACCTCGTCAGGCCTGCGCCTCGTGCTCGGTCTCGCGCGCCAGCTTCAGGGAGATTTCAAGGTGACGACAAGCCCCACACGCGCCACACTTCGTTTCGTCACCGGACGGGGCACGTGATGCTGTCTTTCTCCCCAGCGCATCAGCCGCAATTCACCCTGCCGCCCGACCGGCTGCCGGTTCAAAAGCCAAAAACGGGCGAGGGGGAAGCCGCCGTACAACCGGACAAGGCGGCGCACATCCTGATCGTCGAAGACGACTATCTGATCGCGATGCAAGCCGAGAGTGCGTTGACGGATGCCGGATTCAGTATCGTCGGCGTGGCCACGACAGCAGATGAAGCGCTCGCCATGGCGAAGGCCCAAACGCCGGCTCTGGCCGTCATGGACATCCGTCTGGCCGGGAATCGCGACGGGGTCGATGCGGCCGGCGATCTGTTCCGCGAGCTCGGCGTGCGGTGCGTCTTTGCAACGGCCCATGACGATCAACACGTGCGAGCGCGCGCCGAACCCTTCGCACCGCTTGCCTGGCTGACGAAGCCCTACAGCATGGCATCTTTGGTGCTTGCGGTACGCGAGGCGATTTCGAGGCGCGATCTGACTTAGGCAATCCTCTAAGTGTCGCAAATTTCGTGAGCCGTCCTGACTCCGGATGCATCTTGCGCCCTCGAGCGGCTCGCCCGGCAGGCGCAAACCCGGAACAAAAGGGCTGACCGTCCGGTTGCCGTGACGACGCGCGAAGACGCCTCGATCAGCAGGTGAACAGCAGGACCGAACATGCGCATATGGTTCAAGCTCGCTGCGTCATGGATCCTCGTTGTGGTGCAAATTGCCGCCGGTTTTTGCGCGGCTGCCTTCGCCAGCCCGCCGAAGGGGACGACGCTTTGCAATCGGCCACCTCCCTACATCGGGGACGCATCACCCATCGCCGAGTCCACGCCGTTCGCCGGCTCCACGCTGTTTCGGCCCGATGATGGCCGCCGCCATCTCTCGCTCGTCCTTTTGCATGGAAGCGAAGGCGGCTCCGATCCCGAATTTGCCTGGTATGCCCGCCTTTGGGCCAAGCTCGGCTACGCGGTCCTGGCCTATTGCTACTTCGATTGCAATCGCGACGCGCAAGCTCTTCCCGCCACCTTGAAGAACGTCGAGACGTCCCGCGTGCTGGATGCCGTTGATTGGTTGAGACACCAATCTTTCAGCGATGGCAAGGTCGCGGTGTTCGGCTTCTCCATGGGCGCCGAACTGGCGTTGATCGTCGGCACCCTCGAGGGCGGCGAGCGCCAGCCGGATGCGTTGATCGCGCACTCGCCGGGCGAATTCTTCGATCCGCCTTTCAATCCGAATTGGGCGAAGCCGAGCTGCTGGACATGCACCGGTCAGTGCAGAACGAAAGCGCCTCAGCATCCCGATCCGAACTTTACCTGGCATCCGCAATGCGGTCCCGACACGCCTGCGACGCTTGACTATGCAAAGAGCGGCTGGCTCATCCACGGCATGAGCGTGGATTCGGGAACGCGAATTCCGATCGAGAAAATCGACGCCCCGATATTGCTGATCCAGGGTGAAGAGGACACGGCCTGGCATGGGCGGGGTCAAACCCATGACATCGAAGCGTCGCTGAAGAAATTCGGGAAGGCGCCGATGACCTATTATTTTCCCGGCGCCGGACATGATTTTGCGGGCACCGCGGACATGGGCTGCGAAATGCGGCTCGTTCGAGCCTATTTGCAAAACCTCGATCGGCCACGTTGAGGCCGCCGCGGCGCGACCTCGGCTGCAGTTCGCCAAGGCGCGGCGCCGACGGCGCATTGTCAAAACTCTGGCGGGAAACTGGAGCGCAACGCGCTAGTCCCCACTTTCCGAAGTTCGTGAGCCATTGCCGCAAATATTTTCACGAACTTCGGAAAGTCATGGGCGCTAGCAAACCCATGATTCTAGTGCCGCTTTCGATCTGAAGTCCCTGAACCGGCTTTGCGGCGAGCGAGTCAGGGACTTCAGATCGGCACTAGGCGGCGCGTTGCGCAGGAAAGTTCTCCGTCATCCTCCTCAACAAGGCCTCTTCTTCGTCCATGCATCGCTGGAAGCGCCGGCGTTCCTCATCGGATTTCGCGGAGTCCCGCAACTGCCGGTAATGCTCGATGATCTTGCGGTGTCCGCGAGCGATGAAAGCTTCGAGTTGGGACATGACACGCTCTAGGCCGCGTGGTGTGATGGTTGCCCTGCCGCCGGCAGGGAGAACGGAAAGGTCGACTGGATCAGGGCCTGCGAAGCGGACTCTTCGTCCTGCAGCCGCTTGAGAATGTAGGCGCGCTCAAGCTCCGAGAGTTTGGTCGCGAGCAGGCGGCGGTAGCGTTGGATGTTGTTGCGGTGAGCGCGCAGTCGCGCCAGGTTTTCGTCGATCATCATCGTCTCCTTGACGGTCGTCGTGCTGTCCTTTGCGGTTTAAGGGGTTGTGCCCCGGACGGAAAATTTGGGCGGACCGGCCGTTCTGTCAAGGCCTCGGACGCGCGGCTGCAAGCCGTTAACCATTTCGCCCGCCGCCACTAAAATTTTTTAGCCCGCCCCCCTTGAACTTTTTCCGGGTTTGACGATTTTTTCGGACGCCGCACGTCGCGGCCGGGGCGCCTCAGGGGCCCCGAAGCGAAAGGCGGGCATCGGCAGGTGTCCGATGCCGGCTCGTACCCAACTTGCTCTCAGGAGGATTTGGCTATGAGGTATGATTGGACTCCCCTCTGGAGGTCGACCATCGGCTTCGACCGCCTTTTTGACGTTCTCGACGAGGTCCAGCGGACCGCTGAAGAGAGCTATCCCCCCTACAACATCGAACGGCTCGACGAAAACCGCTTCCAGATCTCGGTGGCGCTGGCCGGATTCACGCCGGACGAGGTCGCGCTTACGGTCGAACAGAACGTGCTCACGCTGGAAGGCCGCAAGGGCGACAAGGAGGGGAAAACCTTCTTGCACCGCGGCATCTCGGCGCGCTCGTTCAAGCGGCAATTCACCCTGGCCGACCACGTCGAGGTCAAGGGCGCCCGCTTCGAAAACGGGCTGCTGCTGATCGATCTCCAGCGCGAGGTCCCGGAAGCGATGAAGCCGCGCCGGATCGCGATCAATGGCATCGCCCCGAGCAACGTCACCCAGATCGAGGCGAAGGCGGCCTGATCGTATTCGCCCCGGCACGATGAAACAGCCGCGCGGATTTTTCCGCGCGGCAGCGTTCAACTCGTCTTTGAAATGGAGGCAGCCATGCGGCCGACGACCGCCCGTGATGGCAACGTATTCGACTTTGAAGCCCTTCTGCATCCCGGTACGATCTATGCGCATCCGCGCGACGTCGTCGCCGATGCCGCCCTGACGCTCGCCGAGAAACGCGCAATTCTCGCCTCGTGGGCGTCGGACGCTTCGGCGATCGCGTCCTGTCCCGCGTTGCGCGCGCCGGAAGGTCTGAAGGCTCCAGTGACCATCGACGAAATTCTTGAGGCGCTTTGCGCGCTGGACGGCGGACCGCGTCATCCGCCGGGCGGCAAGCCCATGCGCCTGCGTTCGTGCGAACGGCGAGCCGCCGCCTGAACGACACAGCAACTGCCGTCCGCTCGCGGAGAGGGCGCCGGCGTGGCGGCGACGCCCGTGGGGCGCGGGGCGCGGAAACGCGTGCCAATCTCTCGCGCGACGCGCGACGAGACGCCACCGACCCGTCGTCTTCGATGGGCGGATACCGTCGCCACTGAGTAAGTTGAGTGTTTTCCTCTCCAAAGTCTCACGAGGTCAGCCCAACATAGTTTATTGACGGCAACGTTTCGAAGCGCAAGATTGTCGCGTAGGGACGGAGTTTTGCGATGAAAACACGTCGTCGATTCAAGCAGGTCACTTCGCTGAAGGAGCGACTGAATGTCTGGGCCGAGCGCGTGCGCGCCGAGGCGGCCAGGCGAAGGCCGGGCCCCGAACGGGATGCGTTGCTCCAGCGAGCGAACCAGGCGGAAACCGCTGCATACATCGAAGAGTGGGTGAATTCACCGGGCCTTCAGCCGCCAAGGTGATCTCTGGGGATGCGGCCGCTTGCCGCTATCGCGCCAATTCGTTGGGCGCCAGCCCGTTCGGCAGCGCCCACTCGGTGGCGTCGGCGCGAACCTTCTCCAGCCGCGCCTCCATCCTTCATCGCGTTCTCCCACCGCCGATGTGGCGTCGCGTGCAGAAGGGGCCCGCTCCGGGGGCGCCGGAGCGGGCAAGTCATGCAGCCACGGCCAGAGTCAGTTCCAAGATGGCCGGGGCGGCGCGCATCCTAGAGAGGCTGGCTTACACCACGCTTACGGAGGTTCGCCGGTTCAGGCTATTTCGGGGAATGCCGCAGACTGCGGCGCGGCAGCAACAGATCAGGCCACGTCATTCTCATCGTCCGTCGCATGCCGGGCCGATCCCCGGCGCGACATCATCCTCGAACGGAATTGAACCTCGGCCTCGCGAAGCTCCTTGCGGACGCGACGCGCCATCCGCATGGCTCTCTTGATATTCGCGTCCGCGGAATCCTCATCGAAGAACAGCACGACCTCGCAAGTCAGGCACTGGCGCGAATAGCCGTTCTGTAGCCGCCGGGCGCGTTCGCGGAACGCCGATTTGCATCGCGTGCATTTGACCTGAACGGAGTCGTCCATGGAGGCGGACGCTACGCCTGCGTCTGTTAAGGAAGGATGAGCGATCCCGTCGGGCCACGAAGCCGGAACAGGGGTGCGATTACCCGTGAGGTTTCCAGTCCGGCTGCGCCTTGCCGGGCTCTTCGATCTGCCTGACCCGATAGCCCCTCGGAAGAATCTGGCCGCCTTCCTCGTCCGCGACCGGTACGTCCACGACCAGGCCCTCGATCAATGCGGCCTCCCAGACTTCCTTCTCGGGTAGCGAACGTGCCGCCGAGCTGCCTGTCGCCGTCAAACAGCGCGTACATCACGCCTCCTGAAGCGGGATGGCTCGCCATCGCGCCTTACCTGCACACTTTTCCGGATCATGCGCTCGCCAAAACCCCGCCAGCCGAGGGCTGACGGGGCTTTTGAGCTGATATTTCCGGTGGATTTTCTCCCTGGGTTTTATCACTCGCTTTGGTCAACGGCGCGACGGGAGAGATGTTCCTGAAAGGGGGCGCCGACCAGATCGCACTTTCGGCGCTAGTTGCGCCGCACCCGACGACCGGTTGATTTGGATCAAGCCGTCCGTCCATACTGCGCCAAGGATGCGGACGCCTCAGCGGGGGAAACTCATGGACGTCGATGAAACGCCCAAGGAAGCCCGGCAGGCCCGGAGAAGCGAAGAGGTGATTCACATCGCCATTCGTCTCGCGCTGCTGGCCGGCCTGATCTACTGGTCGTTCGTCCTGCTCAGCCCGTTCATCCCGATCCTGCTCTGGAGCGTGGTGCTGGCGGTCGCGCTGTATCCCGCCTACGACTGGCTGTCGATGCATCTCGGATATCCGCGCATCGCCGCCATCCTTGTCACGCTCGCCGTCCTTGCGGTGTTTCTCGGACCGGCGGCATGGCTCGGCATCGGTTTGGTGGAGGGCTTGCGCAACATCAGCGATCAGCTGACGTCGGGAAACCTCACGATCCCGACGCCGCCCGACAGCGTCAAGGATTGGCCGGTCATCGGCGCGACACTGTTCGAATACTGGCAAATGGCGTCGGTCAATCTGGCGTCCGCCTTCCGTGAGGTCGCCCCCTATCTGAAACCGCTGGCAGGCCCCGTTCTTGCGATCGCCGGCAGCGCGGGGACGGGCACGCTGATGTTCCTCGCCGCGGTCGTGATCTCGGGCTTCCTGTTTCCGTATGGGCCGCCGCTGGCAGCCGCGAGTCAGCGCGCGTTGACGCGCATCGTCGCAGACCGAAGCGAAAGTTTCCTGGCGCTGGCCGGCGCCACGATCCGCACGGTGTTGCAGGGCGTGATCGGGGTCGCTGCGATCCAGGCCTTGCTGGGCGGTATCGTGTTGAAGATCGCGGGCGTGCCCAACGCGAGCGTGCTGGCGTTCGCGATCCTGGTGCTGGGCATCATTCAGATCGGATCGCTGCCGATCGTGATTCCCGTCATGATCTGGGTCTGGATGGTGAAAGACGCCGGCACCGCGGTGCTGATCACGATCTTTCTCGCCATCGTCGGCATCTCCGACAATGCGCTCAAGCCCGTATTCATGGGGCGCGGCTTGTCGACGCCGGTCGTGGTCATCTTCATCGGCGTGATCGGCGGAACGCTGGCGCACGGCATCGTCGGTCTGTTCATCGGACCGATCATCCTCGCGGTCGCCTGGGAATTGATGATGGCGTGGATCGGCCGCGAAGAGGTCGCTTCAGCAACGGTCGAGAAGGTCTGAAGTGAACAGTGGCACGTTCGTACCTTCGATCGTCCCCAGTGCAGCATCCTGTCGGTAAAACTTGGCTCGCGAGGAGTCGGAACCGGACCTATGATCGACCGGTTAGACATTCCGACCGTGGGAGTTGCATATGGCTAGCCCGTCCTCGCCAAGTGGCCCTTCCGCCTATCTCGAAGGCCTGATGCAGGCCGGCCAGCAGGCGACCAGGCAATTCGACGATGCGTTGGCCGCCGCCATGGGCATCGACGGCAAGCCTGCCAAAGGTGAGGACATGTCGCCGTTTGCCGTGGCGGCAAATTTGCAGCGGCAGTTCTGGTGGCCGGTGCTGGATTTCTGGCGCGGCTTCTTCAACGGCAAACCGCCGCCGGGAGCGGCCTCGTCGGGACGGGCGGCACGGGGCGACCGGCGCTTCAAGGACGACGCCTGGAATCATTCGCCGTTCTACGAGCTGCTCAAGCAATCCTACCTGCTGGGCTCGAAGCAGCTGACCGAGCTCGTCGATCAGGCCCAGGTCGACGACAAGTCGAAGCTTCAGCTTCGGTTCTATGCGCGGCAATTCATCGATGCGATGAGCCCGTCGAACTTTCCCGCGACCAATCCGGAAGTGATCCGCAGCGCGATCCAGACGCGTGCGAAGAGTCTTGCGGACGGCATGCAGAACCTGATCGAGGATTTGCAGAAGGGGCGCATCACGCGGGTGGACGAGTCCGCCTTCGAGATCGGCCGCAATCTCGCCTCGACACCCGGCGCGGTCGTGTTCGAGAACGAGCTGATCCAGCTCATTCAATATACGCCGCAGACGCCGGAGGTGGAGAAGACGCCGCTTCTGATCGTGCCGCCCTGCATCAACAAATACTATCTGCTCGATCTCGGCGCGGGCAACTCGTTCGTCGAATATGCCGTTGCCCAGGGCCATCAGGTGTTTCTGATCTCGTGGCGCAGCGCGGTGCCCGAGACGCAATATCTGACCTGGGACGATTATCTGAGCCTCGGGCCGCTGAAGGCGATCGACGTCGTACGCGACATCGCCAATGTCGATCGCCTCCATGCGCTGGGCTTCTGCGTCGGCGGCACCATCATGAGCTGCGCCGCCGGCGTGCTGGCCGCACGCGGCGAGGACAAGCTTGCGACGCTGACGCTGCTGACCACGATGATCGATTTCACCGACACCGGCGAGATCGGCCTGCTCATCGACGCGTCATCGGTGGCGCTGCGCGAGGCGACGATCGGCAGCGGCGGCATCCTGCCCGGCAAGGAACTGGCCTTCACGTTCGGCACCTTGCGCGCCAACGATCTGATCTGGCGCTATGTCGTCGACAGCTACATGAAGGGGGCGCCGCCGGAGGCCTTCGACCTGCTGTACTGGGATTCCGACAGCGTCAGCCTGCCGGGCCCGATGTATTGCTGGTACACCCGCAACACCTATCTCGAGAACAAGATCAGGGAGCCGGGCGCGACCGTGCAATGCGGCGTCGAGGTCGACCTCTCGAAGGCCAAGATCCCGCTCTATATCCTGGCCTCGCGCGAGGACCACATCGTGCCCTGGCAGAGCGCGTATCGCTCGAAAGGACTGATCGGCAAAGACCCGCGCTTTGTGCTCGCGGCCAGCGGCCATGTCGCCGGCGTCATCAATCCGCCCGCGCGCAACAAGCGCAGCTACTGGACCCATGACGATCTCAGTGGCGAGGCGGCGGACTGGCTCGACAAGGCCGAGCAGAGGCCCGGCAGCTGGTGGCCGGATTGGGATGGCTGGATGAAGCGCCATTCCAGCGGGACCATCCCTGCGCCAACGCAGCCCGGCAATGCCACCTATCAGAAGATCGAGGACGCGCCGGGCCGCTATGTGAAGCAAAAGGCGAACTGAGCGCCAAGAAGGGTGCTGCAGTCCGGCGCTCAGCGCCGCACGGTCTCCTCCAATAGAAGATCGCATCGCGTTGCGCCGATCCGGATCAACCGATACGCTTTGGCCCGCCGCCGAATGACGCAGGGCAAGTCATCGTGGAGTGACGACGTGCTGCTTGAAACGCTTCTGCCGCTGGGCAAGGTCGATCCCGGCCTGCGCGCGCCGGAAATCCCGCTCGATCTCCATTCCATCGCCGCCGACGCGCGCCTCCTGGAAGAGATCGGCTACGACGGATTGGTCGTCGAGGAAACCAAGGACGATCCGTTCATCCTGCTGGCGCTGGCGGCGCAGACGACGCGGACGCTGAAGCTCGGCACGTCGGTCGCGATTGCCTTTCCCCGCAGTCCGACCGTGACCGCGATGAGCGCGTGGACGCTGCAGAAACTGTCCCGCGGCCGCTTTACCCTCGGGCTCGGCACGCAAGTGAAGGCACATATCGAGCGGCGCTTCGGCATGCCCTGGACGCCTGCCGGGCCGTGGATGCGGGAATATGTGAATGCGGTTCGCGCAGTCTGGGATTGCTGGCAGAACGGAACGCCGCTCGACGTCAGGGGGCTGCACTACAACATCAATCTGATGGTGCCATTGTTCAATCCCGGCCCGATCGAGTATCCCGGCATTCCCATTCATATCGCGGCAGTGAACCAGCTGATGTGCCAGGTGGCGGGTGAAGTCGCCGAGGGCATCCGGCCGCATCCGGTCTGCACGCCGTCCTATATCGAAAAGGTGATGCTGCCGGCGGTGCGCGCCGGTGCGGCTAGGGCGGGCAGGCGGCTTGATCGTTTCCAGGTCTGCATGAAGCCGCTGGTCGCCACAGCAGCTAACGAGGCGGAGCTGGCGCCCAAGGTGCGCGACGTGCGGGCGCGGATCGCCTTCTATGCCTCGACGCCGCAATATCGCGCCGCGTTCGACCATCTTGGTCTCGGCGATCTCGCGGACCGGCTGAAGCTGTTATCGCGCGCGCAGCGCTGGGAGGAAATGCCGCAGCACATCGACGACGACGTCCTGCATACTTTCGTGACCATCGCCACCTACGACGAGATCGGCCGCAAGCTCTGCGACCGCTATGGCGGTGTGGTCACCAATTGCGAGTTCTCGATCGCGGTGAAGAACGACGGCGATCGCGAGCGTCTGCGCCGGCTCGCGCACGACATCCAGTCCGAAGGCGACGCGCGCGCCCGGCGCACCATTCTCGGGATTGCAGCCTGATAGGAACTGGCCGTTCAAACGGAGACATCAGACATGAAACTCGGACGCCTGCCTGGCGTAGATCGTCCCCCGGGGAAAATCGACATTCCATCCGCGTGGCGAGGTGAGGAGATGGCGGCCAATACGGACCGCTGGCTGACATTGCTTGGCGCCGCCGACATTGCCGAGCTCGAGAACGCAGCCAGGTCATACCTCGCCGCCAATGATGAAATAGCCGGGATCACCAGGGAGAAATTTCCGCTGCCCCGCTTCGGCATCTACCTCGCGAAACTCCGGAACAAACTGATCAATGGCATCGGTTTCGAGCTCATCCGTGGCCTTCCGGTGACAAACTACAGCCAGAAATTCGCCGCTACCATCTTTTGCGGTGTAGGTGCGCATCTCGGATCGGCGCGATCCCAAAACGCGGCGGGCCATATTCTCGGTCACGTCCGCGACATCGGTGCGGATGCGAACGACCCGAACACGCGCATTTACCAGACATCGGAACGACAAACTTTCCACACGGATTCGTCCGACGTGGTCGGGCTACTCTGTATTCGCGAGGCGATGGAGGGAGGCAAGTCCCTGCTTGTCAGCACGACGACGATTTACAATGAAATGTCGCGCACGCATCCGGATCTTGCGAGCCTGCTGTTTGATCCGATCGCAACGGACCGGCGCGGCGAGGTGCCGGAGGGCGAAAAGCCATTCCTGGAAATCCCGGTGCTGAATTGGCACGAGGGATTTCTGACGGGTTTCTATCAGCGTCAGTATATCGATAGCGCCCAGCGGTTTCCCGATGCGCCGAGATTGACGCCCGCGCACGTCCAGGCGCTCGACCTGTTCGATAAACTCGCCAATGACCCCAGCCTCCACCTTGGCATGCAGCTTCAACCAGGCGACATGCAGTTCGTCTACAATCACGCCTTGCTGCACGACCGCACCGCGTTCCGCGACTGGCCCGATGCGAGGCAGAAGCGGCATTTGTTGCGGCTTTGGCTATCCATGGAAGGCGATCGACCGCTGCCCGATTGCTTCAAACAGCGCTATGGTTCGATCGAGATCGGCAACCGTGGGGGTATCGTTACCAAAGGTACGACTCTCAACGTGCCCCTGGACTGAGTTTATCCAGACTGACTTTCAGTCCGCACCTTCCATCGGAGACATCAGACATGAAACTCGGACGGCTCGGCGTATGGTACTCGACCGACAAGCTCGACGGAGCGCAGCTGCGCGATTTCGTGCGCACGGTCGAGAATAACGGCTACTCGGCCCTGTGGTATCCGGAATCGCGCGGCTATGAATCGATGTCGCTGGCGGCCTTTCTGCTGGCGAGTAGCGAGAAGCTGATGATCGGCAGCTCGATCGCCAACATCT
>Ga0070741_10003071_pt1 | contig 42521 bp, 40 predicted proteins | sample Coa_R1_4_FD_66440 | JGI IMG/M metagenome (GOLD analysis project Ga0070741, IMG submission 66440) | Surface soil microbial communities from Centralia Pennsylvania, which are recovering from an underground coalmine fire - Coalmine... | ecosystem: Environmental > Terrestrial > Soil > Unclassified ... | reverse complement strand
TGTATTTTCGTGGCCGAATACCGTGCCTTTTGGCGCGGAGGTTCGACCTCGATACATGTGCAGGTCGCTTCCGCAGATGTTCGTCGAAACCAGCTTGACGATTACGCCGTGATTACATTTTCTGCCGTCCGGGGCGACGAGTTTGGGATAGTCGATGGATTGAACCTCGACAGTCCGAGGTCCCATGTAAACTACTGCGCGATTGCTTGCCATGACTTTTACCTTTTCCTTGTTGTTGAAGGGCTGCAGTTTGTTCGTGGAGGGGCGAACTCGCCTTTCCATCGCTACAAGCGTAGAGATGGGATTGAGCTGCCGCAATTGGCCGTCTGGCTGAAGCTCGGCTGCGAAAAGGATGACAGGACAAAATCCGATGCGGGTGGGAGTCGTTTCTACGACCTTGGCGCTAGTAGACTGTTGCGCACTGGCAGGAACATCGCCTGATTGGCTTCTCACCAAACCACTTCACGGAACAAAAGGCAAAGACAAGCGCCAACAAGCGCCCCGAGTGAGCCGCCATGAGCGACACAAATATGCGCCATACTGTCCGCTTTGTGACCGATCCAGAGATTTCACGCCCGTTATAAACGTTTCGTGACGCTTGGACGTGGACACCGACCGTCTTCGAGGCAGCATATGGAATCTCCGGAATGTATTCACTTGGGTCGCGGCACGCTGGGAACTCAGCGGCATGTTTGCGCCTTCTTTCGCACCCCCGAGGAGGAATATGACACCTTGCTCCCCTTTATCAAGGAGGGATTCGAGCGGGGCGAGAAGGCGCTGCACGTGCTCAGTCCGGAACACCAGGACAATCATTTGAAGCGCCTTCAGGCGGAAGGGATCGACACAGCATCAGCCCGGACTCGCGGTCAACTCGATGTGCTCCCGTGGCGCGACACCTACCTGCCGGACGGCCGTTTCGATAAACACAGGATGCGCGCCGCGATTGAAGAGATGTTGAATACCTGCGCGTCGGAGGGATACGATCGCACTCGGCTGGTGGCGCATCCGCAATGGGGCGCCCAGGGCCTGCCCCGCACCACGGACTGGGTCGAATATGAAATGTCCTTGAACGAAATGCTGCAGCAGCGTGAAGACGTGGTGGTTTGCACGTACGACCGGCATGCGCTCGAACCGGAACGCGTGGTCGACGCCTTACGCTCGCACCCAATGCTGCTCATCGGAGGAATCCTCCAGGAGAACCCGTTCTACGTGCCTCCGGTCGAACTCCTCACCAGGCTTCGCGAGAAAGATGCAGAGCAGTTGCGCCGTCGGGAGCTCGAGGCGGCCGCCCGGATTCAGCGCGGTCTCATGGGCATGGACACATTGCAGGTTCCGTTTGCTCATCTGCAAGGGATGAATCATCCTTGTCTGGAAGTCGGCGGAGACTTCTTCAGCGTCGTGCCCCTCGAGGATGGCGTCGCAGCCGTCGTAGCCGATATTTCCGGGAAAGGCGTCTCCGCGGCCATTCTGGCTTCGCTGCTGCAGGGGATCATATATGAAGCTTTGCAGTCGCGAGTTCCCTTCGCGGAGCTTGCTCAGTCGGTCAACCGCTTTCTTTGCACGCGCGATCTCGGCTCGAGATACGCCACCCTTGTCATCGCCCGCCTCCAGGCGGATGGCGCCCTGGAGTATCTGAACTGCGCTCACGTTCCGCCGCTCATCGTGAGGGGAGGCGGCCAGGTGCGTCGGCTCTCCGAGACGAATCTTCCGGTCGGCCTGCTCTCACAGGCGGACTACGCCAGCGCTCAAACCCACTTGCAACCCGGCGACCGTTTGATCATTGTTACCGACGGCGTCACGGAAGCAGCGAACTCTGCGGGTGAGATGTTTGGGGACGATCGCCTCATGGAATGCGCCAGAGCAGATACGCCGATCGAGCAGCTTCTCGATTCCGTCCGACTCTTCTGCGGCGACCGTGCGTTCGACGATGATTGCACGGTCCTCGACCTGACCTTCTTTGGTGCTACACAATAGTTGCCGGCGCGCAGCGCCTCCCCTAGCGACAGCATAATTGCGATGCATGCGATGGCCGCGGCAAGCCCGCTGTTTTCGCATACGCGTTCTGGATGGATGAGCGGCAGTCTCAGCAGAAGGAGGCCACATCTGAAAAGAAGCTGATTTCATGCGGTTCGTCACACGTCGCGTCAAGCAAAACGAACTGCAACCACCCCCTGGCAACTTGGCCCTCAGTTATCACCGGAAGCTGGGCAAGCCTGCCACTCGGGTCCGCTAATGGCAATGGAGATCTAACGTTGCAGGGAACTTTTTGTAAGAAGTTAAACGACAACACCGTTCCCTGCGATCCAGCTCAGCCCGTGAGCCTATGGAATCTGCTCGTCACCCAAAATTCCAGCAGTCCGCTATTTGCGAACCCGCCAAATGATCGTTTTCAATGGCAGAAATTGTTTGACCGGAACACAAATGCGGCTCCAGTAATCGTCGCTCCCGCCTTCTTCCCCTTTGGCGTTAACTCCGATGCTTTGGAAGCAAGAGCGTCGATCCCAGTTAGCAATATCGGAAACGCTGCACTGATCATCCAGAGCGTTTCAACGAACGTTCCGGATCTCAAATTCACGCCGGCATCTTTGACCATAGCGCCTCAAGCCACAGTAGTCATCGCTGTGACATGGCCAGTGAACCCGGGTGTAAAAACATTCAATGCCGTTCTGCGACTATCGTCCAACGACCCGAGCACCCCAAGCGCATCCGTCGCCATACAAATAACGGTGCGCGGTCCCAAACAGAATCCGTAGGTGACAAGGGTGGCCGCCCTCATCGTTGCGAACGATGCGGTACGCCGTTTGTGTTCAGAATCGAGTTCAATGGCAGTCATCCGCCGCGCGGACCCGTGTACCCACCGTGTACCTCCGATCGGCAATTTGAGCGATTTTGGCGGTTTGAGCTTCTTTTAGATTCAGTAACTTCCGCGTTTGCAGCGGGGCGAGATAGTTCGACTCCGGCCGCCTCCACCAACTTTTTTGTCTACTCAACCCTCTCCCACACGATTTTCCAGCGCGCTACCGCCGGGTCGTTCTTCTCCACATCGCTGAGAACTAGCCGCTTGCCTTCCAGTCGATAAGGCCGCACTTGCCGCGAGCCCACATAGGCAGGGTTCGTGGCTATTTCTGGCAGGTGAATAATCCAGCTTTGCTTCACATCGATCTCGTACCGGCCACAATACGCGAACGTGCCCTCTGCCGCGGCCGCCTTTTCTCCCGCGGTGAGATGCGCCGGGTCCGCCCACTTCGGCCGATCAGGATTTACAAGCTGAGCGCACATGTAACCATCGCGCTGGTACATGAGAAAGCCTTTGGCGTGAGGCCCGAACGCGGGAAATGGGCGAGTGGTGCCGTCCTTCATCGCCTCTTCCGTCAATACCAGTCGCCAGGTACCAGCGATTTGTTCTCGCACTTCAGATTCCGTCTGCCCGAACACTGATGTGACACACACGAGCAAACTAAGCACAAGCCACGCAGCACTTTCCATGCTGATTCCTTTCCTCCCGTCCCAGATTGCGAATACGCAGCGCAGAAGAGTAGCACGTTTACCAAGCCAAAAACTCTGCCCACAGAGTCCGATTCGGGACTGATTCCCCATCTGCTAGTTCGCTACTCTGTTACAGGATTCAATGTATCGCGATCGCAATTCTGGAACCGTAAACTAAGTTCCTGGTCCCGTACGAGCCAACATGACAGACGGTGGTCTTAACCCAAATCTTGCCGTGCTGCAAGGCAAGCAAGCGCAGCCACTGCCCAAAACCGTGCCTGCAGTCCTCAACTCGTGGAAGGAAATTTCCGCCTTTGTGGGTCGCGGAATTCGCACCGCTCAACGATGGGAGCGTTCCTCAGGAATGCCTGTCCATCGTATCGGACACGGCAATCGCGCGCCGGTGTACGTTGTGGTCAGCGAATTGAATTTTTGGATGACTAAGACCTGCGGGAATGCTGACGGTGTAATGCAGATGCCACTCGACCGCAAAGCTGGCCCTACCCCCCGGGGGCGCTCACACGATCTGGCGGAGCATATGTCAACTTTAGCGCGATTGGTGGCTGAGTCCTGTGTTCGCCAACGCGAGCAAGCCGAACTCCTTCAACAACGGATCATGCGCCTGCGCTCCCGAGTTCAGGCCAGACCTGGCTCCACGACTCTTGTGTTTCTGCCGACTCGGGTCGCATAACATCCCCAAAACGCTCCCGGCATCTCCCAGCCGTTTTCGGGCTCTCGCGATCCTGAGGCGCGAAACTAGTTAGATGGCTGCTGAGCCGCCAAGCCTTCCAGCATCATGTCAATCTCCTGCAACCTCTCCGCCAGTTGCGGCGGCAACTCGTCAGGCGAACGCTGCGCCAGGATTTCGTCGCGCTTATTCACAAATTCGGTGATCAAGCGCGTCCGAACTGTTGCGGGAAATACCCAAGCCGAGTTCATATTGGCACCCACTCTGCAACTCCAAAACCCCATGCATGTCACAATTCGTGACTTTGATGGCCGCCCGACAGTGCGGTTGCCTTTTCTGAGCTGGAAATCGCAAGCTACTGCTGCGTCCCTGCGAACCGTCCGGAGGACCGTATGCGCCGTTCTGGACGGCTGATCTCCTGCTGTCCGAAGCTCAGACCCCCTCCACTCTGGTTTGAGCATCGAACTCTGAAAAAAGCATTAAGCTACAGCCTTCCTCCGCGCACTCTGCGTTTTTTAGTTTGGAGTTTTGTTAACCTAACACTGCTATGGACCGAATCTCGATGCTGGCCGAAGTCCTAACCCAGAATCCCAACGACGCCTTCGCGCGCTATGGCTTGGCTATGGAGTACTCAAAAACGGGAGACGTTGAGCGAGCCTTGGAGGAATTCGGCAAACTGCTCGATATTCATCCTGACTACACCGCCGGCTACTTCATGGCCGCGCAAACCTTGGTGGGAGCCAACCGTAGCGAAGAAGCCAAACGGATGTTGGTCGACGGCATCTCCGCCGCGCGCCGCACCGGTAACCAGCACGCCCAATCTGAGATGACAGCCATGCTGGATGAGCTGAAATCATCCTGACTTCTAGCTCTCTCGTGTCCTCTGTGGTTTTCATTCCCCGCCAACGCGTCTGTGGTTTTCATTTCGGTTATTCCCGCCGCAGCATCCTCGTCATCCCCCACTCCACCACGCCGGGAAAAATCTGGTACAGCTTAATCATCGGATGCATAAACCATGGCGCGACCACCTCTCGTTTGCCTTTCAAATACCCCTGCAGGACAGCTCGGGCAAGCCGTTCGGGTGAGATGCCGCGAACCGCCGCCGGACGAACCTGCTTCTGCTCACCTCCGCGAATTGCGTTCGCCGCAAAATCCGTGCGGACGTATCCCGGACACACGGTCAGAACATTGATCCCATATTTCTTCAGTTCAATCCGCGTAGCTTTTCCAATGGCGTTTAAAGCGAACTTCGTCCCGCTATAAACCGAATGAAACGGCAGCGGCACGTGTCCGGCGACACTGGAAATGTTGATGAAGGCTCCGCTGCCTTGCTGCTGCATGATGGGAATCACAGCCTCCATGGACTCCATCACCCCGAACAGGTTGGTCTCGAACGTGTCCCTTACGGCGGCCATTTCCACCTTGGCCAGCGAGCCCAAATGTCCCCGCCCTGCATTGTTGATCCAAACATCAATTCGGTTGAAATGATGCATCGTTAACCCGACCACGCGATCGATTTCCTCGCGATTGCGGACGTCGCACCCCAGCGCGATTGTGCGGTCAGCAAAGCCGATCCGTCCTCTTGCCGCCTCCGCGCGCCCTGCGTCGCGCGAAAGCAGCACCACTCGCGCGCCACCTTCGGCGAATACCTTCGCAATGGCTTCACCGATTCCCATCGACGCTCCGGTCACGACCACAACTTTTGCGGAAAGCTCGTTCGAATCCATGCCGTGCTTTTAGTCTTGTCCGCGCCGCGAGTCAAGGCCAGCCATCACCCTGGCGAGTCCTCTGTGTTCCTCTGTGCCCTCTGTGGTTGGATTCCGCAGTATCGTAGAATCCGAACATGCCTTCCGCTTTCCAGGTCTGGCCCGGAGGCCGCTCTTGAGCGCGCTCCTCCCCCTGTTTCCGCTGGACGTGGTTCTTCTTCCGGGCACTCCTCTGCCGCTTCACATCTTCGAGCCGCGCTACAAAGAACTGATTAACGAATGCCTTGAGAAAGATGAAGTGTTCGGAATAGTACGCGCCAAAGAGGGCGGCATTGCCGAGATCGGCTGCACCGCGGAGATCATTACGGTCACAAAGCAGTACGACGATGGCCGGATGGATATCGTCACCCAGGGCCGAGACCGCTTCAAGGTTGTGCAAATCAACCACGAACGTTCTTTTGTGCGAGCCGAGGTTCTGTACTTGCAAGATGATGCGGGTACGCCTTCCCCGGAAGAAGCCAGTCAGGCGCTGCAACTGCACGGCGAAATCATGACCCTGGCCGGGGCGCAACCCGAGGATCCATCCCAAATCCAAAGCCAGCGGCTGTCGTTCCATTTGGCCGGATCCCTGCCTCTTGATCTCGACTTCAAGCAAAGTTTGCTTGCCATGAAATCAGAACCCGAGCGGCTGCAGGCTATCATTTCCTTCTTCGAAGCCATCTTACCTTCCATGCGCCGCAGTGTTCATGTACGCCGCAAGGCCGGGGGCAACGGCCATGCGAGCTAGCATGCCGGGCGTATAATCGAGCCACGAAGCGGTTCTTCCTGGGGGTTTTCTGGTCATGAGTCTTCCGCGGACGTTGGGTGAATTGCGCCACAGTCCCTACTCTGAAGAAATTCTGCGAACCCGGCGCGTTAAAGATGAATTGCGCGACAACCTGGTAAAGCGACTTCGCCAAGGCTGTCCCATTTTCCCCGGCATTGTCGGTTACGACGACACGGTGGTTCCGCAAATCGTGAATGCCATTCTTTCCCGGCACAATTTCATTCTCTTGGGATTGCGAGGGCAGGCCAAGAGCCGCATCCTGCGCGCGCTCACAACTCTGCTTGATCCTCAAATGCCCTACATCGCCGGCTGCGAGATCCACGACAGTCCCTACGCGCCGATTTGTCGCCGCTGCCGCGACGAAATCGACCGAAACGGCGATGATGTTCCAATCGCTTATCTGGCGCCTGAGGAGCGTTACGTCGAAAAACTGGCTACCCCGGACGTAACTATCGCTGACCTGATCGGCGATATCGATCCGATCAAAGCTGCCCGCGGTGGTCATGAACTGAGTAGCGAGATGACCGTGCACTACGGCCTGCTTCCGCGTGCCAATCGCGGAATTTTCGCCATCAATGAGTTGCCGGATCTGGCAGGCAAGATTCAGGTCGGCTTGTTCAATATCATGCAGGAAGGCGACGTCCAGATTAAGGGCTATCCCGTTCGTCTCCCGCTCGATGTGGCCCTGGTCTTCAGCGCCAACCCCGAGGACTACACTGCCCGCGGGAAAATCATCACTCCTCTGAAAGACCGCATCGGTTCAGAGATTCGCACTCACTATCCCGCCACGGTCGAAGAGGGAATTGCCATCACCGCGCAGGAAGCCTGGACCCAGCGCGATAATCACAAACTTCATGTTCCGAAGTACGTTCAGGAAGTCATCGAGCGCATCGCATTTAGCGCTCGCGAGGACAAAAAGATCGATAAGCGCTCGGGCGTCAGCCAACGCCTGCCGATTTCCTGCATGGAAAACGTGATCTCGAATGCCGAACGTCGCGCCATCCGCCACGACGAGAAGCTGGTAGTCCCTCGCATCGGCGACGTTTACGCGGCCATGCCCGCGATCACCGGCAAGCTCGAACTCGAATACGAAGGTGAGATGAAGGGCGCCGATCACGTCGGGCGAGAACTTATTCGTAGCGCGGTGGCCAAAACCTACGATAGTTATTTCAAAGGCGCCGACATGAACCAGGTCGTACAGTGGTTCGATCTCGGCGGCGAGATTCAACTTGCCGACGCCGCCAGCGCCAACGAGTCATTGTCCTCATTGCGCAACATTCAAGGGCTGATGGAAAAGGTGGTCAAGTTGAATGTCGGGCCAAAAGACAGTCCGGAGACGCAGGTCTCTGCCGCCGAGTTCGTGCTTGAAGGCCTTCACGCGCACAAGCGCATCGGACGAAACGAAGAACGTGTGTTCACCGCCGGAGAGAAGGCCCCCAAGGTTGCCGAAAAGAACCTCGACCGTGAGGACCTGCCGTTCAGGGGAAGAAGACCTTATAACTAGCTGTCAGCCGTCAGCTTTCAGTCGTGATGTGAGTGGAAGATGGTTTAACGAACTCAAGCAACCTGTCGTTGTCTAAAGTGCTCCCAAGGCTGAGAGCTGAGAGCTGTTCTTATGCGACGCATTCGTTACTCCAAATACGTGCCCGACCCAGCCGGCGAAATGAGCATGGAGGACCTGCTCAGCGCGCTCGGCGATTTCCTGCTCCAGAGCGGATTCCAGAACTACCTCTACGACGACTTTGGTCGGGAGCAGACCCTCGACGACCTTCGCCGCGCCATCGAGCAGGCCTTGCTCGATGGCGATGTGCTTGACGAAGAAATGCGCGACCGCCTCGAGCAAATGCAGTTGGACGGCACCTTCGATGAATTAATCGATCAGTTGATCGAGCGCATGCAGCAGGAGGATTTCATTAGCGTCGATCAGCCTCACGACCCCTCACGGCAATCAAGTGTCGGCGGACAAGTCGGCGAAGGCCAGCCGCAGGTAAAATTTGAAATCACCGACAAGAGCCTGGATTTTCTCGGTTTCAAAACTCTTCGCGATCTCATGGGCTCGCTTGGCAAATCCAGTTTCGGACGTCACGACACACGCGACATGGCCACCGGCATCGAAGCCAGCGGCGCATCGCGGCAGTATGAGTTTGGCGACACCCTGAACCTCGATATTACCGCCACGCTGTCCAGCGCCATTCAGCGCGAAGGCTTGAAACTGCCTCTCAACATCGAATATTCGGACCTGCAGGTGCATCAGTGTGAGTATCAATCTTCTTGCGCGACGGTGCTGATGCTCGACTGTTCTCACTCCATGATTCTTTACGGCGAAGATCGCTTCACTCCCGCGAAGAAAGTCGCGATGGCGCTGTCGCACCTTATTCGCACGCAGTATCCCGGAGATTCGCTCTCCCTCATTCTGTTCCATGATTCCGCCGAAGAAGTCCCGCTGTCGCAACTGGCGCGCGTGAAGGTCGGTCCTTACTACACCAACACTCGCGAAGGGTTGCGGCTGGCGCAGCGAATTCTGCAGCGTCAGCGCAAAGACATGAAGCAGATCGTCATGATCACCGACGGCAAGCCATCCGCATTGACCCTCGAAGACGGGCGAATTTACAAGAACGCCTTCGGCCTCGATCCTTTAGTTGTCAGTCAGACTTTGGAAGAAGTTTCCAAGTGCAAGCGCGCCGGCGTGATGATCAACACTTTTATGCTTGCGTCCGATTACGGGCTCGTGCAGTTCGTTCAGAAAGTCACGGAAATGTGCCGTGGCAAAGCCTACTTCACCACTCCCTACACCCTCGGCCAGTATTTACTCATGGACTACATGTCTCGCAAGACCAAAACCATCCACTGAGCGTGGAGTGCGGGCGCCTTCGCCCGTGCGCATTCTTGGGTTGTCATCGCGAGCGGAGCTTGGGGTCTAACTTCAGATTGCTCGTCGCTGCGCTCCTCGGAATGAAAAATATTACGCAGCAAAGGCCCGCGGATCGAATACGGTCCTGATCGTCGCGATCTTTCCTTCTTTCACTTGATGCCAGGAGCAAAAGAACGCCGTCACCTTCTCAGTCCTGAAGTCGTAAAGCAGACAGACATCGTCGCCATCGACAAAAACCTTCTTGATGTCGTATTTGCCGCGTTGTTGTTCCATCATTTTCAGGAAATCATCGGCGCTGCGGAAGGCTTCGCCGCCCATTCCTTTGATGAACACGCTGGCGCTCAAATAGCGCTTTGCGGTCGCATAGTCGCGTGCACCCATGGCATCAATGTAGGCGAGTACAAGCTCTTTCGCGCTCATGTGATACACCACTCCTTTATCGTTCTTTCCCTGGTTTCGTTCGCTAAGGCATAGCTGGCAATCATGCGCGCGTGATCTCTCCCACCGCCCTCCACGCCTGATTAATCGCTTCGTCCGTGTACGCGTAGGCCCCGGCGTCGGCATTAGCGATCGCAACTCGCCCAAACGGCTTGCGAGCAACTTCACACGGTGTCTCCCCGCCGTTCAGCCAGAAATCGTCCCAGAGCGAGTTGTACTCATACGCATACCCATGCGGCCAGCGGTTCACGGTAATCGCGCTAATATCGCGAGCCGGATCAAAACCTCCGCCGCCCAAGGTCCGCGCCAATTGATCACGAATGTTCCGCTCCATGGTTTCGAATGTTGTGCTGAAGAGTTCAATCCGTCCCGCCCGATGCTGATCCCGCGCTGCCAATCCGGGCTGGCACGGCGTTTTCATCATGTGGACCACGATCGGCTGATCCGGAATTTGCGAGCAGTGGTATTCGCCGATGCTCACCGGTATGTCCAGCGTCGCCGTTGTGTGATAACAACCCGGTGCATACACGGAACTGACGCCGAGTTTTTGAAAGGCCTCCCAGTTCCGAATGGCAACGTTGGTATAAAGCAGGGGAACCTTTGCCGCGGAATACAGCGCCTGCTTCTGCTTGCCCGGAATTTCATCGCACAAATAAGGAATCACCACGTGCCAGCAGGCCAGAATGCAATGCGAAGCTCGCACCGTGTATGGTTTCCCGCCGCGTGCGTACGTGACCTCCACTTCTTTCGCCGACGCTGGATCGCCCCGATGCTTCACCCGCACCACCGTGCTGTTCAGCCGAATGCGGACCGGAGAACTATCTTCATCTAACTTGCCGTAATTCGCCCGCGCCGTAACGACGTCGGTTGCCGAACTCCCTGGAATCGCATCTGGAATCAAACCTCGTACCAGCAGCCGGGCAATCGATGCGTTCCCATCGGGGAAATGAAAGAAGTATCGCTCGGCCTCTTCGTTCGGAATTGCATCCCGATTCATTCCCTTACCCGGAGCGGGATCGAGATTCATTCCATCGAAGCCGGGATAACCCAGCCCCCACGCATCCTGCGCGGCGACTGCATCAATCCCCACTCCGAACAGCGGATGCGGGCCGGCTTGCAGGACTTTCACCACCTGCTCATCAACCCGCGCCTGCTCGAGCAGAAACTTTCGATAACTCATCCGCGCGAGCTTCGCCTTCTTCTCATCCGAGCTCACCCCCGGCATGTACTCCTTCTTGCTCTGATACAGCCGCTGATAATCGCGCTTGGCCTTCTCCGACAACGGAGCTTCAGCCATAAACGCTTTCCATGCCTCTGCGTTTCGAACCAACTTGTCGCCCGTCTCGCCCGCGTCCAATCGAGCCGGATTGACGAGCAGTTTGTCTGCCCCAAACGTTTCTTTATTGAAAAAAATATGTGGGGTCAGACTCAGCGACCGGTACAGCTCCTTCGAAACGTACTTGGGATAAGAAGCCACATCGATTCCAAGTTCGTTGATCAGGCCCTTGGCGACGGCGCTGTACGGGGCAGGGCTTTCAATTGAAAACGTCCCGCCATAGCCAAGAAGCATGCGGTCGGCAACCCGGAATTCGTTGCGCTTGGCGTGGCCGCCAAAATCATCATGATTTTCGAGGATGAGCACCCGGGCTTGCGGTCCGGATATTTTGCGGAAGAAGTGAGCGGCAGACAGCCCGCTGATTCCGCCGCCAACCACGACCAGGTCGTAGTTCTCCCCGGTATCCTGCGGCGTACCCGCGTGCTGCCAAAACGTGCCGTCGCGCAGGCTGTGGGCGGTTTCGAAGCTGCCGGGATGGCTCCCGCGCAGACCAGTTAACGCAGGCGGATAATAATTCGCCGACGCTTCCGCCGGCGAGTGGTGGTCGCATCCCAGGAACAACGAAGAGGGAACAATCGCCGCGCCAACGGTTAGTGCAACCCCGTTCAGAAAATCGCGCCGCGTGATGCGGCGGTCCATGCCTAGTTTTTTGTCTTTTTCATCGTGCACAGGGCCCCCTGAAACGAATGGACGCCCGGCCTAGATTTTCGGCCCTGAGAGGTTGGGAGCAGGCGTAACGCCCGATTCGTCAGCCTTCTTCACCGCCAATTCCGCTGCCTGGAAGCCGATCTTGCTGTGGGTTCCGTCACAAAAAGGCTTGTTCACCGAGCCGCCGCAGCGGCACAGAGAAAACGCCGCCTTGCCGGTCAGGTCAAACTTGTTGCCGTTGGCGTCTACCAGTTCCACCGTGCCTTCCGGAGCTTCCACTCGGTAAGAGCCGTTGGGTCGCACCGTGATCTTTACTACTGCCATGGGTCCTCCATTAAGGTTGAACTGAAAAGATACCAGAAATGCAGGGGCCGCCGCCGCGACCACCCTGTCATCCCGACCCGAGCAAATGGAGAAACTCGGGGACAGACGGGACGTTCACCGGTTTTCTGATGGGCCGAACGATACCAGACCGGCATGCATCCACGACGCCCCCGGTTCCCGCCGCAGGGTCATTCTGACCGCAGCCGCTCTTCGCGTTTTGTGCGAAGGCCGGGGCTGTTCAACCCTCACAGACTGATAGCATCCCGCCTTCTTGCCTGAGCTCCATGCCTTGGGGTCTGAAACGCTGTCGAGCTCGCTAACTCTATCGATCACGTCCCAGCTCTGCTAGTCACCGGCTCCGGTGACTTGGCGCACTGACATCGCCCTTCCATGGACTAGTTTGAAGTTGTTTCGCGACATGCGCGATCCGGGCCCGGTATTTGCCTACCAGAAGCACATCCGTGCAAGGAGAACTGCCATCATGAAGATGAAACTTGCGGTTGTGGTCGTCACCGTTACTCTTGCTCTGCCGGCGTTCGCTGCCGGTAACAAGACTTACAAAACTAACTACTCTGTTCCTTGCAGCGACCTTTGGAGTGCGGTAAAAACCGCCCTCGGCAATCCGGACAACTACAAAGACGTGCAGAGTGACGAGGACAAAATGACTGCTGAATACAACGTGAAACACTCCATTCATTGGTCCGTCATTGGAGCCGTCAACCAGGGCAAGAACCGCGTCTCCCTGGCGCCAATGGGTACCGGCTGCGAGATGAGTGTCGTGTCAATGTATAGCGGCCTTTCGCACAACGATCAGGGTGACTTCAAGAAGCGCGTGGAAGAGGCGCTGGGCAAGCAGGCGCCAAAGCCCGCCGAACCAACAACCCAGGCGCCACAGAAGTGAGAGGATGAATCCCACTCGAGAAAGAGCGACTGGTCCACTCGCATGCACACTTCTTAACGTGCGGCGGCCGGGCTGACCCCCGCTTGCAGCTTTTCGAGTTCCTGTTCCAGAACGTTGCGGGTGCCCTCTTCCTCTTCTCGCGCGATCGCACGCTGAAGGTCCGTAATTGCTGCCGGATTTCCGATGACCGTTAGCGACCGGCCAGCCTGCATTCGGACGGTAGGTTCGGGATCTTTTAGTCGCCTAGCGACAATGCGGAACACCTTGTCGGACTCTTCTGGAGTAAGGTCGTGAAAGCGAGGCAGCAGTTCCAGTGCACTGCTGCGATAGGCTCTGGTGTGGTTGGCGATCTGCTCTGCCGCCCGCAGACAGCTTTCGTCTTTGCTCACGTGAAGGTCGAACATGTAGCGCACGGCGTAAAGGCGAAACTCCGGAGGAAAAGTCTCATCGGCACACAATCTGTGCAACTCATCGCGTCCGCCCGGATCACCAAGCAACGCTAGGGCCAGTGCCATGTTCACACGAGCACGCGGTGCCTTCTCTGATTCCAGTGCTTGGTAGATCGCAGGAATAGCCTCAACTACCTTGTCCTCCTGCAACTGTACGGCTGCGAGCCATCGTACTTCCGGGTCGGTGTTACGTAGCGCCGCGACTAGTGAAGGCGCGGTCAGGTCTATGTTGTGCATGTGCAGCAGGTCGCCAATGCTGAAGTGATGCGTGCCCAGGTCCACCTGGACTTCCGGGCTTTGCTGTGCAGCGGCACCTCGCACTACAGCTAGCGACAGTACGGCAAACAAAAAGAGTCTGCGAAGGTCCATAACGCTCCTGCAACGTAACAGTCGTTACACTCTTTCCACTCAGCGTCTGCTTTAAGAAACCCGGGGACAGACGGGACGTTCACCGGGTTTTGTGAATCCACGAACATTATGTTCCTTCGCTCCCCAGATTTCCCCTGACTCAGTGCGGGTGCGCCGCCTCGGCGCGTTCGTCGTCGTTCTTGCCGGGCCCGGCACTGGCGCGCCGGGCGAGATATGCCGCCCGTTCAGGGCCAAGTTCTACGCCGCGGCGGCTGTTGCGCCCAGCAGGCGTGAGTACAGCCGGACATACTCCTCGGTCATGCGCTTGGCGGTGAAGCACTCGCGGGCGCGTTGGAAGGCGCGGGCGGCATAGCCGCGGCAGAGATCGCGGCGCTCGTGCAATCGACGAATCACCTCCGCCAGACTCGCCCCGTCATTGGCGCGGAAATAGACCGCGGCATCTCCCCACATCTCGCGGTAGAAGGGAATGTCGTTCGCAACGATGGCACAGCGCGAGAGCGCAGCTTCGAGTGTGGACAATCCGGATGCTTCATACCGCGCCGTGGCCACATAGATTGCCGCCCGGCTGTAGAGCATTCGCAATTGCGCTTCGGTTTGCGTTCCTTTGAGCGACACGCTGCTTTCGTCCGCCTGAACTGTTACGTCAGTGCAAATCGGCAGATTGGGAGTCGCCACCGGCTCATTCGAGTTCACGATGCACACCGGCAATGGATGCACGTGCTGGGTCAACAAGGACACCTGCTTGCTGACATCAAGCAGGCGTCCCACCGCCAGCACCGAGTCATTTTTGCTGACATACGGATTGAAGAAGATCGGATTGCGCCCGTTATAAATGACCGCATCCTGTTCCGGTCGTCCGTAGCACGCGCGAACCGTCTCCAGCATCCACACCGACGGCGCGACCACCATGGAAGCAGCCGCGACTCCCTCGTTCACCAGATTCTTGTACCAGCGCAGCCAGCGGCTGTCTTTCGGTTCATGCTCGTGGACGGCTTTCCACCAGCTCACCAGGTCGCCATGGGCCACCACGATGCGCGGTGCGTTGACAGGCAGGCTCCCGTAGCACAACTGGTTGAGGTGCAGGAGATCGGGTTTCAGCTCTCTCGCCAGAGACGCCAGGTACCGGGATGAATCGAGAAAATCTTTGTCGCCATCTTGCATCCAGTCGAGACGGAAGGCGGTCGGATGATAATCGAGGCCGTCCAGCTTTTCCATCCACGAAGTCTGGTCGGGCAGCGGGATATCGCCCAGGCTGACGAGCGTCACACGCACGCCGCGGTTCACCAGACCGGTCACGAGCTCCTGCGTGTAAGTCCAGGTGCCGCTGAGAGTGTCCGCTGTTAGCAGAACGTGCACTGTTGCTCCCGTCGCGCTTTCGGCGCGCAGCCGCATTATTTTATTGCGGAAGCGCCCAGGGGAAAAGCACTTGTTTGGAGAATGGCAGTGCCGCAAATGGTTGCACATGGGGCTAGGCAGTATCGCAATGTCATCACGTTACAATGACAGAATGCTGCGCATGATGTGCATAACCGCGCATCCCGACGACGAAGCCGGCAATTTCGGAGGCTCGCTGGCTCTCTATCACGATCGCGGCGTCGAGACCTGCGTCATCTGCCTGACCCCAGGGCAGGCCGCCACCCATCGCGGCGGGATCAAAGATGATCACGAACTCGCGGCTATTCGCCGTCTCAAGTTCGCTTCCTCCTGTGCGATTCTGAAGGTCACCGAAGGCAAAGTCCTCGACTATTCCGACGGCAAGCTCTACCGGCAGGACCTCTATCGCGTGGTCAGCGAGCTGACATTCCATGTCCGCAGGTTTCGTCCGCAAGTAATGCTGGCCTTCGGCCCCGAAGGCGGTGTAACCGGACATGACGATCATGCGATGGCATCAGTTTTTGCCACCTTGGCATTTCACTGGGCAGGACGAAACAATCGCTATCCCGAGCAACTGAAAGATGGAATTGCACCCCATCGCGCGCAGAAGCTCTATTACGCCACCGCTAACTTTGTTTTGCCCAACCGGCAGCCGATTACGCTTTCCCCGGCCACAGCCATCATCGAGATTGGCAAACACCTGGAAACGAAAATCGCAGCCTTCAAAGCGCACAAGTCCCAGGCGCCATTGTGGTCATTGTTTGAGTCGCACGTGCGCCCGCGCGGCAGTCGCGAAATGTTTCACCTCGCCGCATGGATCCAGCCCGAGCCCATGCCGCAGGAAACAGACTTATTCGCGAACGTGAACCCATAGTCATTTCTTTCGTGTGCCTTCGTCCCCTTTGTGTTGTTGCCTAAGCCGCCACGGACACGAAGTCTCCCGAAAAGAATCCCCGTGTCCTCTTTGGTTTTGATTTTGCTGTCTTGACTCAGGTGCTCTTGAACCCTGCGCGATCCATGCCCCGCCGAGCTTCGAGGTTTTTCATAAAAGTGTCCCAGACGAAGCTGGTCCGGGCATTCTCGGCCATCAGCATGGTAATTCCGGTGTCAATTCCAATGACATCGTTGTCATACCAGTTCTTCAGTGGGTTGAAGGCATCGACAAACCCATATTTTCCCCAGGCATTCGGATATTTATTTTTGATCGTTCGCAGAACACGCATGCATTCCTCCGGCAAGAAGGGAAGCGACCCTCCTGCGGCGGCCGGCACCACACTGCCATCAATAGGTCCAATGGCCGGCGGTCCGCCCCACACCACATATCCTTTCTCCGAATCCGAAGCCGTGATCCCCCACAAATCCTCGCTGTAGTCAGGAAACTGCTGGTTGAGTTCCAGACAGAATTTACGATGAACTTTCGTCGCAATCGTGGAATTCTCAAAATAGTTTGCGTACTTGTCCCGCTTGTTGCGAAAGTCGAACCACGCCTGCGAATACTGATGAACGAACAACGGCGCGAACGATCCGATATACCGCATCCCGTCATATTCAAAAGTCGTCCGCTTCCAGGCGTTCCAGGTCTCTTCTTGCAGAGGATGTGTCAGGGAGCCGAGGCCCATGAGGTACATCATCATCAGTTCGCTGTAATAGTCCCAACGGTACGGAAGGAAGCCGCCCTCCGGCGTCCAGCCCTGCGGCAGCAAAGACGTATCCTCGGAAAGCCAGGTCCAATCCACCCGATTGAAAATCTCGTAAGCAAGATTGCTGATCTCGGAATGATGCTCGAAATGTTGGCGGCAGGTGAGAATCCCGCACAGGAGAATCGCCGTATCTACTGACGAAACTTCCGAATCCCAGACTCTCTCGCCCGTGCTAATGTTCGCGAAGTGATAAAAAAATCCGCGATGCGTCGGCAGTTTCTTCCATAGAAAACGCAGCGTTGCAGCCACACGGTTTCGGGCATCGGTCAGTGAAAGAAAGCCCCGCTGGTGCGCTATACAAAGTGCGGTTAAGCCAAACCCGGTTGCCGCAACGCTTGCAACAGTGCTCGTGTCCGTTGACCGCGAATTCGCTCGGTCCTTTACGAGGCCCGTGTCCGGATTCGCCTGTTCCCAGAAAAATTGGAAGCTCGCGCGCTCCATATCGTCGAGCAATTGCTCGTCTTCCGGCGAAAATGGACTCTGGGGAGAATGCTTCGGGGGAGCGGCTGGGTTTTGCGCTTGGGCCTGAGCAGATGCAACCATGGGCCACGCTGTCCTGCCGAGTATCGGCGCGCCAGCGCAGGCTGTCACAATGTATTTCAGAATCTCCCGGCGGGAATAAGCACCGGTCTTGGGAGCGTACTCTTTCATTACATAAATTTTAAAATGAGTAAGGCCATTGCTGCTTGACTCGGAAGGGCAATTCATCCCTGCAGTGGTGGTCAGGAGAAACATGTCTTCAACCGCAAAAGCCATCATCTGGCCAATTGCTCTCGCGGCGATCGCGGCAGCCAGTATTTACGTTCTTCACAGAAGCCGCCATACCATCACCTTGCGCGGGGCGATTATCCGCCAGGACACCGATCCCGACAAGCAGGCCCCCATTGCTGATGTGGAAGTTACTGCACTCTCCGGCACGGTCGTGGGGCAAGCGAAATCCGATTCTTCAGGTTTCTTCAGCATCTCATTGAGCGAGGGGTTCCGGCGACGGCGACTGGTCACGCTGCGGTTCCGCAACCCCAGCTACAAGCCCCTCGATCTGAATGAAACCATCGGCAAACTTTACGTGATTCACCTCCAGCCACTCGTCCCAGAAAAGCCGGTTGCGCCAGATCAGCGCCCGAAATACTTCATCTCCAATGTTCGCGTGCGTTACTCCGTGAAGACTACGACCGAACTCAACGTAGGGAGTGCGGTGAAGACGCTTCAGGTTGCCAACAAGGCGAACGTGCCTTGCAGCGGCGGAAACTATTGCTCACCGGACGGAAAGTGGAAAGCCGCCATGGGTTCAACCCACCTCGATGCCGGACAGGGCGATCAATTCCGCAATGCCCGCGTTTCCTGCATCGCCGGCCCGTGCCCCTTCACCAAGATTGAACGCGAGAGCCCGTCCGATGGCGGCCGGATTATGAACATCGTTGCGCTCAATTGGTCCGACACCGCGACATTTCTTGTCGAAGCCGAAGTCGTTCACCCCATGGTGAGTGATCTCGTGCGCGAACTCTATCCCGTGATCTTCGGGCAGACGATGAGTTTCAGCCTGGCGCCGAATGCGGAAGGTCCCAGTGTTGAAGCAGAGGTAAACGGAGAGCCGATCGTGTTTCCGTTGGGACCAGACCTGTTTTTGACCTGGGCGCAATGTTCGATCGGCATCAGTAAGGACCAGAGCCGCGTCTATCGTTGCGAATTGAAGCCTGGGTACGGGTTTAAATGACCTCCTCAATGTCATCGTGAACGGAGTGGCCGCTGCCGTTCTTCACGATCTTGCCGGTTCAGCCGCGGAGCGGCGCGAGCATGAAGCCCACGGCGCAAGCCGTGGGTACAAGCGGGACCATGAGAAGCTCCGAAGGGGCGAAAGACGAGTCCGATTTTCGAAAGCTGGAAATCAACTGGCCGCAGGATCTATGCACTCGCAATTCGTGCCGCTTCTTTAAATATTTTCACGAACATGGGCCGCGTCAGCTTGCCAGTCTGGGTGTTCTGATTCGATGGGTGGTACGACGCCAGCAACGTCCTGCCATCTGGCATCTGGTACCTGGCTCCGTGCTGAAAAACATAAGGCTGCTTGCTCGTCAGCAGGCCAAGCCGCTTCAGGTAGTTGAGATAAGCGTCGAAGCCGATCCTCCCCAGCGCAACGATCACCTTCACGTTCTCTAGACCCTGCAACTCCCGATCCAGAAAAGGCGCGCAGTTCGCGAGTTCCGAGGGCAGGGGCTTGTTGTCGGGTGGTGCGCAGCGCACTGCGGCCGTAATGTACAGATCTCTTAGCTGCAGTCCGTCATTGCAATCCGTCGCATTAGGCTGATTGGCGAAGCCGGTTTCTTGCAGCACCGGATACATGAACTTGCCTGAAGCATCCCCTGTAAAAGGACGCCCGGTGCGGTTGGAGCCGTGCGCGCCGGGGGCGAGGCCCATGATCAGCACTCGCGCCTCCGGATCACCGAAACCCGGAACAGGTTTCCCCCAGTACTCGCAATCCATGTAGGCTCGGCGCTTCTCGCGGGCAATGTGTTCCCGATATTCAACGAGGCGGGGACAACGGGTGCAGGAGATAACTTCGGAGTTGAGAGCCTCCAGCCATTTTGGAGAGTCGGTGGTCGTAGCTCGTGGGCCATTCGTCGGAGTGCTGTTTATGGATTCTGTGGCGGCCCTGATCATACAAACCCCGAGCTAAGGGAATTGTACTCAACCCTCGGGTGACCCAGGTTAGCTCGCAAAGGTACGCTCGCGACGCTGGGGCACCTGTCCAACGACCCTCTTGCAACTAGCAAAAACCTCTCTCCCTTCCCATTTTGGCCAACGACCCACCTCCACCGACCCACGACGGCCTTTCCCGTTTGACGCCTCTCTCGTGTCCTCTTTAAACTCAAGATTGCAACGAATAAAAGGACACTGTGAGCCCCACTGAAACCAGCAGCGCGACCAAACGAGAAATCCAGATCGAAGTTCCAGCCGAGGAAGTTGCCCGCGAAACCGAGGCCCTGATTCAAAAATATCAGAAGTTGGCCCGCTTGCCCGGCTTCCGGCGCGGCCACGTGCCGCCGTCCATCATCCGCCAGCGATTCGGTGAGGACATCAAGAGCGAAATCGTGGAATCTCTTGTGCCCCGCTACTTCCGCCGCGAAACCGACAAGCAGGGACTCATCCCTGTGTCCCAGCCTCGAGTCACCGATCTTCACATCCACGAGGGCGAACCGCTGCGCTTCAAGGCTAGCTTCGATGTGCTCCCCGAAATCAAGGTTGAAGGCTATAAGGAACTCCGCGCCGACAAGCCCACTATCACCGTCACCGATCAGGAAGTCGAAGACGCCCTCAAGAATGTGCAGGAGCAGCACGCCACTTTCACCACCGTCGAAGGAAGTTCCATAAGCGATGGCGACTTCGCCCAGGTCTCGCTCGATGGCAAGCCTAAAGAAGGCGAGGAAGGTAAGCCAGTCCACATGGATGACATTCTTGTGGAGATCGCGGGCAAGACCACCATGCCCGAATTCACCGAGAACCTCCGCGGCGCTTCCGTTGGCGACACGCGCACCTTTGATGTGCATTATCCGGACGATTTCAGCGACAAGCGTCTCGCCGGCAAGACTCTGACCTACACCGTCAAGGTGAGCGCGGTGAAGCAAAAGAGCCTCCCAGAACTGAACGAGCAGTTTGCAAAGCAATTAGGCGAATTCGCGAGCGTGGATGAGGTTCGGGCGAAGATACGGGAAGGCATGGAGGCCGAGCGCAAGCATGAAGCCGAGCGCGAATCCAAGGACAAACTCGTCGCTGAGCTCATCAAGCGCAACGAGTTCGAGGTTCCCGAAGGCTTGGTGGACCGCCAGATCGACCTGCGTCTCGAGCGCGGCTTGCGGGCTTTAGCCGCGCAGGGCATGAAGGCGGAAGACATCAAGAAAATGGATTTGAATCGCCTCCGCGCCGGTCAGCACGATCAAGCGGTGCAGGAAGTTAAGGCGTCGTTGCTGCTCGACAAGGTCGCGCAAGAGGAAAATATTCAGGTCACGGATGCGGAGCTTGATCGCGAAGTGGAGATGCTAGCCAAGCAGACAAATCAGACCTTGGAAGCGGTCCGCGCGCGATTGACACCCGATGGGGCGCTGGATAGAATCCGGAATAGAATCCGCAACGAGAAGACCCTCGATTTTCTGTATCATCAGTCGTAGCTGGCCGCTTCCGATCCCTACCGAACTTACGTTGGTTGGGCCGGAGTGTGAAAGCTGGGAAGGAGCACGAACATGTTAGTCCCCATGGTCATTGAACAGACCGGGCGCGGAGAACGGGCCTACGACATTTATTCCAGGTTGTTGCGCGACAACATCATCTTCATAGGCACTCCTATTGACGACAATATTGCCAACCTGGTCATCGCCCAGATGCTTTTTCTGGCGCAGGAAGATCCGGAGAAGGACATTCAGCTCTACATTAATTCGCCGGGTGGCTCGATCACCGCTGGCATGGCGATCTATGACACCATGCAGTACGTTAAGAATGACGTCACGACCATCTGTATTGGTCAAGCCGCCAGCATGGCCGCCTTATTACTTTCGGCTGGTGAACCAAAGAAACGTTTGGCCCTGCCCAATTCGCGCATCCTTATTCACCAACCCTCGATGGGCGGCCTTTCCGGCCAGGCGACCGACATTGACATCCACGCCCGGGAAATCCTTCGTATGCGCGAAATCACCAACCAGTTACTTGCGAAACATAGCGGTCAGAAGCTGGATAAGGTAGAAAAGGATGTAGAGCGCGACTTCATTATGAACGCGCAGCAGTCTAAGGAATACGGAATCATAGACGATATCATTTATAAGACGAGAGAGAAGGTATGATCGGCATTCGCCGGTCAGAGATCTCGGCACAACGATCTCTCCCGCTCCCCCCGGGCACAGTCGCTGTAATCGCCGGGAGGTTAGTTACAACTGAAGGAGTAAAGCCGAGTGAAAAACCGAACTGGCACTGAGGAGATTCTCCGCTGCTCGTTTTGTCATAAGTCGCAAGACGCCGTCGCCAAACTGATTTCGTCTCCAAGCGATTACCCGAGGGCTTACATCTGCGATGAGTGCGTCGCAGTCTGTAATTCCATCCTTGAGGACGATCGTGCCGCCACTCCTCCGGCCAGCACGCCCAACACTCTGCCGAAGCCCCAGGAAGTCAAGACTTTCCTCGACGAGTACGTCATCGGCCAGGAAGTGACCAAAAAGAAGCTGGCGGTAGCGGTTTACAACCATTACAAGCGTATTTACATGAACCGCCAGCGCACCAGCGATGGTATTGAGCTCACGAAATCCAACATCATGCTCATCGGGCCGACTGGCACCGGCAAGACCCTGCTGGCCCAGACCCTGGCTCGTATGCTGGATGTGCCCTTCGCGATCGTCGATGCCACTACCCTGACCGAAGCCGGCTACGTTGGCGAGGACGTCGAAAACATCATCCTCAAGCTCCTGCAGGCGGCCGACGGAGACGTGGGACGTACTCAGACCGGCATCATCTACATTGATGAAGTCGACAAGATCGGACGCAAGGACGAAAATCCCTCCATCACCCGCGACGTTTCCGGAGAAGGCGTCCAGCAGGCCCTGCTGAAGATCCTGGAAGGTACCATTGCCAATGTGCCTCCGCAGGGTGGACGTAAGCACCCGCACCAGGAATTCACCCCGGTCGACACCACCAACATTCTCTTTATCTGCGGAGGAGCTTTTGTTGGCCTCGAGAAGATCATTGGCCGCCGCGTAGGTAAAAAGTCCCTGGGATTCAAGCCTGGAGAAGAGACCGAAGTCGACACTAAGACCCCGAACAAGCGGAATTTCGAGCTACTTAGCGACGTGCAGCCCGAAGATCTCATCAAATTTGGGTTGATTCCTGAATTTGTGGGGCGTTTGCCGGTCGTGGGAGTCCTGGAAGATCTGGACGAATTCGCCCTGATCGAGATCCTGACCCGTCCCAAGAACGCCATCGTGAAGCAGTATCAGCGCTTGTTTGAATTTGAGAATGTGCGGTTGAAGTTCAGCGACGATGCCCTGCGCGCCGTTGCCCGCCAGGCCATGGCCCGCAAAGTCGGTGCCCGTGGTTTGCGTATGATTTTGGAAGAATTGATGCTGGAATTGATGTATAACTTGCCCAGCCAGAAGAAAGTCAAGGAATTCGAAGTGACCAGGGAAATGGTGGAAAAGCGCAGCGCTTCTCTGGCAATGATGGAAAAGGCAGGATAAGTTTTAAGCCTTCAGCTCTCAGCTATCAGTCAGGCTGAAAGCTGAAAGCTAATAGCTGAAAGCTCCCCGGAGTCCCAGGTGACAGCAGCCAAGGAAAAATTCGAAACAAAAAAATTGCCCATGATGCCCATTCGGGACGTGGTCATCTTTCCGTACATGATGACTCCGTTCGTAGTGGGCCGCGAATCCAGCGTCCGCGCGCTGGAAGAGGCGCTTGCCTCGGATAAAAAGATTTTCCTGGCCACGCAGCACGACGCCGGGGTCGACGAACCCAAGCCGAACGAGATCTACCAGGTCGGCACGGTCGTCAATATCGTGCAGAGTCTCAAGCTTCCCGATGGCAACATCAAAGTCTTAGTCGAGGGCATCGAGCGCGGCAAGATTTTGCAAGTCACCGAGACCGAAGGCTTCATGCAGGCGAGTATTCGCCTGGCCCGCTATACCGTCGAAACCAATCCGCAACTCGAGACTGGCATGCAGCGAGTTACGTCGCTGTTTGAACAGTATGTCAAGCTCTGCCAATCGCTCAATTACGAGACCATGATTGCTGCGGTTCGCATGGAGGACCCGGCAAAGCTCACCGACACCATCGCCGCCAACCTGCAACTTTCCATCGAGGAAAAGCAGGAACTGCTGGAGATTTTTGATCCGGCCGAGCGCCTCACTCGCGTTGGCGATGTTCTCGACATCGAGATCGAGAAGCTGAACATGGATCGCACCATCCAATCCCGCGTCAAGCGGCAGATGGAGCGAGCGCAAAAAGAGTACTACCTCAACGAAAAGATCAAAGCCATCCAGAAAGAGCTCGGACGTGGCGAGAAGAGCGAATTCGACGAACTGAAAAAGAAGATCGAAAACTCGGGAATGCCGAACGAAGTGCGCGAAAAGGCAATCCAGGAACTCAAGAAGCTTGAAGCCATGCCGCCCATGTCGGCCGAATCCACGGTCTCGCGAAATTATCTCGACTGGCTGCTGGCGGTTCCATGGAAAAAGCGTTCCAAAGAAATTCGCAACCTTGGCCGCGCAGAAAAAGTTCTCAACGAAGATCATTACGGGCTGGAGAAGATCAAAGAACGCATTCTCGAGTTTCTTGCCGTCCGGCAGTTGGTGAAGAATCCCAAAGGTTCGATCCTTTGTTTTGTCGGGCCTCCCGGAGTCGGCAAAACTTCACTGGGAATGTCCATCGCCAAGGCCACCGGCCGTAAATTTGTTCGCATGTCTCTCGGAGGTGTGAGAGACGAGGCCGAAATCCGCGGACATCGCCGCACCTACATTGGGGCACTCCCTGGACAGATTATCCAGATGATGAAGAAGGCGGGCACCAAGAACCCTGTCTTCATGCTCGACGAAGTCGACAAGATGGCCATGGATTTCCGTGGCGATCCCTCGGCCGCGCTGCTCGAAGTTCTCGATCCCGAACAGAACTTCATGTTCGTCGATCATTATCTCGATGTCGAATACGATCTTTCGCAAGTCTTCTTCATCGCCACCGCGAACGTCATGCATACCATTCCTCCTGCCTTGCAGGACCGCATGGAAGTGCTGCGTCTGCACGGTTACACCGAGCAGGAAAAAGTTGAAATCGCCAAGCAGTTCCTGGTGAAAAAGCAGATGGCGCAGGCCGGATTAACCGACAAAAACGTCAAGTTCAACGATGATGCCATCACTGCGCTGATCCGCTCGTATACTCGCGAAGCTGGAGTTCGCAACCTGGAGCGCGAAATCGGCAACGTCTGCCGCAAAGTCGCCCGCAAGGTCGTCAAGGAAGGCGAAAACTACAACACTGTCCTCACCCAGGAAAACGTCAACGACTTCCTTGGCGTGATCAAGTTCCGCGACACGCTGGCGCACGAGCGCAGCGAAGTGGGCCTGGTTACAGGTCTGGCCTGGACCGAGGTCGGTGGCTCCATCCTCAGCACCGAAGCGACGGTGGTCGATGGCAAGGGCAAGCTGACGCTGACCGGCAAGCTCGGCGACGTGATGCAGGAATCGGCGCAAGCGGCAATGTCTTACGTACGTTCTCGCGCGCTTCGGCTGGGTCTTCCCCGCGATTTCTATCGCAATATCGACATCCACGTGCACGTCCCGGAAGGCGCCATTCCGAAAGACGGTCCCTCGGCTGGAATCACGATCGCCACTGCGATCGCCAGCGCGCTCAGTAAAATCCCGGTGCGCCGCGACCTCGCCATGACCGGTGAGATTACGCTGCGCGGCAAAGTTCTGCCCATTGGCGGCTTGAAAGAAAAGCTCTTGGCCGCTCACCGTGCCGGACTCTTTGAAGCGATTCTCCCGCAGGAAAATGAAAAAGATCTTGCCGAAGTCCCCGAGAATCTCCGCGGTGAGATGAAGCTGCATTTCGTCGACACCATGGACCAGGTTCTGGCGCTGGCGCTCGAACAGCCTCTACCGAAGCCCATGGAAGAGGTTACAACCGACGCCACGCAGTCGTTGGCGCAGCTGCCTGCGCCTCCGCCCGAAGGCCACACGGCACATCAGTAATTCCGATTGGATGCGGTGATCCCGAAGACTCGCGCTCCTAGCAGCGAGGTACCTCCCTTTACAATGAATCCATTCGCGGAGGATCTTATGGACCCCAATCCGCAACCCTCTCACTCGCGAGCTTTCCTGAAGGGCGCGGCCGGGCTGGTCATCGCGGTCGGCGTAGTGGTGGGGTTGTTAATTGCTTTTCCCGCCTATCGCTGGTTTTTCGCCATTAGCGTTGGCATCGGAATTGGTGTGGCCCTGATCCTTTTTCTCTGGCACAAACTGCGGCCCGTGCGTGAAGAAGACATCGAGAACAAGCGGCCATTGGGGCTAGGTTAGAGCTGTCCTCTTGCGGTAGTGCCTCAGTTTGAAATCGTGATGAGGGCGGGCAGCTACATGCCGAAGCTGGGGCCACGTGAAAAGAATTGGAATTATCGAAGGAAAAAGCCGCCATCATCAGGGGAGTTAGGGCTGCGGTTGATGGCGGCTCTCGTGCCGAGGAAGGGACGTTTCTCTCCTCAGGAAACGTCCCCGCCATCAGACAAAGAGATAAACAGATTATGATCGAACGGGAGGTTCGATGTCAGTGATTAAAGCTACTTTGTGAAGGTGATAATTCCGAAAAGAATTTCAAACTGAGGCACTACCCCTCTTGCAAGTTATTGGCATCTCACTGCAAACTAAACTATGCGTGTCCTCTCCCGATTCATAATGGCGGCTACGGACTTCCGCCAATTTCCTGCCCCGGTGCTGCCGGAAGTGGCTTTCTTGGGCAGGTCGAACGTGGGGAAATCGAGCGTCATCAACTCGCTTGTGGGCAAGAAGCTGGCCAAGACCAGTTCCATCCCCGGGCGCACCCGCAGTATCAATTTCTATGAACTTCGTTGGGCCGGAAAGCCGCATCCGGAATTGATCTTCACCGATCTGCCGGGATATGGCTATGCGCAGCTCTCGCGAGAAATCTCAAGCCGCTGGCCGGAGTTCATTGAACCTTACCTGAAGAACCGTGCCTGCCTGGCTTTGTGCCTCGTGCTTGTCGATCTCAATGTGCCGCCGCAACAAAGCGACAATCAACTGCTGAGTTTCCTTTCCAGTGTCGGTCGTCCTTTCATCATTCTTGGAACTAAAAGCGACCGGCTCTCGGGCAATCAACTGCACGCCGCTCTGCAGACTTTCAAGCGCGAGTTCCCGCAAGCCAAAGTGCTCCCGTTCTCGGCCCGAAGCGGCTCCGGAGTTGACGACCTGTGGCAGCAAATCCGCGAAGCCGCCCAGAGTCACCGAAACAATCCTGAACTGCTACGGCAGTAAGCTTTGTAAGGATTGTTCCTCCGCCTTTCCTCTGTGCCCTCTGTGGTTCGTGTTTAACGACAGACGTCAGCGTAGGTTGCGCAGTTCCTTGCGGCGAGAATGCGCGCCCGCGAGCCTCGCCAGCCGAACTCCTGGTGTCGCTCTGAACCACACCGCGAAAACCAGCCAATAGAGCCCAGCCAAGGCCATACTCACGCCTGCAAGAAAAGCAATCAGGAATAGCCAGGAAGGAAAAACCCCGGTTACGGCCACCGTAACAAGGCTGAACAAAAGAACCGCGCACAACACCGCGATGCCGTCCACGACTCCTGAAAATTTCTCGGCTGCCACACGAAACCACAAAACTTTGACAAACCGTGCCTCGAGCTCCTGACCCTGCACCCGTCGAACGACTGCATCCAACTGGATCGCCGGGCGCTCAACCACGGACAAAACCAATTGTCGTTCATCCGGCGTCTTTCGTCGCGCTCTCGAGGTTCGTGTGCTCATGCCGCTAACTTCATCTTCTGTCGAATAACACGCATGATGTGCTGATGGGTGGCGTCCGGAGTACCGCGCGCATCCACGACAGCAACGCGCTTCGGTTCCCGCTCCGCAATTGCCAGGTACGCGTTCCTTACACGTCCAAAAAAAGCTCGGCTCTCCTGCTCAAACCGGTTTTCGTCCGATCCGCGGGAGTTCGCCTTGTTGCGCCGGCGCGCCCGCTCGACACTAATGGCAACGTCGGAGTCCATCAAAATCGTCAGGTCCGGTTGAAGGTCACCGCACAAAACCCGGTGCAGCGTGAGAACAGCCTCGCTTCCCAGCTTTCGGCCGCCGCCCTGATACGCTTCCGTCGAATCGGTGAAGCGGTCGCAGAGCACGATCCGCCCCTCCGCCAATGCCGGCTGAATCACTTCCTTGATGTGTTGCGCCCGCGACCCGAACATGAGTGCTAATTCCGCGAACGGTGCGAGCGCGACGGTGCTGGTATCGAGCAACAATTGTCGAATTTTCTCTCCGGTTGCCGTTCCACCGGGCTCGCGTGTCACCACAAGCGGCAATTTTTCGGCGCGCAGGGCCTTCGCAAGTCGCTCCATTTGCGTACTCTTGCCGCAGCCGTCGAGCCCTTCGAATGTGATGAATTTCCCTCGAGAATGCGGCGACACGAAAGAATCATAGCAACTCCGCTATCCAGTGTCAGTTGCCGGGTGCCATGACTCTAACCCCGAACGATCGGATCCTTAAACCCGAACAGCACAAAGGCACACCAGGCGCCTCATTTTGAGCTTTCCTTCACGCTCCTGCGTGTCCTTGGTGGTGAAATCAAGGCACGCGCAAACCGGTAGTGGTGCCGTTTAAGTAACCGGCACGACTACCCGCAAACCTGCAACCGTGACTCCGCGCCTCCGCGCTGATATATTCAAAAATTCGGCTTAGCGAATCGTTTTACTACTGTAAGGAGCCCCTGAATGACTGTTCTTCGCCGCGCGGTTTCAAGCTTTATCTTTTGCGCCATGGTACTTCCTGCCCTTGCCCAGACCGCCAAAACGGCCGCCCCTGCCGTTACTTTATCGGTGGATGCCACCGATGCACCCCGCAAGATCTTCCACGCGCATCTGTCCATTCCCGCGACCGCCGGCACTCTGACCCTCTACTACCCCAAATGGATTCCCGGCGAGCATGGCCCCACTGGCCCGATTCAGGAACTCGCCGGACTGCGCTTCATGGGCAATGGCCAAATTCTGAAGTGGAGACGCGACCTGCTCGACGGCTGGACCTTCCACGTTGAAGTGCCGCAGGGCGTCTCCATGGTCGATGCAGCTCTCGATTACATGTCGCCCACCGGCCGCGAAGGTATTTATACCGGCGGGGAATCAGCCACGGACAAGATGACAGTCGTCAGTTTCAACACGCTTCTGCTTTATCCCGCCGGCTATACTTCCGATGAACTCACCTATGTCGCGAGCTTGCGTCTGCCGGAAGGCTGGAAATTCGGCACTGCCCTTCCCATCGCCTCCCAGTCCGGCGGTGAAATTAAATTCAATCCAGCCTCATTGACCACCCTGATAGATTCGCCCGTCATCTCTGGCCAATTCCTTCGCATTGTGCCTCTGGCCGAGAATCCACGCCAGGAAATGGACATCGCCGCCGATAGCGCTGCCGCCCTCGACGCTCCACCCGATGTCATTGATCATTACAAGAATCTCACTGAGCAAGCCTACAAGCTTTTTGGAGCTCGCCATTTCCGCGATTACCACTTTCTCTACAGCTTGAGCGACCACGTCGCCCACTTCGGTTTGGAGCATCACGAGTCTAACGACAGCCGCACTGGTGAGCGGTCGTTGGTGGATCCCGAATTGAGACTGTTGGCCGCTGGTCTTCTGCCCCACGAATACGTGCACTCATGGAACGGGAAGTACCGCCGTCCCGCCGATCTCGCGACTCCGGATTACGAGAAGCCCATGCAGACGGATCTGCTCTGGGTTTACGAGGGCCTCACATCCTATCTCGGCGACGTTCTAAGCGGCCGCAGTGGCCTGCGCAACGCAGAGCAGTTTCGTGACAACGTCGCCATCATCGCGGCACGTCTCGACCACACGCCCGGCCGTTCCTGGCGCAACCTGCAGGATACCGCGGACGGCGTTCCCGCCATGCAGGGCGCGCCTGCCGAGTGGGAATCGTGGCGCCGCGATCTCGATTACTACGACGAAGACGTGCTGAATTGGCTCTGGGTTGACACCATTATTCGCCATCAGACAAACGGCAAGAAATCGATCGACGACTTCTGCCATCTCTTTCACGGAGGCCAAAGCGGCACGCCGGAAGTGAAGACCTACAACTTCGATGATGTCGTGAACGCGCTCAACCAGGTCGTCAACTACGATTGGCGTGGTTTTTGGACGGAGCGCCTGACCAACCACGGCCCGGGCGCACCGTTAGGTGGCATTGAGACCAGCGGCTGGAAACTGGTTTACGACGAAAATCGTTCCGAACTTTATCGCGGAGATGAACACGACCGCGAGTCAGTCGATGCCAGCTTCTCGATTGGATTGCTTCTGGCCGAGGACGGCCGGATCGTCGACACCATTGAAGGCATGCCCGCCGCCAGCGCCGGCATCGGACCCGGCATGAAGGTGATTGCGGTCAATGGACGCCGCTTTACTGGCGACGTCTTGCGCGACGCTCTCAAAGCCGGTAAGAACAGTTCCGAGCCGCTGCAGTTGTTGGTCGAGAACACCGACTACTACAAGACCTATAACCTGAATTATCACGGCGGAGAGAAGTATCCGCACTTGGAGCGGGACGAATCCCGGCCTGATCTGCTAACCGACATTATCAAGCCGCGATAATCATTCGAATCCGACGAACACGGGCTCAGCTTCCAGGCGGATGCCCCAAATGTCTTCCACGCGCTGCTGAATTTGCTCTTTGAAGTCGAGAATGTCGGCAGCCGTTGCTTGACCGCGGTTCACAATCGCCAGCGCGTGCTTGCGCGAAATTCCCGCGGGACCATGGCCGAACCCTTTGGCGAATCCGGAGTGTTCCACCAGCCAGGCTGCCGAGATTTTCTTCCGCGCTTCGAGGGCAGGATAACTCGGTATCGTCAGATTTCTCGCCGCCGCCCGCTTGCTTAGCTCCTGGTATTGTTCTGCCGACACGATCGGATTTTTGAAGAACGAGCCCGCGCTACGGCAGTCTTCATCGCCGGGTGAAATCAGCATGCCCTTGCTCGCTCGAATTTTGCGTACCGCGTCCCGCGTCTCTGCCAGTGTCGGCACTTCCTTCCAGTCCGCAAAATATTTCTTGAGATCGGCGTAGTGCACGTGTGGTTCACCGCCCTTTGTCAATGCATACGTCACACGCAGGATGATGAACGTTCCGCGCTCACTCTTGTTGAAGACGCTGGTGCGATAGCTGAATCCGCATGCCTCGTTGCAGAGCTCTCGCACTTGCTCATCGCGAGTATCGAACGCCATCACCGACTCAATCGTCTCCGATACTTCCTGTCCATACGCTCCCACGTTCTGCACCGGCGTGCCGCCGACGCTCCCCGGAATTCCGCTCAAGCACTCGATTCCAGCGCATTCCCGAGACACGGCTTTGGCTACAAACTTGTCCCATTCCTCGCCCGCTCCCACGTCAAAAATGGTGTTCCCATTCTCCTGACGTTCTTCAATCCCGGCAATTCCTACTTTCAAAACCACTCCCGGCCAGCCCCGGTCAGAGATGATCAGGTTGCTCCCACCTCCAAGCACGAACAAGGGTAAGTTGCGCGATCGCGAGTATCTCACCGCCTCAGCGACATCGTTCTGCGTGCGCGCTTCCGCAAAATAGCGAGCCGGACCGCCAACTTTCATCGTCGTCAGCGGCGCTAATGGCACATTTTCTTGAATCTGCATCGTCCGTGTACCACTATAGTTTATTGTCATCCCGAGCAAGCCGCTTTTACCCGCGAGGTCCGTTGGCCCGCCCTTAACCGGGAGATGCCGCGAGTGAGGGGGATTTTCCCGTTTGACCGCATGTCTCGTCCCCGCTTATTCTTCCTTGGTTGCTTATAGCTAACCCGCGAATCGAAACGACGCTGGGTTTCATCTTTATATAGCAACGCCCCACCCGAATAGCTTCTCTGGGTTCAAGGCGATCGCTCCGTCTAGCGCAAACATTGTCAATATCATCGAGGAGGAAGTATGAGCACCGCCCGCGTTCTTAGCAATGAAGTTGCCACTCCAACCGGCAATCTCCGCATCAACGACATCGCACCCGATTTCACCGCTGAAACCACGCAGGGTCCCGTTCATTTTCATGAGTGGATTGGTAATGGCTGGGCCATCCTGTTTTCTCACCCGAAGGATTTCACTCCGGTCTGCACCACCGAACTCGGCTACATGGCTGGACTTGAGCCCGAATTTGCCAAGCGCAATTGCAAAATCCTCGGCCTTAGTGTCGACCCGGTGAGCGATCACGGGCGCTGGGCAAAGGACATCGAGGAGACGCAAGGCCACAAGGTCAACTTCCCGATGGTGGGTGATCCAGAACTCAAGATCGCGAAACTCTACAATATGTTGCCAGCCGAAGCCGGAAATACTTCTGTTGGCCGCACCGCTGCCGATAACGCCACCGTACGCACCGTATTTATTGTTGGTCCGGACAAAAAGATCAAGCTGCATCTGACTTACCCTATGAGCACGGGCCGCAACTTTGACGAGGTGATGCGGGTTCTTGATTCCTTGCAGCTCACCAGCAAGCACCAGGTTTCAACCCCGGTGAACTGGAAGCCGGGCGATGACGTTATCATCAGCGGCTCCGTTTCCAATGAAGAAGCGGCCAAGAAGTACCCTGGCGGCTGGAAGTCTCCCAAGCCTTACATGCGCATTGTTCCGCAACCCAAATAAACCGTGTAGGGCGGACATTCCTGTCCGCCGCAGTTTCAAGGCGGCTACATCTTTACAGCCACGGATCACTCGGCTTACACCCGCCATCCGTGGCTTCATTTATCCTAGAAAACGGAAACTCGAAACTGCCTTTCGGAAGCGCAAAGGGTCCGGTGACTCTCGCGGTCTTCAAGTATGCCCGCCTTCTTATGTCCTGCAATATTTCCAATCGGTTAGGTTAGCTGGAACAGATACCTTTCGAGCCCATTTGGCCCCACCAGCTGATGATCGAACACAGAATCGAGCACATGCTCTGGGCCTGCGGGTCCATCGTTGTATCCAGCTGCTGTTGGCGAGAACATCTAGGTATCATGCTCCAGGACGATCGTCCGAAACGGATACTGCGATAATTGCCTATACCTGCTGCACTTCGTCGTCTTCCATCTCGATAGGCCCAGCTAGCAAGCCCTCTTGCCTGAGGTATCTGTCCATCAAGCTATCCCCAACCCCGTGATCCCATAAATCATCGATTCGGGCCCGTGACTTTCCTAGCCGTTTCTTTGCCCATTCTTGTTCTGCCAGCTGGTGTCTGACCCAATCAATCTCGTGCATCCTCGGATCTTGATAACGGGGGTTCCCCGGGTGTCTTCCGTATTCGTCGGCGGCCCAAGCCCAACCGTTTCCCCCCGCCGCCATTCCGCTTGAGAACTGGATTTTCCAGAGGTGCGGCAGCAAAAACCAGTCATCATCCAGCAGGTCCCACGCGGTTGTAGACGCGTACCGCTCAGGATAGAGCCACTCCTCCTCCGCAGCTGCGATGTAGCGAGTAGCGCGCCTTTTCAGAATAAAGTTGATGCGGAGGACTTCGTCTTCTTCCAGTTCGCGTCCGAACTGTATGTGGCCCAAGTGCATCATCGTCGGGTCATAGTAACGAGCGTTCTCCCGGTACTCGGTCGCTGTAGCCCGTGGGTGGCGTGTCAGCTGCAGGTGCGTGATAATCAGGCAGCGATCCAGGCCAAGCGGGAATAACGTGCGAGTGCCAATTGAACTCAGATTGCAGTCATTGGGGTAGTTCCAGTCGCCTGCGAACATGGCTTTACAGTAGAAAGTAACCGGATTGTCTGTGACGATAAATTTCGTGCTGCTCCGTCCGGCACGGACGATCTCCCACACTCCTTCCATCCACATCGTAGTGTAGGCTTGGAACATACCAGTGAGTGCGACGAGAACATCATTTGGCTCATTGTGCCCCAGAGCAGACAGCCTCCGCGCTCGGTCGAGCCACGCCGGTATCCGGAATGGCGGAGTGCTTACGTAGAACTCGCCGATGGGAGTCAAGTCCTCCCATCCGGATATGCGCTTGATCTCATCCAACCCCCTCGGCGTCCTGAAGCGTTGGGCGCCCATATACGCCGGAAGATTCCTGAACGCATCAGGGCCATTCAATGTACTTATTCCTTCGAATCCTGCGACCGCTGGCACGGCGGATAAACCCATGCTGTCGACGCTCCCGAAAAACATTCTTTCCATCTGGTCCGTGGCGGCACGACCGAATCTCAGCGTGTATAAATCATCCTTGTAGAAACAGCGCGCGGGCCCCCACCGGAGCAAGTCATTGCGCTGATACGAAAAACCCTCCCCAACGACGGTGTCCGGGTGCAGGTCCAGATAGTAAAACTTAGATTGGCCGGGCAATAGAAATCTTCGCTGATACCACTGTGGGACATAGTGGTGTGCGTGGGATTGGGGGCTGGACTTATTTGTTGAAGTGTTGGCGGGGGATGCCGAAACTAAGCGGCGGATAATCTGTCCTCGGATGCGGCAAGCTCCCTGCCGCACTTTAAGCAGCGAACCTCGTTGGTGTAGACTCCCCCTACTCCCACCACCATCGGTTCGAAGTCACGGCCGTTACATGGCTGGCCATGATTATCTTTATGCTTCCCGAGATCGCCGTCGAAGTGGTAATTCCTATCAAGTTTCATAAACATTACCGCGAACATGAATAAGGCAATTATATGCTGTCGCAGAGCGGGGGGACAGCGGACAAGCCGGCATAACAGCCACTCGGGGTCTAATGCTGATGTATGCGACCCGGTCTCGCGGGTTAGCCCCAGGATCATGCTACCGACGTGATGGAGCCGGGTGGCTGCACCAACGCGGACTGCGTGGACAAATGCTTGCTGAGCTTCTTCGGGTACTCAGATGCATCTATATCGAAAGGAGAAAATCATGGATAACCCAACTTGCCCGTCCTGCGGGCAGCTGGAGCTGGTCTATGTGGTTGCGCAGCGTTAAGGAGGCTGCAAGATGCCAGAATTGAAGCCAGTGCCGGCCGGCTGGATGACTGAAGGCGGCAGGAAGCTGGACGGACGAGCCAATCCACTGGAGCGTCTTTCGTTGGTGCAAGGAGCACACAATTGGAGGGCGGGTCAGGCGTTCACAGTGGACGGCCACGGTACCCCAGTACCAGATCCTTGACGCCGCAGTAGCATCGCTCGAACGTACACAGAAATTGCGGTGAAAGGGTCAAAGCTGGAGGACTACATCAACAAGAATCATCGTACCTCCAGTATCGAGCGCGAGCAATTACAACAACTGCAGGAGCAAGCAACAAAGGAACGGCCAACGCCGGGGGACGTCCCCAACTAGGTTTCAGTTCGACTTTTCACTCCATGAGCACCTATCTTCCAGACACGAACGTTGTAATCAACTACGGGAAAGACTTAGCGGCGAAGGCGAGAATTGATCGGGCGTGCGCAGCCGGATCGAAGTTCGTAATTGCGCCGCCCGTGCTTACGGAGCTTACCGTTGGAGTGGTCAAGGGTGGCGCTACTTATTTCGCTCAGAACAAGATCATTTTCGAGTGGCTGAGGTCACAATCGGCCAACATTCTTGATTTGCCACGGCCCTTCATGGGCAAGGTGCTGGGTTTCCCGTCCAAGAAAAGCGATGTAGATGTTGGGCACCACATCCAGCGCATCGAGCTGGTTACCCAGGCATCCGACTTTGCCAATTTTCTGAAGCGCAAAGATGCTGCGGGCAGCCTTTGGCCCGACATCGAGAAGTCGGCGGAGGTTCACGAGCAGCAGTTGGACAAAGAGTTTGCTGCTTTGCAGCGGATCGCGAAGCTGAAGCCAGGATCGTATGACTTGGCGGCGCAGTTCGCAAAGACGTTCAAAGTGAATGGCAAATCCCCGGATCCCAACACTTTCAGATCGCACTTTTCCGCCGCAATGGAGTACGCTGAGACGACGATCATGAGAATCAGGGGAGGCGCTAATCCGAGAAAGAACGACCCCGGCCGTTACGGAGACTTTCAATTGTTCTTTTACCTCGCGGATCCACGTATCCAAGTCCTGACGTGTGAAGACTTTTCTAGTGATACCAAGAACTCGCCGCAGCGGTCACGAATCGTTAAGCTAGAATCCTTGCCTTAGTGGTCCTCTTTGCGGGATGTGATAACTACGTTGCCATTCGTTTTGGCAGAGGACCGAATATCATCGTGCGCGATACAAGACGGGAGCGTGGCTAAAGTCACGACAGCTTTAAGCTTCAAAGGTGTTTAAGTGTAATAGCTTACAGGAAAACGGAAGCGCAAGGGGTCCGGTGACTCTCGCGGTCTTCAAAACCGTTGATCGTTATCTCTGATGGCGATGGTGGGTTCGACTCCCACTCGCTTCCGCCATACATCCGAGGTCCTTCGCTCCGCTCAGAACTTCGCCTGCGGGCCCGCTTCGGATGGCACAACCAGCGTGACTGGAGTTTTTACAGGCGGGGTTTTCACGCTCATACAGACGGAAGTTAATCGCGTCTACTACTACAACTATGCGCTTTACGCATTCGTCCCGTAAGAATGCCCCGGGTTCGCAGGCGCCAACGCGAACCTGGATATTTCTTCTTTTTCCACCCGACTTGTGATAAAGGAAGGCTGAGTTCCCAGCTACAATCCAAAATTTACGAGGTTCCCCATGCCTGATCCCGGGAGTAAGCAGTCTTTCCCGCTGCGCAGCCAACGTATGGCCATGCTGGTCATTCACGGCATCGGCGAGCAGAACCCGTACGAAACCCTCGACGCCTTCGCTCGCGGCATCTTCACTTGCCTCAAAGAACGGCTGGGGCTAAACCTCGAACTCAGTCCGCTCGAGATCGCGCTGAAAGATTGGACGCAGGTCGGCATGCGAATACGAATTCGCCCGGACGGAGCTGCGCCCCAGCAAGGCATCTTTGATCTGTTCGAATTTTATTGGGCGCCAGAAACCGAGGACAAGCTCAGTTGGAAAGACACCCTGACCTGGCTGATCCGCACCGACCTCACCCCGCTGCGATATTTTGCCGACAATCTGCAGCAGATCATTCGAGCCTCTAACCAGCCGCAAGCAAGCGCTCTTTGGGAAGCGATCAAGGTGTATGCCAGAGAAATTCTCCGGATAGTGCTTCTCTACATTCCGTTGGCAGCCGTATTACTTTGGCTGCTCACCTGGATGTTGCATCCGCGAAATATCTGGCAATCCCTACAACCAATCCTCGCTCCTCTGGACGTGTATACCCATTGGCCCAAAGTGCTGCCCGTCGTCGCGTACTTCTTGGGCATTCTCATGGTGTGGTTCACGGTTCAATCAGCGAGCAGCCTGTTACGACGCCGCGGTAAAACCATCCAGGGATGGGCCGAACTCATCTGGTTCGTTTTGGCAATTGTCTCAGCCGCTGTGTTTTTCGTTATCGGCAACTGGTTGTCAATCCACTTTGCGGTCGACTTGAACCCTCTTATCGCCGCAGTTTTTTCCAAAGCCATGATCTTCCCACTCGTGGCCCTGGGTTTCGCCGCGTTCTGGCGATATGTCCTCACGGGCTATGCCGCCGACGTCGCCGTGTATGTCACCTCGGACGCGAAGTCGAAAAACTATGCCGCCCGCAGCGCGATTCTTGCCGGTTCTACCGCGGCGCTGAAGCGCATCCTTGCCGATCCTCAATATGATCACGTGGTCCTGGCTGGACACTCGCTGGGCAGTGTCATTGCTTATGACACGATTAACGAAGTGCTGGATCAGTTCAATGCCAGCAGCGGACCGGCCAGCGACCAGCCGACCTCAATGTTGGGCCTGGAGCAGTTGCAGAAGCTGCGCGGACTCGTGACTTTCGGCTCGCCTCTCGACAAGATCTATTACTTCTTCCGCGAACATGTGAACGAAGATCAGGCGATCCGGGCGCAGATTCTCTCCATGTTGTATTCCTTCCGCAAAATCCCTTCTGGAAGAGAGTACGGTCCCTTCAAATTCACCTACTCTTTTCCGCAGCTCGATCAACTGAGGTGGGTAAATGCCTGGTCCCTCATGGATCCGGTGAGCGGAAAGCTTACCTTCTACAAAGTCGATGACCGACAGTCCTTCTGGTATTGGATCCCGGGCTACGCGCACTTGAGCTACTGGGGCGACCCGAAGTTCTATGGATATCTGGCTGAGCAGCTGCTCTGCTCGCCGGAATTCGTCCGCTCTCGCCAGCATTGCCAAAACGGTGAGCAGAAGAAAGCGTTTCGCAAGGGCGCCACATCTTGATTACTTATGCGCCAGGTTCTCGGGCTTTGCGGATAGCTCGGAAGGTTACCCTCGGTCTTTCCGACCTGCACGACAGTAATGTCGCCTTCCCACCCGCCTGCGGCTAGCATTCTCTTATCCGCCAAGGGGTTTCTATGCGCTTCAAATGCATCCTGCCAATCATTTTCGCAGTCGCTGGCCTCGCCTACGGACAGTCCCTCGGCGATGTTGCACGCGAACAGCGTCAGAAGCAGCAGACGAAGCCGGCCCAGGCCCCGGCAAAAGTCATCACCGATGACGACATGCCCAAAGATGGTGCTGGAGTTAGCACGGTTGGCACGGGGTCTAGCACCGACCCTGCGCCCAGCCAGCCCGTGGGATCAAAATCTGCCGAGCAATGGAAGGCCGAAATTGCCGCCCAGAAAAAGGCCGTCGATAACCTGCAGAGCCAGATGGATCAGTTGAACTCGTCGATTCGCTTCGCGCCCGGCAATTGCGTCCGCAACTGCGTGCAGTGGAACGAGCACCAGGTCGAGAAGCAAAATCAAGTCCAGCGCATGCAGGGACAACTCGATCAGCAGAAAAAGCGCCTTGAAGAGATGCAGGACGGCGCCCGCAAAGACGGTTACGGCAACTCCGTTTACGAGCCCTAGTTCAGCGAACTTCGCTCCGGATCAATCGCTTGGTCCAGATAAATCCATAGCACTCGAGATAAGTAAGTGACTGCCGGAGCCAAGGGCACGAACAGCACCATCGCCCAGAACCCTACCCTGAGCACCTGCCAACCAGTGACAAGCCATAACCCCAAGCCAATCGCGATGATCGCCACCGACCCCAAACCATAGCTGATGTACATGGCTCCAAGGAAATAGCCCGGTTCGCGATTGAACTTCAGCCCGCAAGCCTCGCAAGTTTCCCGCATTCTGGGGAACCCTGTAAAGATTGATTTCTGGAAAATTGTTCCTTGGCGGCAGCGCGGGCACAATTGCCGGCAGATTGCCACAGCCGTCGGCAGTCGGGTTGCACTGCTCATAGATTGCTATTTCTTGCGGGTGGGCTGTGTCGCAGGCGTGACCATCGCGCGCCGAACCGGAACGATCGCCCCTCGTGAAGGGTCGGCCGCCGCCGTAGCGCGTGTCAAAACTTCCTGCTGAATGTATTTCACAAAGTCCTGGATCTGGACCTGCATCTCTTCCATGCGCTCACGCATTTGCAAAATGATGGCGATCCCGCTGATATTCACCGATAGATCGCGCGCCAGGGTGAGAATGAATTCCAACCGCTGCAAATCTTCGTCGGTATAGAGCCGGGTATTGCCCTCGGTTCGCGACGGCTTCAGCAATCCCTCTCGTTCATAGAGACGCAGCGTCTGCGGATGAATGCTGTACATCTCAGCCACGGCCGAGATCATATACGCACCTTTTGATTTTCGTTTGGTCATCCGTTTGTGCTCGCGTAAGGACAGATGTCCTCATCTGTCCAGCCGAGCATCGCTCGGCAGCTTAATTATTACAACACAAGCCCAGGGAAGCGAGCGGAGGCAAGTTACGGTTGAAAGAAAAGCATCTTGCCGGCCAGGCAAAGAACCGCCGCCACGAAGATTCGCCTAATCCAGACAGCATTCAACAATAGCGTGATCCGCCCACCCAGCAAAGCTCCAAGAAACATCGAGGCCCCGAGAATCAGACCCAGCCTCAAATCGACCACGCCGCGAAAAATGAAAATCGTTGCAGCTACTCCCGAGGAAAACACATTCATGACCTTGGTTGAGGCCACAGCTTCCAAGAGGGTCATTCCGAAGAACAGCACGAATGCCGCAGTCAACATGGTGACGTAGCCGCCGCTGAAAAATCCGCCATACACGGCAAGTCCGAACGTGGTCGCATAGCCCAGCAGCATGGTTTTTGAGGAAGCCGCTTCCCCGCGTGTTTCGCCGAACTTCTTATTCACGAGCGAGAACAGCCCGACGCCTATCATTGCAACCGCGATCACGATCTGTAAGGCCCTGACCGGCACCCTGAGTAACAGCAGCGCGCCGAGAGCGGATCCGAAGACCGTGATCAGAGCGAGAGTCGGTAGCCTTTTGGGTCTGATGATATTGGCGTGAACAAACGGCAGGGACCCTCCGATGCTCATGAAGGTCAAAGCAAGCATGTTCGTTGCCACGGCGCGATGAGCCTCCATGCCCAGGGCAATCATCGCAGGGACGGTGATCAACGATGTGCTTCCGGTAATAACGCTGACCACGCTGGTGAAAAAGAAAACAGCAGTTAGAATAAGCAGCTCTTCCGTTGGCACCCCGCCATCATAGCAATCGCGCTTGCCGGATTGGGGGGCGAAGAACGCAGGCCTTACGAGATGGTTCTTTCCGGATGAGCAGGAGCCCAGCCCTGGGGCTTCAGCGCATGATTGACGAAATACGCCACCACCCCGGCGGCAATCAACAGCATTCCGAAGGCAAAGGAACTCATCCCGAGCACCTGTTCACTCTCGCTGCGGATGACCGAGAAGCCGAGCAGCAGCATGGGAGCGATGCCGACCGCAACCGCTCCAAACATTCCACCAGGTACACGGAAGGCCCGCGGCAACTCAGGTTCGCGCACCCGCAGCACAATCAGAGCAGCGAACTCCAGCGCCAGACTGGCGCCGTAGAGAAGAATGTCCAGCGTGACCAGTCGCTCAAAGCCGAGGCCCAGGCACATCGCCCAGCAAACCGCCAGCGCAAGGATCGCCGCCCATGGCGCGCGCGTACGTTTGTGCAGTTTGCCAAAAATCTTGGGCAGCATTCCATCCTGCGCCATGGCAAGCGGCAGGCGGGAGTAGCTCATTACCAAAGCATTGAACATACCGAAGCCGCTGATCATGCCACCCAGCGCCAATCCAAAGCGAAGCAGCGGTCCGCCCAGCATTCCGGCGATGTCAGCCCAAAATCCGGTATCCCACGCAGTCGGAGCAAGTCCGGTCATCCACATGGCCGCGACCGGGATGACATAGCTGAGGGCGACAATAAGGACTGCCACGAGCATAGCCCGCGGATATGTCCGCTGCGGACGTTCCACTTCGGTCGCGATCGTGGAAGCGTTGTCCCATCCCATGTAGTTCCACATGCAGATCAGCAGGCCAGTCAGGATATCGACATTGGCATTTGTCGGCTTTGCCACAACCGCGAGAGCGCCAACTTTAAACGGCGCGATGCAAACGATCGCGATAAATGGCGCCGACAATGCGAAAAATAGCCACAGGGAAGTAGTCGAAACCACTCGCACGCCGGCGATGTTCAGCAGCGCGCAAACGATCACCACGCCTAACGCCACCATCACCCCGCGGTGTCCAACAGAAAACCACGGGAACAAGCGATCAAGGTAGAGAACGAATAAAGTCGGGTAAATCGCCATGTCGAAGATCGACGCGACCAGCGAGAGCCATGCTTCCTGAAATCCCCAGAAATTCCCCATTGCTCGCCGAACCCAGGCGTAATATCCCCCCTCGTGCGGTAGGGCGCTCGAGAGTTCTCCAATCATGAACGCGGTCGGTAAGCTCCACAGAATTGGTGTGAGCAGCAAAATCAGAATTGCCTTGCCGTACCCGGCGCCATGCACGATATCTTCGGTCCCATAGGTTCCTCCGGAGACCATAAAGAAGGTCGCTGCGACCAGGGGCCACAGAGTTAGACGAACAGAATTTTTCCGGGTGGAAACGACGGCGGGATGCGGGAAGTCGTGCTGAACGGCGCTAGCTGTTGCCAATTTCTATGGGTTCCCCCTTCGGGCGAATCACTCTCAGCCACCTCGTCTCCCTTTTCGAGGCTCCCGGTGCGTGCGATTCCGGGCATTGGGCGAAGTTAGTTCGCACATTAGAGACTACGAGAAATTCCCACAGATGCAAGAATTTTCTTGCAAATTTTTGTCACCAACGAGTAGGTACTCCGGTCATGGCCCGATCGCTGCCTGCAGCTGTGCTGAATCGCACTCAACGACTGTCATCCTGAATGAAGTGCAGCCGATCGCTTGCGACCGGCTGCCGAGGAAGGATACATGCGTTTTGGCCAAGCAAATCCATAGTTGTCATGAGTTGCTCATGTCACCCTCCGGGAATTTTCCTCCGTGTCCCTCAGTGCCGTCTGCGATCGTATCTTGTCCGGAATCTCTACAATTCCTTCCACAGTTCTGCCCGAGGATCCTCGGGATTCAGTCGAGCGAGTTCTCGCAGCAGTTCCTTGGTCTTTTCGTCCCGCGGCATGGGAACGGTCACCTTGATCTCCACAATCTCATCGCCGCGTGCGCCCTCTTTCACCGCCGACGGCACGCCCTTTTCGCGCAACCGTAGTTTCTGCCCGGACTGCGTCCCCGGCGGAATCTTCAACATGGCGCGCCCATCGATCGTGGGCACCTCGATCTTGGCCCCCAAAGCCGCTTCCGGCGCGGTCACCGGCACGGTCAGGTAGATGTCATCGCCCTCGCGGCGGAAAATCGGGTGACTTCCGGTGCGAATAATGACGTATAGATCTCCGGCCGG
>Ga0070741_10003069_pt1 | contig 42529 bp, 31 predicted proteins | sample Coa_R1_4_FD_66440 | JGI IMG/M metagenome (GOLD analysis project Ga0070741, IMG submission 66440) | Surface soil microbial communities from Centralia Pennsylvania, which are recovering from an underground coalmine fire - Coalmine... | ecosystem: Environmental > Terrestrial > Soil > Unclassified ... | reverse complement strand
TGCGCCCGCGCACCGCAGCGCTGTCCGGGCCCAGCAGATAGAGGTAATAGGGCCGCAGCGTCTGCGGTGATCGGCGCGAGCTGGGCGCTTCGCCAGGGTGCGTCTTGGCCCGCTGCGGCGAATCGACCTTACCGGGCACGAGCATGTTGATCCGCAAATTCGGCAGTCGCTCCCACTCTTGCGCTTGGATCGCGAGATAGGCCTGCAGCGCGCCATTGGCGACCGCGAAGCCGCCCCAAAACGCCGCCGGACACAATCCATGCGTCTCGCCCGTGAGCAGCACGCAAGCATCGGGCGATGCGCGCAGCAGCGGCAAGCAAGCGCGGTTGAGCGCATGGACGGCGGCGAGGTTCACGCGCAGGGTGAGCAGCCAATGCTCCAGCGTCTCGTACTGCAGCTCGCTCAAGCCGGCAAAATGCGATGCACTGTGCACGATCCCGTCCAAGCGTCCGGTGTTGGCGCGAATCGCATGCTCGGCCGCTTCGAAGTCGCGGCTGTTTGCGTGCGCAAAGTCGAGCGGCAGAATGATCGGCTCGGGTAATTGCGCTTGCGTCATTTCGTCATACGCCGCTTCGAGTCGCGCCGTGTGCCGGCCGTGCAGGATGACCGTCGCGCCGTGATCGGCGAGAGCGCGCGCGGCGATGCGGCCGAGCCCCGAGCTCGCACCGGTGACGAGGATCACACGGCCGGCAAGCAGGTCGGGCGCGGGATGGTAGCTGGACAAATCGATCATGTCTTGCCTTCGAGGATGGCGCGTGCGCAGCGCACGCCGCTGCGCGTTGCTGCTTCGAGGGTGCCGGGATACGGGCTGGCGGTGTAATCGCCAGCCAGGAAAAGCCCTGGCACGCCGGTGGTTTGATCGGGGCGCTCCATCCCCGGCACACAGGCGAAGGTCGCGCGCTTCTCGGCGATGACCTTATGCCAGATGGGAGTGCGAAGGAACGGGAAATCTTTCGCGAGCTCATGCGACACTGCGATGGCCAGGCTGTCATGATCCAGCGCTTCGTGCGGACCGCTGGCGCTGATCACGACTGCGATGAGGCCATCTTGCCCACACAGCCGCCCGCGGTCGAAGGCCCAATGCCCAAGGCGCCCGTCGAGCCCAATCATGCTCTGCGGCAGGCGTGCGCCCGCTTCATACTGAATATAGATCGAGTAGATTGGCTCGTAGCGCAGTTTGGCGATTGCATGGGTCGTCGGCGCCGGTAAGAGATCGCCTAGCACCTGCGCGACCCGATAGGGCGACAACGCACAGATGACCGTGTCGAAGTGCTCGATGCCCTCTGCGCCGGAGACTACGTAGTGCCCGCCTTCCATGCTCACATGGGCGACCGGGCAGCCAAGGCGAACGCTGCTGCCGTGCGCGTTTAGCCAATTCACGGCGCTATCGGGAAAGAGCGAACCCAGATCGACGCTGGGCAGCAGCAGCGTGCTGGCGGCGCGCGGGCCGGCAAGGCTGTCGCGCAGCACGTTGAGGAAGATCTGGGCGGAAGCTTCGGCAGGCCTCGTATTGAGCGCGGCAATGCAGAGCGGGTGCCAGAGATAACGACAGGAGGCGTCGCTTTGCTCGCAGCGGCGCAGCAGTTCGGTCACGCTCTCGTCGCATGCGAGTCGGAACTCCATCCGACGCAGCCGCGCCATGAAGCGCGCCGCGTCGACGCGTTCGCGCAGCGACAGTCCCGCACAACAGAGCAAGCCCAACGCGAGATGCAAGGGCGCCGGCGCAGGTGGCGTGCGCAATCGGAAGCGTCCGGGAAAGTGCAGATCGAGCGGTTCGGTGTGTAACGGAAGCGCCTTGCCGTTCACTTTACGCATCAGCGCCAACGTCTGCACATAGGCGCCAATCAGAATGTGCAGGCCGTTGTCGAGCGGCAAGCCGCGATACTCGACTCGGCGCGCGCGGCCGCCCGGCGTGCGCGCGGCTTCGAACACCACGACTGCGTGCCCGGCATCGCACAAGGTCACCGCAGCCGCGAGCCCCGCCCACCCCGCACCGAGGACCGCGATGCGCGGAGGACGGCTCAGTTGCTGACCCACGTCTTCCATGCGAGCCACAACTTGCGCATCGGCGTGAGCGCGATGCGCTGGTTCAGCACCTTGCCTTCGAGGCTGGCGATTTCGTCCAGCAGTGCTCGGTAGATCGCCGCCATGGCAAGCCCGGGGCGTTGCGCGTGCCGATCGACCGCCGGCAACAATGCGAGGGCGCGGCTGTAGTACTCGCGTGCGCGGGCGATCTGAAACGCCATCAATCGGCTGAAGCGATCATCTTCGCGCAGCAAGATCAAATCGTCGGTGGTCAGTTCGAAGCGGTGCAAGTCGTCGAGAGGGATATAGACGCGATTGCGGCGGACATCTTCACCGACATCGCGAATAATGTTGGTGAGCTGAAATGCGATGCCCAGCGTGCGCGCGTATTCGAGCGTGCGTGAATCCGACCAACCGAAGATGCCCGCGGACAGCATGCCGACTACGCCAGCGACGCGATGACAGTAGACCTCCAGCGTGGCGAAATCCGGGTAGCGGTTGTAGTCGAGATCCATGCGCATGCCCTCGAGCACGTCCATCAGGCGGTCGCGCTCGAGAGCATAGTCGCGGACAACGGATGTGAGCGCCTGCGCCACAGGGTGCGAAGGGCTGCCACGGTAAATGCGGTTGAGCTCATCGGCCCACCAGGCCAACTTGGCCCGCGCCACAGCGGGATCCGAGACTTCGTCGACGACGTCGTCGACCTCTCGACAGAACGCGTATAGCGCAGTGATGGCACGGCGCTGGGGCGTGGGCAGGAAGCGAAAACTGTAGTAAAAGCTCGAACCGCTTCCCGCCGCGCGTTGCTGACAATACTCGTCGGGGCTCACGCGAGTAGGGCTCGGTAAAACATGTAAAGCCAGTCTCGCCGGCCTAGGGTGGGACGGAAGCGAAAGACGTCGCCGCCGGTGTCGTGCAGTTTTTTCAGAATGCATTCGCCACCCAGGATGATCATGCGCAGCTCCATTCCGACTCGACCGCGCAGCACGCGCCCAAGCGGCGCTCCGGCTTGCAGCATGCGATGCGCGCGATCGATCTGATCGCGCATGAACGACGGCCAGTTTCCGCTCACGTCCCCAAGCGCGATCTGGGCCTCGGAGATCGCATATCGCGCCATCTCGTCCTGCGCGAGATAGACACGCCCTTTGCGATAGTCGATTTCGATGTCTTGAAGAAAATTGATCAGCTGCAAGCTCGCACAGATACCATCGGCCAGCGCGAGACTGCGCGGGGCTGATTCGCCGTAGAGATGAAGCAGCAGGCGCCCGATCGGATTGGCGGAGCGGCGGCAGTAATCCATAACTTCGCCGAAGTCGGCGTAGCGCGTTTTGGTGACATCTTGCTGGAAGGCCGAGAGCAGATCGCGGAAGGGCTGCAGCGGCAAACCATGCCTTTCGATAACGGATGCAAGTTCGACAAACAACGGCTGCGCCGGTGGCTTGCGTGCTGCGATGCACTCGAGCTGCGCGGACAACTCACGGAGCGCCCCTAGCCGCTGCTGCGGTGTCAGATCGCCTTCGTCAGCGAAATCGTCGGCGGCGCGCGCGAACGCGTAGATCAGCCGCACCGGTCGGCGCAACCGTTGCGGCAGAATCCAAGAAGCGACTGGAAAATTCTCGTAGTGGGAGATTGCCGCGCTCAAAGTGCCACCTGCAGTGGACGATCCATAGGGCCGCCGAGGTGCTCGGCAGGCGGTGCACAGTGCGACGAGTAGAGAGGGCGGCGCCATTATATTAAAATGAACGCTTTGCGAAAGTGGCGGAATTGGTAGACGCACCAGATTTAGGTTCTGGCGCCTTGCGGCGTGAGAGTTCGAGTCTCTCCTTTCGCACCAGAGACGACGATATCCCGCAAGAGGCCTTCAATCAGCGGGTCCGAACAGCGAGATGCGCTGTCATCCATCCGTCGGCGATGCCAGCCCGCAACATTACCGAACAATAAATCCCTGAACGATTAAGGTCTAGGAACAGTCCCATGCAAGCCACCATCGAGAAAGTGAGCAACCTCGAGCGTCGCCTCAATGTCGCGCTGCCCGCACAAGAGATCGACGCCGAAGTGGCCAATCGGCTCAAGCGCCTCGCCCGCACGGTAAGGATGCACGGCTTCCGCCCAGGCAAAGTGCCGTACCGGTTAGTGGAGGCGCAGTTCGGTGGTCAGGTCCGCCAAGAAGTCCTCGGCGACGCACTGCAAAAGAGCTTCGGCGAAGCAGTTCGGCAGCAGAATCTTCGCGTCGCCGGCTACCCTCGGTTCGAGTTGACACCACAGAGTGAGGCGGCTGACCAACCGGCGAGCGACGTACAGTTCAGCGCGACATTCGAGGTTTACCCCGATATCGTCGTTGGCGATCTCGCCGACGTTGCTATCGACCGCCCACAGGTGCCAGTAGGGGATGCGGAAATCGACAAAACCATCGAGATTCTCCGCAAGCAGCGGGTGCATTACGACGTCGTGGAGCGCCCTGTCCAATCGGGCGATCGAATCGTGATTGATTACGCCGGCACTATCGAGGGTGCACCGTTCGCAGGAGGGACCGCCTCGGATCACGAAACGGTGCTGGGCGAGGGGCGTCTGCTGCCTGATTTCGAAAGCAATATCCTCGGCATGTCACCCGGAGAGCAGCGTTCGTTTGAACTGACCTTCCCGGAGGACTATCATGGGAAGGACGTGGCCGGCAAGACGGTGCGTTTCGAGGTGACATTGAAGCGTGTAGCCGCTGCGCATCTGCCCGAGGTTGACGCTGAGTTTGCGAAGTCACTGGGGGTGGTCGACGGCGATGTGGCGAAGATGCGAGAGGACATACGGGCGAATCTCGAGCGCGAAGTGCGACGGCGCTGCCAGGCTCGCGTCAAAGATCAGGTAATGAAGGCTCTGCTCGAGAAAACCACGATCGAGCTGCCCAATGCGCTCGTGCAGATGGAGACCGAGCGGCTGATGGAAGGCATGCGGCGCGATTTTGCCGCACGGGGCATGAAAGCTGAAGACGTTCCGATGCCCCGTGAGGCGTTCGAGCCGGAAGCACGCAAGCGCGTGGCGCTCGGCTTGATCGTGGCTGAATTGGTGCGTCGGGAGAATCTCGTCGCACAACCGGATCAGGTGAAGGCGATCGTGCAAGATTACGCGCAGAGCTACGAGCGCCCGGAGGAAGTGGTGCGCTGGTACTACCAGTCACCCGAGCGGCTGCGCGAGGTGGAGTCGCTGGTTTTGGAGAATAACGTTGTCGATTGGGTGCTGGGCCGGGTTAAAGTCGAGGACAAGCCAACCGATTTCGATGAACTGATGGGTAACGCCAAATGATGTGGGATCGCGATACGACCAAAGTGGAGCGCCACGACATCGAGCCGCAGGCGCTGGGGCTCGTGCCAATGGTCATCGAGCAAAGCGGCCGAGGCGAGCGTGCGTACGACATCTACTCGCGCCTGTTGAAGGAGCGCGTCATTTTCCTCGTGGGACCGGTCAACGAAATGACCGCGAACCTCGTCGTCGCGCAGCTTCTTTTCTTGGAATCCGAGAACCCGGAGAAGGACATCTCCATCTACATCAACTCGCCGGGCGGATCAGTGTCCGCAGGCCTTGCCATCTACGACACGATGCAGTTCATCAAACCCGATGTGAGTACGCTGTGCATCGGGCAGGCGGCTAGCATGGGCGCTTTGCTGCTCGCTGCGGGCGCGAAGCAGAAGCGATTTGCACTACCCAATTCACGCGTCATGATTCATCAGCCGATGGGTGGCTTCCAGGGGCAGGCGACGGATATCGAGATTCATGCCAAGGAAATCTTGTATTTGCGCCAACGCTTGAACGAGATCCTCGCTCGGCACACCGCGCAGGAGATCAAAACAATCGAGCGCGATACCGAGCGTGACAACTTCTTCGGCGCCGAAGATGCGGTGAAATACGGACTGGTGGACAAGGTTCTCATCAGTCGTGCAGAGGTGATGGCCTAAGGGCCAGCCGGTCAATTTTTGGAGACTTCGGGGACTTATGTCTGAAAAGCCGGGCTCAGAGAAGTTGTTGTATTGCTCGTTCTGCGGGAAGAGCCAGCATGAGGTGCGCAAGCTGATCGCGGGTCCCTCGGTCTTCATTTGCGACGAGTGCATCGAGCTGTGCAACGACATCATCCGGGAAGAGAGTCAAGGCGACCAAACGGGCAAGGGCACGCGATCGGATCTGCCCGTACCGCACGAAATCCGCGAGATCCTCGACCAGTACGTGATCGGTCAAGAACAGGCGAAGAAGATCCTGTCGGTGGCCGTCTATAACCACTACAAGCGACTCAAGAATCTCGGGAAAAAAGACGATATCGAGCTCGCCAAAAGCAACATTCTTTTGATTGGGCCGACGGGCTCTGGCAAGACGCTGCTGGCGCAGACCCTCGCACGCCTTCTCAACGTGCCGTTCGTGATGGCCGATGCCACCACCCTCACCGAGGCCGGGTACGTTGGCGAGGATGTCGAGAACATCATTCAGAAGCTGCTGCAGAAGTGTGATTACGACGTGGAGAAGGCGCAGCGCGGAATCGTCTACATCGACGAGATCGACAAGATCTCACGCAAGTCCGACAATCCATCCATCACGCGCGACGTTTCGGGCGAGGGCGTACAGCAGGCCTTGCTCAAGCTGATTGAAGGGACGATTGCTTCGGTGCCTCCGCAGGGGGGGCGCAAACATCCAAACCAGGAATTCGTTCAGGTCGACACGACGAACATTCTGTTCGTGTGTGGCGGCGCCTTCGACGGATTGGACAAAGTCATTCGGGGGCGCTCCGAGAAGGGCGGAATCGGCTTCGGCGCGGAAGTGCGCAGCAAGGACAATCGAAAGGACATCGGAAAAATCTTGAAGGATGTCGAGCCCGAGGACCTGATAAAGTACGGCTTGATCCCTGAGTTCGTCGGGCGATTGGCGGTGGTGGCGACGCTCGATGAGCTCGACGAGGAGGCGCTTATTCAGATCCTCACTGAGCCGAAGAACGCTTTGCTCAAGCAGTATCAGCGCATGTTTGCCATGGAAGGCGTGGAGCTGGAGGTGCGCCCTGACGCGTTACATGCCGTGGCAAGTCGCGCGTTGGCGCGCCGCACGGGCGCACGAGGCTTGCGGTCGATCCTCGAGCACGCTCTTCTCGATACGATGTTCGACCTCCCCTCGATGAGCAACGTACGCAAAGTCGTGATCGACGAGGGCACCATCACCGGCGATCAGAAGCCGATCTTGATCTACTCGGATCAGCCCAAAGTCGCTGGGTCGGCTTGAGCGACGACCCCGATCCCGGTGACCGCGCGTCGCGCGGGGCACCGATTCTGTCCTCCTTTTTCGGCCGTCAGCGTTTCTGGTTTTGGAGGCGTGGCGTCTCGGAACGCGCCGGCGAGCCGGCGGCGTTGAATTCCTTACAACTTGAAAGCCGGGGCCAGACCCCCATATCTTCTCTTCTGCTTGCCTGAGGTGAGACATGACTAGCTTTGTTTCCGGGGCTGAATCGAACGCATTACCGCTGCTGCCGCTGCGTGACGTGGTCGTCTTCCCTCACATGGTGATTCCCCTATTCGTTGGGCGACCCAAGTCCATCAAGGCGCTCGAGACTGCAATGGAGGCGGGGAAGAACATTCTGTTGGTGGCCCAAAAATCGGCCGCCAAAGATGAGCCGGGTGCAGAGGACATGTACAACACCGGGACGGTCGCCAGCATCCTTCAGATGCTCAAACTGCCCGATGGAACGGTCAAGGTCCTCGTGGAAGGCACCCAGCGGGCGCGCATCCAGCACGTCACCGACCTGAAGAGTCACTATGTGGCCGAAGCCACACCGGTGGCGGCCGACTCTCAGGAGAGCACCGAGCTGGAAGCGATGCGACGCGCGATGATCTCGCAGTTTGATCAGTACGTGAAATTGAACAAGAAGATACCGCCGGAGATCCTCACATCGCTCGCCGGAATCGACGAGCCCGGCCGCTTGGCCGATACGATCGCGGCGCACTTGCCGCTCAAGCTCGAGCAGAAGCAGGAAGTGCTCGAGATGTTCGATGTGCAGCGCCGGCTCGAGCATCTGCTCGCGCTGATGGAGACCGAGCTCGACATTCTGCAAGTGGAAAAGCGTATCCGCGGCCGCGTCAAGAAGCAGATGGAGAAGAGCCAGCGCGAGTACTACCTCAACGAGCAGGTCAAGGCTATCCAGAAGGAGCTCGGCGATCTCGAAGAGGGAGCCGATCTCGACGAGATGGAGAAGAAGATCAAGGGCGCACACATGCCCAAGGAAGCGCGTGTCAAGGCCGAGGCGGAGTTGCGCAAGTTGCGATTGATGTCGCCCATGTCGGCTGAGGCCACGGTGGTGCGCAACTACATCGAGACACTGACCAACTTGCCATGGAAGAAGAAGAGCAAGATCAGCGGTGATCTCTCCAAGGCGGAAGAAATCTTGGACGAAGACCATTACGGGCTCGAGAAAGTCAAGGAGCGCATCGTCGAGTATCTGGCCGTGCAGCAGCGCGTCGAGAAGGTCAAAGCGCCGATCCTGTGCCTAGTCGGCCCGCCCGGCGTTGGAAAGACTTCGCTCGGGCAGTCGATCGCACGTGCCACGAATCGCAAGTTCGTGCGTATGTCGCTGGGCGGCGTGCGCGACGAGGCCGAAATTCGCGGTCACCGGCGCACCTACATTGGCTCGATGCCCGGCAAGATCCTGCAGAACATGAGCAAGGTGGGCGTGCGCAACCCGCTGTTCCTTCTTGACGAAGTGGACAAGATGGGGATGGACTTCCGCGGCGATCCCTCCTCGGCGCTACTGGAGGTCCTCGATCCCGAACAGAATCATTCTTTCGTCGATCATTACGTAGAAGTCGAATACGATCTTTCCGATGTCATGTTCGTCGCCACCGCAAACACGATGAACATCCCCGCGCCGCTGCTCGATCGTATGGAAGTAATCCGCCTGTCGGGTTACACCGAGGACGAGAAGGTGAACATCGCCGTGCGCTATCTGCTGCCCAAGCAGATGAAGAATCACGGCTTGAAGGCCGAGGAGTTGGCGGTTTCGGAAAGCGCAGTCCGCGACATCATCCGTTACTACACGCGCGAAGCGGGCGTGCGCTCGCTCGAGCGCGAAATCTCCAAGATCTGCCGGAAGATCGTGAAGTCGCTCGCGCTGAAGCAGCGCGCCACGAAGACCACTGTCAGTGCCAAGAACCTCCCCAACTATCTTGGCGTGCGTCGTTATACCTTTGGCATTGCCGAAAAGAACAATCAGATCGGACAAGTGACCGGACTTGCCTGGACTGAAGTCGGCGGCGAACTGCTGACCATCGAGGCGGCTGTGATGCCCGGCAAGGGCAAGGTCGTCTCGACCGGCAAGCTGGGGGAGGTCATGCAGGAGTCGATTCAAGCCGCGTTGACGGTCGTTCGCAGCCGCTCGCAAAAGCTCGGCATCCCCGAAGAGTTCTATCAAAAGAACGACATTCACGTGCATTTGCCGGAGGGCGCCACACCCAAAGACGGCCCGAGCGCCGGTATCGGTATGTGCACGGCGATGATCTCGGTGCTGACCGGCATTCCGGTCCGAGCCGATGTCGCGATGACAGGTGAGATCACGCTACGGGGCGAAGTGCTGCCGATCGGTGGACTGAAGGAGAAGCTGCTCGCAGCGCATCGCGGTGGAATCAAGATTGTGCTGATCCCGGAAGAAAATGTGAAGGACCTGTCGGAGATTCCCGACAACATCAAGAATCGCCTCGACATCCAACCGGTGAAGTGGATCGACCAAGTGCTGGATTTTGCGCTCGAGCGCAAGCCCACGCCTCTGCCGGAGAAATCGGAATCGGTCGAGCTGCCTCGCGTCGAACCGACTGAAGTTGTCGCCGCGGTGAAACACTGATAGCCGCAAAACCTAGGCTCGAAACGGCCTCCTGGAGAGGCCGTTTTTTTGTCATGTCGAGTGGCGCGTTGCAGCAGCAGACACAGGCGCTGCACATCGCGCAACGCTGTCGCATCTCCCACCCTCACTCGCTTGACATGGCCTTTTGGCCCTTGCTATAAACGACAGCCGAGTCCGCGCGCTTGCGTCGTCTGATTCATGACCAGACCTGGAGCGTGCACCGGTAAATGCGCGGTATCGCGGAGGAGGAGGCCGTGTACCGCATATCAGCCACCAGGCGACCCAGTCAACCTACTACAATCAGAAGGGGACGGTCAGTGAACAAGCAAGAACTTATCGACGTAGTCGCGAAGTCAGCGGACATCTCCAAAGCAGCCGCGGGTAGAGCCCTGGATAGCGCAATGGGCGCGATCAAGGCTTCGCTGAAAAAAGGGCAGACGGTCACGCTCGTTGGTTTCGGTACTTTCTATGTCGGCAAACGGGCAGCGCGAAGCGGCCGCAACCCGCGCACCGGAGCGAGCATCAAAATTCGCGCAGCGAAGGTGCCGAAGTTCCGAGCTGGAAAAGCACTGAAGGATTCGGTAAACTAGCGCGCTTTCGTTCGAGCGTTGGTCGGCACGGACGCGCAATTTGCTGCCTGCACGTGGGATGTACGACCGGGCGTCTGACTGAAGCCGCGGGGTGCTTAGCTCAGTTGGTAGAGCGTCGCCCTTACAAGGCGAATGTCGGGAGTTCGAGCCTCTCAGCACCCACCAGCATTCAATCGCAAGGCGCCGAGCGCACGCTCGTATCGAAAACGAGGAGTGGTAGTTCAGTCGGTTAGAATACCGGCCTGTCACGCCGGGGGTCGCGGGTTCGAGTCCCGTCCACTCCGCCAGTATCCCGAAGAGGCGAACGCGAGTTCGCCTCTTTTGCTTTGTGGAGCGGGCGAACTCACCATGAGAACGACGAGCGCATCGATCGTACTAAGGACATATAGGGCCGGTGAATTGCCCCGGTGGAGATCCTGTTATGTTTGATTACTTCAAGAACCACAAGATCATCCTCAGCATCATCTTGTTCCTGCTGGGTGTGCCGTTTGCGTTCTTCGGCATCGATTTCTACTTCAAGGGCCGCGACAGCATCGACCAAGTCGCCAGCGTGGGCGGCACGCCGATTAGCGCGCGCGAGTTTTCCGAAGCGCTGCAGCAGCGACAGGAACAACTGCGCCGCGCGATGGGTGGCAAGGTCGATCAGGCGATGCTCGACAGCCCGGAAGTTCGACAAGCCGTGCTCAGTCAGCTCATCGACGAGCGCGTCGCTTACAACTCCGCGAGCAAGGCCGGCATCGCGGTGACGAACGCCGAGCTGCAGGAAATCATCGCCAGCATTCCTGCGTTTCGGGAGAACAATGGTGCCGGCGCCTTCTCCCGCCAGCTCTATCAAGCGGCCCTTCGTCAACGGAACATGAGCGAGGCAGGCTTCGAAGCCTTGCTGCGTCGAGATCTCATTGCGAACCGCTCGCGCGCTGCGCTCGCCGAGACGGCGTTTACTCCGACCGCCTTGGCCGATCGTGTCTATCGCATCCGCTCTCAGCAGCGCGAGGTGAGCCAGGCCGCCTTCACGCCCGACCAGATGCGGGCAAAGATCAACGTGACGCCCGCCGAGGCACAAGCCTATTACGATCAACACAAGGACCAGTTCAAGCTGCCGGAGCAAGTCAAGGTCGAATACGTCGTGCTGTCGCTCGAGGGTATTCAGCGGCGTATTGAAGTGGCGCCCGAGCAACTGAAGCAATACTTCGACGAACATCGCGCGCAGTTTCAAACGCCGGAAGAGCGGCAGGCTCGCCACATTTTGGTGTCAGTATCGCAAGGCGCAACGCCCGAGCAGAAGGCGAAAGCGAAGGAGCGAGCGGAAAAGCTGCTGGCCGAAGCGAAACAAGCACCAAAGAACTTCGCGGAACTCGCTCGGAAGAATTCGGAGGATCCCGGCTCCGCGGCGGAGGGGGGAGACTTGGGCTTCTTCCCGCGCGGTCGCATGGCGAAGCCTTTCGACGATGCGGTGTTCTCGATGAAGGCTGGTGAAATCGTTGGGCCGATCGAGACGCAGTTCGGTTATCACATCATCCAGCTGGAGGCGATCAAGCCCAGCACGGGGCCCAACTTCGAGCAGGCCAAGGCTCAGGTGGAAGCCGATCTGCGCAAAGGCGAAGCGGGCAGGCGTTTCGCGGAAGCTGCCGAGGCGTTCAGCAATCTGGTCTATGAGCAGCCGGACAGCCTTCAGCCGGTGGTGGAGCAGTTCAAACTCGAGCTGCAGAAGAGCGACTGGGTCACGCGCGAGGGCAGCAACGACGCGCCCTTGCTCAACAACCCAAAGCTGCTGACCGCCTTGTTTAGCGACGAGAGCATCAAGGATCATCGCAACACGGCCGCAATCGAAGTCGCTCCCAACTTGCTGGTGTCGGCGCGTGTGACTGAGCATCGGTCGGCCAAGGAGCGTCCATTCGCCGAGGTCCAAGCCGACGTCACGCGGCAGCTGACGGAAGAGAAAGCGCGCAAGCTCGCGCAAGAGGCGGGCGAGGCCGCACTTGCCAATCTGAAGCAAGGCAAGGCGGAGGGATTGAGCTGGTCCGGTGCGCAGATGGTCAGCCGCGAGCAACGCGCCAACCTCGGGCCCGATGCAGCGCAAGCTGTGTTCAGCGCGGATACCTCGAAGCTCCCCGCGTATGCTGGCGTGGTGAATCCGGATGGCACTTACACGATCTACCGAATCAGCCGAGTCATCGAAGCGCAAGCGGTGGATCCCACTCAGCGCAAGACGCTCGCAAGTCAGATCGATCAGGCCATTGGTGCTGAAACCGCGGCGGCGAGTCTCGCCAGCCAAAAGCAGAAGTTCGAGGTGCGCGTCAACCCGAAGGCCTTGGAGAAAACCACGAGCTGAGACTGGCTGCGAGCGATTCGCGCCAGGCAGCCAGGGTGCTGTTTATTCCAGCATGAAAGCCGCGATGTTGAAGCCGGCATCGACGTGAAGCACCTGGCCCGTGATACCGCTTGCAAGATCGCTACAGAGGAAGGCGGCGCTGTCGCCGACCTCCTCGGCGGTGACATTGCGCCGAAGGGGCGAGACCTTTTCGGTGTAGGTGAGAATTTTTCCAAAGCCGCCGATGCCGGCAGCCGCCAATGTCTTGATCGGCCCCGCCGAGATGGCATTGACGCGAATCCCTTTGGGGCCGAGACTGAAAGCGAGGTAGCGCATATTGGCTTCGAGGCTCGCCTTCGCCACACCCATGACGTTGTAGTTCTGCATCGCGCGTTCCGCACCCAGGTAGCTGAGCGTAACCAGAGCGGCCTTGCGCCCCGCCATCATCTTCGCGCCGGCCTTCGCGAGCGCAGCGAAGCTGTAGCTGCTGATGTCGTGCGAGATTCGGAACGCTTCGCGAGAGATGGTGTCCAGATAATCGCCGGAGAGCGCTTCGCGCGGGGCAAACGCGATGGAGTGCACGATGCCGTCCAATCCGTCCCACGCCTTACCCAGTTCATTGAACAGCGCTTCGATCTCTGCGTCGCTGGCAACGTCGCACGGGTAAACGAGGTTGCTTCCGAATTCCTTTGCCAAGTTGAGCACCCGATCCTTCACGCTTTCGCCTTGATAGGTGAAGGCGAGTTGTGCGCCTTCTCGACGCATCGCTTTGGCGATCCCGTATGCGATCGACCGGTTGCTCAGCATGCCTGTCACCAGGATCTTGCGGTCTTGCAGAAACCCCATGGCGGCTCCTCCTTTGCAGTGGCGAATTATAGCCTCGCGCCGTCTGCCGCCCCACGCTAGGTTTTCTCGATGTTTCGGGTACACTCCTTCGCCATGTCGCATCTTCTGCGAGCCCTGGCCTGCGTCGTCGCACTTCTCCTAGTCGGAGGCTGCAGCGTCCCGTGGAACGATCCGTATCCGGCCTCGGAGCGTCGCGCCAATATCCTCTACACCTCTTTCACCGAGCGACCCAAGCACCTCGATCCTGTCCAGTCGTACTCCGAGAACGAGTACGTGCTCATCGCCAACATCTACATGCCGCCGCTGCAGTATCACTACCTCAAGCGGCCCTACCAACTCGTGCCGTTCGCGGCGAGCGAGATGCCGAAGGCGCGCTTCTACGATGCGCAGGACCGGCTTCTGCCCGACGATGCCAGCGCCGACAGGATTGCCTATACCGTCTACGAAGTCCGCCTTAGACCGGGGCTGCGCTATCAGCCTCATCCGGCCTTTGCCCTCGACGAGAGCGGGCACCCGCTTTACGAAACGGTCACGCCGGCGAGGCTGCGCGGCATTTACAGCCCCAGCGATTTCAAGCAGACCGCTACGCGCGAGGTAACGGCCGATGACTACGTCTACCAAATCAAGCGACTCGCGCATCCGCGGTTACATTCACCGATTTACGGTTTGATGAGCGAGAAGATCGTCGGCCTGAAGGAATACGGCGACGCCTTGCAGGCTTTGGCCAAGCGCACGCCGCAGACGCAATGGCTCGATCTGAACAGCCGGGAAGTGAGCGGCGTGAGCGTCGTGGACGCCCACACCTACCGAATTCGCGTGAAGGGCAAGTACCCGCAGTTTCTTTATTGGCTCGCGATGCCGTTCTTCGCACCGATTCCCTTCGAGGTGGATCGCTTCTATTCCCAGCCGGGAATGGCCGAGCGCAACCTGAGCCTGGATTGGTTTCCGGTTGGCAGCGGCCCTTACATGATGACGGTCAACAACCCGAACCGTCAGATGGTGCTCGCGCGCAACCCCAACTTCGCGGGAGAACCGTATCCGAACGAAGGCGAGCCGCAGGACGCCGCGGCCGGGCTGCTCGGCGATGCGGGCAGGCCGATGCCGTTCATCGACGGCGTTGTCTTCAGCCTCGAGAAGGAAAGCATCCCCTATTGGAACAAGTTCCTGCAAGGCTATTACGACGCCTCCGCTATTGCCTCGGACAATTTCGATCAGGTGATTCAAGTGAGCGGGACCGGCGAGGCGCAGTTGACACCGGAGATGCGCGCGCAAGGCATTCAGCTGCAGACTTCCGTCGCGACCTCGATCATGTATATCGGCTTCAACATGCTCGACCCCGTCGTAGGCGGGGACAGCGAGCGTGCGCGCAAGCTGCGTCAGGCGATCTCGATTGCGATCGATCATGAGGACTTCATCTCGATCTTTCTCAACGGTCGCGGCATCGCGGCGCAAGGGCCGATCCCACCGGGCATCTTTGGCTACCGCGAAGGCGAGGCCGGAATCAACCACTACATGTACGAGTGGGTCAACGGCGCGCCGAAGCGCAAGTCGGTCGCCGAAGCGAAGCGGCTGCTGGCCGAGGCTGGATACCCGAACGGCATCGACGCGCAGACGGGCAAGCCGCTAACGATCTACTTCGACAGCACGCTCACGGGCGTGGGCGCGAAGGCCCGCACCGATTGGCTGATCAAGCAGTTCCAGTCGATCGATCTGCAATTGGTGATGCGCACGAGCGACTACAACCGGTTCCAGGAAAAGATGCGCAAGGGCACCGCGCAGCTGTATTACTGGGGATGGAATGCCGACTATCCCGACCCGGAGAACTTCCTGTTCCTGTTCTACGGGCCCCAGGGCAAAACCAAGTTCAGCGGCGAGAACGCGTCCAACTATTCGAATCCCGAGTTCGATCGCATGTTCGAGCGCATGCGCGAGATGGATAACGGCCCGGAGCGTCAGGCGCTGATCGACAAGATGCTGGAGTTGATTCGCCGCGACGCGCCGTGGGCGGGCGGCTTCCATCCCAAGGACTTCGCGCTCGCCCATCAGTGGGTCTACAACCGCAAGCCCAACAAGATGGCAAACAACGGGCTCAAATACCAACGCATCGATCCGCTGCTGCGTGAGCAGTTGCGCGCGCAGTGGAATCGCCCGGTGCTCTGGCCGTTCGCGCTCGCTGTGTTGGTATTGGGCGCAGTACTGTGGCCTGCCTATCGCAGTTACCGCCGTCGCGAGCAAGCGGCGGCATTGCCTGGAGCGATCGGCTGACATGTTCGCTTACATCGTGCGCCGCATTCTGTACGCGATTCCGATTCTGATCGGCGTGAACCTCATTACGTTCGCGCTGTTCTTCTTCGTCAACTCGCCCGACGACATCGCACGGATGCAACTCGGCCAGAAGCGAGTCACGCCCGAAGCCATCCAGAAGTGGAAAGCCGAGCGCGGGTACGACAAGCCATTGCTGTTCAATGAGATCGAGCCAGGCATGCGGAAGGTCACAGATACTGTTTTCTTCCGCAAGTCGGTCAGCCTGTTCTGGTTCGACTTCGGTCGTGCCGAGGACGGCCGCGACATCGCGCGCGAAATCCGTGTGCGGATGTTCCCGAGCCTTGCCATCGCGCTGCCGAGCTTCGTGCTGGGTCTGCTCACCTACATCAGCTTTGCGTTGATCCTGGCGTTCTTCCGCGCGACCTATTTCGACTTCGTCGGCGTGGTGATGTGCGTGGCGGCGATGTCCATCTCGGGCCTGTTCTACATCATCGGCGGTCAGTATCTGGTCAGTAAGCTGTGGAACCTGGTGCCGATCTCCGGCTATGGAAATGGCATTCAGGCGATCAAGTTCGTCATCTTGCCGGTTGCAGTGGGCGTCATCGGCGGAATCGGAGCAAGCACGCGCCTGTATCGCACCATCTTTCTCGAGGAGATGGGCAAGGACTACGTGCGTACGGCGCGGGCGAAAGGCCTTGCGGAAGGGCGCGTCCTGTTCGGTCACGTCTTGCGCAACGGGCTGATCCCCATTCTCACCGGCGTGGTCGTTGCCATTCCCGCGTTGTTCATGGGTAGCCTGATCCTCGAGTCCTTCTTCGGTATTCCCGGACTCGGCAGCTACACCATCGACGCGATCCAAGCACAAGACTTCTCGATCGTACGCGCCATGGTGTTTCTCGGATCGGTGCTCTACATCGTCGGATTGCTGCTCACCGATATCTCCTACACCATCGCCGATCCCCGCATTCGGCTCGAATAGCACCCACGATCGACGATGCCATTCAAGCCCTATCTTCTGTGGACCGACGTGCTGGTTTTCGTGCTGGTCGCGGCGATCGGGCTATTCGGATGGTATGTCAGTCGGCACGAGCACCTGCGCGTGCCCTGGCGCAAGGTCGGGCGCAGTACACCAGGCATGTGCGCCCTAGTCGTGTTGGTCGTGTTCGTGGCCATCGGTTTGCTCGACTCGTTGCATTTCCGCCCCAGGCTCGACAACCAGCCGACGAGCGCCAAGCCGAACTATGCGGCAGAGGTGCGCAGCGTGTTCGATGAGTTGGTGCCGGCGTTGCGCACCCGGCCGGAGCGGACGTACTCCGCACCGCTCGCCACCCACGCGTTCGCGAAGGAGACGGTGATACGCCCTGATGGCAGCCAGGTGCGCGAGTACCCGCGTTTGCGTTTCGGCGGTGCGCATTTGCAGGACCCTGCGACGCAACAGTTTGGTGACGTCGTGCGCCGCGTGCTGGCTGGCGTGGGTTGGGGCGCAGTGTGGTGGATCGTGCTGAGCATGCTTCTCGCCGCCGGGCTGGCGGCACGACACAACGACGATTTCGGCAAGGTGCTCTCGCAGATCATCCGGGGGCGAACGGAAGTGCCTTGGCGCGCCATGTTGTTCACCGCCGGTGCCTTGCTCGTGATCGCCGGCTCCCTGGTGACGCTGAGCGGCTCGTACCACGTGCTGGGGACGGACAAGGTCGGACAAGACATCTTGTATCAGACGCTCAAGAGTATTCGCACTGGACTCGTGATCGGCACGCTCACCACGCTCGTCATGTTGCCGTTCGCGCTCTTGCTCGGCATCATGGCAGGCTACTTCAGAGGCTGGATCGACGATGTCATTCAGTACGTCTACACCACCTTGAACTCCATTCCCAGCGTGCTGCTGATCGCAGCCGCCGTGCTGTTGATGCAGGTCTGGATCGACAGTCGGCCCGAGTTGTTCGAGACGGTCAGCGAGCGCGCGGACCTGCGCCTGCTGTTTCTTTGCATCATCCTCGGTGTCACGAGCTGGACAGGCTTGTGCCGGCTACTGCGTGGTGAGGCGCTCAAGCTTCGGGAAGCCGATTATGTGCAGGCTGCCCGGGCCTTCGGCGTTTCCGACTGGCGGATCATCACGCGCCATCTCGTCCCTAACGTCATGCACATCGTGCTCATCACCGTGGTGATGGAGTTTAGTGCCTTGGTGTTGGCCGAAGCCGTGCTGTCCTACATCGGCGTGGGCGTCGATCCGACCATGATCAGCTTCGGCACGATGATCAACAACGCACGGCTGGAGCTCGCACGCGAGCCGATGGTGTGGTGGTCGCTCGCTTCGGCGTTCGTCTTCATGTTCATTCTCGTTCTGTGCGCAAACCTGTTCGCCGACGCTGTGCGGGACGCGTTCGATCCGCGCCTGCGCGTGGGTTGGACCTTGCCCGTGTTGTTCAAACGGCGAGCGGCGATCGAGCCGAGGGCCAGCTGATGAGCACTACAGTCGGTCCTTTGCTGGACGTGCGCGACCTGTCCACTTGGCTGGAAACCGATCGCGGCACCTTGCGCGCGGTAGATCACGTGTCGTTTTCGCTGGAGCGCGGCGAGACGTTTGCGTTGGTCGGCGAATCGGGTTGCGGAAAGTCGATGACGGCCCTCTCTCTGATGCGACTGCTGCCCGACGCGGCACGCATCGCCGGCGGCAAGGTACTGCTGGAGGGTGAGGATCTGCTCGCCCGCTCAGAAAGTGCGATGCGCGAGCTGCGAGGTGCAAGCATGGGCATCATCTTCCAAGAGCCCGGCACCAGCCTCAACCCGGTGCTCAGCGTAGGGGATCAATTGACCGAGGTGCTCGAGCGCCACACCGAGCTGCGCGGCGAGGCGGTGCGAACGCGTGCGCGCGAGTTGTTAGAGCAGGTCGGCATTCCGGACACCGTCAGGCGGTTGGCTGAATATCCCTTCCAGTTATCTGGCGGCATGAAGCAGCGTGTGATGATTGCGATCGCACTCTCTTGTCATCCGAAGCTGCTCATCGCCGATGAGCCTACCACTGCGCTCGACGTTACGATTCAGGCCCAAGTGCTCGACCTGCTGCGGCGGCTGCAGCAGGAGACGCATATGGCGCTGTTGCTCATCACGCACGACCTCGGCGTCGTATCGGAGATGGCGCATCGCGTGGCGGTCATGTACGCCGGCGAGATCGTTGAGACGGCGCCGCGCAGCCGTTTCTTCCGTGCGCCCGCGCACCCTTACTCGCGCAAGCTGTTCGAGGCGCTGCCCAATGCATCGGGACGAGGTCGCCCATTGGCGGTCATTCCCGGCACCGTCCCCGCACTCACCGCGTCATTCGCCGGTTGCCGCTTCGCGTCGCGCTGCGAGCACGCGTGGCAGAGGTGTCACACGGAGGTCCCTGCCGCGGTCGATTTGGGCGAAGGCCAGGCGGTGCGTTGCCACCTGTATGCGGCCGATCGGTTGCGGGTCGAAGGACCTGCGGCTACACCGATCGGGACGCCGCACCTGGTAAAGCCAGACACGCCATCGCCAGCCGATAAAGTGCGCCCACTGTTGCAAGTCGAGGGACTGAAGGTTCACTTTCCGATTCGCAGGGGCGTGTTGAAGCGCGTAGTCGGCTACGTCAAGGCGGTCGACGGCGTCGATCTCACGATCGGCTCGCACCGAACGCTAGCGCTGGTGGGCGAATCGGGATGTGGCAAGACGACGGTCGGGCGCGGCGTGCTGAAGTTGCTGCCACTGACCGCCGGCCGTGTCGTGTTAGACGGGCAGGATCTGGCCGCATTGAGCCCGTCGCAGCTGCGCGTGCGGCGCAAGGACATCCAGATCATCTTCCAAGATCCCTACGCATCGCTCAATCCCCGCATGCGCATTTTGGATTTGGTGGAGGAGGGGATGGCCGCTTTGGGGATCGGCGGATCGAGTGGCGAGCGCCAGGATCGAGTCGACCAGTTGCTCGGGCAAGTGGGACTGTCGCCCGAAATGAAGTATCGCTATCCGCACGAGTTCTCCGGCGGCCAGCGGCAGCGTATTGCGATCGCGCGCGCGCTCGCCGTGGAGCCCAAGCTGATCGTCTGCGACGAGCCGACCAGCGCGCTCGATGTCTCGGTTCAGGCTCAGATTCTGAATCTGCTCAAGGATCTGCAGACCCGGTTGGGGCTCGCGTATCTGTTCATCACGCACAACATCTCGGTCGTCGAGTTTCTCGCGCACGACGTCGCGGTGATGTACCTGGGCCGAATCGTGGAGCGGGGGCCGGTGGAAGCGGTATTGTCCAAGCCGCTCCATCCGTACACACGTGCCTTGCTATCCGCCGTGCCCGTAATCGAGGGCGGCAAAAAGACCGAGATCATTCGACTGCAGGGCGAGCTGCCATCACCTGTTCGGCCGCCTCAAGGGTGCCATTTTCATCCTCGCTGTCCGGCCACGATGGCCCAGTGCCGTCATAGCTACCCGAGCGCCTCACGCCAGCCCTCGGGGCAGCTCGTGCACTGCCATCTCTATCCGCCGTCTTGATTCGAAAGACGCGCGAGTTGAGCCGCGGCCCGCCATCGGCGCATGCGCGGAGGCTGGCGCAACGCCGGACGGAGCAAAGCTCCTATCGACTCGCGGTGCGAAGCAATTTCTTGCTGCTCGCGTTGCCAGCTGTCTTCGCCTTCTTGCCCTGCGTGGCCTTTTGCGAGGTCTTGGCGGGCTTGGCTGCACGCTTGTGATGGTGGCTACTCGGCTTCGCTACGCTGCGCCCTGTGTCGACCGTCGCAGCGCTACTGCCGACCTTCATTGCGCGGACCGGGGCAGCTTCCCAAACCGTCAATCGCTGACCGCCGTAAACCGCCATGCCGCGCAGCCCGTTCCATTCCTTCAGCTTCGTGATCGTGGTGCGATGGCGGCGAGCAATCGAGGCGAGCGTGTCGCCGCGCTTGACTCGATAGATGAGCCGCTTGTGATAATCGTTGGCGGTCGCCTGGAAGTCCGGGCTCGCATAGGTCTCGTCCAAATTGGTGTCGGAGTCGTCGTCACGCGGCACCAGCAGCATCTGTCCGACACGCATGGAACGATGCCCCGCGAGTGCGTTGACTTCGCGCAGGCGCTGCGGGCTGATGTTGAACTTCCGCGCCACCGTGTCCACGTTCTCACCGCGCTTGAGCTGATAGGTCTGCCAAGTTACCAGTGGTTGATCGTTGGTTTCGAGATTGGCTTGGAACACCTCGGCCTTGTCGACTGGAACCAGGAGCTGACGATTGGCTTGCGCCGTGATCACAGGCCGGTAATGTGCGGGGTTGAGGTTACGGAATTCGTCGAGCGGCACATCGGCGAGCTTGGCCGCCATGGCGACATCGATGTGAGCGGGGGCGGTGACCACCGCGAAATAGGGTCTGTTGGGAATAGGATCGAGCGCGAGGTTGAACAACTCGGGCTCGCTGACGATGTTCTTGATCGCCTGCAGCTTCGGCAAGTAATTGCGCGTCTCCCTCGGCATCGCCAGGCTGCTGTAATCGGTCCGGAGGCCTGCGCGCCGATTCCTCTCGATCGCTCGCCGCATCGCTCCCTCGCCCCAGTTGTACGCCGCAAGCGCGAGCTGCCAATCATCGAACATGTCGTGCAGGTACTGCAGATAATCGAGCGCTGCGCGGGTGGCCTCGAGCACGTCACGGCGACCGTCGTACCACCACGTCTGCTGCAGGCCGTACTTGCGGCCGGTGGATGGAATGAACTGCCACATCCCTGCGGCGTGCATATGCGAATACGCAGCGGGATTGAACGCGCTTTCGATCATCGGGAGGAGCGCGATCTCGGTCGGCATTCCGCGCTTTTCAACCTCCTCGACGATGTGGAACAGATAGCGGCGACTGCGCGCCACCATGCGATCGACATACTCGGGTCTATTGAGATACCAGGCCTCGTGCCGTTGCACCAACGGGCTGTCGATCTCCTGCATCGCGAAGCCCGACCGAATGCGTTCCCATAAATCCCCGTAGCCGGATAGCGGGCCGGACTCGGCCCATTCGATTTCGGTCTCGCCCGTCGCATACACCTCACCCACATCAGCGAGTTCCGCCTCGAGCGTCTTGGGGGTGAGCGCGGGCGTCGACACTGTCAGGTTCGGCGCACTTACGGCGAGCGAAGGAGCAGGCTCTGACGCGACATCCTCTGCCGCTGGCATAACAAGCTCGGGAGATGGAGATACGGATGAAGGGGCTGCGACGACAGGGTCGTCGCCGAATGCTGCGGGGGAGGCTGGAAGCAACACCGCTACCGCGGCGAAGCACATGAAGGCGTCTTTTAGCGTCATCGTGCTCGTCAATGTTCGGCGTCCAGATGCCAATCAAGTAAGATAAGCTTCGTCAAGGACCTGCTGCTTATGCTGCAAGTTAGCTTCTTACTTCCTTGGAACACTGCGGATGCAAGAAGCAGGCCCCAAGAGCGGGCCGGATGACTGGATGATGCGGGTGCTGCCACGACGTGCCGAGGCGAGAACAAGGCCTCGCGGATTGCCTTCGCTCGAGCGTGATCGTTGATGCACGATCGGCGAAGTAAATCGCGCTACGCTTCTTTTAGCGGCATGGGCGCTTGCGGGTACGGCGCGAGAGTGTACATGCGCGAGAATGCTTTTGCTCGGGTGCGCAATCGGTGAGGAGCGCCGCACCCCATGCACTCGCTTTCGCTCATAATAACCCAATAATGGCGTGCCCTATGAAGGCTGTGGCGATGTGAAGACGGTGTGACGCCGCGATTGCGACTGGCGCCGGTTGGCCCAGGTTGCAGGCCCGAGCATAGTTATGTTGAGTCCGGAATCACCGAGTACAGCGAACTGGTTCGACACCCCTCTAGGTGGACATCTGCTCGATTGCGAGCAATCCTACTTCGATGAGGAGGTCGCGAACGTATTCGGTTTCAATGCATTTCAAATCGGGCTGCCCCAGCACGACTTTCTGCGCAGTAATCGCATGCAGCTGCGCTGCACGGTTGCGCTAGATCCGGGCGCGCGAATCCGTAGCGAATACGAGCTGCTTCCGATCACGAGCAGTTGCGCCGATCTCGTGATTCTGCCGCATGTCCTCGAGTTCAGCGACAACCCCCATCAAGTCCTACGCGAGGTTTCGCGCATCCTGATGCCCGAAGGGCATGTCATCGTTTCGGGCTTCAACCCCTGGAGCCTATGGGGCCTTCGACGCCTTTTGGATAAGCACCGCAACGAGTATCCCTGGAACGGACAGTTTATCGCCCTCACGCGGCTCAAAGACTGGATGGCCTTGCTCGGCTTCGAGATCGCCGCTGGCCACATGGGCGCTTATGCCCCCCCTCTGCGCAGCGAGAAGTGGTTGCGTCGCTTCGATTTCATGGAGGCCGCCGGCGACCGCTGGTGGCCCTTCGCTGGCGGTGTGTACTTCCTCCACGGCATCAAGCGCGTACACGGCATGCGTGTGATCACGCCGCAATGGAAGACGAGCATGGCGAAGAGCAAGCGGTTTGCGCCCGTACCCCATCGAGTCAAAGACGACGAACAGCTCGTCGCGAAGCAGCGCAAGGCGAACGACCGCGCATGAGCAAGGTCGTCGAGATCTTCACCGACGGCGCGTGCAAGGGCAACCCCGGACCAGGCGGGTGGGGCGCGATTCTGCGGCTCGGCACGACGGTCAAGGAGCTGCACGGCGGCGAGGCGTCAACCACGAATAACCGCATGGAATTGACTGCGGTGATCCGCGCGCTCGAAGCGCTCAAACGTCCGTGCGCGGTTCGGCTGCACACCGATTCGCAGTACGTGCAAAAAGGCATCAGCCAATGGATTCACGACTGGAAACGGCGTGGTTGGCGCACTGCCGACAAGAAGCCCGTCAAGAACGAAGATTTATGGAAGCGGCTGGACGAACTCGCCGCGATCCACCAAATCGACTGGATCTGGGTGAAGGGCCATGCCGGCCACGAAGGCAATGAGCGCGCGGACGTGCTCGCCAACTTGGGTGTGTCCGAAGTCTTGCGGAGTCCAACGATGTGAGTGGTAGTATTGCGACCAGCTTTGCATGAAGCCTGACACGGCAATATGATTCGGTGCGGGTTTCGACAGCGGACTCCGAGCGAACAAGCCAACTCGAACAAGCACATCTGCCTCGCGCATGCGTCAGATCGTCCTCGATACTGAGACCACCGGCCTGGAAGTTACCCTGGGGCATCGCATCATCGAGATTGCCGCAGTCGAAATCGTCAATCGGCGACTCACCCGAAGATATTTTCATCGTTACATCAATCCGGATCGAGACATCGATCCGGGGGCCGTCGACGTTCATGGACTGACCCGCGAGTTCCTGCAAGACAAGCCCCGCTTTGCCGACGTTTCGCGAGAATTTCTGGATTTCGTGAGCGGCGCAGAGCTCATCATTCACAATGCGGCGTTCGACGTCGGCTTTCTCGACTTCGAGCTCAATCTTCTGGATCACAGTCCTGTGAGCACGCACTGTAAGCCGATCACGGACACCTTGCGCATGGCGCGCGATCTTCATCCCGGCAAGCGCAACAGTCTCGATGCGCTATGCGAGCGGTACGAGATCGACAACTCGGCCCGGACTCTGCACGGTGCGCTGCTCGACGCCGAGTTGCTGGCCGAGGTGTACCTCGCCATGACGCGAGGTCAGAATGCGCTCATCATCGATATGGCACCGGCCTGGGGCAGTGCACAAAGCGCAGCCGTGGACCTGTCAACGTTGGAGTTGATGGTGATCGTGCCTACAGAAGCGGAGTTGCGCGCGCACCAGGCCCAAGTCACGGCGATCGACAAGGCAGCAAAGGACGGATGCTTGTGGCGCAGATTGGAGGTTAGCGCAGCACCATCGGCCTTAGCAGCATCCGATTTGGCGCCGTCGAGTCCTGTCTTGGTGCAGTCGGATTTGGCTGCATGACCCGCGGGGTGCCGCAGTGGTGGGCGGTAGTGGGATCGAACCACTGACTTCCACCGTGTGAAGGTGGCACTCTACCGCTGAGTTAACCGCCCAGTTGATTAGAACGCCACGCTCGCTACGCGACGCAGGGCGTAATTATAGGTGCAAGGGCGCTGCCGAGCAACGCGCACCCCAGGTTCACACCGCCTGCAGAGGCGAAGTTGCCCGTGGGAGAACGGAGGAGGTGGGAAGTCGGTGCGGTAGAATGACTCCCTTCGTTCATTGCCCTTCACTATGGTTCGCACTCGTTTTGCGCCGAGCCCCACGGGCTATCTTCATCTGGGCGGCGCTCGCACCGCCCTGTTCTCGTGGGCCTATGCGCGCAAGCACGGCGGTAAGTTCATCTTGCGCATCGAGGATACCGACCGCGAACGCTCCACGCAGGCCTCGACCCAGGCAATTCTCGACGCCATGCATTGGCTCGGTTTGGATTACGACGAAGGACCGTTCTACCAAATGCAACGGCTGGATCGCTATCGGGAGGTTGCCGAGCAGCTGATTCGCGCCGGCATGGCCTATTGCTGCTACGCCAGCAAGGAAGAGCTCGAGGTCATGCGCGAAGCGCAGCGCGCGCGAGGCGAAAAACCCCGCTACGACGGCCGCTGGCGCCCTGAGAACGCGCGCGGCAAGACGCCGCCCGTCGCGGTGCAACCCGTCATTCGCTTCCGCAATCCCGATGAAGGCGAAGTGGTGGTGGACGATCTGGTGAAGGGAACGGTCATCGTTTCGAACGCCGAGTTGGACGATCTTGTCATCATGCGCGCGGATGGGGTGCCGACTTACAACTTCGGTGTGGTGGTTGATGATATCGACATGAACATCACGCACGTCATTCGCGGCGACGATCACGTCAACAACACGCCGAGGCAGATCAACATCTTCCGCGCCCTAGGCGCGCCGCTGCCCAAGTTCGCGCACGTCCCGATGATTCTGGGGTCCGACGGCGAGCGGCTGTCGAAGCGGCACGGCGCAGTAAGCGTGATGCAGTACTTCGATGACGGTTACCTGCCAGAAGCGATGATCAACTACCTCGCACGTCTGGGCTGGTCTCACGGCGACGACGAGATCTTCTCGAAGTCCCAGTTGGTGGAGTGGTTCGAGCTCGATCACATCAGCAAGTCGCCCGCGCGGTTCGATCCGCAGAAGCTCCTGTGGCTGAACGCACATTATCTAAAGATCGCTTCCGATCAACGCTTGGCGCAGCTAGCTGAACCTTTTCTCGCGCAGGACGGCTGCGACGTTCGAAACGGCCCGCCGCTGGAGCGCGTGGTTGCGCTGCTCAAGGAGCGTGTCAGCACGATCGAAGAGCTGGCCGATGCCGCCGTTTATTTCTATCGCTCGCTGCAGCCCAGTGCCGAGCTGCGTGCCCAGCATTACACGCCGGAAGCGCTGGCTGCCTTGGCTTGGCTCGCGCAGAAGCTGGAAGGCGTGGAATGGACCAGGCAAGCGATCGGAGCCGCGATGAAGGAGACGGCGGAGCAGCACAAGCTGAAGATGCCGAAAGTCGCGATGCCCCTGCGTGTGATGGTCACCGGGGAGAGTCAGACACCGTCGATCGATGCCATCCTCGAGCTGCTCGGGAGAGAAGAGAGCCTCACGCGCGTGCGTCGCGAACTGCGGCAAGCAGGGAGCGAAGCCGCTTGATCGCCATGTCGCTGCCAAGCTGAGAGATGCGGGCAGCCGCGGTTCAAAGGTGGCGAGATCGAACGCGACGCCGGCACCCCCCCGGCGGCACGCCAAATGCCCTATCCTGGAGTTCGCAGCTGTGTGCGTGCGCAGCTCCATCGTTCGAGCGCACCTTCTACTGATCTCGCGATGAGGGAAAGACGATGACGATTGCGAAACCGGCGAGCGTGGAAGTTTGGCCCAAGCTGCCGTATGGCGCTTGGCGCGACACCTGCACGACCTTGCAACTTTACACGCAGATCGTGGGCAAAGTCCGGCTCGCCTGCACGCCCTGGCTCAACCATTCTTGGCATGTGGTGTTGTATGTCACCGCGCGCGGGCTTTCAACTTCGCCGATTGCTCATGGAGAGCGCGTCTTCCAGATCGATTTCGACTTCCTCGATCACACACTGCTGATACAAGCCAGTGAGGGTACGCAACGGCGCTTGGCGCTTACTGCCCAGCCCGTCGCCGATTTCTTCCATGGCGTACTCGGGGCGCTCGCCGAGCTCGACTTGCCCGTGCATATCGATAACACGCCCAATGAAGTTCCAGATGCGATCCCGTTCGCTGATGACCGGATACATCAATCATACGATCCCGACTACGTGCAACGCTTCTGGCGCGTGTTGCTGCAGGCAGACCGGCTGTTCAAGTACTTCCGCACTGGTTTTCAGGGCAAGGCCAGCCCGGTTCATTTCTTCTGGGGTAGCTTCGATCTTGCTGTTACACGATTCTCGGGGCGACGCGCACCCGTGCATCCAGGTGGTGTACCGAATTTGCCCGACGCGGTCGCGCGCGAAGCTTATTCGCAAGAAGTGAGCAGCGCGGGCTTCTGGCCGGGCGGGGGAGCAGTGGATTTTCCGGCTTTCTATTCCTATGCCTATCCCGCGCCGCCGCGCTTCGCCCAGGCGCGCGTGGCACCGGATGCGGCGTACTTCGACAAGACGCTCGGTGAGTTCTTGCTCCCCTATGAGGTCGTGCGCACGTCGGGCCAGCCAGATGCGACGCTGATGGCATTTCTGCAGAGCACCTACGGAGCGGCGGCCGATCTTGGCCAATGGGATCGCGAAGCGCTCGAATGTCCCTTAGGCGAAGCTGGCAAACCGCCCCAGCTCTAACGTTTCGAGCGGCTGCCGCGCACCGACGTCATTCGGGTCAAGATGATCGCCGGCGACCGCGCCGCCGCCGGGGCGGTGACGGGCGCGCAGTTGGGCTTGCGCGGCTGTTCCAACGGCCGGCATCTGAGGGGCTCATCGCTGCGCCGGAGGGTGCTCAGCAAGAGTCGTGTCGCGCTGCTTGCCGCCGCTTTGATCGGCCTGCAACTGGCGTTCATCTATCTGCCTGTCATGCAGCGGCTGTTGCACGACATCGAGGCTCATGAACGCGATAATGACGCGGCGAGCGCGAAGCTCCAGACACAAGGCGCGAAAAGAACGCCGGAAGGGACAACGAGCGGGAACGCGATTCGGGCGTGACGCCTCTAATGGGTATTGCGCTGCCTTCTTTTGGCGGAGGAATGAAGATGAGCGAACCACAATCGCAATTCGAAGGGCCGGATTTGACGCAGGGGACCGATGTATCGCAGCTCACCGAAGGAGAGATCCTGCTCGGGCATGTCGAGGGTGAAGCGGCAATCCTCGTGCGCCGGGGCGAATCGCTATTTGCGATCGGCGCGACCTGCACGCACTATGGCGGTCCCCTCGCGCAAGGCGTCGTCGTCGGCGATACGGTGCGCTGTCCCTGGCATCACGCGTGTTTCAGTCTGCGCAGTGGACGGGCAACATGCGCGCCTGCGCTCAATGCAGTTTCATGCTGGCGTGTCGAGCAGCGCGATGGCAAGGCGTACGTGCGCGAGAAGATAACGATCCCCGAACGACGATACCGATCGCGAGCGCCGAGCGTGCCGGAATCGATCGTGATCGTGGGCGGCGGTGCGGCGGGAAATGCAGCCGCGGAAATGCTGCGTGCCGAGGGCTATGGCGGGCGCTTGACGATGCTGAGCGCCGACATGTCGGTGCCGTGCGATCGCCCGAATCTCTCCAAGAATTATCTCGCTGGTAGCGCGCCGGAAGAGTGGGTGCCGCTGCGCTCGATGGACTTCTACAATGCGCACGACATCGACTTACGACTGCACAGTCGTGTCGTCGCGCTCGACACCAAGGCGCGCGAAGTGCGACTCGCCGACGGAAATCGTATCGATTACGATGCGCTGCTTCTCGCGACAGGAGCAGAACCGGTGCATCTCGAAATCCCCGGTGCCGATCTTCCTCATGTGCACTATCTACGCACGCTCGCAGACTGCCGAGCGATCATCGCGGAGGCCGGTGCATCGAGACGGGCGGCCGTCATCGGTGCGAGTTTCATCGGTCTCGAAGTCGCCTCATCGCTGCGCGCACGCAACGTCGAAGTCGATGTGATCGCACCCGAGCCGATTCCAATGGAGCGCATCCTCGGGCCCGAGGTGGGCATGTTCCTGCGCAAGCTCCATGAAGACCACGGCGTGCGCTTTCATCTTGGTACCGTCGCACGCGCGATCGACGAGCACAGCGTCGTCCTGACGAGCGGCGAAAAGCTTGCAGTCGATTTCGTCGTGGTGGGTGTGGGCGTGCGCCCGTCGATCTCGCTCGCTCAGGACGCCGGACTCGCGATCGATCGCGGTGTCAGCGTGAACGAGTATCTCGAAACGAGTGTGCCCGGAATCTTCGCGGCGGGCGACATTGCGCGCTGGCCGGATCCGCTCGGTGGCGATCGCATTCGCGTCGAACACTGGGTGGTTGCCGAGCGCCAAGGTCAGACCGCCGCGCGCAATATGCTTGGCCTGCGCGAGCGCTTCGACGACGTGCCTTTCTTTTGGACTGAACAATACGACTTCGGCCTCGCGTATGTGGGACATGCCGAGCGCTGGGACCAAGTCCAAATTGACGGCGAGCTCGATGCGCGCGATTGCACGATCACGTATCGACGCGACGGAACGAAGCTCGCGCAGGCTTTCGTGCATCGCGATCACGAAGGCTTGTTGGCCGAAGTCGAATTCGAAAAGGAGATTGCAAGGAAAGAGCGGAAATAGGCATCAGTTAGATAGATCTTGAGGTTAGACTGGCGATAGATCCACCGAGGGCGTACGATTCTGGAAAATCCAAGGTGTCGTCTGAGTCCCTTGCCTTAACGCTGCAGTTGCGTTGATGTTGGCGACTGAGTCATGGCGAGACCCAGGCCGTTGATCCCGATGATGCGAGCCCATGGCAGCGAATGCGCAGGCGATACCGGCCATCTCCGAGGGCGTTTGTCACAACATATTCGTCTATGACGTCGCCTTCTCGATCGATCTTGTGGAGGCCGAGCGGAAGGTCAAAAGCGTCACGCAGCGAGAGACGCTTCCGCACAAGCGACGCACGCCCAGCTACTTCGAGTATCAACCGGCGCCGCTGCGAATCGATCAGGATCGAGTGGAAATCCAAATCGGCGACCGCATCGCGCATGGTCGAATAGAACTGGTCGTGTACGACTTTGGCGCCGTAAGCGTGATCTATCGAACGCCGCTTACTGGCCCCTTCAGCGACCTTCTGCTTCTCAGCGAGCAACTGTACGAGAACGATCACCTCCTGCGCGACTCACGGCGACGAGTAGAAAGCCTGGTAGAAACGGTCCGAGCCGCCCTGGCGTCCGAGCGCATTTCCGGCTTCGTCGAGGACTACGTCATTTTCGAGCTACGAGCCTTTGCGGATGGCCCGTGCGTCGGGGACATGGTGACGCAGCACGCAGCGCAGCTCGCCCAGATTCTGCGAGTTGAGCGGCAGGAGCTGTCTCTCGATGAAGTAACCGATGCGCTCTCGCATCGTATTTCGTATTCGAGCAATGACCTCGTTCTGGTCGATTGGAATGCGGCGATCGTCATCGGCGAAGAAACGGAGGACACGCTCCGGGTTCTCGAATTTGCCAATGTCGAGCTATTGGAGATGCGATTCTTGGATCGGCGTTTGGATCAGGCGCTCAGCCGCGCTTATGAACGCCTTTCCCGGCGTGCGAGCAGATGGTTGCATTTCCGATCCAATCCCACAGACTTGCGAGACATCTCACAATGGCAAATGGATAGCGCGGTTCTCTTCGAAGGCGTGAACAACGTCCTCAAACTCGTCGGCGATCAATACTTGGCACGCTTGTATCGCCTCGCTGCGCAGCGCTTCCACCTCTCCGATTGGGACTCCGCCATCCTGCGCAAGCTCAATACGCTGGAAAGCATCTACCAAAAGATCTCTGATCAAGTGGTGAGCCGCCGGATGGAAGTGCTCGAATGGATCATCATCGTTTTGATCGCGGTATCGATCGTGCTGCCGTTCCTCTCCATCGGTCGCGTGCACTGAGGCTTCCGCGACACTGCGAAGTCACGGTTGTATCGGCGCTGTCATACCTTGCTTGGTTTCGTTGCGTGGTCGAGATCCATGCCTCGCGCCTCGGCGCGAGATCCGCAGGGGCAGCGTGGTGCGGCGGGGTATATCCGCACGCAGTGCGCAGTCCCTGGCAACGCGACCGATGGTTTGCGCGGGCCGCAGAAAGCGTCCCGCGCTCCGTTTCGACGGCCCTCAGTCTTGATCGTAGCCCTTGTCCGCGCCCGTGGAGCGAGCCGGCAAGATCTCGAACGTTACGTTGTCGCCGTGCTGCTGGGTGTAACATTGCCCACCGCGGGGCCATGCGCGCCATCGTCGTAATAGCCGTAATGCGTGACCGTCACGCTGTTCCCGTTCCCCAGGTCGATGCTCATCGGGTTCTCGAGCGAAGTCGCGCCTTGCGCCCGAACGTGTTGAATGAGTCCGACGCTCAGGTGGCTCGGCGCGACAATTCCAGGCGCCTTGGAGTTGGCATTGGGCACGTCGGGTAGATCCCCGACGACACCAAGTGTGGAGACGAACGCGAGTAATGCGCCCGCGCCTGGCGTGAATGGCTTTTTTATTACTGTCCAGTTCATGTCGATCCTCTCGAGAACGGAAACACTCACCGCGGGCATCCAATCGACCGAGCGCTCGCTACGATGCCGCGTGAAGTCACGGTCGCAGCTTCATGTCGCGCGCGCCGGCTCGGATGCCGGGTGCGGCAGAGGGTAGACGTTCACTGTTACAACATTGAGTGCGGAGCAACGAACCGTGGCTTGATTTGATCAGTCTGTTCAACGCGGTCCTGCACTAGATGTCTTCCGCGATTCGCGGCGAAATGAACATCTCTAGCTCCGAAGGAAACTCGTCTTGCTCGAGCAAGGCCGTCACGCGGGATTTCTCGCAAGCTGTTTTGCGTTCCCAGAGCAGTTCAGCGGTCACCGCTTCAAAAGCGCGGCCCTCGGCATCCCTGCGCAGCTCTAGGCAGACCAGGCCGCATTGGGGGCAATAGGCATCCGCATAGGGATGGTCGACGAACTGCGCGCTTCCACTGGAAGAAAGATCGAAACGCTCGCGAAGACCGGCGTGCCTTCGCGGGCGGAAATCACCGATGCGGCGATGGCGAGCCTGCCAAGGCCGTGACGCTGAACAAGGGGCCATACATGTTGTCTGCTCTGCGAACGCCGACGACATCTTGCGCAGAATGCAAGCGCACCAGAGCAAGAAACGCTCGATGGTGCGCGCACTAAACGTGGCGAACGCCGCCCGAGCGGCCGATTGATTCGTTGCCTATATAGACCTCCGCCCACGCAGTAGAAAACTGTCGAGGTTAACCTGGGGCAATGCGCGGCGAAGGCGGAACTATTGCGGCCGGATCGTGGCGCCGCGGAAAGGCGGTATCCATAGGTCGCGAGTGGGCTTATTGAGGCGCCGCTCTCACGATCCACATTACATCGTCAAGCGGCATCAACCACTCACGCGCATCAGAAGAATAATGCCCTGCGCTCATGCGATCGAGCAAATCGCACAAGCGTTTGCGTGCATGACCCGCTGCGCGTACCGAGAGCAGTGCTGACTCGGGTTGCCATGAGCAGTGCACGAGATCCGCTACGTTGTGCAAGCCCTCCCCGTGCAGCAGGTTGAACAAAGCTTCGAGAACTACCGATGCATCGACAGGAGGTTGAGCAGACATATGCGACAGTCGGTGTACTGGGGCGTCCAGCTTAACTCACTTCTTCACCTTGTTGCCATCTCGACCAGCGGCGGAACGAAGTTCACATGCATGGTCCCCGTCTAACGGACCATAGCCGAGTTTGATGGGTCGCTGGTGTCTCGGTATCGCGACAGTCACTTGGGGTATCGCATGTCCATCCGCCGAACGCTTCTCCGGACTTGCTCGGTCGTTGCGGTCAGTCTGGGCGCTGTCAATGCAAACGCTGCGCTCGACGTTTCGGAATTTCTCTGCTGCATCGCGCGCATCGTCGCGCTGTATTTCGTATCCGCGCATCGCGCCGATTGGTTCGCGCCGCTGCACGAGCACTACATCCCGACCCTGCTGATTCTTGCCTGCGGGCTGTTCTTTTTGGCCTGGACGGCGCGCGCGGACAGCTGGGCGCCGCCCACCGTGGGTGCAGCCGCGCTGAAGCTTTCGACAGGTGGATGACAAGCGTGGCATGGCGATCGGTCGCGTTTCGAGCGTCCACTCGTTCATCGTGACGCTGCTGCCGGGGCTGGCGAAGTGGACGCAGCATGCTGCGACCTTCGTCCGCGGTACTAGTGGAATCTGGCGCTTCTTTCAACACTGTCACGCTAGGTGGCAGATCACCGCTCGCCGAGTCCACCGCGGGGCCGTCCGCGCAGCTGACCCCGTCGTGATGCGCAGGGGATCGACCGTTTCCAGCATGTCAGCACGTTGTGCCATGATCGCGAAACGTGCAGTTCAACTTTCGCGGAACCCGATATGACAAAGGCGCATAAGAACATTATTGACCGCTTGCTGGCATTCGATGCGCAGCGCGAGCCCGAACGGCTGGCGCTCAAGTACCAAGCGATGCGCGCGGATCCCTTCGCGTTCCTGCGCGGAACCTGCCGCCTGTTCTACTCCGGCTTGCCCAAGGGCAAGTTGCTTACGCAGGCGCCCCACATTTGGCTCTGCGGCGATTTGCATCTGGAGAACTTTGGCAGCTACAAGGGCGACAACGGTCTGGTCTACTTCGATGTGAACGACTTCGACGACGCCGTGCTCGGACCGGTGAGCTGGGACGTTCTTCGCTTCGTGACCAGCCTGTTGACGGCGTGCGAGGCGCGGCAGATCGCGCGCCCGCGCGCGCTGACGCTGTCTCACGCCGTCTTGAACGTGTATACGAACACGTTGATCGACGGCAAGGCAAGGTGGCTCGAGCGCGAAACGGCAAACGGCGCGTTCAAGGCGTTGCTCGACCAGGCTCGGGCGCGCAAGCGCGCGCACTGGCTGGATAGCCGTACCGTATTGAACGGGGAGCGGCGCAAGCTGCGCTTGGACGCCAGGCGCGCGATCGCTGCGAGCGCCGCGCAGCGCGCGAAGGTCAGGACATTGCTGGCGCAGTTCGCCGAAAAGCAATCTCAGCCGCGCTTCTATCGCGTGATCGATGTCGCGCGCCGGATCACCGGCATGGGCAGCTTGGGAGTCGAGCGTTATGTAATCCTCGTGGAAGGCAAGGGCAGTCCAGACGAGAATCATCTTCTCGACTTGAAACAAGCGGTGACGCCGGCGGCTGCGTCGTTGGTCAAGTGGAAGCAACCGAAGTGGAAGGCCGAGGCGGCTCGCGTGGTGAGCGCTCAACGGCGCATACTGGCGGTCGAGAAGGCGCATTTGCACGAGCTGAAGAGCGGCGAGTATTCCTACGTTCTGGCCGATCTGCAACCGAGTGAAGATCGGTTGAGCTTGAAAGCGCTGACCGATCATGACAATCAGTTGGAAGCGACCGTTGCGACGCTAGCGCGCGTGGTGGCGTGGGGACACTTGCGCGGCAGCGGACACGAAGGCGCGGCGAGCGCGCAGGAGCTGGCCGACTTTTGGTCGAAGGCGGGGCGGCGGCGCAAGTTGCTGCAAATGGCGAGCGAGTGCGCGGCCGAAGTCCGCGTGCAATGGGAAGCCTATTGCGAGGAGTTCGATCGGCGATCGAAGCCGGCGGCCGAGGCGAAGGCGCCGTCGCGCAGGCGTGCGCGATCGGCCATCAGTTCTTCATAGACGGTGCAACGAGCTCGGCGAGAAGTGACTGCGCAGGTGCTGTTGGCGTGCGCACGGCCGATCGCTTCCGATGCATCGTCCGGGGCAGCGAATCGATGTCAACAGCCTTAACGGATCATCTGCACACGTCGGTTCTGTCCGGTTGCGCGTCATGACGGCGCGTTAGCATAGGGACAGAAACCGGATAAGGGCTGGGGTGCAGGGGCGACGCCTCGCCATCTGACCGTTGACTCGAGGGCATTGTCAACAAGGGGGTCGACGTGGGCAGTCGCTTCTTCTTCACCGGCGGCCCGCAGACGCAGAACTCGCCACTCTACAGGCCGCGCGTATTGATCTGCATAACACTTACGTGCAGCGCGGAGGAGAGGATGTGGCAGTGGAACGCGAAATTGCGTTGCTGCGCGATCGTCGGCACGAAGTCGTCGAGTATCGACTGGACAATCGCGCGATCGGCGAGATGGGCGTGATTTCAGCAGGGCTGCAATCGCTTTGGTCGCGCGAAGCCGAGCAGAAGGTCGAGCGTCTCGTGCGCGAGCATCGACCGCAAGTGATGCACGTGCACAACAGTTTTCCGCTTGCATCGCCCGCTGTCTTCTGGGCGGCCAAGCGGGCGCGAGTGGCAACGTTCCAGACGTTGCACAACTTCCGCCTGCTTTGCCCGCAAGCGATGCTTGTGCGCGAAGGGAAGATGTGCGAAGACTGCCTGGGACGTTTCCCCCTGCCGGGGGTCGTGCGAGGGTGCTATCGGGGCTCGCGCCCGCAGACCGCTGCGGCGCCGGCGACAGTAAGTTTGCATCGCGCGATCGGCACGTACTGGCACAAGGTCGATCGTTATGTTGCGCTCAACGAGTTTTGCCGGCGTAAGTTCATCGAAGGCGGGTTGCCTTCCCGCAAGATCATGATCAAGCCGAACTTTGCACCTTTGGGCGCCGCGCACGCCGACGATCAGCGCCAAGGTGCGCTGTTCGTCGGACATTTGTATCCCGAAAAAGGGCATCGACGTCTTGGCGCGTGCACTCGGGGCCGAGCCGTCGCTTCGACTCGAAGTGATCGGCGAGGGCCCGGAAACAAGCCGTTTGGCGCATCAAGCCGGAGTCGTGCTGGCTGGCAGGCGGCGGACGTGGTAGGCGCGGCGATGCGTCGCGCGAGCTGCTTGGTTCTGCCAAGCTTGTGGTACGAGAACTTTCCGATGGTCGTGATCGAAGCGTTTGCGAGCGGTTTACCCGTTGTCGCATCGCGCATCGGCGGGCTAGCAGAGGTAATCGAGGAGGGCGTCACCGGGTTGCTTTTCGAGCCCGGAAACGCGGCGGAGTTGGTGCAGCGCCTGCGGTGGATCGAAGCCAATCCCGAGAGCGCCCGATTGATGGGGGCGCGCGCACGCCAAACCTACGAGCACCGCTATACGGCTGCGAAGAATTACGAGCGGTTGATGCAGATCTACACGGCTGCGTGCGAGGAGAACGAACGGCCCTCGCGGCAGGTGCGCGAACCGGCATACGAAGTTTGAGGCTTACCAGTCTTCGTCCTGTTCGTTGCGCAGGACGAAGACTCCAGTTTGCCCATCCTGGGTAATGCGAAGGCCTAAGAAAAGGTGCACGAGCATTGATGTGGCAGCACTGCTAATGCGCGAAGAGATTGCTAGAATTCGACCACTGCCGTTGGCTTGATCCGAAGTCTCGCCTCCTTCATCGAATCCCGCGTGTCAGAGCCAACACGAACAACCATACCCCCTCATCACTCTTACCCGCAAGGGTGTCTGCGCATCTTCGCTGTCATTGCTTTCTGCATCGCTCGCACAGCTTGATGCAAGCATCCAAGCATCCTTCACCTTCTGGGTTGGGCGTCTGCTCGATGGGTTTGAGAGTCACGAAACGCACGTCTTCTCGCGGAGCGAGTTCGCCCCTGCTATTGCGCCCTACGGCCAAGAAGTGAAACTTGTAGTTGCCAGACTTCGCTGTGTCGTCGAACCATCCGGTCCAAGTCGCATCGTTAGCTGCGCTGTCGCCATTGAGGCCATCGTCGTGCAGTACGATAGTCTTTCTGGTTCCGTCGGCAAGGGTCACGATGACCTCCACCTTGCCTAAGGGTGATGGCCAGCCGCGATCCGATAGCTTTGCACTGATCTTGACGCGATCGCCTGGCAAATACGTGCTTCCATTGACTGCAACGTCCAGCCGGTAATCACTGGTCACCGCGGCCATGAAACCAATGGGCACGAACCCCTGGTATGGCGTAAGGTTTCCGCTGAACTGCGTGTGACTTTCGAGGAGCGCGCGCTTAACGGCGTCCGGATTCCATCTGCCGTTCGGTTTGAGCTGCAGAACCCAGTCGCCGGTGTACTCAGTGGCCCGAGATGGATCCGGGAAAATAATCCGAAACACTCGGTGATTCAAATTCCTTAATTCTTGGATTGGCACACCACCAATGGTAGCGCCGGGCTGGATGACTACGCCCGTCGGGCTTACGAACTGCAGCTCGTAGAACTGGCGCAGCACCGGTTCATCGAGAACTACGAACGTGGCACTGCGGTCGGAAGTGACGATGCGCGCGCGCTCGATCTCTGTCGGAGTGGGGGTCGATACATTGACTAGGACCGTTGGGTCCACCACCATGCTGAGGCCAGCCGCGTTGGTGAATATTTTGAAGTAGAACGACTCGAGGTCGAACAAGGTTGCCCCGACGAGCTGATCAACCACCTGGTGGTAGCCGGCCGTGACATTGGTGATGCTTTGCAACTTGGCTGGTTCCACCGCAAATCCAAGTCCGACGCTGAATATCTTCAGTCGTGGATTGGCCGCCGTGATGCCATTCTTGACGTCGGTAATGAAGGGCGCTTCATTCTCCGCGCCGTCTGTCAGGAGAACGAGTGCAATGTTGCGATCGGTGCCCGAGCCCAATAGCATATTCGCGCCACGTTGCATGGCACCGCCTATGCCCGTGCGTCCGTCAGGTTTGATACGTGCTAGATCGTTGACGGCGCCTGAACTCAAGAAATTGCTGGAAATAGCATTGCGCTGGGCACCGTCCATCAACGCAAGCGGCATGTAGTCCGCATTTGTGGCGTTGTACTTCACCAGGCCGAGCCGGTCACCGGTATTCGTTATCGGATCGAAGCGCAATAGATCAGCATAAAGTTGCGACGCGCTGCGCAAGGCATCGATTTTCCGCACGTCGCCGGCCGGATCGGCCATGCTGCCGCTGCGATCGAGCACGAGTACCGAGTCGAGCGGTTTCGGCGTAACGCCATTGCCAGAAAGCGTGATTGTCTGGGAGCTCGCGGCTGGATCATTGGTAGTGACTCGCAATTGCATTGAAGCGGCCCCGACCGCTATTGGGTGAAACTCTTGTCGCAGCACGAGCGGCGGGTCGCCCGGCCGAACAGCAAAGTTCGTCGTCACACCAATATCCGTCCAGATAGACGTGTTTGGCGATCCCTGCACTGCCACTGTAACCGTCAGGTCGGCATCGCCGTCGTTGTGTACGACCAGCCCTTTGCTGAACGTGAAGCCAAGCTCCACGTCGCCAAAAACAAGCGTCGTGTTCTCGATCCGAGCCACCGGTTGCGGGGCGCGGCTGCAAAGCGCTTGGAACGCTTGCACGGCACTATTTCCCGCGGCACTGCCCGGACTGCTCGGCGGCATCGTGCGGTTGATCGCATTGGCCAGCACGGTCGTGCAATAGGACGTAGGGAGCTGGGTGTTTTGGATAGTTGTCGTGAGCAGGGGGAAAGCACCACCAGGTCCACCGCTGACATGGCAGCCGCTGCATTGTGATGGCACGAGTGATGTAGCAATCGGTCCCGCGTTCTGCGGCCAATTGGCGTGCACAAGCGGCTCGTACCATTGGTTGGAAAATGTTGGATATGTTGGCAACGCCTCCTGACTCAAAGGTGTGGCCGGATGCATGATGTAGGGATTTTGCCCAGCATGGCAGCCGGTGCACACGCCTCCGGAGCCACCGAACAAGTCCGCCCCGCCGGCGAACTGCGCAATTGGCTTTACAGTCCCTTCAGGAAAAGGCACTCCTGGTCCAGGCGCGCCCGGACCATCCGGAGTCTGGTTGTCCCAAAAACACGCTTTGCTTGTTGCCTTACCCAAGCAAATCACACCGTCCAGGGTGATCGAGTTGCTAGGCCCGCCGCCGGGGTTTTGCGAGCGCGGCAGCGCAATGCACATTCCCTCGGGCGCGTTGCTTTTGTAGACATACACTTGCGCCCCAGTTGGTAGAAACAACTGACCGGTGTCGCCCGGCGGGTTTGCGGTTGAGTTAGGCGGCAGCTGCGGAAACTTGTTACGGCCTCCAAAGGAGCTGAGCGTCCACGCACTTGAACCGACATCTGGAGGAATAGGCACACCGTTCGCCTGACACTCGGAAACATAGGCTGCACCGACGTTCGTCGTCGACATACGCACCGTCGTCGAGAAATCCGCGGCATTGAGGCGCTGACCGAGATCTCGCATTGGGCGAAACTTCTTGTCCTGCAACTCGGGATGTTCGAAACCGAGCAATTGCTTCATCAGCGAATTCTTGCCGCTGATGGAACCGTCCGGCAGGTCGCCCGCACGCTTCAGAAGCCATTCAATCATGGTCGCCTTAGCGAGCATCGCGTTGTGACGGTCGATGGGCTTACCCTTGAAGAGCTTCGCTCGCCCGTCGTCAAAGGCTTTGCGCTCTGAGTCCGAAAGCATTGCTTGCAGCGCTTTAATGTAGGCGTCTTGCGCCTTTTCGATGAAATTGAGGTCGGCACGAATGATTCTCCCCTCCTTATCGATAAGCATGCCGTGCCCAATGTAGGCTACTGGATCGTCCGGGATGGTGAGGCCCCCACGCGTTTCAGCAGACGACTGCAGCGAAAGCGCACAAGACAGTATCGAAGCCAGAAAGAGATGGCGAAGCAGGCAGCTCATGTCAGCCTCCGGTTAAGTCTCGACTGCACTCAGCGATCGCGGACCGAATAATCACGCACGCTGTCTCAGCGATTGCAACCGATCAGAAGTTATGCATGTTGAACGTCGTCGAATGCGCCGCGTCAGTGACGACGAAGATTCAAACGCGTTGGAAGAACGTTTCAACCCGTTGGAGCTTGTGAATGCGTCACGAATTCTTGGGAATCTGCCATCGCAGTCTTCTACTTCCTCCACCCACGAACAAGCGCAGGGCACCGAAGCGGACTGTACTCTCCCCGGAACCATGGCAACATCCGCCGAAAGTAATAAGGCGGTAGTCAGCGGGTGGGTTGACCAGAACTCACAATGAGTCCCCGCCGGATAAGGCGGTGCGAAAGAGTGCTCGCGCAAATGGGGTTCGCACCATGCCCTCATGTTGCGATCCCATAGAGAGGGATGTGACCAGAGGGGTGACAACAACGGCGAAGAAAACCCGGTAGGCATGCTCGCGGATCTGATCGCACAACAAGCGGCGCGCGGTGCAGAATTGCGGGGCTCTGCAATCGCCGACTAAACGTTCTGCTGGGGGCGCGCGCGCCTTGGCCAGCGGCATTCGCGGCCCCGCGCTCAGGGCGTCCGAGTTAGGCCTTTCGGCTTGGAGGCGCTCAGGTGCAGCAGCGCCGCCGAGGCGATAAGCTGTGCGATGCTGGAATCGCGCTTCGTCTCGATCTGCGCGGCGCCGTTACGCTAAGCAAGCGGGTGCAGACATTTATTCTTGCTGCGTGTCGCGCCTATCAGTGTGTCGGCCTATCAATATGTCGAACAACTCATCGGGCATGACGTGGCGGAGTTTGTGGCGGAGGAAGACCGCGCGGGTTTGCGCGAGCTGCGTCAGGGGTGCCTCCATAAGCCGCTCCACGCGCGCTTTGAATTTCGCGGGCCGACCAGCCTGCGCACGCCACCCGGCTCACCGGTAGCAAGTTCGGCCACGCGGGTGGCGTTAGTCTGTGCTTGGTCGCGACGGATCTCACAGAGCTGGAAGACTCGGCCCATCAGATCGAGCGGTTGCGCGAGATCCAGGCCGAGTTGCGCGCGTCGCGCCGCGCTGCGCTTAGCATGGTGGAAGACGTGGTCGTGCGCGCAGCGAGCACTATGCACGCGTACCGCGATCTTCCCCTACTCCGTCAGTACCGGTTGGACCGATACGCTAATATCCAGCGCGCTCGAGGGAGCGTTGCTCGATGTCACCACTCTCGGTATTCCCGTGACTGCGCGAACTTCGGTGACTGCTACGGTAGCAATGTGCCATCGCATTCCAGAATAGACTACTTCTCTATGTTCAGTCTCGACCTATTTTGATGTGCGCAGAGTGCCAAATGGGGTGCGCGGAACGCGCCGATAGCCTCAAGCATCGACAACTAGCGCCGTCGGTCCTTGTGGTTCTCATTCTTGTCGCAGTCCAGGGTTGCTCCTCCGCCGTTCCGCAAAAGACTGAACACAGGTTCTATGTGCAAGGGGAAGCCGTCCTTGACTTCGCGCCTGAAGGATGGAAGTCGGCCGGTGACCGAAGCGGGGAGCAATTGCGCAATCCGAACAGCTTTTTCCTCCCCGGAGCTCAGGATCGCGAGAGCTGGAAAGAAATGATCACGATTTCCCAGCCTAGATTGAGTGGCGACCCATCAGAAACCGTAGACACTATGCTGAATGCATTTAAAGAGAGTTGCGAGGGCTACAAGGTGGTGCAGATAGATCAATCCGTGCAGAACAATTACTCCACAGTTACGAAGCTGATGTTTTGCGGAAAGAGCCGCCGCTCCCCAGTCGGAAAGGGCGGCGTCGGAATAGTCAAAGCGTTTAGCACTAATAGCGGGCCGGTTGTGCTGCTGCGTCAGCTGCGACTCGATCCGTACGATGTGCAGAACCTACCGTTGTCGTCACAAAAAAGCACCGAGCTCTTGGAGTGGGCGAAAGGCGTCTATATGTGCTAGGCACGCGATCCCTCGCGGCCCTGTCCCCCCGTAAAGTGGAAGTGGTGGTAAGCGGCTGGGGAAGGGCGTTGTCATGAGTATCATACCGAGGAGAGGCGACATGAATAGCGGCTCTTCGACTGGATGCTGCTGAACCGAAACTCGTCGACGACTACAAACTGCGCCGGCGCGGCGAAGTAAAGTCGGCGACGATCACTAAAGAGCTGCGCGCACTTAAGGCAGTGCTCAACCGCGTAGTGGAATGGCGCGTGATTCGAGAGAATCTGGCCGCTCACGTCAAAGAACCCCGGAGCTTGGATAGCAAGCCACCGCGCTTCTACTCGCGCGAAGAGTTGCTGCAACTGTATCCGGCCTGCCATTTGAGAGTGAATAACGGCGAAGGACCGCAGCCCAGTCCACTGCGATGCAAGCCATGTGCAAGCTGTTCGCTCATACAAGTATGCGCCGAGAGGAGGGACGAATGCTTCGCCGCTCGTGGATCGACCGCGAGGAGATGAAGATCTTGTCGAGCGAGCTGGCTCGAACGAAGTCGGGCAAGTGGCGCGTTATGCCGATCACCGAAGGTGCACGCGAAGGGCTGGCGCTGTTGCCGGGAAAGGATCTCCTGCTTCCACACATGACCCGGCCCTCGATGTCTCGCGCATTCAAGAACGATGCCGCGCGTGCTCAGCTCGACGGCAGCCCGCGACACACATACTGGAGCCATTTCGTCGTGGCTGGCGTTTCGCTGCGCACTGTCCAGTTGCTGGCCGGGCCTGGCGTCCCCTAGGGGATTCGAACCCCTGTTACCGCCGTGAAAGGGCGATGTCCTAGGCCTCTAGACGAAGGGGACTTCTTGAGGTGGTGGAGGTAAGCGGGATCGAACCGCTGACCTCTTGCATGCCATGCAAGCGCTCTCCCAGCTGAGCTATACCCCCACAGAAGAGGGGCGCATTATAAGGCAGTGGGCGCAGGGGTGTAAACCGCGAGCCTCTTCCAATGGGGTATGAGCCTGAAGGGCGGTTCGTGTTTCCAACGGGGTATGAGCCTGAAGTGAGGTTCTTGGATCGATCATCACAGCATGGTGATCGATATGAACGATGCGAA
>Ga0070741_10003068_pt1 | contig 42534 bp, 37 predicted proteins | sample Coa_R1_4_FD_66440 | JGI IMG/M metagenome (GOLD analysis project Ga0070741, IMG submission 66440) | Surface soil microbial communities from Centralia Pennsylvania, which are recovering from an underground coalmine fire - Coalmine... | ecosystem: Environmental > Terrestrial > Soil > Unclassified ... | reverse complement strand
TCCGTAGACGGACGAGCTCGAGGCGTACACGACCCGGCGTACGCCCTCGTCGCGCGCGGCCAGGAGGACGTTGAGCGTCCCCTCCACGTTCACCGCGCTCGACGTCAGCGGGTCCTGCACCGACCGCGGGACGGAGCCGAGCGCACCGAGGTGGAACACGACCTCGGTGCCGCGGACGGCGTTGTGGACGCGCTCGTAGCTCCGCAGCTCCCCCTCGACCACCTCGACGTCCAGGCCGTCGAGGTTGGCGCGATTCCCCGTCGAGAAGTTGTCGAGGACGCGAACGCCGTCGCCGCGCTCGAGCAGGGCGCGCACGAGGTTCGAGCCGATGAACCCCGCGCCGCCGGTGACGAGCACCTTCGCCATTCGGAGGGCCATCGTACGCGTCGAGGCGGAGACGGACGCCGGAATCCGTCCCGGCGGCTCTACGATCGCGCGATGCGGATCCTGGTCGTCTCAGGCATCTGGCCGCCGGACGCCGGCGGGCCGGCGAGCCATGCGCCGGAGGCCTGCGACTTCCTCGCCGCCCGCGGCCACCGGATCGAGGTGGTGACGACGGCGGACGCGCCGCCCGAGCCGCGCGCCTACCCCGTCCGCTGGGTGTCGAGACGCCTGCCGCCCGGTGCCAGGCACGCGCGGGTGGCGGCGCTGGTCGCCGGCCGCGCACGTGCTGCGGACGTCGTCTACTCGGTCGGGATGGAGGGCCGGAGCGCGATCGGGTCGGCGCTCGGCGGCCGGCCCCTCGTCCAGCGCTTCGCCAGCGACCCGGCGTTCGAGCGCGCCCGCTGGCGCGGGCTGACGAGCGAGCCCTTCCACCGGTTCGCCGGGCAGCGCGGCATGCGGATCGCCGTCCTCGGCCGGATCCGCGACCTGGAGGCGCGCCGCGCGGCCCGCGTCCTCTGTCCGTCGGCGTGGCTCCGGGACCTGATCGTCGGGTGGGGGGTGGACCCGGCACGGGTCGAGGTGCTCCCGCACGCGGTGCGGCCGCCCGTGCTCCCGGACCGCGAGGAGCTTCGCGCGCGCCTCGGCTTCGGCGGGCCGACGCTCGTCCTGGCCGGACGGCTGGTGCCGCAGAAGGCGCTCGACGTCGCGTTCCGGGCGGTCGAGCGGGCCGAGGGCGTCTCGCTCGTCGTCGCCGGCGACGGCCCCGAGCGCGAGCGTGCCGAGGCGCTCGTCGCCGAGCTGGGCCTCGCCGGCCGCGTCCGCTTCGTCGGCGCCAAGTCGCGCGACGAGGTCTTCGAGCTCTTCCGCGCCGCCGACGCCGCGCTCCTCTCCTCCGCCTGGGAGAGCTTCGGGCTCGTCGTCGCCGAGGCGCTCGCGGTCGGAACGCCCGTGATCTCGACCGCGGTCGGCGGCGTCGTCGAGGTGCTCGACGACGGCCGGAACGGGCTGCTCGTCCCGCCGGGCGACCCGGCCGCCCTGGCAGAGGCGATCGGGCGCTTCGTCGCCGACGACGACCTTCGGACGCGTCTGGGTGCAGCGGCTGCCGAATCCGTCCGGCAGCTCGCGCCCGAGACGATCTACGCCAGGCTCGAGGCGATCCTCGCCGGCGTCCTCTCCGGCTGAGGGTCGGCCGCGGGCCGCCGGAGCCCGACGGCCGCCGTCGCCGTCAGCCCGATCGCGAGCCACAGGAGCCCGTCCGTCGGGATGCCGGCGACGAAGCCGGTCGCCGACAGCACTCCCATGGTGACCAGGAGCCAGGCGGCCGCGAGCAGGGGGACGAGCGCCTCCTCGGGCGGCCCTCGCAGCGCGAGCCGGCCGGTGACGACGAGGCAGAGGGCGAGGAGCCCCAGGAAGAGGATCGTCCCGACGACGCCGAGGTCGGAGAGGGCCTGGACGTAGGCGTTCTGGACACCCCACGGATGCTCGGGCGAGGGGAACGAGAGATCCGGCGCGCCGGGAAACTCGCGGTGCGCGTCGGCGAGATGTGGGCCGTAGGCCCACTGCTCGGCGGAGCCGTCCCAGCCGGCGCCGACCGCCGGATGGTCGAGGAAGATCCGCCAGCCGATGTAGACGAGGACCGTCCGCTGCGTGTACGTCTCGACGTTGCCCGTCTGCTCCTGCTTGCCGACGCCGAGGAAGTGGAGAAAGGAGGCGATGTCGCCGCCGCGGAGCAGGACGACGCCGCCGCCCGCGACCGCGGCGATCGCCAGGATCGCGGCGACCCGGCGCCACGAGAAACGGGCGACGACCGACGCCGCGACCGCGGCCAGGGCGAAGCCGATCGCCCCGGCGCTCGACCCCGACACGATCAGCCCGGCGACGCCGCTGACGCCGCCCAGGGCGGCGAGCCGCCGGTCGACCCGGGCGGCCGGCACGGCGATCGCGACGATCGCGAGCGAGGCGGCCGCTCCGGAGAGGGCCGCGAAGTCGTGGTGGCCGAGGAACGAGGGCTGTCTCCGTCCCGCGGGCCAGGCGCTCGCGATGTCGACGCCGACCATCTGCAGGATGCCGACGAGGCTGGCGACGGCGCTCCAGAGGGCGATCGCGGCGGCGACCAGGTCGAGGTCGAAGCGACGGCGAACGCAGACGAAGAGCGCCCAGGCGATCAGGGCGTACTCGGCGAACTTGCCGGCCGAGACCAGGTGCGTGCGCCACGTGTAGGGGTCGCTGCCGAGCAGCGGGTAGAAGCACGACGCGACGATCCAGCCGAGGAAGAGGGCGGCGGCGAGCGCGACCCCGACGGCCGGGCGGAGCGGCGCCGTGCGGCGCCGGAGCCAGACGAGCGCCGCCAGCGCGCCGGTCGCCAGCACGGCCAGGTCGGAGAGCGCCAGGTGGACGCTCGTCGAGCCGACCGCGACGTCGAAGCCGGGCTGGTGCTCGACGTGCAGGAAGACGACCGGCAGCGTCGCCGCGAGCGCAACGGTTGCCAACGAGAAGGCGTCCGTGCGCGGAGGCGGGACCGCGCTCTCGCCGGAGCGCAAGCGAGACCGGGCACTCGCAAGCACGGAGGGGGCCCGTCGCGGAACCATGGGTTCCCCCACGTTAAAGGCGCTCGCGGGGGAACCGTGGTTCCCCCGCGACGGGAACCGTGGTTCCCCCGCGGCGAGACCATGGGCTCTTCCGCGCCTTCTATAGTGACCGGCGATGTCGAAGCGCCTCCTGTGGCGCCGCGCGGCCACTGCGGTGGGCACCTACGGCAGCGTCGCCCTGGGAGTGCTGGCCACGCTGCTCGCCGCTCGCAAGCTGGGCCCCGGCCCGTTCGGGGTCTTCTCCCAGGCGGTGGTGGCGGCGAACTTCTTCCAGACGCTGCTCGACCTGACGGTCGAGGAGGCGATGATCAAGTTCGGCTACCGCTACCAGACCGCCCGGCGGTGGGGCCGGCTGCGCCGCCTGTACCGCAGAGGGCTCGCTCTCAAGAGCGTCGGGGGGCTCGTCGCGGCGGCGGTCGTCCTCGTGCTCGCGCCCTTCGCCGACTCGATCTTCGGCACGAAGCACCTCGTCACGCCGATGCTGATCGCCGCCCTGCTCCCCGTCGCGCTGATCCCGGAGTCGCTCTCCGGCGCCGTCTTCGTGCTCGCCGGGCGATACGACATCCGCGGCTGGTTCCTCGCCCTCTCGCAGGGGCTCCGCTTCGCCGGGATCGTCGCCGGGGCGCAGTTCGGCGTCACCGAGGCGATCCTGGGGCTGGTGCTGGGCCAGGCAGCCGCCTCGCTGTGCGTCGGCGGCGCCGCGCTGGCGGTCTTCCGGCGGCTTCCCGCCTCGCCTCCGGAGCCGCTCGGCGAGGACCGGCCCGAGATCGTCCGGTTCGTCGTCCAGTCGAGCATCGCCACCGGGATGGTCTCCCTGCGCGGCTCGATCGTCCCGCTGCTCCTCGGAGTGGTCACGACCGACAAGCAGGTCGGCTACTTCCGCGCCGCCCAGGCGCCGCAGACCGGCCTGGCGGCGCTGAGCTCGCCGATCCGGCTGATCATGCTCACCGAGCAGACGCGCGACTGGGAGGCCGGCTCTCGCGACACGGTGTTCGCGGGGATCCGTCGCTTCTCGATCGGCGCAGCCGTGCTGATGGCGGTCACCGTCCCGCCGGTCTACGTGTTCATGCCCGACCTCGTCCGCGTCTTCCTCGGCCGGGACTTCGTGCCCGCGTCGGACGCGGCGCGGCTGATCCTGCTCGCCGGCGCGATCCAGCTCGTGATCGCGTGGACGAAGTCGTTCCCGGTCTCGATCGGCCGCCCCGGGCTGCGGATCCTCACGCACGGGATCGAGACGCTCGTCGTCATCCCGCTCGCCCTGGTCTTCGGCGACCACTGGGGCGCGACCGGCGCGGCCGCGGCGATCCTGATCGCGACCTGCGCGTTCACGGCCGTCTGGCTGGCCGCGCTCGTGCAGATCCGCCGCTCGCCGCTGCCCTCACCCGCCGCAGGATGACGCCGCGTGTCCTCTTCGTCGGGCCGACGCGGTACACGCTTCCGCTCCCGGCGGGCCTGGAGCGCAAGTTCTCGGCGCTCGAGGCCGTCCTCGACTACCGCGTGATCGCCCGCGGCCCGGCCCGGAACGGGCGCTTCCGGCTCCTGCCCTCGGACGGGAAGGCCTTCTACGCGGCGCTGCCGGGAGCGATCCGCGCGGAGCTCCGCGACTTCCGGCCCGACGTGGTCGTCGCCGAGGACCCGCGGACGGCGGCGCTCGCGCTGCTCGTCCGGTCGCTCGCCCGGTCGCCTGCGCGCGTGATCGCGGAGGTGCACGGCAACTGGCGGCACGCGACGCGTCTGTACGGATCGCCTGCCCGCCGCCTCGCCTCGCCGCTCGCCGACGCGCTCGACCGCTACGGGCTTCGGCACGCGGATGCGACCAGGGCGCTCTCCGCCTACACGGTGGGTCTCGTCGCGGCCGGGCGCGGGTCGCCGCCCGAGGCCGTCTTCCCCACGTACAGCGACCTCTCGGCCTTCACCGGCCGGCCGGTGCAGCCGCTTCCCGAGCGGCCGACGGCGCTCTTCGTCGGCGTGCTCGAGGCGTACAAGAACGTCGACGGGCTCGCCGCGGCCTGGCGGATCGCCGCCCCGCGCGTGCCCGGGGCGCGGCTGGTGGTGGTCGGCAGCGGCTCGCGCAGGGCGGTGGTGGAGCGGCTCGTCGCCGATCTTCCGGGCCGGGTGGAGCACGTTCCGGAGCTCTCCCCGGACGGGGTCGCGCAGGCGCTCGACGAGGCGACGGCGCTCGTCCTCCCGTCGCGCTTCGAGGGCCTCGGCCGGGTCGTGATCGAGGCCTTCGCGCGCGGCCGCGGCGTCGTCGCGACCCGTGCGGGCGGGATCCTCGACCTGGTCGAGGACGGCCGCGAGGGATTGCTCGTCGACCTGGACGACGTCGAGGGCCTCGCCGGCGCGCTCGTCCGCGTCCTGTCCGACCGGGCACTCGCCGAGAAGCTCGGCGAGGCGGCGCAGGCGCGCTTCCCGGAGTGGAACCAGTCCGCCGAGCAGTGGGCCGAGCGGATGCGGGCGCTCGTCGACCAGCTTCTAGACTGACCCGCCGTGCGCCCGGAAGACCTCAAGCAGCTGCTGAAGAACGGCGTCTACCGCTCGATCGGGGAGGTGGCGACGACCGTCGGCGCGGACGGGATCCCGGAGCGGACGCTGCGGGTGCTCATGTACCACAAGGTCAACGACGTCGAGGGCAACTCCGTGACCGTCCCGACCAGCCTGTTCGGCGAGCAGATGGCGCAGCTCGGCGAGCTCGGCTACCGCCCGGTCTCGCTCGACCAGGTGCTCGACTACTACCTGCACGGCACGCCGCTTCCCGACGGCGCGGTGCTGATCACCTTCGACGACGGCTACCGCGACAACCTGGTCAACGCCGCCCCGATCCTCGAGCGGCACGGGTATCCCGCCGTCCTGTTCGTGCCGATCGGCTACGTCGGCGGGCGGCGGCCGCTGCCGCACGACGAGCACCTCGCCGTCCGCGGGATCGTCAACCCGGCGGTCGACTGGCGCGACCTCGCCGACCTCGAGCGCATCGGCATCCGGATCGAGTCGCACGGGATCGGCCATCGCCCGCTCGCCGACCTCGAGGTCGACGAGGCGGCGCGCGAGATCACGCTCTCGAAGCTGCGGCTCGAGGACGCGCTCGGCCGGCCGGTGCGCGCGTTCGCCTACGTGAAGGGCTCGGAGGCGCACTACCGCCTCGTCCACCTCAGCCTGCTCAAGCAGGCCGGCTACGACCTCGCCTTCACCTCGATCTCCGGTGCGAACGGGCCGAGGACCGACCCGCTCCAGCTCCACCGCTACAACGTCGAGCCGTACCCGTCGCGGACGTTCGAGCTCGTGCTCAGCGGCGCCTGCGACCTGATCGCGGTCAAGGACACGATCGCCGGGACGCACGCCCGGCGAGTGTTCAACGCGCTGCTGAGGACGTCGACGAAGTAGCGCGTCGCGGGGGGCGAAGTCACCTCGCCTCCGGCGCCTTCCACGCCGCGGCGACCAGGAGGTTCGCCAGGTTCCGCAGCGCGTGCACCCGTGCGAGCCGGTCGTCGACCGGCTCCCAGCGGCGCAGCAGCGCGCTCGTCGCCGGCCGGCTGAGGCGGTTCAGGTAGATGAACGGCCCGAAGTAGCGGGCCTCGACCTCGACCGGCCCGAAGCCGCTTTCGCGCAGGAGGCGCTCCGCGCCCGCGGCGGTGTGGAAGTGCTGCCGCACCTTCGTCAGCCCCGGCAGCCGGACCCGCGAGGTGACCGCGTTGACGAGCGGGTAGAGGGACGTCGTCCCGAGCGGCGCGAAGGTGACGAGCGCCAGCCCGCCGGGGCGGAGGACGCGGCCGACCTCGCGGAGGGCGGGGCGCGGGTCGGCCAGGTAGCGGACGACCTCGATGCAGAGGGCGACGTCGAAGCTCGCGTCCGCATAGGGGAGGGCCTCCGCCGTGGCGACCCTCAGGTCTGCGGTCGGGTTCGCCGTCCGGGCGTGCTCGAGCATCTCCTCGGCCGGGTCGCAGCCGGCGCAGGAGAACCGGCCGCCGAGCCGCCGGAGCAGGTCGCCCGTCCCGCAGCCGACGTCGAGCAGGCGCGCTCCGTCCGGCAGCGCGGAGAGGCGGCGCTCGAGCACCTGCTCGAGCTTCAGCCGCGAGTACGTGAACGAATCGAAGTAGGGGTCGCGCTCGAACTGCTCGTAGCGGCGCTCGAACTGATCGGCCTGCTCGCGGTGGACCGTGACCGCACGCGCCTGCTCGCGCTCCATTTCCGGAGGGTATCGCCGGTACCCTCGTGACGATCGTGCGGATCGTCTTCGTCACGCAGCACGTCGACCCGGGCCACCCTGCCCTCGCCGCGACCGTCCCGAAGGTCCGGGCGCTGGCGGAGCGGGCGGACGAGGTGGTCGTGCTCGCCGATCGCACCGTTCCCGGCGTGCTGCCCGACAACTGCCGCGCCCGGAGCTTCGCCGCCCGAACGAAGGTCGGACGGGGCCTCCGCTTCGCCCGCGGGCTCGCTGCCGAGCTGGCCCGCCGGCCGAGGCCGAGGATCGTGGTCGCGCACATGTGCCCGATCTACGCGGTGCTGGCCGCTCCGCTCGCGCGGCCGCTCGGCGTCCGTGTCGCGCTCTGGTACACGCACTGGAACGCGAGCCGGACGCTGCGGCTCGCGGAGCGGCTCGCGAACGTCGTTCTCACCGTCGACCGGCGGACGTTTCCGCTCGAGACGCCGAAGGTGCGCGCGATCGGCCACGGGATCGACCTGAGCGAGTTCGGCTGCGGCGCCAACGGGGCCGCGCACCCGGGCCTGCGAGCGGTCGCGCTCGGCCGCTACTCGAGCGCGAAGGGGCTGGAGACGGTCCTGCGCGCCGTGCGCCTGGCGCTCGACGACGGTCTGGACCTCCGGCTGGAGGTGTACGGCCCCGCCCTGACGCCCGAGGAGCGGGCGCATCGGCGCGAGCTCGAGGAGCTCGTGCGCGCGCTCGACCTCGAGCGGCGCGTGAAGCTCGGCCACGCGGTGCTGCGCGCGGAGGTCCCCGAGGTGCTGGGTCGCGCCGACGTCCTCGTCAACAACATGCGCGCCGGCGCGACGGACAAGGTCGTCTACGAGGCGTGCGCGAGCTGCGTGCCCGCGATCGCCTCCAACCCGGCGTTCGACACGATGCTGGCGCCGGAGCTGCGCTTCGACCGCGAGGACGCACGCGGCCTCGCCGACCGGCTGGTCGCGTTCGGCCGCCGCTCGCCCGAGGACCGGCGCGCGCTCGGCGAGGAGCTGCGCCGCCGGGTCGCGGCGGGGCATTCGGTCGAGTCGTGGGCGGCGGCGGTGCTCGGGGCGGCCTCGTGACCCCGGCCGGCCACGTCTCCGACGGCCATGACGCAGGGACAGTCCCCCGGCCGGGGCCGGAACGGCCAGGTCGGCGCTCAACCACGCCGTCCGGCGGACGGGCGGCCAGGTCCGAGGGACTGTCCCCGGGACACGGCCGGGGCGGACGGGACGGCGAGCGGTGAGCCGCGTCCGCGTCCTGCACCTGCAGAAGGTCGCCGGCATCTCCGGCTCGGAGGCGCACCTGCTCTCGCTGCTTCCGCGGCTGCGGGAGCGGGGCTGGGACGTCCGGATGCTGATGCTGCACGAGCACGAGCCGGGCGCCTCCGACTTCGCCCGCGCGCTCGAGGCGCGCGGCGTCCCGCTCGACGTGATCCCGCTCCGCCGCGACGTCGACCCGCTCGCCTTCCTCAGGCTGACGGGCTATCTCGCCCGCCAACGGCCGCAGATCCTGCACACGCACCTCGTCCACGCCGACGCGTACGGGCAGATGGCCGGCGCGCTCGCGCGCGTGCCGGTCCGGTTCTCGACCAAGCACGGCTTCAACGAGTTCCGCGAAGGGCGCGCGTTCGCGCTCGGTGACCGGACGGTCGCCAGCCTCGCGCACGTCCACATCGCGATCTCGCGCGGCCTCGCCCGCTACCTGGCGGAGACCGAGGGCTTCAGCGAGGGAAGCTTCGAGATCGTCCACTACGGGATCACGCCGAACGGCGAGCCGGCGCCCTACGGAGATGCGGTGCCCCGGCTCCTGTGCGTCGGCCGCCTGATCCCGATCAAGGGCCACATCGTCCTGCTGCGAGCCTTCGCGGCCGCGAAAAGGGAGATCCCGGCGCTCGAGCTCGACATCGCCGGCCGCGGGCCGCTCGAGCCGGCGCTGCGAGCGCTCGCGCGCGAGCTCGGCGTCGCCGAGTCGGTCCGTTTTCTGGGCTACGTCGCGCCGATCCAGGACGCGATCGAGCGGGCGGCGATCGTCGTCGTCCCGTCGATGGGCGAGGGCTTCGGGATGGTCGCGCTGGAGGCGATGGAGCGGTCGCGCCCGGTGATCGCCGCCGAGATCGGCGGGCTCGGAGAGCTCGTCCGCCACGGGGAGACGGGCCTGCTCGTCGACGCGGGGGAGGCCGAGCCGCTGCGCGCCGCGATCGTCGAGCTCGCGGGCGACCTGGAGCGGGCGGCGGAGATGGGCCGCGCCGGCCGGCGGAGGGCGCTGCTCGAGTTCCTCGAGGACCGCTGCGTCGACCGCACCGAGCTGCTCTACCGCTCGGCGCTCGATGCGGCGTAGACCGCCGCGGTCCGCTCGGCCATCCGCGCGACCGAGAACTGCCGTCTCGCGCGGTCGAGGCCGGCGGCGCCGAGCGCCGACGCACGTGCAGGGTCGGCGAGGAGGGACGCGACCGCGTCCGCCAGGGCGGCCGGGTCGTCCGCGGGGACGAGGAGACCGGTCGTCCCCGCCTCGACGATCTCCGGCGCGGCGCTGACCCGCGTGGCCACCACGGGGGTGCCGGCGAGCATCGCCTCGAGCAGCGCGAGCCCGAACCCCTCCCAGCGCGCCGGGTGGACGAGCACCTCGGCCCGGCGGTACCAGGCGGCCACGTCCCCGACCCTTCCCGGCAGGTAGACGCCCTCGCCGGCGAGGGCCTCGAGGCGGCTGCGCTCTTGCCCCTCGCCGAGGACGACCAGCACCGCGCGCGGCTCCTGCTCCCTGACCCGGGCGAGCGCCCGGATCGCGACGTCCACGCCCTTCTGCGGGGCGAGCCGCGAGACGCAGAGGAGCACTCGCGCATCGTCGGGGAGCGTGAGGGCGCCGGCGTCGCCCCACGGTTCCGGAAGCGCGTCGAGGCCGTAGTGCACGACCTCGACCTTGGCGGAGGGCAGCCCGACGCGGTCCACGCAGAACCGGCGGAGCGACTCGCTGATCGCGATCAGGCGCGCTGCGCGGCGGGCCAGCCCGCGCTCGACGTACCGGAACGGGCCGAGCCGGAAGCGGTCGTCGTTGTGCTTGGTCGAGACGAGCGGCGTCCGTCCGGCCGCGAGCGCTCCGTAGAGGTCGGCGTGCACGAGGTGCGTGTGCACCAGCGCGGGCCGAAGCCGCCGCAGCTCGCGCCGGAGCCGCCAGGCGAGCGCCGGGTCGAGGTCGCGCGGGCAGGCCAGGCGCACGTGCTCGGCGTCCAGCGCGCGGTAGAAGGGCTCCGGATCGCTCGCGAGGTCGTCGAGCCCGACGAAGAGCGGCTCGACTCCGTGCCCGCGCAGCGCGGGAAGCAGCGTCAGCAGATGCCGCTCCGACCCCCCGATCCCGCGGATCCGATGGACGTGGACGACCCTCACCGTGAGGGCCTGTGGACGGATCGTTGCCGAATCGTCACGCGCGAGTGCCAGGCACTACGTGCGCGGTGTCACGAACGCCCGGCGCCTGCACGTCGACGTGGAATCGCTGCCAGAGCTCGAGCATCACGAGGCACCAGATCCGGTGGCCGTGGTCGGCGCGGCCGGAGGCATGGTCGGCCAGCAGACGCTCGACCGCGGCCGGCCGGAGCTGGCCGCGCGCGCGGGCGCGCTCGTCGAGCAGCACGTCGCGCGCGAGCTCGCGGAGCTCGGCCCTGAACCAGCGCGAGATCGGCACGCCGAACCCCGTCTTCCTCCGGCCCGAGACCGCCTGCGGCAGCGCGTCTTCGTAGGCGAGCCGAAGCGCCTGCTTGCCGCGCAGTCCACGCACCTTCAACCGATCCGGCAGCGAGACGCCCAGCTCGAGCACCTCGTGGTCGAGGAGCGGCGAGCGGAGCTCCAGGGAGTGGGCCATCGACGCGAGGTCCGCCTTGAGCAGGAGGTCACCGGGCAGGTACGTGCGGACGTCCAGCTGCTGGAGCTCGGCGATTCCCGTTGCGGGCCCGAGCAGCCGCCAGGCCGGAGCCGGCTCGGCGACGAACTCCGGCCGCCAGAGCTGTGCACGAAGCCCGGCGGGGAAGACCTCCATCACGGTTCCGTACCGCGCCGGGGCGGGCAGCGCCGCGAGCTCGAGCAGCCGGCCGGCGCGGTTCGCACGGGAGCGCGGCTCCCGCCGCCCCGCCCAGCGCAGCGCCCGCGCCGCGAGTCGTGCGCCCGGAAGGGCGAGCCGCGACGCGAGCCCGACCGCCGCATATCGCTCGTAGCCGGCGAAGGCCTCGTCGCCGCCGTCCCCGGTCAGCGCGACCGTCACGTGGCGGCGGGCGAGCTCGGAGACGACGTACTGCGGCAGCGCCGCCTCGTCGCCCAGCGGCTCGTCGAACGCCTGCGCGAGCCGGGGCAGGAGCTCCGTCACGTCCGGCTCGACGACGATCTCCTCGTGCCGGGTCGCGTACCGGTCTGCGACCGCCCGCGCGTACGCCCGCTCGTCGTATCGCTGCTCGCCGAACCCGACCGTGAACGTGCGCACCGTTCCCGCCGCGCGAGCCATCTCGGCGACGACGACGCTCGAGTCGATGCCGCCCGAGAGCAGCGCGCCGAGCGGGACGTCGGCGACCAGCCGCCGCCGTACCGCCGACCCGACCGCGTCGCGGACCCGCTCGAGCCACTCGTCCTCGGCGAGCTCGCCAGGACGCGCCTCGAGCTGCCAGTAGCGCTCGATCCGCGGCGCGTCTCCCTCGTAGACGAGCAGGTGGCCGGGCGGCAGCTTCTCGATCCCGCGCAGCGCCGTTCCGGCGGGCACGTAGCCGAGCGCGAGGTAGGCGTCGAGCGCCGCCGGCTCGACCTCGCGCGCGACGTCCGGCAGGCGCAGCAGCGCCTTCAGCTCGGATGCGAACGCGAGCGTCCCGTCCGCGAGTCGGGCCCAGAGCAGCGGCTTCTTGCCCACCCGGTCGCGCGCGAGCACCAGGCGCCCGCGCGGCTCGTCCCAGAGCGCGAACGCGAACATCCCGGAGAGGCGGGTGACGAACGACGGCCCGTCCTCCTCGTACAGGTGCGGCAGCACTGCCGTGTCGCCCGCGCCGGGCACCGTGTGCCCGGCCGCCGCGAGCTCCTCGCGCAGCGTGCGGAAGTTGTAGATCTCGCCGTTGAACACGCAGGTCACCGCGCCCGACTCGCTCGTCACCGGCTGGCTGCCCGTCGCCGGGTCGACGACCTGGAGCCGGCGATGGCCGAGGACGCAGCGGCCGAGCTCGTCGACCGAGCCCTCGTCGGGGCCGCGATGGACGAGCGCGGCGTTCATCCGCTCGACGAGCGCCGGGTCGGGCCGGCCCGAGGAAGCGACGAGACCGCAGATCCCGCACACGGCGCGAGTCAGCCTACCGAGGTGATGTGATGCCGAAATGACGATCGCGGCGGTCTCCTGCCACGTCGAGCGACCGCTCGACGACCGCACGTGGGCGGCGTTCTCGCGGCTCCAGGAGGCGCGGCCGGGCGGGTTCGAGATCGCGGCGCTGCTCCGGCCGCCCGATCCCGCGGCCGCCGAGGACGAGGCGACCTGGCTCGAGCGGGCGCGTGAGGCGGCCGGCCGCGGGCCGTTCGGGCACCACACGCACTGGGGCGGGGTCGACCGGGCACGCCCCGTGGGCGGCGAGCCGGCCGAGCGGGTGCGCGCCGAGGCGGCCTGGTTCCGCGGGCACGGCCTCGAGCCGCGGCTGTTCTGCGGCGGCGGCTGGTACATCGACGAGGGCGTCGGCCGGGTGCTCGCCGAGCACGGGTACGCCGACTGCACCGCCACCGCCTTCCGGCCGGGCTACCTCGCGGCCGGCGCCGCGCGGCTCTCGGCGGCGAGGCCGGTCCGCCTGCGCCTCGACGGCGTCGCGCTGCTCGAGCTGCCCGCGACGCACTCCCTCGGCATGGCCGCCCGGGCCGCCCTCGGCTCCCTGCCCCCCTATCTCCACGTCTACTTCCACGACACCGACCTGCGCGTTCCCGCGCGGCGCTGGGCGCTCAGGGCCGCGCTGACGGTGCTCGGGCGCCGGTGCCGGCCGGTTCGCCTCGACGCGCTGACCGCCGACGAGGAGCTCGACTTCGCCGCCGCGGCCACGGCGTGAACGGCCCCCAGTACCATTCCTCGTGCCCGTGGCTACAAAGGAAGCCCAACCGGACGCTGCAACGGGTCCGGCTGCGGAAGGCGCGTCCGGCCTTCCCGCGCTCGAGGACATCCGCCGCAGCCGTCCGTACCTCCTGTCCCGCGGCCCGCTGCGCTCGCTCGCCTTCCGCCTCGGCAGCGTCACGACCCTGCTCGCCATCGACCTCGTCTCGGTCGGCTTCGGCCTCTACGGGGCGCTGACGCTGCGGGAGGTCTACTACGGCCACAACCCGATCCTCTGGGGCGTGCTCTGGGACGCGGAGGGCGACTGGTTTCCGTTCGTCGCGCTCGTCACCGTGCTCGTCTTCTGGCGGGCCGGCCTGTACGCCGAGCGCGAGCACCGCTCCGGCTTCGGCCGCATCGTCTCGTCCCTGGTCGTCGTCGCCCTGCTCGTGCTCGCGTTCGGGGTCGGCACCGGGCACGACTTCACCACCTTCGGCCTGATCCCGACCGCGCTCGTGATCACGGCCGTCTCCGACGGCCTGCTCCGGGGCAGCTACGAGACGATCTCCAGCGAGCTCCTGCGCGTGCTCGGCGTGCGGCGGCGGGCGATCGTCGTCGGCGAGGGCGAGCACCTCGAGCACCTGCTCCGGACGCTCGGCTCGGGGCGCGGCGGGATCGAGTACGCGTTCGTCGGCGTGGTCAGCACCGAGCCCGACGAGCGTCGAGGCCTGCCGTACCTCGGCTCGGTCGCGGGCCTCCGCGGCGTGCTCGCCGCGCACCCGGCGGACGAGCTGATCGTCACCGACTCCGACTACAGCGACCGCGACCTGCTGGCCATGGTCGAGCTCGCGCACCGGAGCGGCGTGAAGGTGCGGATCGCCCCGAAGACGACCGAGCTGCTCGTGCAGCGGGCCGAGTACGTGCCCGGCCAGGGCCTGCCGCTCTTCGAGCTCCGCCCGCCCGTCTTCGCCGGCGCCGACTGGGTGGTCAAGCGCGCCTTCGACATCGCCGTCAGCGGCATCGTTCTGCTGGCCGGCCTGCCGTTCTGGCTGGCGATCGCGGCGGCGATCAAGCTCACCTCCCGCGGGCCGGTGTTCTACCGCGATCCGCGGATCGGGCTGGGCGGCCGGGAGTTCGGGATGTTCAAGTTCCGGACGATGGTCGCCGGCGCCGCGGAGCTGCAGCCGGAGCTGGAGCGCCGGAACGAGGCCGAGGGCGCTCTGTTCAAGATCCGCGACGACCCCCGCGTGACCCGCGTCGGCGCGGCCCTGCGGCGGTTCTCGATCGACGAGCTCCCGAACATGCTGAACGTCCTCCGGGGGGAGATGAGCCTCGTCGGGCCGCGGCCGCTGCCCGTCCGCGACTACGCCCTGCTCGAGGAGTGGCATCGGCGGCGCTCGGACGTGCTGCCCGGCATGACCGGGCTCTGGCAGATCTCCGGGCGCTCCGACCTGTCCTTCGACGACCTCGTCCGGCTCGACTTCTACTACCTCGAGAACTGGTCGATCTGGCTGGACATCACGATCCTGGCGCGGACGCTGCCCGCCGTGCTCACCAGGCGCGGCGCCTACTGACGGTCGACGTGGGAGGCACGGCTCGCGGCGCTGGCGACGCTCGCCTCCTGACGCACCCTCGCCTCCCGAGCCGTCGCGCTCCTTCCAGCCCGACGGCCATACTGGACGGCGGATGAAGGCGCCGAAGATCCTCGCCGTCGCCTCGGCGGCCGACCTCGACTTCCGCTACGGGTGCACCCCGGCCTGGTGGCAGCTCTGGAAGGGCCTGCACGCCGCCGGCGTCGACCTGATCGTCACCCCGTACCGCGGGCGCCCGGTCGAGTCGCCCTGGTGGCGGAGCGCGCCGAACCCGTGCTACCGGGAGGGCGAGGCCTTCGCGCGCGCCCGCGACGCGGTCGCGCGCCTGAAGGGCGACCGGTACATCCGCCGGGCGGAGCGCGACCCGGGCGACACCGACCGCTGGGTGCGGGAGGCGGTCTGGCGCTGGGTGACGCCGCGCTGGCGACGCCACCTCGTCGACCTGCTCGAGCGCGAGCGGGACGTCGACGCGGTCGTCGTCTTCACCGTCCCGATGAGCCACCTGCGCGGGATCCCGACGCTGCTCCGCGAGCGGTTCGACGTCCCGGTCGTCTACTACGACGGCGACGTCCCGATGAGCCTGCCGGAGTTCGGCGGCCACGACACCGGCTTCAACTACTACTTCGGCGCCGACCCGTCCGAGTACGACCTGCTCGTCTCGAACTCGGAGGGCGGGCTCGAGCGGCTGCGAGAGCTCGGCGCCCGGCGTGCCGAGGCGATCTTCTGGGGCGCCGACCCGGAGCTCTTCCGGCCGCACCCGGTCGAGAAGGAGGCGGACGTCTACTTCTACGGCTTCGGCGACAAGTTCCGCCAGGAGTGGATGGCGGCGCTCGTGGGCGAGCCGAGCCGGCGCCTGCCCGACGTCGACTTCGCGCTCGGCGGGGAGGACTTCCGCGGCGACGTCGGTCGCGCGCGCCTGTCCGGCCACGTGCCGTTCAACGTCTTCTCGCGTGCGATCTCTGCCGCGCGGATCAACCTGAACGTGACCCGGCGGGCGCACGCCTCGGTCTACGCTTCGTCCACGTCGCGTCCGTTCGAGCTGGCGATGTCCGGCGCGACGATCGTCTCCAACCCGCACGAGGGGATCGAGCGCTGGTTCGAGCCGGGCCGGGAGCTGCTCGTCGTCGAGGACGCCGACCAGGCGGTCGCCGCGTACCGGGAGCTGCTCGAGGATCCGTCGCGCGCCGAGGAGCTGGGCGCCGCCGCCCGCGAGCGGGCGCTCGACGAGCACACCTTCCTGCATCGCGCCCGGCGGCTGCTCGACCTGCTCGGCATCGGCGTCCCGGAGCCGGTCCGTGGTTGAGGGCGTCCACCAGCTCGAGCGGGCGGCCGCGGGCGATCCGCGCCTGACAGGCGTGCGGCGGATCGCGATCGTCCCGGCGTACAACGAGGAGGAGTGCATCGCGCGCGTGATCGACGAGATCCGCGCCTTCGACCGCGAGCTGGAGATCGTCGTCGTCGACGACGGCTCCCGCGACCGCACGGCCGCCGTCGCGGAGGCGCAGGGCGCCCATGTCGTCAGGCTGCCGTTCAACCTCGGCATCGGCGGCGCGGTCCAGACGGGCTTTCGCTACGCCTTCGAGCACGGCTTCAAGCTGGCCGTGCGCATCGACGGCGACGGCCAGCACGATCCGTCGCAGCTCGGGCTGCTGCTCGAGCCGGTGCTCGCCGGCGAGGCGGACATCGTCGTCGGCTCCCGCTTCCTGTCGAAGAACGGCTACCAGTCGTCGCGGCCGCGGCGCGCGGGGATCACGATCCTGGCGAACGTGATCTCGCTGCTCGTCGGCCGCCGCGTCACCGATCCGACGTCCGGGTTCCAGGCGCTGAACCGCCACGCGATCGCCCTGTTCGCCGCCGACTACCCGCACGACATCCCCGAGGTCGAGGCGGTCCTTCTCCTGCACAAGCACAAGCTGCGCATGGCCGAGGTCCAGGTCGAGATGCGCGAGCGTGCCGGCGGCCGCTCGTCGATCGGGGCGCTGTTCGCCGTCTACTACATGGTCAAGGTGCTGCTCGCCCTGTTCGTCGGCCTCTTCCGCAAGAACGTCACACCGCTGGAGGAGTGATGAGAGGCGTACACGCTCGTCGGAGGAGGGGGCCCGTGGGGGAACCATGGGTTCCCGCACGTTTCGTCACACCATTGGAGGACGTCACATGACCCCGCTCGTCGTCTCGATCGTCGCCGCGATCGCGTCCGTGGTCCTGCTCCTCGTCGTGCTCGAGCTGATCCGGAGCCGGCGGCTGCGCGAGCGCTACGCGCTCCTCTGGCTGGCGACCGGCGCCGTCCTGCTCGTGCTCTCCGCCTGGCGCAGCGGGTTGAACACGATCGCCGGCTGGGTCGGCGTCACCGGCTACCCCCCGGCCGTGCTCTTCGCGGTCGCGACGCTGTTCATCCTGCTCGTGCTGCTCGACTACTCGACCGTGATCTCGAAGCTGAGCGACCAGAACACCCTGCTGGCGCAGCGGCTGGCGCTCCTCGAGCAGCGGCTGAGCGAGCGCGCGTCGCGCTAGCGGGACCGGCCGACGGCGAGCCGCTGTCCGTCCGGCGGCGAGACGAGAATCGGAGGCGCTGCCTACAGGCAGGGTCCACCACGCCGCTTCGCTAGTGTCTGTCTCCACGACGTCGCCGCCCGTCGACAACCGCTACTGGGTAGAGGTCAACGAGGCCGCTACCAACAACGCACATGCCACCGCCCTCGACCTGGTCGGCTACGGCAAGCGCGTGCTCGAGCTCGGCCCGGCCGCGGGACACGTCACGCGGGTGCTCGTGCAGCGCGGCTGCGAGGTCACCGGCATCGAGATCGATCCTCGCGCGGCGGCCGGGCTGGAAGGAATCGCCGAGTGCGTCGTCGGCGACCTCGGCGACCCGGCGATCGTCCTCAGGGCGGCCCGCGGGCGGACCTACGACGTCGTGCTCGCCGGCGACGTGCTCGAGCACCTGCCCGACCCGCTCCCGGCGCTTCGTGCCTGCCGGCGAGTCCTCGGCGCGGGCGGATACGTCGTCGTCTCGGTGCCGAACATCGCCCATGCGGACATCGCGCTGTCCCTCGCCCAGGGCGAGTTCCGGTACAACGACTGGGGCCTCCTCGACCGGACGCACGTCCGCTTCTTCACCCTGGCCTCGCTGACGGAGCTGCTGGAGCGGACGGGGTTCGTCGCGATCGAGGTGCGCCGGATCGTCCGGCCGGTGTTCAAGACCGAGATCGGGCTCGACGCCGCTCGGTTCTCCCGCGAGCTGGTCCAGGGCGTCCTCGCCCATCCGGAAGCCGAGACGTACCAGTTCGTGGTTCGCGCCGTGCCCCACGACGGCGACTACGAGGTTTCCCGCCTCGCCGCCCGGGCGGTCGAGGCGGACGGGGAAGCTCATCGCGAGCGCCGCAAGCGGCTCGCCGCCGAGGCGGAGGCCCTGCTGGCGAAACGCAAGGCGCGGCGCTGGCGGAAAGAGGCGACGGCGGCCGGACGGAAGCTCGCGCGTCGCCAGCGACCGCTCGACCAGGCGACCGTGTCGGCGCGCCGCTCGCTCCGGCCCCTGCTCGTGCGGCTGCGGGCGGCGTCACGGCGTCTTCGGGGAAGGTGGTGACGCGCGGGCTCGCCCGCCGGCTCGACGAGTCGACCGCCGGGGTCGACCGCCGCCGGGTTCTCGCCGCCGCCGCCGGCGGGCCCTACCGACCGCCCCTGTGAACGACGAGCCGACAAAGGTCATCGCGTTCTACCTCCCGCAGTTCCATCCGATCCCGGAGAACGACGCATGGTGGGGCGCCGGGTTCACCGAGTGGACGAACGTCGCCGCCGCGACGCCCCTGTTTCCGGGGCACCACCAACCACACCTCCCGGGCGAGCTGGGCTTCTACGACCTCCGCGTCCCGGAGGTGCGCGAGCGTCAGGCCGCGCTCGCCCGCCGGCACGGTATCGACGGCTTCATGTACTACCACTACTGGTTCGGCGGCGAGCGCATCCTCGGCCGCGTCTTCGGCGAGGTCTTGCAGTCCGGGCGGCCCGACTTCCCCTTTGCCCTGTGCTGGGTGAACGAGAACTGGACGCGAGCGTGGGACGCGGGCGACAACGCGATCCTCGTCGAGCAGACGTACGACGAGGAGGCCCGGGCGAGGCACGTCGAATGGCTGGTCGGCGCGTTCGAGGATCCGCGCTACATCAGGATCGGCGGCCGGCCGTTCTTCGCGATCTACCGCGTGCAGTCGCTCTGGGACGCGCACGGCTTCGTCCGTCAGCTGCGAGCCGCCTCGCGCCGCGCCGGCCTCGCCGACCCCTACATCGTCAAGTTCGACACCCGCTCGAACTTCGACGACCCCGCGAGCTGGGGCTGCGATGCCTCCGCCGCCTTCCTCCCGCACGGCATCCAGAGGCACCTGAAGCCGGCCAAGCCGCCCGCCGGCGCCGACCGGCGGCACCATTTCTTCCGCTACGACGACGTGGTCGAGGCGTACTGCGCTCACCCCGCGCCGGCCTGGGTCAGCCACGAATGCGTCTTTCCGGGGTGGGACAACTCGCCCCGGCGCAAGAACCAGCGGGCGATCGTCGTGCTCGACAACACGCCCGAGCGGTACGAGCAGTGGCTCCGAGTCGTGTACGAGCGGGCGCCGGAGCGAGGCGGCGTCGTGTTCGTCAACGCGTGGAACGAATGGGCCGAAGGGGCGCACCTGGAGCCCGACGCGCGGTGGGGCGATCGGTTCCTGCGGGCGACGGCTCGTGTCGTCCTGGGCGCGGACCCGCCGCCGCCGGCCGGCCGGCTTCCCGGGGCCGTCCCGCCCGGCCCGTCGTATGCCGAGCTCTACCTCGACGTGTACGGGCGCTACGTCGCGGCCCGGCGGCGCCTCACGTCGCTCGAGGAGACGATCCGGCGCGAGGTCGACCGCCGGACGCGCCAGCTCGAGCACCTGCTGAAGGAGCGCGACGAGGAGAACGCCGCGCTCGCCCGGCTGGTCGAGGAGCTGCTTTCCGCGAACGGGGCCGGAGCACGCGAGCCGTCGGCTACGCCGCGAGAGTGACCGGCTTGCTGACGAGCAGGAGGTCGCCGCCCCGCGGATCGTCCTTCCAGTTCGCCGCGATCGCGACCCGGTAGGACCACCGGCCGGGCGGCGGGCGGTCGACGAACGCGGTCGTGCGCACGGAGGCGATCCGCGTCATGAAGAGGTGGCAGTCCTGCGCCGCATGCGCGGGTCGCGGCCGGCAGGCGACGCCCTGAACGACCGTCCGGTCCTCCGGGTTCGACGGGTCCGGGTACTCGGGCCGGGAGCGCAGGACGGCGTAGAAGACCCGGACGCCTCCCCCGTACGGCGCGTGCCAGCTCAGCCGCACGCCGCCGCCGGACGCGCGCGCGGTCAGGTCGAGCCCTCCTCCGACCGGGACGCTCGTGTGCTCGGCGTCGTTCTTCACCGTGGTGGGGCCGACCTGGACGTTCGTCGCGGCCAGAACGACCACGGGCGCGAGGACGAAGAGGATCCCGCAGGCCGCGAGCAGGCGGTTCAGCCGCCGCGGCGACCGGGCCGTCGGCGCGGGGAAGCGCGCCGCGATCGCCGGGCCGAGCTTCGGGACGAGCAGCGGAACGGCTGCGAGCAGGAACAGGAACGCGGGGAATCCCGGCATCATCAGCCGGAAGAAGCTCGCGTCCTCGACCCGGGCCTGCTCCGAGGTGCCCTTGACGACGAGGAAGCCGAAGAACCACACCGCGACCAGGGCCGCCTTCGGCCACGACCGGCGGCCGATCGCGAGCACGCCCGCGAGCACCACCCATTGCAGCGGCCGGATCGCCCAGAAGAACTCGCGCAGCTCGTCCCGGTTCTCCCGCAGGTGGCCCCAGTCGATGTTCACGTAGCGGCCGAGCGCGGCGAGCGTGCCGCCCGGAAGCGGGAGACCGATTGCGGCGAGCGTCGAGTCGCCCGAGGCGAAGAGCGGCTGCGTGCCCAGCCCTCGCTGCTTCCAGAGGACGACCAGCAGCACCCCGGGGACGAGCGCCGCGCCGAACGCGACCAGCTGGCGCCAGCGGCGGGCGACGAGCAGCGCGGCGCCCGCGGCGGGGAAGAAGATCACGTTCGAGGGCTTCACGCAGAACGCGAAGCCGACGACCAGCCCGGCGAGCACCGGCTCGCGCCAGTCGCGAGTGTCGAGCGCGCGGACGACCAGGTACGCGCCGACGAGCAGCAGCACCATCGAGGGGAAGTCGGCGAGCGGCGTCAGGCCGAACGACTGCGGCAGGGTCTGCTCGACGTACTTGCCGTGGTAGCGCTGGACGAAGAGCGGGATCGCGAGGTACGGGATCGCGATCCAGAGCGCGGCCGTCCAGTAGCCGATCAGGCGGCCGCCGATGCGCGCGGCGATCCCGTAGACGGCGAGGAGGGCGGCGGGCAGCAGGACGAGGGTGTCGAGCAGGATCACTCCCGGCAGGCCCGAGAGCACGTTGCCGCCGGCGCCGCCCGCGATCGGCGTCAGCAGGTACGACCAGCCCCAGCCGACCTCGGCGGTCGGCAGCGTCCAGTGCGACATCATCCAGGCGGTCGTGTAGTAGTAGGTCTGGTCGCCGCCCTGGTAGTAGAGCCACGAGTTGTGGCGGACGGTGAGGGCGAGCGCGAACAGCGCCAGCCACTGGACGACGATCAGGGGCCCGAGGACGATCCACGGCTCGCGTCCGAGGGGGCCGAGCCAGGCGGGCAGCCGGGCTCTCGCGAGACGCGACCGGAGCCGCGTCAGCCGCTCATCGAGCAGCATGGACGGGCGACTGCGCCCGGAACCACGCGATCGTGCGCTCGAGCCCTGCTCGAAGCGGCGTCTTCGCCTCGAAGCCGAACAGCTCCCGGGCGCGCGAGGGGTCGAGGCTTCGGCGCGGCTGCCCGTTGGGCATCGAGGTGTCCCAGACGATCCGGCCCTGAAAGCCGACCAGCTCGGCGACGAGCTCGGCCGTCTCGCGGATCGTCGTCTCGACGCCGGTGCCGACGTTCACCGGCTCGGGCCCGTCGTAGCGCTCCGCGGCGAGCACGAACGCCTCGGCGCAGTCCTCGACGTAGAGGTACTCGCGGCTGGGCGTGCCGTCGCCCCAGAGCACGATCTCCTCGGGCGACTCGACCATCTTCCGGATCAGCGCCGGGATCACGTGCGAGGTCTCGAGGTCGAAGTTGTCGCGCGGCCCGTACAGGTTCGTCGGCAGCAGGAAGATCGCGTTCGTCCCGTACTGCTCCCGGTAGGCCTGCGCGCCGACCAGGATCGCCTTCTTCGCCACTCCGTACGGCGCGTTCGTCTCCTCGGGGTAGCCGTTCCAGAAGTCGTCCTCGCTGAAGGGCACCGGCGCGAGCTTCGGGTAGCCGCAGACGGTGCCGGCAATCACGAGCTTCTCCACTCCGTGGAGGCGGCTCTGCTCGAGCATGTTCACGCCCATCTGCAGGTTGGCGAACCAGTACCGGCCCGGGTTCGCGCGGTTCGCGCCGATCCCGCCGACCTCGGCGGCGAGGTGGAAGACGAGCTCGGGCTCGGCGTCGGCGAACAGCCGGGCGGCGTCGCGCTCGTGCGTCAGGTCGTAGTCGTGGCGGCGGGCGACGAAGACCTCGTGCCCCCGGGCCTCGAGCAGGTCGACGAGGTGGGAGCCCAGGAACCCGGCGCCTCCGGTCACCAGGGTTCTCATGGTGCTGCTTGCCGGGCGTGCGCAGCACGGTCGGCCGTTATCCAGTCGACGCGGCCGATCCAGCGCTCCCGGTTCTGCGCGTACCAGCGGATCGTGCGCAGGATGCCCTCCTCCCAGCTCACCTTCGGCTCCCAGCCCGTCTCCCGGTGCAGCTTCTCGTAGCCGACGCGCAGGGCCATCACCTCGCTCGCGCCGGGCCGGAAGCGCGCCGGCGTGGAGACGACCCGCCGTCCGGCCGGCCAGAACCCGTTCTCCTCGCCGACCCGGATGATCAGCTCGCACCAGTCGGCCATGGAGATGTTCTCGCCCTGGCCGTAGACGTACACGTCGCCCGGAATGCCCTGCGCGGCGACGGTCAGGTGGCCGCGGACGCCGTCGGTGCAGAAGCAGAAATCCCGAAGCGGGTCGAGCTGGCCGAGCTCGATCTCCTCGCGCTCGAGCGCCTGGGTGATGATCGTCCCGGTCACGTAGCGCGGGTTCTGGCGCGGGCCGTAGTTGTTGAACATGCGGGTGACGATCCCGGGGACGCCGAACGCGTCGTGGTAGTTCATCGTCAGGAAGTCCGCCGCGACCTTCGAGGTCGCGTAGACCGATTTCGGGTTGATCGGCGAGCGCTCGTGCAGGATCAGGCTGCCGGCGTCGTCGAAGTCGTGGTGGTGCTCGACCGCCTTGCGGACGTTGCCGTACTCCTCCGAGGTGCCGGCGGTGTCGAACTTCTCCAGCTCGAGCCCGTGGTCGACGATCGACTGGAGCAGGTTCAGCGTCCCGACCGTGTTCGCCATCATCGTCTCGTACGGGCGGTGCCACGACTCGCCGACGTGCGCCTGGGCGCCGAGGTGGAAGACGTACGGCCGGTCGGGCGCCCTCGTCAGCTCGCGCACCAGGTAGTCGACCGACGTCTTGTCGGTCAGGTCGGCGAACTTGACGGTCAGCCGGTCGCGCAGGTGCCAGATGTTGTTCAGGGCGCCGCTCGAGGTGGCCCGGACGAATGCGATCACGTTCGCGCCGAGATGGCAGAGCGCGTCGGTGAGGTGCGAGCCCATGAAGCCGTCGGCGCCGGTGACGAGCACGGTGCGGCCGCCGTAGACGTCGCCGAACTCCTTGCCGAGATCGGCGAGCGCCTCGTCGGTCCACGCGAGATCCGGCGTCATCGGTGCTCCGAAGGGTAGCCCGCCCCCCCGCCGGAGCGGACGAGCAAGGGACGGAGCAGCTCGACCGTCTTCAGGCCGACCCGGGTGCTGAAGAAGCGCTGGCGGACGGCCGCGCCGACGCGGCGGCCCGGAGGGAGATACCGGAAGCTCATCCGCCCGCCGATGCGCTCGCCCTTCCACTCCGACTCGGGCACCTCGTCGGCCAGCTTGCGCGCGACGGCCGTGCGGAAGCTGGCCGGCTGCTCGAGCGACCACGCCGCCGAGCCGCGCAGGTGGTCGACGACCGCCGCCACCGGCGGCATGTAGGCGTCGTCCAGCAGCATCAGCCCGCCGATCTTCACGTGCGGGGCGAGGAACCACCAGTCGAGGGTCGGGTAGGGAAAGGCGTGCGCCCCGTCGACCAGCACGAGGTCGAGCGGGCGAGGCTCCCACGTGCGCAGGACGTCGGCGGAGGAGCCGATCCGGAACCGGAGCCGGTCGGTCGAGATCCCCCGCCGCTCGCACTCCGCCGTGATCCGCTCGGCTTCCTCGGCCGACGGCGTCACCGCCTCGTGGTCGGCGCCGCGCGCCGCGAAGACGATCGTGCTCGCGCCGGCGCCGGTCTCCAGCGTCGCCATCCCGGGCTGTACCGTCCGCTCGATGAACGCCAGCGCCTCCCAGGCGAGCCCCCAGAACTCGGCCTGTCCGTGCAGGGCGGGCGGGACGCTCCGCAGCTCGTCGGTCAACGACACGCGCGGACGCTATCGTCTCGCGAATGTCCGCGCGGCGCGCGCTGATCACGGGCATCGGCGGTCAGGACGGCTCGCTCCTCGCCGAGCTCCTGGTCGAGGAGGGCTACGAGGTCTTCGGCGTCGTCCGGCGGGCGACGTCGGAGCAGTTCGACAACCTGGCGAGCGTGCGCGAGCGAGTCGAGCTCGTCCAGGCCGACCTGCTCGACCAGCTGTCGCTCGTCGACGTCCTGAGGACCTGCCGCCCGCACGAGGTGTTCAACCTCGCCTCGCCGTCCTTCGTGCCGATGTCGTGGAAGCAGCCGGTGGTGACGGCCGAGTTCGCGGCGGTCGGCGTGACGGCGCTGCTCGAGTCGATCCGCCACGTCGACCCGGACATCCGCTTCTACCAGGCGTCCTCGAGCGAGATCTTCGGCGAGCCGCGCGAGGTGCCGCAGACCGAGGAGACCGCGCTCGCGCCCGTGACGCCCTACGGCGTCGCCAAGGCGTACGGGCACCTGATCGTCCGCAGCTACCGCAAGCGCTACGGCCTGTACGCGTGCTCGGGGATCCTCTACAACCACGAGTCGCCGAGGCGGCCGCTCGACTTCGTCACCCGGAAGGTGGCGCACGCCGCGGCGTCGATCTCGCTCGGGCTGAGCGGCGAGCTCTGGCTCGGCGACCTCGACGCCCGCCGCGACTGGGGCTACGCGGCCGACTACGTCCGGGCGATGGCGCTGATGGTCCGCCAGGAGGAGCCCGGCGACTACGTGATCGCGACCGGCGTCGGCCACAGCGTCCGCGAGCTCGTCGAGATCGCCTTCGGCCGCGTCGGGCTCGACTGGCAGGAGTACGTGCACATCGACGAATCGCTCGTGCGCGGCGCGGCGGAGCTCCACGACCTGGTCGGCGACGCCTCGAAGGCGCGCGAGCAGCTCGGCTGGTCGCCCACGGTCGACTTCGAGGGCCTCGTCCACCTCCTCGTCGACGCGGACCTCGAGCGGCTCCGCCGCGAGCAGGTCGGCGTCAGCGCGTGAGCCGCCGGCCGAGCGTCCAGGCCCGCCCACTCGTCTTGCGCGCGGCGGCGTGACAGAATCCCGCCCGCATGGCTGATCGAGCCGGCGGGCGATGAACGACACGCCTCGAGTCGGGCCACCCCGGCGGGAGGTCTGGGCCAAGCGCGCCCTGGTCGGGATCTGCGCGGTCGTCCTGCTGATCGGGCTCGGCTTCCTCGGCGCCGCGTTCCTGCCCCGGTGGTGGGCGCACCGCGTCGGCGACCAGGTCAACGGCTCGATCGGCGGCGGCGTCGCCCTCGGCCTGTTCTACGGCTTCGTCTTCACCGCGCTGCCGCTCGGGATGCTCCGCTACGCGTTCCACAAGCGCCGCCCCTGGAAGACCTGGGGCATCCAGTTCCTGGTCGCGGTGGTGCTCGCCTTCCCGAACCTGCTCACGCTCGGGATCGTGCTCGGCAGCGGCAACGCGGCCCACGCCGGCGAGCGGACGCTCGACGTCGAGGCGCCCGCCTTCCGGAGCGCGTCGCTCGCGGGTGCCGTCCTGGCCGTCGTCGCGGCCGTCCTGCTCCAGTACCTGCTCGCGTCGCGCCGGCGGACGCACCAGGAGCTCACGCGGCTCCGGGAGGAGCTGAAGGCGCACAAGCAGCAGACGCCTCCACCGGCGCCCGGCTGATGGCGACGCTCAAGCTCGGCACCAGGATCGATCCGTCGACCGGCAAGCCCGGCGCGGACGCGCTCGCGCTCGAGTCCGGCGACCTCACGACCCATGCGGCGATCGTCGGCATGACCGGCTCGGGCAAGACCGGCCTGGCGATCGTCCTGCTCGAGGAGGCGCTGCTCGGCGGGATCCCGGCGCTGATCCTCGATCCGAAGGGCGACATGGGCAACCTGCTGCTCACGTTCCCCGACCTCGCCCCTGCCGACTTCCGGCCCTGGGTGAACGAGGACGACGCCCGCAGCGCCAACCTCTCGCTCGACGACTTCGCCGCCAAGACCGCGACCGAGTGGAAGGACGGCCTCGCGGCGCAGGGGATCGGCCCCGAGCGGATCCAGGCGCTCCGCGCCGCCGCCGACTTCACGATCTACACGCCGGGGTCGGAGGCCGGCGTGCCGCTGAACGTGATCGGCTCGCTCGCGGCGCCGCCGCTGTCCTGGGACACGGAGCAGGAGACGCTCCGCGACGAGATCGAGGGGATCGTGACCAGCCTGCTCGGGCTGGTCGGGATCGTCGCCGACCCGCTCTCCAGCCGCGAGTTCGTCCTGCTCGCGAACCTGATCGAGTCCGCCTGGCGCGCCGGCCAGAGCCTCGACCTGGCGACGCTGATCGCCCAGGTCCAGGCCCCGCCGTTCCGCAAGCTCGGCGTCTTCGACGTGGACACCTTCTTCCCGGCGAAGGACCGCACCGAGCTGGCGATGAAGCTGAACGCGCTCGTCGCCTCGCCCGCCTTCGGCTCCTGGGTCGAGGGGCAGTCGCTCGACCCCGCGACGATGCTGCGCACCCCGGACGGCAGGCCGCGGGCGGCGATCGTCTACCTCGCGCACCTCTCGGACCAGGAGCGGCAGTTCGTCGTCACGCTCGTCCTCTCCAGCCTCGTCACCTGGATGCGCGGCCAGCCGGGGACGTCGGACCTGCGGACGCTCGTCTACATGGACGAGGTGTTCGGGTTCGTCCCGCCGACCGCCGCGCCGCCGGCGAAGAAGCCGATCCTCACGATCCTCAAGCAGGGACGGGCGTTCGGCGTCGGGATGGCGCTGGCGACGCAGAACCCGGTCGACCTCGACTACAAGGCGATGGCGAACGCGGGCACCTGGCTCGTCGGCCGGCTGCAGACCGAGCGGGACAAGGCGCGCGTGCTCGAGGGGCTGCGCTCGGCGGCGGGCGACACCGACGTCGGCGCCCTCGACACCGCGATCGGCGGGCTGCAAAAGCGCCAGTTCCTGCTCGTCAGCGCCAAGTCGTCCCAGCCGGTGCTGTTCCAGACGCGGTGGGCGATGTCGTACCTGCGCGGGCCCCTGACCAAGGACCAGATCACCGAGCTGATGCGCGACGTGCCCAGGCCGGCGGCACCCGAGGCTCCGGTCCAGGCGGCAGAGCCCGCCGGGGCCGCCGTCGCCGCCGCGGACGCGACCGCCGTCGCGCCGCCTGTCGCCGCCGGGGTGCCCGTGCTGTACCTCGACCCGGCCGCGCCCTGGGCCGCACAGGTCGACGCCGTCCCCGGCGGTCAGCGCCTTCGCGCCTTCCTGGCGGCCCGGGTCGGGGTCCGCTTCGACGACACCGCGGCCGGCGTCGACGAGGAGCAGGAGTACGAGGCGCTGTACGGCCCGCTCGACGGCGGGTTCGACCCGAGCGCCGCCGTCGGCGTCGACTACGACGACCGCGACTTCGCGGCCGCCGCGCCGGGCGGAGCCGGCTACGTGCTGCCGAGCGTGCCGCTCGACAAGGACTCGTTCTTCCGGGACGCGGAGCGCGAGATCGCCCGCCGGCTGGGCGGCGCTCAGACGCTCGAGCTCCGGCGCAACCGGGCGCTGAAGCTCGTCGCGCGACCGGGCGAGACGCCGGAGGACTTCGCCAAGCGCTGCGACGCGGCGGCGCAGGCGGCGGCCGACGCAGAGGCGGCGAAGATCAAGGAACGGCTCGAGGCGAAGCGCGACCGGCTCGAGAGCGCGCTCGCGCAGGCGCAGCGGCGGGTCGAGGAGCTGTCCGTCGACCAGCGCTCGCGGCACGCGAGCGAGCTGGTCGCCGGCGCCGGCGCGGTGCTCGGCGCGCTGCTCGGCGGCCGGCGCAGCGCCAGGTCGATCGCCAGCGCGCTCGGAACCGCCGCGAGCCGGCGCGGCATGTCCGCCCGGACGTCGCAGCGCAAGGAGAGCGCGCAGGAGCGGGCCGCCGACATCCAGGACGACCTGCAGCAGCTCGAGCAGGAGATCCTCGACGAGGTGCAGGCGATCGACGAGCGCTGGCGCCAGGTCGCCGCCCAGGTCGACTCGGTCTCGATTCGCCCGGAGGCGGCCGACATCCACCTCGACCAGCTCGCGCTGGTGTGGGTCCCGAGCGCCTGAAGGGAACACAGAGGCATGGGATTCCGCGACGACGCCCAGCTGGACACCTCCCAGGTCGAGGACGTCAGGGGCAGCACCGGCCGCTTCGGCCGCGTCCCCGGCGGCGGCATCACCGTCGGGGGAGGCGGGCTGGGGCTGATCGCGGCGATCATCGGGCTGCTCTTCGGCGTGAACGTGTTCTCCGGCGGGGCGGGCCCGCTCTCCGGACTGGACGACCGTACCCTCGGCACCCCCGCGGCCGACAACACCGAGCTCGCCGCCAGCTGCCGCACCGGCGCGGATGCGAACGAGCGCGAGGACTGCCGGATCGTCGGCTACGTGAACAGCATCCAGGCGTACTGGAAGGGGCAGTTCGAGCGCAGCGGACGCGCCTACCCGATCGCGAAGACGCGCTTCTTCACCGGCGAGGTGCCGACCGGCTGCGGCCCTGCGACCTCCGACGTCGGGCCCTTCTACTGCCCGGCGGACAAGTACGTCTACATCGACCTCGGCTTCTTCGACGACCTGCGGACGAAGTTCGGAGCGCAGGGCGGCCCGTTCGCTGAGGCGTACGTGCTCGCGCACGAGTACGGCCACCACGTCCAGGACACGCTCGGGATCCTGAAGGGCGGCTCAGGGGGCCAGGGCGCGGAGAGCAGGTCCGTGCGGACCGAGCTCCAGGCGGACTGCTTCGCCGGCCTCTGGGCCCACAACGCGGCGTCGACCCGGTACCTGCAGCCGCTCACCCAGGCGGACATCGCGGACAGCCTGGACGCGGCCGCCGCCGTCGGCGACGACCGCATCCAGAGCGAGTTCCAGGGCCGCGTCACGCCGGAGACGTGGACGCACGGCTCCTCCGCCCAGCGGCAGCACTGGTTCTCCGTCGGCTACGAGCAGGGCAGCGTCGCCGCCTGCGACACGTTCAAGGGCAGCGTGTAGCTCAGGCGGTCGCGCCGGCCGACTGCTGCAGCTTGCCGAGGGCGTCGTCGATCTCCGCCTGCGGCTTGAGCTGGCCGTCCGGGCTCGCCTTGTCGACCACCTTGGGCAGCACCTCCGCAACCGCCTCCGCCGCCTCGTCGTGCGAGACGCCGAGCTTCTGCGCGATCTGCGCGATCTGGTCGTCGCCGAGCACCTCTCTCACCTGGCCGCCGGTGACCGGCTTGTTCTCGCCGGTTCCGACCCAGGAGTCGGCGTGCTCGCCCATGCCGTTGGCCTGGAAGCCGGCCAGGATCTTCTGCAGCCCGCCGCCCGCGAGCAGGCCGCCGACGACCGGCAGGAGCATGCCGATCAGGTTCCCGCCGCCCCCGCCTCCGGCCAGCCCGGACACCAGGCCGCCCAGGTTGCCTCCGCCCTTGCCGCCGAACACGCCGCCCAGCAAGTCGTCGAGCCCGCTCATCGCATCCCCTTTCGTCTCGTGGTCACGACGTCGCCGAGGGAGTGGCCGCCGGCTCGGCCTCCGGCGTCGGCGCCTCGTCGCCTTCGAACAGGTCCGCGACGCTCGAGTCGACGTCCTGGACGACGACCTCCCTCGCGTCGAGCGCCCTGAGCAGCTGCTCGGCCGTCGGCGCGGCGTCGGCGGCGATCTCGATCACGGCCGCGGAGCCGTTCGGCGCCAGCGTCTTGCCGAGCGCCTCCAGCTGGTCGTTCTCGAACCCCGAGTCGCGGAGCTTCGAGGCCAGCGCCCCGATGCCGCCGCCGGCGAGGATCCCGAGCGGCCCGCCGATGATCCCGATCGCGCCGCCGAGCAGGGCACCGCGGCCCGCTCCCCAGTCCTTCGACTCGACGAACTTCACCTTTCCGTCCGGCTTGACGAAGAGGACTGCGGCGTTTCCGACCTTGTCCGGGAAGGCGCCGCCGCAGGCACCCGCGCCGCGCGATCCTCCGTCGGCGGTGTCGAAGCTCGCCGCGACGATCTTGCGGTCGGCGTCAGCCATGTGATCCCCCTCCGTCGGAGCCGAGGGACGGAGTCTATCCCTCGTTGGCCAGCTCGCGGTATACCGCGTCGTGCTCGCGCGCGCAGCGGTCCCACGTGAACCGTGCGGCTCGGTCGATCCCGCCGGCCGGCGGTCGCGCGAGCACCTCGTCGATGCCGCGAGCGATGTCGTCGACGGACTCCGCGTCGAAGTAGACCGCCGCGTCGCCGCAGACCTCCGGGAGCGACGCGACCCGCGAGCAGGCGACCGGGCACCCGCACGCCATCGCCTCGAGGCAGGGGATCCCGAAGCCCTCGTACAGGCTCGGGTACACGAGCGCGGCCGCGCTCCGGTACAGGTCGACGAGCTCGTCGAGCCGGACGTGCCCGCGGGCCTCGACGCCGTCGGGCGCCGGCTTGCCCTCGTGCCCGGCGCCGGTGAGGACGAGGCGCAGCTCCGGCCGCTCTCTGCGGACGAGCTGGAACGCCCGGAAGAGCCGCTCGTGGTTCTTGTGCGGCCAGCGGTTGGCGGGATAGAGCAGGAAGTCGCCGCGGGCGCGGTCGCCGGGCCGGAACCGCTCGTGGTCGACGGCGAGGTGGATCGCGCGGACGCGGTCCGGCTCGAGCCCGAGCCGCTCCACGAGCGCTGCCCGCGCGTGCTCGCTGATCGTGATCACGATCCGGCTCTTCCGGACGGTCCAGCCGTACACGCGCCGGCGGTAGATGAGCTCCGCGCGGGAGAAGAACTGCGGGAAGACCTCGTGCTGGACGTCGAGGACGGTCGTCGCGGCCGGCGGCGAGTCGACCGGCGGCAGCATCACGCTCAGCGGAAAGTGGATCGCGTCCAGCTCCGCGAGCCGGAGCGCTCGCCTGATGCGACCCGGCGCGAGGGCGGCCAGCGACATGGCGGCCATGCGCCCGGGCATCGAGCGGCTGGCCCGGTACTCGCGGACGGTCGTCGTCGGCAGCCCGTCGCCGGCGTCCTCGGCGATCGCCGGGACGAAGACGCGGTAGTCGAGCTCTCCGACGCGTGCGAGGGCGCGAGTCAGCTCGCGGGCATAGGTCTCGGAGCCGCCGACGAGCCCCGGAACCAGCGTCAGCAGCGAGATGCCCACCACCCGGGCGAGCTTACTCCGCGCGGCGCCGGCGGCCGTGCGAGCCGTTCTCGCGCCTCACGCCGGTCGAGGCGGCTCTTCGGCCGCCGATCGGCCAACGAAGCCGTAATCAGGCGGGGCTAGAATGGGCCGATGCCGGGCGTCGAGCCGAAAACCCCTGCGCGCGAAGGGGTTTCCGCCGACGCCGGGACCGACGTGACCGCGCTCGTCGAGAAGCTGCGCGAGGAGCTCGCGGGCGGCGCGAACGGGACGCAGGGAGGGCGCTCGAGGCTGCTCGCCGCGCGTCACCGGGCCGAGCGCGTGTGGGCGGTCACGGCCGAGCGGCCGCTGCACCGCCGGCCGGGGCTCCGCGGCCTCGCCGCCGCGCCGGTCAAGCGGCTGCTGCGCCCGTTCCTGCGCTGGTACGTCGAGCCGCTCGCGGCCGAGCAGCGCGTCTTCAACGACGCCGTGCTGAAGCTGATCGACGGCGTCCTCGAGCAGCTCGACCGCCTCGAGCAGTCGCACGAGGGAGCCGCTCGCTCGCTGACCGAGCTCGAGGAGCGGCTGACCAGGACGGAGCGGCGCGGGCCGTCCGCCGCTCCGGCGACGGTCGCGGCACAGCCGGCGGCGTCGGCGATCCCCGACTACTTCGCGTTCGAGGCGCGGCTGCGCGGCTCGACCGCCGACGTTCGCGAGCGGCAGCGGCCGTACGTCGACGACTTCCGGGACGCGGCGCCCGTGCTCGACGTCGGCTGCGGCCGCGGCGAGCTCCTGGGGCTGCTGCGCGAGGCCGGGATCGAGGCGCGCGGCGTCGACGCGGATGCCGACATGGTCGCCTACGCGGCCGGCGAGGGCCTCGACGTCGAGCAGTCCGACGCGCTCGCCTACCTCGAGCGCCTAGAGGAGGGCTCGCTCGGCGGGATCTTCGCCGGCCAGGTCGTCGAGCACCTACCGCCCGCCCACCTCCTCCGCCTGCTCGAGCTCGCGGCGCGCGCGCTGCGACCCGGCGGTCTCCTCGTCGCCGAGACGATCAACCCGCTCTCCCCGCTCGCCCTCCGCTCCTACTTCGCCGACCTGACGCACGCGCAGCCGCTCGTCCCGGAGACGCTCGCCCTGCTCGCCCGCCAGGCCGGCTTCCGCGAGGTCGAGACCAGGTTCGTGAACGCCCCGAAGCACGCCGACGACGTGGACGAGCGGATCCGCGAGATCCTGTTCGCGCCGCTCGACTACGCCATCCTCGCCCGCACGTGATCTCGCTCCCCGAGCGTCGTCAGCCCCCGGCGGAGCCCGGCCTCGCCGGGTGGGAGCCGAAGGCGGCCGGGGTGAGATGAGGATCGCCGTCTGCAGGCCGCAGGTCCCGTTCGCGCGCGGCGGCGTGGAGATCTTCACGGACGACCTCGTCCACCAGCTGCGCGAGCGCGGGCACGAGGCCGACCTCGTCAGCGTCCCGTTCAAGTGGTATCCGGGCGAGCGCGTCCTCACCCAGGCGTTCCTCTGGCGGCTGCTCGACCTGGAGGAGGCGGACGGCAGGCGCGTCGACCTCGTGATCGCGACCAAGTTCCCCTCCTACGCCGTCCGCCATCCGAACAAGGTCGTCTGGCTCGTCCACCAGTTCCGGCAGGCGTACGAGCTCGACCGGACCGAGCTCGGCCAGTTCGGCGAATCGCCCGCCGACCGGGCGGCCCGCCGCAAGGTGCAGGAGCTCGACCGGGTCGCGCTCGGCGAGGCGCGCCGGCTGTTCGCCACCTCGCGCAACGTCGCCGACCGGCTCCAGCGCTCGACCGGCCTCGTCGCCGAGGTGATGCCGCACCCGCCGCAGGAGCTTGCCTACCGCTGCGACGAGTACGGCGACTTCGTCCTCTCGGTCGGCCGCCTCGACCGCGCCAAGCGGATCGACCTCCTGCTCGAGGCCGCCCGCCGAGGTCGCATTCCCGTCGTCGTCGCCGGCGACGGCCCCGACCGCGCCCGGCTGGAGTCGCTCGCGAACGGCGCCGGCACGGTCCGCTTCCTCGGCCGCGTCTCGGAGGAGGAGCTGACCGACCTGTACGCGCGCTGCCTCGCGGTCTTCTACGCGCCGGTCGACGAGGACTTCGGGATGGTGCCCTACGAGGCGTTCCTGTCCGAGAAGCCGGTGGTGACGACGACCGACGCGGGCGGGCCGCTCGAGGTCGTCTCCGATCGCGCGACGGGCCTCGTCTGCGAGCCCCGCGCGGACGAGCTCGCCGCGGCGTGCGAGTGGCTTCGCGGCCACGTCGAGGCGGCGAAGGAGTGGGGCGCGGCCGGCCGCGAGCTCGCGCAGCGGGTGACGTGGGACGCGACGATCGAGCGGCTGCTCGGATGACCAAGCGGCCGGAGGGGCTCGCGGGACGCGGCGTCGCGGCGGAAGCCCGTCGCTTTCCCCGCGTCCTCTACTACAGCCCCCTGCCGCCGTCCCGCTCCGGGATCGCCGACTACTCCGCCCTGCTGCTCCCGGCGCTGGCGGAACGAGTGGAGGTCGTGGTCGCCCGTCCCGGGCGCCTCCGGCGCCCGGTCTTCCGGCCGGGCGGTACCGGCTCCGCCGGTGCTTCCGGCAACGCCCGGTTCCGCCGCGAGCCGAAGGCGGACGTCTGCCTCTACCACGTCGGCAACGACCCCGACGCGCACGGCTGGATCGTCGAGGCCGCCCGCCGCCGGCCGGGTGTCGTCGTCCTGCACGAGTTCGTGCTCCACCACCTCGTCTCGGGGCTGACGCTCGCGCGCGGCGACGTCGACGGCTACCTCGCCGCCCTCGAGCGGGAGGGCGGCCTGGTCGGGCGGCTGCTCGGCCATGCCGTCGTCGATGCCCGGATCGACCCGCTCTGGGAGACGCGCCCCCAGGACTTCCCGCTGGCGGCGGGGATCCTCGAGCTCGCCACGGGCCTCGTCGTCCACTCGCGATTCGTCGAGGGGCTGGCCCGCGACGCCGGCTACGACGGGCCGATCTGGCGGATCCCGATGGCCGCCTGGCCCGTTCCCGCGGTGCGGCCGGCGGCGGTCGAGGGCAGTCCGCTGATCGGCTGCTTCGGGCACATCAACGAGAGCAAGCGCATTCCGCAGCTCGTATCGGCGTTCGCGCGGTTTTGCGAACGCCGAAGAGACGCACGCCTGCTGCTGGTCGGCTCCGCCGCCGAGCGCTTCCTCCTGCCCGAGCTGCCCGAGGGCGTGATCCGCAGGGACTACGTGCCGGAGGAGGAGCTCTGGGCCCTGATGGCCGCCTGCGACGTCTGCGTCAGTCTCCGTGCGCCGACGATGGGCGAGACGTCCGCCGTCGCGATCCGCGCGCTGTCCGTCGGCAAGCCGCTGGTCGTCAGCGACGTCGGCTGGTTCCGGGAGCTTCCGGACGAGGTCGCGATCAAGGTGCCGGTCGGCGACGGCGAGATCGAGGCGCTCGAGACGGCCTTCGAGCGAGCCGCTGCGAGCCCCGAGATGGGCGCTGCGGCCCTCCGCCTGGCGCAGACCGAGCACGACCTCGGGCACGTGGCCGACCTGTACGCGGCCGCCCTGGCCGAGGCCGCGGCCGGCTCCAGGCTGTCGCTGACGGGGAGCGCCGCGTGAGCAGGATGCAGCGCTCCAGACGGGTCGAGCCGGACTGGTCCCCCCACGGGAGCGAGCCGGAGGGCGAGCGGTGAAGGTCGCGTACTACAGCCCGCTCCCGCCGTCCCGGTCGGGCATCGCCGACTACTCGGCGCTCCTGCTGCCGGCGCTCAGCGAGCGCGTCGAGGTGGTCGTCGCCAGGCCGAGCCGCTTCCGCCGGGAGCCGAAGGCCGACGTCTGCCTGTACCACGTCGGCAACGACGCGGAGGCGCACGGCTGGATCGTCGAGGCGCTCCGCCGCCGGCCCGGCGTCGTCGTCCTCCACGACTTCGTCCTCCACCACCTCGTCGTCGGGCTGACCTTCGGCCGCGGGGACATGGCCGGCTACCTGTCCGCGATGGAGCGCGAGGCCGGCCTGGTCGGCCGTCTGCTCGGCCACGCCGTGCTCGACAACAAGATCCCGCCGCTCTGGGAGACGCGGCCCGAGGACTTCCCCATGGCCGGCGAGGTGCTGCAGGGCGCGACGGGGCTGATCGTCCACTCGCGCTACGTCGAGGACCGGGCGCGCGCGATCGGGTTCGACGGGCCGGTCCGGCGCATCCCGCACCCCGCCTGGCCCGATCCGGGCGTGAGCGCGGCCGCGGTCGAGGGCTCGCCGCTCTTCGGCAGCTTCGGCAACCTCACCGACGGCAAGCGCGTCCCGCAGCTCCTGCGCGCCTTCGCCCGGCTCCGGGAGCGGCATCCCGACGCGCGCCTGCTGCTGGTCGGCGCCGCGTCGGCACGGCTGCGCCTCGACGACCTCCCGCCGGGCGTGATCCGCAGGGACTACGTGGAGGAGCACGAGCTCTGGGCGCTGATGCGAGCCTGCGACGCGATCGTCAGCCTCCGCTGGCCGACGATGGGCGAGACGTCGGGCACGGCGATCCGCGCCCTGGGGCTCGGCAAGCCGCTGGTCGTCAGCGACGTCGGGTGGTTCTCGGAGCTGCCGGACGAGGCGGCGGTCAAGGTCGCGGTCGACGAGCGCGAGGAGGACGCGCTGCTCGCCGCGCTCGAGCTCCTGACCGACGAGTCGGTGCGCGCCGCGATGGGGGCGGCAGCGCTCGGGCTGGTCGAGTCCGAGCACCGGCTCGACCGCGTCGCCGAGGCGTACGCGGCCGCGCTCGAGTCGCTCGCGGGAGGGCGCGCGGTCGGCGAGCGCGTGCTGCACGACGTCGCGCGAGCCGGCGCAGAGGTCGGCCTGAGCAGCGAGGATGCCGCCGTGCTGGCCGCGCGGCTCCGGGAGGTGGGACTTGGCGAGCGCTAGGGAGGCGGTCGCGACCCGCCGCGCCACGGTCTACGACCTCGTCCGCGCGGTTCCGGTCTGGGCCTGGGTGGCGACGCTCGTCGTCGTCTCCGCCGCGATTCGGTACGTGCTGGGACGCCAGGCGGTGGCGCCGTGGATCATGGTCGACGAGCTGATCTACTCGGAGCTCGCGAAGAGCTTCGCCGCGCACGGCCACTTCTACGTCCGGGGGCAGTCGACGGCGGCGTACGGGATCGTCTATCCACTGCTGATCTCGCCCGCCTGGGCGATGTTCAAGGCGATTCCCGACGCGTACGCGGCCGCGAAGGCGATCAACGCGATCATCATGTCGCTGGCCGCGGTGCCCGCCTACGTGCTGGCGAGACGGATGCTCTCGGCTCCGCTCGCCTTCGCCGCGGCCGCCCTGACCGTCGCGGTCCCGTCGATGGTCTACACGGCGACGCTGATGACCGAGAACGCCTTCTATCCGATCTTCCTCGCGACGATGCTCGCGCTCGTCGCCTGGCTGGAACGGCCGACGCTGAAGCTGACGATCGTGATGTTCGCCCTCGTCGGCCTCGCCTACCTGACCCGTGCGCAGGCGATCGCCTTCGGGCCGGCGATCCTCACCGCCCCGCCGCTGTACGCGTGGGCGCAGCGCAAGGGGTGGCGCTCGCTGCGCGACTACTGGGTGACGTACGGGGTCGTCGCGGTCGCGGCGATCGGCGTCCTCGTCGTCCAGGCGGCGCGAGGGCGCTCGCCGCTCGGCGTGCTCGGCGCCTACGAGGTCGCCGGGCACACGCACTACCACTTCTGGCAGGTGGTCAAGTGGTTCTGGTACCAGATCGCCGAGTTCGACCTCTCGCTCGGCGTGATCCCGCTCGCCGCCCTGCTCGTCCTGGCAGCGGTCGTGCGCGGCCAGGATCGACGCGTCCAGGCGTACCTCGCGGCGGCCGTGTCGGTCTCTTTCTGGCTGCTGCTCGAGGTCTCCGCGTTCGCGTCCACCTGGCAGCTGCGCGTCGAGGAGCGGAACACGTTCTACATCGCGCCCCTCTTCCTGATCGCCCTGCTCGTCTGGATCGACCGCGGCGCGCCGCGGCCCAGTCGCTTGACCGCCTCCGCCGCGCTCGTCGCCGGCGCCCTGCCGGGCGTCCTCCCCTACGAGCACCTGATCACGCTCAACGCGGTCTCGGACACGCCGGCGTTGCTGCCGATCTGGTCGCTGCACTCGGCGCTCTTCCCGATCGAGCAGGTCGCGCTCGTCGTCGGGCTCGCCTGCATCGTCGCCGCCGCGCTGTTCGTCGCGATCCCGTCGCGCTACCTGCTCGTCCTGCCGCTGCTCGTGCTCGTCTACTTCGCCGTCTCGCAGAAGCCGATCATGGGCAAGCACCGGACGGCGTCGGTCGGCGCGCTCTACGCCGGGATCACCAACCCGCATCGCGACTGGATCGACCGGGCGGTCGGGAGCGACGCCCAGGTGGCGGCGATCTGGTCGGGCAACACCGACGACCACGTGATCTGGGAGAACGAGATCTTCAACCGGTCGGTCGGGACGATCTACGACCTCGGCGACCCGCTGCAGGGCGGCCTGCCGGAGACGAAGGTGACCGTCGACCGCCAGACCGGCGTGATGAGCGCGAACGGGCAGCCGGTGCGCTCGCGCTACGTCCTCACCGACGGCTCGGTGCAGCTTGCGGGGAAGGTGGTGGCGCAGGACACGACCAAGGGCGCCTTCCTGTACGAGCTCGGCGGGCCCATGCGGCAGACCTCGTACGTGACCGGGCTCTACCCGAACGACACCTGGTCCGGCCCGTCCGTCACCTACACCCGGCTCAGCTGCACCGGCGGCTCGCTCACGGTCCACCTCCAGAGCGACACGGCGCTGTTCACGAAGCCCCAGACCGTGAGCTCGGGCGGCCGGAGCGTGCACGTGGCGCCGGCCGAGACCAGGCTCTTCACCGTTCCGATGGTTCAGCGGGGCAAGACCTGCGTCGCCCGCTTCACCGTCGCTCCGACGGCGATCCCCGCGGTGGTGACGAACGGCGAGAACCCGGACAGCCGCGTGCTCGGCATCCACTTCACCGGGTTCGACTACAAGCCCTAGTGCGCATCGCCTTCGACGTGTCGCCCCTGTCGCACCCGCGCACGGGGATCGGCAACTACATCCGCGGCTCGCTCGCGGGCCTCGTCGAGGCCGCGGCCGGCGCCCACGAGGTCGTCCCGTTCGCGCCGACGAGCCCGCAGGGCCTGAGGCAGATCCCGGCGACGCTGGCCGGGATCCCGGTCGAGCCGCGGCTGCGCCTGCTCCCGTTCGCCCACTACTGGCGGCAGGCCTGGAGCCGGGTCGGCTGGCCGCCCGTCGAGCGGTTTCTCGGGCCGGTCGACGTGCTCCACTTCTCGGACTGGATGTATCCGCCGCAGCGCGGCGGGCTGCGCTCGACGATGGTGCACGACCTCGTGCCGCTCCGCTCGCCCGAGTGGGTCCAGGGCCGCACGAGGCGGATGCACTGCGCCAAGTACCGGAACGCCGCACGCACGTGCGACCTCGTGTTCGCCAACTCGGAGTTCACGAAGAGCGACGTCGTCGAGCTCCTGCGGGTGCCCGCGGAGAAGGTGGTCGTCGCCTACCCGGGCGTGGCGGCGCGGTTCCGGCCCGAGGGCGAGCGCGCCGACCTCGGCCGCCCCTACGTGCTCACCGTCGCCACCCTGGAGCCGCGGAAGAACCTGGAGACGCTGCTGGCGGCGCCCCTCCCGGACGGCCACGCGCTGGCGGTGGTGGGCGCGGCGGGGTGGGGGCCGCAGCCGAGGCTCGACCGTCCGGACGTGATCCGGCTCGGGTACGTCGACGACGACGAGCTGGCGCGGCTCTACCGTGGCGCGGCGGCGTTCGTCTACCCGTCGCGGTTCGAGGGGTTCGGCATCCCGGTCGTCGAGGCGATGGCGAGCGGCGTGCCGGTCGTCGCCTCCTCGCATCCGTCGCTCGACGAGGCCTCCGGCGACGCCGCCGTGCGGGCCGACCCGGACAGCGCCGAGGCATTGGGCGCGGCGATCGCCGAGGCGCTGGCGCGCCGCGGCGAGCTCGTCGCGCGCGGACGAACGCACGCGTCGCGCTTCGAGTGGAGCGCGACCGGCCGGACGATGCTGGACGCCTTCTCGTCCATACTCGCCGTGTGACGCGGGTCGGAATCGACGTCTCCCCGCTCGTGCAGACCGAGGCGGGCACGGCCCGCCACCTCCGCGGCCTCCTCGATCGGCTCGAGACCCGGCCCGGCCTCGAGCTCGTGCGTCTCGGCTTCGGCGGGCGCACCCGCGTCGCGACGGTCGCGCGGGACGTGTGGTGGTATCCCGTCCGGCTTCCCCGCGCGGCGAGCAAGCTGGACGTTCTCCACTGCCCGACGTTCCGCGGGCCTTTCCGCAGCAGCGTTCCGGTGGTAGTAACGATCCACGACCTCGCCGTCCTACGCCACCCGGGAACGTTCAACCAGTGGACGCGGCGCTACAGCCGCCTTGCCGTTCCCAGGGTGGCGCGGGCGGCGAGGCTCGTGATCGCCGTCTCCGAGTTCACGCGCCGCGAGCTCGTCGAGCTGCTCGGCGTCGACGAGACGCGTATCCGCGTCGTCCCGAACGCGGTCGGGCCGCCGTTCGAGCCCGACGGGCCGGCCGAGGAGGGCGAGTACGTCCTCGCCGTCGGCACGCTCGAGCCGCGGAAGAACCTCGCCGCCGCGCAGCAGGCCGCCGAGCGGCTCGGCGTGGAGCTGAGGGTCGCCGGCGCGCGCGGCTGGGGCGGCGTCCACGTCGACGGCTGGCTCGGCCGCGTCTCGGACGAGCAGCTGGCGGCTCTCTACCGCGGAGCCGGCTGCCTCGTCTACCCGTCGCTGTACGAGGGCTTCGGGCTGCCGGTCCTGGAGGCGATGGCCTGCGGCACCCCGGTGGTGACGAGCGCGGGCGGAGCGACCGAGGAGGTCGCGGGCGGCGCCGCCGTTCTCGTCGATCCCCACGACCCGGCCTCGATCGCCGACGGGATCGAGCGGGCGCAGGCCCGCCGCGACGAGCTCGCCGCGCTGGGGCTGCGCCGGGCGGCGGAGTTCACCTGGGAGCGGGTCGCCGCCGAGACGCGGCGGGTGTACGAGGAAGCGGCCGGGTGAGGCCGCTCGTCGTCGTCGACGCGGACGTGCTCGGCCGGCAGCGGACCGGGGACGAGACCTACGTCGAGAACCTGCTCCGCCGGCTCCCCGCGCTTTCCGACGACCTTCGCTTCGCTGCGCTGACGCGCCGTCCCGACCTCGTTCCGGACGGGGTCGAGCCGATCGAGCTCCAGGCCCGGTCGCAGCTCCTGCGCATGGCCCTGGCGGTCCCGGCGCGGCTCCGGCGGCTGCGCCCGGCGCTCGTCCACTTCCAGCACGCCCTGCCGCTCGCCTGCCCGCGGCCGGCGGTGGTGACGGTGCACGACCTGTCGTTCGAGCGCGACCGCCGGGCGATGGGAGGGGTCGACCGCTGGATCTTCAAGCGCGTGGTCCCGCGGGCCGCGCGCTCCGCCGACCGCGTGCTCGCCGTCTCGGAGCGCACGAAGCGCGACCTCGTGGAGCTGTACGAGATCGCGCCCGACCGGATCACCGTCGTCCCGCACGGAGTCGACCCCGCCTTCGGCCCGGGGCCGGACGGGAAGCACGACTACGTGCTCTACGTCGGTGCGATCCAGGCTCGGAAGGACCCGCTCGCGGCGGCCGACGCCGCCGCCGCGGTCGGGCTGCCGCTCGTCGTCGCCGGGCCGGAGCGCGAGCCTGCGCTCGCCCGCGAGCTGGAGCGCCGCGGGGCCCGGTTGCGCGGCTACGTCGAGAAGGCGGACCTGGCAGGGCTCTACCGCGGAGCGGCCTGCCTGATCCTGCCCTCCCGCTACGAGGGCTTCGGGCTGCCCGTTCTCGAGGCGATGGCCTGCGGGACGCCGGTCGTCGCCGCCTCCGAGCCGGCGCTCCGCGAGGTCGGCGGCGACGCGGCCCTCTACGCGGAGCCGGGACGGCTGGCGGACGCCGTCCGCGAGGCGATCGCGAGCCGGCCGCGGCTGGCCGCGGCCGGGCTCGAGCGGGCGCGCGCGTTCAGCTGGGACGAGTCCGTGCGGAGGACGCTGGCGGTCTACCGCGAGCTCCTCGGCAGGCCCGCCGGCGGCGGAGATGCCTAGCCTGTCCGTGTCGGCCGTGGTCGTCTCGCACGGCCACCGGGACGAGCTGGCCGAGTCTCTGCCCGCGCTCGCCCCGCAGGTCGACGAGATCGTGATCGTCGCGAACGTTCCCGGCAGCCTTCCCGACGACCTGCTCGGCGCGCGCGTGATCGAGAACGACCGGCCGCTGAGCTACGCGGCGAACCTCAACCGCGGCATCGCCGAGACGGCCGGCGAGCTGGTCCTGGTCGACAACCCGGACGCGGTGCCGGAGCCCGGAGCGGTGGCGGAGCTGGCGGCGTTCGTGCGGGAGCATCCGCGCTGCGGCGTCGCCGGGCCGCAGCTGGTCGACCCGGACGGCGCGTGGCAGCCGTCGCGGCGCCGCTTTCCGACCGTCGGCGGGACGCTCGTGCGGCGAAGCCCGCTGCGGCTGCTGTTCCCGCCGCTCGAGCGGCAGCGGGCGCACTACCACCTCGACGAGCGACCGCGCGAGCCGGTCGAGGCCGACTGGATGCTCGGCGGCTGCCTGCTGCTCCGGCGGGCGATGCTCCGCGAGCTCGGGGGCTACGACCCCGGCTTCCGGATGTACGGCGAGGAGATCGACCTGTGCTACCGGGCCGCCAAGGCGGGCTGGGAGCGCTGGTACGTGCCCGCGGCGGTCGTGCGCCACCGCTGGGACGCGGTCACCGACCGGACGCTCCTGACGCGGCGAACGCTGTGGCACTGGCGCTCCGTGCTCCGCTTCGTGCGCAAGCACCCGGAGCGGCTTCTCGCCTGGTGAGCCTGGTGCATACATGCGAATCGCAGATCTGCGTATGAGCACGCGCCCGACGTGGAGCGAGCGCGAGTACGCAGACCTCGCTCCGTACCTGCGGCACCGGGGGGAGCTGGTCGTCGCGCTGGGCCCGCGCCTCGAGCCCGGCGATCTGGTCTGCGACCTCGCCTGCGGCGACGGCGGCCTCGCCGACTTCCTGCCCGGGATGCGGTACCTCGGGGTTGACGGCGATCCGGCGATGGTCGCCGAGGCCCGCTCGAAGGGCCGCGAGGCCGTCCAGGCCGACCTGAACGACTTCGAGCCGGCCGAGCCGGTTGCGGCGACGACGATCTTCCGCGCCGTCTACTACGCCCGCGAGCGGGTCGAGCTCTTCCGCCGCGTCGCCGGCTACACCGAGCGCAAGCTCGTCTTCGACCTGAACCCTCGCCAGTTCCGACCGGCCGCCGTCGTCGCCGA
>Ga0070741_10003067_pt1 | contig 42544 bp, 43 predicted proteins | sample Coa_R1_4_FD_66440 | JGI IMG/M metagenome (GOLD analysis project Ga0070741, IMG submission 66440) | Surface soil microbial communities from Centralia Pennsylvania, which are recovering from an underground coalmine fire - Coalmine... | ecosystem: Environmental > Terrestrial > Soil > Unclassified ... | reverse complement strand
AGTTTACGCTGGCGGGGGCCATCCAGGCGCTAAAGATGCGCGGTGCAGATGCGGCCGACCTGGACGTCTTTTCCACCGAGCCGGTGGATCTTCCAGCTGGGCTGCTGGACCGTCCGAGCCGAATGTCCCTGCTGACCGTGTGCGGCGGCGCGGGCGCCGGCCTGCTGTCCGTGCTCTTTGTGTATTGGACCCAGCACAATTACGAGATCGTCACGGGCGGCATGCCGTACTTTTCCCCGTGGGCAACAGGTGTGATTCACTTTGAATTCACGATGCTGGGCGCAGTGGCGGGTTGTTTCCTGACGTTTCTCTGGGAATCGGGGATCCTGAAGCGTGAGAAACGCGCTCCTGTCCCGAAACTTGCTTCGGGAGTGTTGTATCTGCGGGTTCGCTGCGAGCCCAGCCAGATGCTGGCGACCGGCGAATGCCTCTATCAAGCTGGAGCGAGCAAGGTCGAGAAACTCGAGGAGCGCTCATGAGAGCTCCGCCATGGGCCGTGGTCTTGTTGTTCGCTGCCGGAGCAGCCGCGGCAGACCACAAATTGCCGCCCTGGCGGGAGCATAGCCGGATGGGCCAGGACCTGTATCGCGAAAATTGCGCAGTGTGCCACGATATAGATAAAGACCAGAAGCAGACGCGAAAAATCGGGCCGAGTCTGAATCACCTGTTCAAGAACGAAAAGCTGCCGCTCTCCGGGGGCAAGCCGACGCGCGATTTCGTTGTAGTGAAGATCAAGTTCGGCGGCCAGTTGATGCCGGCATTCATCAAGAAAATGAATGATGCGCAGATCAACGCGTTGGTCGCGTATCTGGAGAGCAGGTGATAGCCGCGGGGTTCCGCTTTCAACTTGGGTTGTGAATCGCCGGACCAGGCTGGGGCGCAAGCCCCTCCGCCCAGGGCAGGCGTCCCCAGTCGGGCCAGGATTTGATTGAGAAGGGAGAATTCAGGTGACTGAATCATCGGGCCGTGAGGCTTCTCAGGGAAGCGCGTCCCGAGGCAAAGTGAGTTTTCAAATTATGGCAACAATGGAGAAGCCGCAGGCGGAAGCCATTCTCGGGCGTTCGCCCGACGATCTGAGTATCGAGGAGCGCAGGGCGCTGGCAGGAAGCTGGATTGCTTTGGAAATCTATACGCCGAAGACGCTGCCCCTACGGCGCATCGAAGCGGTTGGGGAGAGCGTCGAGGAATGCATCCAGATGCTCCGCCGGCGCAATCTGGACCCTACCAAATTCGAATTCAGCCGCCTAAAGCCGGCGTATTAGCAAGCAGGACTGTTAAACGCGCCCGGTTCCACACGGCCAAGCCATTGGACGCTGCTTGATGATGCGCCTCATTTCCCACAAGCGGGGCAGAGGTGCACACGCAAGGCCCCTCCGCCGCAGTCGAATCGCGCCGCGCGCAAGCCGCTGCTTCTCAAAAAGGATCGCCTTGTCAGGCTGTCGCCTTCTGCTGCCGCAGCAACGCTACGTTTTTCTCCCATTCGCGCCGCTGTTCCTCCCGGCGGGCGAGCACGTATTTCTTGGCCTCTTCGAAACTGGCGAAGCGGCGCCGTCCCTTCAGCAGATTGCAAGGCCGGCAGGCGGCGACCAGATTTTGCGGGTCCTTTTTTCCGCGCAAAGCGCGCGGCACTATGAAGTCCACGGTCATCATCAGACCGTTTTCCAGACTGGCGGCGCCGTCCAAGCCGCAATACTGGCACTGGAAGCGGTCGCGCATGAGGATGTTCATTCCCTCCTCACGGGTCAGCGGCTTCGCGCGGCGAATCGCACGAAGGATTTTCCTGACAGGCATGATCCACCTCCGGATGGTGGTTACAACCTCCAAACGAGGGGTTGTTTCTTCTAGTATGCTCTCGCACGAAACAACTGCCAAGAATTTTAAGACCCGTTGGGCCGCCGCCGACGTGCATTCCCCGGTTCGGCTGCCAGTTTCCCAAGTTCCTATTCGATTTCCCGGGGGCTGACGGAAGCTGATTTCAAAAACGAGATAACGTCCAGAAGCTGCTTGCGGGTGAGCGTTTGCCCGTAATCATGCGGCATAGGCGAGACCCTTTCCGGGATCACGGATTGGATCTGATCCTTGTAAATGGTCCTCAGAACCGGCGGCGAGGCGCTCGTGTCATAGATGCGCAGGCGGTCCCGGACCTCCTGCTTTTTGACTCCGGTGATCCTCTCCCCCGATTTGGTGACGACGGTGACAGGCTCGGCGGCCAAACGGGCATCGGGGTTTAGAATATCACGCAGGATTTCCTTCGAGGGTCTTGCCGCAACGGAGGTCAGATCCGGCCCTACATCCCCGCCCTTTCCTTGGAACTGGTGACAGGCGGCGCAATGCCTGGGATTGGAGACGTCAAAAAACAAAGCTCGACCGGCTTCGGAGTCTCCGGCATTCGGATCCGCCGGGGCAACCTGCGGTGGTCTGGCCAGCACAGCCGAGGGGGCGGGGACCGATGCCGAGCCTGCTTTCGGCGTGGGGGAGCCCGAAGCATCGCCCGAAAGGCTCTGGATGTAGGCCACCGCCTCCCAGATCTGCTCTTGGGAGAGCTGGCTTTTGAACGCCGGCATCAGGGACTTGTTGATGCCGTTTGTGATTGTCCGGAACAGGTAGTCGCGTTCGAATTTCCGCCCCGCAAGACGCGGCCCCCGCCCGGCGCGGCCTTCTTTTCCGTGGCAGTATCCGACCGAGCAGGTGGCAGCGAAAAGCTCGCGGCCTTGGTTGATGACAGCCGGATCGTCCAGATTTATATTGGGCGCCTGAGCCCTTAGCGTCAGGCAGCCCGCGAGCGCTCCACACGCCAGCTTCCAGCGCAGGGATGTGGGTTTCCCGGACGCAATCTTCCTCGGACTCGCCCAGCGCTTCATTCCTGCAAGGCAAACACGAAGATGGCCGATCCGGGCTGGAAGGCTTCCGTTTCCGGCCACAACTGCGGCATCAGACCCGCCAGCGACGAGCCCCACCCGCTTGGCGTGGCAATGTATTGGCGGCCCTTGACGGAATAGGTGATCGGCGACCCCCGGTGGCCGGAGCCCGTGTTAAAGCTCCACAACTTTTTGCCGGTAACCGCATCCAGCGCGAAGAATTGGCCCTCCGGATCGCCGGTGAAAATCAAGTCCCCCGCGGTAGCCAAGGCGGAAGCCAGCAGAGGATATTTGGAACGGTAGATCCAGTGTTGCTTGCCGGTGATCGGGTCGTAAGCTCCGATGTGACCGCCAGGTTCGCCTTTTGGTGGAGGTTTCATTTCGAAATCTCCAGCCATAAAAGGCTTGCCTTCCAGCGGTTTTTGCACCATGGGCGTCAGGCTCTCGCACCATTCAAGGCCGGTGGTGTAGAACCAGCCGGTCTTGGGACTGTAGGCCCCATGATTCCAGCTCCGCCCTCCAGCAACGGCTGGGCAGATGAAATTTGGTTTTCCCAGAACCGGCTCGTTGCGCCCCACCAGATTGCCCTCTTCATCCGTTCCTTTAATCCAGTTCAAGTTCTCCACGACAGGCCAGCCGGACACGAACTTGCCATTCGTCCGGTCCACAACGAACGTGTAGCCGCCCTTGTTTACATTCAAGAGCAGCTTTCGTTTTTGTCCTTTGTATGGAAGATCTAAAAGGACGTTCTCGTAAACGGCATCGAAGTCCCAAACATCATACGGAATTTGCTGAAAGTACCACTTGAGCTTGCCAGTGTCGGCATCCAAGGCCACGGTCGAGTCGGTATAGAGGTTGGCTCCTTTCCGATCATCGCCGTAGAAATCGGCCGCCGGATTGCCGGTCCCCCAGTACACCAAGTTCAGCTCAGGATCGTAGGAACCGGTCATCCAGGAGGAGCCGCCGCCAAACTTCCAGCTATCGCCTTTCCAGGTTTCGCTGCCAGGCTCTCCCGGTCCGGGGATGACCCAGAAGCGCCACACGTGGCGGCCGGTCCTTGCGTCAAAAGCGTTGATATAGCCCCGGTGGGCCGTATCGCCCCCGGTCACGCCGACAATGACTTTGTCTTTGACCACCAGCGGAGCGCCGGTGACATTACAGCCACATTGCCCGGCATCCTCGATCGTGACGTTCCAGACTTCCCTGCCCGTTTTGGCATCCAATGCAACCAGGTGGTTGTCGAGCGTGCCCATGAAGACCAGCCCATAGCCGAGAGCCACGCCGCGATTCCAAGGCGCGAACTGCGCGGCAACCTGCTTCGGCTTCTCGTAAACGTAATGCCAAAGCTTTTTGCCCGTGGCAGCGTCCAGGGCATACACCCGGTTCCAGGAGGTGCTGATATACATGACGCCGTCGGCCACCAGCGGAGTGCATTGCAGACCGCCTTCGACGTCACCAGTCTGGAATGACCACACAGCCACCAGCTTTCGAATGTTGGACCGGTTGATCTGATCCAGCGGGCTGTAACGCCATGCATTATACGTGCGGCCATAGCTGAGCCAGTTTTGCGGCTCCTTGTCGGCGGCTACCAACCGCTGAAAAGTCACTTCCTGAGCAGCTGCATTCTGTGCTCCCATAGCCCCAGCCAGCAAAACGGCCAATATGATCAGCACCATGCCTGCTTCTCCCCTCAAGGGAAAATAGCCCAAAACCAGTTCCTGCGCCGAATGGCGGCAGCACTTTTCGCGGTAGTCGGAATAATGCTCCGGCCGCCGCCCTATTTTTGCGGCCTCATCGCATCAATCTGGCGGCGAACCTCGGCGGCGACCCCCAGAAACATACGCGAATCGACGCCATAGGCCAGGTAACGAACCCCTTCATTTAACCACACCCGCGCATGCTCGACTGAATTCGCGAAGGCGCCCAACGCCACGCCATATCTCTCGGCAGCGCCGCGCACAGCCCGTGCAGCGCGCAGCACGCGGGCATCCGTCACTTGACCGGGGATTCCCAGAGCCATCGAGAGGTCATACGGACCGAGAAAGGCTACATCAACGCCGGGCACGGAGACAATCGCTTCAGCGCAAGAGACGGCCAGGCCCCCCTCGACGTGCAGGACAAGGAGCGTTTCTTCGTCGCTTTGCCGCCGAAACTGGTCAACTTCGACGCTCCCGTATCCGGCGGCCCGCACAAACGGGTTAAAGCCTCTTTCGCCGGCCGGCGGAAACCGTGCCGCGCGCACAGCCGCTTCCGCCTGCTCGCGGGTCGCAACTTGCGGGATGTGCAGTCCAGCAGCCCCGAGATCGAGCGCTTCGAGAATCTCTGCCGGCCGGTTTTCCCGCACGCGCACTATGGGCGCGATGCCGGTGGAGGCCGAAGCGCGAATGAGGTTCGCCAGCGCTGGCCCCCTTAAGGCGGCGTGTTCGCAGTCGATGACGGCGAAGTCCATGCCGGCGGAGCCCAGAATCTCGACGATCTCGGGAGCGGCAATCTCGACGAAAGAGCCGGCCAAAAAGCCACGCTCCCGCAGTCTGGCTCGCACATTGCAGTGTTGGAAAGCCATCCGATTCACATTGGTCTTTGGCGGCCCGCGCCGGAAGGCCGACGCCTCGGGGGGAAGGCTACGCCGGAATTGGAGACGATTGTAAGCGGCCCGTTAGAAAGCGGGCCGGCGCCGCGTCGCCTGGGCGGCGCTTTTCCGAGGATTCTATTTGGCCGACTGCTGCTTATTGGGGTAGACGAGGGGATAATTCTTCTCCCTCCACTCCTTCAAGCCGCAATATTGTACAGTCTTGTAGCCGTGTTTCTGAAGAATTTCTGCCGCACGGGCAGCGCGTCCGCCGCCGTTTCAGGCAGTGACGATGTAGCGGTCTTTGGGTATCTCGTTCAGGCGGCTCTCGATCTGTCCGACCGGAATGTTTACATAGCCCTTCAGGCTGCCCAACTCTTCGATCTCTTTCGGCTCGCGGACGTCGATGAAGAACATATCCTTCTTCGCGTCCACCTGCTTCCTTAGCGTCTCAATATCGATGCGGGCAGGTTTTTCGTCCTTTTGCTCTTTCGACTGCTGTCCTCGCGCCGAACGCTGAACGGCTAGGGCCAAAAATGAGGCGGCGAGGATCGCGCAGCTCTCACGGCGGCGCATGATCTTCCTCCGGCGGTATAGTATATCGCAAGTTGCGCCTGTGAATTTTCGCAAATCCGCTTGATTCCAGCTATACTACCCCCTTGGAGAAATCATCATGGCTACTTCGCAGGTAGAGAGCGGCGACACGCTCGCGCCGCGGGCGAGCGTCGTGTCTCTCGGCGCGGCGGCGATGGCGGTTCCCTACGCCGTCGCGTTCGTCTCGAGCATGTGCATCATGGTCGTCGAGCTTGTGGCAGGCCGGCTGATCGCGCGCCACGTGGGGAGTTCCCTTTATACCTGGACCTCCGTCATCGGCGTGGTGCTCGCCGGCATTGCGATAGGCAACTCGGCCGGCGGGCGGCTGGCCGACCGTTACCGGCCGGCCAGCGCCCTGGGCATTGTCTTTTCGCTGGCGTCGCTATTCTGCTTCGCGGTGCCGGGCCTGAACTCAATCGCCGGCAACTGGGGATTTCTCCTGCGGCAGGAGTGGGCAACTCGTATCGCTTTGCATGTCTTCATGGTTTTTTTCCTGCCGTCGGCCGTTTTGGGTTGCATCGGCCCCATGGCGGCGAAAATGGCGTTGGATGTTGGCCGGGAAACAGGACGCACCGTGGGCAACGTTTATGCATGGGGAGCGCTGGGTAGCATTGTGGGCACCTTCCTTACGGGTTTTTACCTGATCGCCAAGATGGGGACCATCGCCGTGATTGTCAGCGCGGGGCTGGGGTTGGCAATGGTAGCGGTCCTGTTTGGCGCGCGGACGCTTGTCCCCTACTTCTGGGGCGCCGCGGCGCTGTGCTTAATCGGAGCATCGCTCGGGCCATGGCCGTGGGCGCAGAAGTTCGGCACGAAAATCGGATTCCGCCGTGAGCGGTACAGCAACGTCCTTTACACGGACGAGAGCCAATATTCCTTCATTCAGATCGAAGAGGAAAGCGATCCCCCCGGCACGCGGAGCCTTTCGCTGGATCACCTGATTCATTCCTATTACGTTCCCGATAATCCCAACGATCTGCAATACGACTACGAAAAAGTCTACGCCTCGATTACTGAGGACGCCATCGGAAGCCGAAGCGGCGCCTCAGCCCTGTTTATCGGCGGCGGCGGCTTTGTGTTCCCGCGATATCTGCTGTCGAGATGGCCGCAGAGCTACGTTGAGGTAGCCGAGCTCGACCCTCGCGTCACGGAAGCCGCTTTCCGCGCTTTCGGGCTGCCTCGCCACACGCCGATGCATATCTTTAACCTGGACGCCCGCAACCACGTGGACGATTTGCTGCGGCGCAAGCACGCGGGAGAGCGGGTGCCGTCTTTCGACCTGATTTACGGCGACGCCTTCAATCACTATTCAGTGCCGTACCACCTCACCACCCTGGAATTCAATCTGAAACTGCGCGAGCTGATGTCGCCCAACGGCGTTTACATGATCAACGTCATCGACATTTACGCCTCCGGCCAGTTTCTCGGCGGCATTCTCAATACCTTCGCCAAAAGCTTTCCCCACGTCTACGCATTTTCCACAGTGGAAAACGGGCCGAGCGAGGAGCCGGACCGCCGCGACACGTTTGTCGTGGTTGGCTCCATGCAGCCGCTGCAAGGCAATCCCTTGAAACCCGGCGTGGGCGCCTCGGAACTGAAGCCGGAGCATTTCAACGCGCTGCGGCAGCGTTCCCATAATGTGGTTCTTACCGATGACTACGCGCCCGTGGAGCAGATGCTCGAGCCTGTCGTGAAGCGGGCCGAGAAAGAAGGGTAGCCCGGGCGACAGCCGTTTCGCCGCACAGCAGAGATCTCTAACGGCAAATCCCGCGTTTCGACCGCCGGATGAAGTCCACCAAGTGCTGCGTGTGCTCGCCCGGGGCCTCGCGCTCGATCGCCTCCAGGGCGTCCTCCAGCTTCAGTCCCGAGCGATACAGTAACTGATAGGCGCGCTTGAGCAGCCGCACATCCTGCTCCTTCAGCCCCGCCCGGCGCAGGCCCACCAGGTTGAGGCCGCGGGGCGCGACATTGAAATCCGTGTACAGGAAGTAGGGCGGAACGTCCAAATTCACGCGCGTATTGCCGCCGATCATGGCCAGACGACCGATCTTGGAATATTGATGAATCACCACTCCGCCCGATATGAATGCTTCGTCCTCCACTTCCACATATCCGGCGACCAAAGCGCAACTGCAAATGACCGTACGCGACCCGATCTTGCAGTTGTGGGCGATGTGGCCGGAAGTCATGATGTAGTTGTCGTCGCCGATCTCGGTCACCGATTCCGGTTCGGTTCCCCGGCTGATGGTGTAGTGCTCGCGGATCTTGTTGCCATTGCCGATCTTCAAATAGCTGCGCTTCCCGGTAAAGGCTTTATCCAGCGGATCCGTCCCCAGCACGGTCCCGGCGGAAATTTCATTGTCGGCGCCCAGGGAGGTCCACCGCTTGACCATCACATAAGGTTCTAGCCGCGTGCGCGGTCCGATGACAACGTCCTCCTCGATGATGCAAAAATCCCCGATTTCGACGCCTTCGCCGATCTGGGCGCGTTCGCTCACGCGCGCCGTAGGCGCAATGCGGGCTCCAGGAATCACAGACATAGGCTGCGCGCGGCAAGCCGGCAGGCTGGCCTCACTGTATGATACGGTAGGGACGGGAAATCCTGCCCGGCCCGGGAGAGAATGTCCATGACCGTCGGCGAAATCGCCGGCGCCCTCGGCGCGCCGGTGGAGGGCGATTCCAGCATGCAGATCGCCCGCGTTCAATCCCTCGAGGACGCGGGGCCTGCCGATATTTCCTTTGTAGATAGCCGCCGCGGCAGACGCATGCCGCCGACGCGCGCCGGTTGCCTCCTGGTGGCTCCGGATTTCAGCAACAGGGAGCGGCGGACGGTGATACGCGTTCCGGCGCCCCGCAACGCCTTCGCGCGCGTGATCGCTCTGCTCCATCCGCCGCGTCCGGTTAAGCCGGGAGTTGATCCCACTGCCTGCGTGGCCGCGACGGCTCGCCTCGGGGATGGCGTCTCCGTTGGGCCGCTGGCTGTGATCGGAGAGAACGCCGTAATCGGGCCGCGCGCCATCGTGGGGGCAAGATCGGTGATCGGCGACGGCGTCGTGATTGGAGAAGAGTCATTGCTGCATTTCGGCGTGACGATTTATCCGGGAGTGCGCATAGGTCAGCGGGCCGTGCTGCATTCGGGCTGCATCATTGGGGCCGACGGGTTCGGTTTTGTGCTCGAGAACAACCGATACGAGAAATTTCCTCAGGTGGGAACCGTGGAAATCGGCGACGATGTCGAGATCGGCGCCAATACTTGCATCGACCGCGCCGCCCTGGGTGTCACGCGGATTGGAGATGGAACCAAGCTCGACAATCTTGTGCACATCGGCCACAACTGCCGCATTGGCCGTCACGTCGTAATCGCTGCCCAGACCGGCCTCTCCGGGGGAGTCGAAATCGGCGACTACGCGGTAATCGGCGGCCAGGTCGGCATCGGCGACAAAGCGCGCATCGAGAGCCGCGCTGTGCTCGGCTCGGGCTGCGGAGTTCTTACATCCAAGATCGTCCGGGCCGGAGAGCCTGTCTGGGGAACTCCCGCGCGGCCTCTCAAGCAGTATTTGGAACGCCTCGCCCTGTTTGACCGGCTGCCGAAATTGATTTCCAGCCTGGAAAAGAAGACGGCGCAGGCGGATACCGAAAAATGAAACTGGTCGTTGTCGGCGGGCACTCGCGTAATATCGGCAAGACGTCGGTGGCGGCTTCGGTGATCGCCGCCACACGTGACCTGGGGTGGACCGCTCTCAAGCTGACCCAATATGGCCACCATCTCTGCTCAGCGGACGGGCGCGTCTGCGACTGCATACTGGAAGATCCGGCTCATCCGTTCTCGATTACGCGCGAGGAAAGCCGCGACGGCCACCATGACACTTCTCGCTTCCTGGCGGCGGGGGCCGCCGAAGCCTATTGGGTTCGCACGCCGCAAGGCGGCCTGGCGCGAGCCATGCCCGAGATTCGCCGGCTGATCGACGGCAAGGGCTGCGTAATCATGGAGTCGAACAGCGTACTGCGTTTCTTGAAACCGCTCCTTTATCTCGTGGTCCTCGATCCGAGTGTTTCTGATTTCAAGGCGAGCGCCCGCGACCATTTGGACCGCGCCGATGTTTTTCTTATTCTGGATAGGCCACCCGGAACCAGCGCCGCATTCGCGCCCCTCCCGCCCGGCTCGGGAGGCGCTTCCAATATTGCATCGGAATTTCGTCCCGCCTGGGACAGCGTATCTTCAAAACTGCTCGAGCGCCGGCCTCTCTACCGCGTCAGGGCGCCGGATTCTCTGCCGGAGGACCTGGTGGCCCTTCTGCGAGTCAGACTTCAGTCCTGAGCAGCATCGAGCCACATCACTACAGGACCCGCGCTCGGTCGGATTCGAACGCTAAAATAGAAAGGTGGACGGCATTCTGGTAGTGGACAAGCCGGCCGGAATCACTTCGCACGACGTGGTGAATCGCGTGCGCCGGCTGGCACGGATTCAGAGAGTGGGGCACCTTGGCACGCTCGACCCTATTGCCACCGGCGTGCTGCCGCTAGCCTTGGGCCGCGCCACGCGCCTTGCTCAATTTTTTCTGCACCGCGAAAAGACCTATGAGGCGGTGATCCGCTTCGGGTTCGCTACCGATACGTATGACAGCGCGGGACTTCCCGCAGGACCCGACGTTCCGGTCGCGCTTTCCGCTGAGCGGCTGGAAGAATTGCTCGCCGGCTACCGCGGTGAATTTGACCAGATACCTCCGCCCATCTCGGCCAAGAAAGTAAACGGGGTGGCAGCCTATAAGCTCGCTCGCAAGCTGCGTCCGGTCGAGCTGGAGCCCGTGCGGGTGCGCGTAGATGAATTCACTCTGCTTGGCGTGGAGGGTTCGCGCGCCAAAGTACGTATCCGGTGCTCGGCCGGCACCTATCTGCGGGCGCTGGCTCACGATATGGGTCAGAAAATCGGCACGGGGGCGCACGTGGAAAACCTCAGGCGGCTGGCGGCTGGCGAGTTCACGCTCGACATGGCGCACACCCTGGAGCAGATTCGCGATCTTGCCGCCCAGAACAGGCTCGAAGAGGCATTAATTCGCGGCGCGGACTTGCTGCCGGAAGCGCCGGCCGAGCAGGTGGACGCAATCACCGCCGCGCAGATTTTGCACGGCCGCGATTTTCGAGTTTCTCCCTTCCGGGTGCGGCCGGGCTCGCGGCTCGTCAAAGCAATCGATATGCAGGGGCGGCTGCTAGCCATCGGGGAGGTGAAGCTGCCCAATCTTTACCACCCCATTGTTGTCTTGTAACGCGGAGCGGCAGGCATGCCGGAAGATCAACCCAGCGAGCGCGCGGAATACTACTGCCCTCAATGCGATCGGCAGATCAGCAAGCCGCTGCGCTGCGGCGACTGCGGTTCACTCATTTGCCGGAACTGCGGCACGCCTCTGGAGCGCACCGATGACCTGGGCATTGGGTGACCGGCGCTGCTCCGGGTTGGCGCTCGCGGTTTTAGCTGCGCTCTGCGCCTGCCACCCCCGCGAGGCGCGCCGGTCTCCAGCGATCGGAGAGGCTTATGTAGCTCCCGAGACCCTGCCGCTCCGCAGAGAAATCGCTCTGAATTCCGGCATCGCCGCCACTCTCAAGCGCGGAGACCGGGTGGAGATCGTGCAGCGCCGCCGCCGCTTCCTGAAAGTACGGGCCCCCACGGGCCAGGAAGGATGGACCGAACAGGGCCAATTGCTCACGCCCGAAGTTCATAACCAGATTGGGGAGTTGGCCCGTTTTGCAGCAGGGCTGCCAAAGCTGGGCGTGTATCGGGCTCGCGACAAGCTGAACCTCCATCTTGAGCCCTATCGCTGGTCCCCGGCGTTCTTTCAACTTAACGAAGATCAAAAAGTAGACTTGCTGGCGCGCCGGGTCACAGAGCGCACAGCGGCGCCGCCCGAGCCCGTGGCGCAGCCGGCGCCGGCTGCGGCCTTGAGCAAAAAGGCCGGCGAGCCACGCGGCCCCAAGATCGATAATGAGCCGCCGGCGCAGACGGCGCCAGGAGGCAGCGCCGCTCGAGCCGCCGCTCAAAGCGCGAATGCCATCCCGCCAGAACCGGCGCCTCCTCCCCCTGCTGGTGGCGCTCCGTCGACTTCTCCCCAGCCCGAAAAACCCAAACAATACGACGAGTGGTATCTGGTGCGGACCCTTGATGCCGGCGACAAGGGGCACGCCGGATGGGCGCTGGCGCGCATGCTCGACGCCGACATTCCCGATGAAGTGGCGCAGTATGCCGAGGGCCGCCGGATCACATCCTATTTTCCGCTCGCCGAGGTTACTGACGGCGGGCAGGTGAAGAAGATCTGGCTGTGGACTACGATCGACCGCGCCACCGAGCCGAACGATTTCGATTCTTTCCGCGTGTTCAACTGGGGGCGCCGCCGGCATCGCTACGAGACGGCCTATATCGAACGCAGGATCAAAGGGTATTTTCCAATTACCGTAGCTCCCAGCGTGAAGACCCGATACGGCTCCGGTCCCGGCTTTTCGTTGGTCGTTGAAAAATCCGATGGCCGGCGCTACACCAGGAGCTACGTCATGCTCGGCGCTATTGTCCGGCTCTACGCCGAAGAGCCGGCACAGGCGCCGGCGACTGTCGCGCCCGCGGTGAAGCCGGCCGCGCCGGCTCCGCCAGCGCAGCCCACAAGCTTTTGGAAGCGGCTGCGGGCGCAGCTCCAGCGGCGCTGATCTGCATGTGCTATATTTGATGCGTTATGCCGCGCGAGTATATCCCGATCCTGATCTTTTTAGCGATTGCGATTGCGTTTCCCGTGGTGACGATTCTCATCGCCCGGCTAGTGCGGCCGCAGTTTCCGTTTAAGGAGAAGCTCGAAGCTTACGAATGCGGCATCCAGGCGGCTTCCGACTCCCGAGGCCGTTACACAGTGCGCTTCTATATAGTCGCCATCCTTTTTGTGATCTTCGACGTCGAGACCATCTTCTTGTTTCCGTGGGCGATCCAATACAGCGTCCTCGGCTTGTTTGGCCTGGTGGAAATGCTGGTGTTTCTCGCGATTCTGATCGTCGGTTACATCTGGATTTTCCGTAAGGGCGCTCTGGAGTGGGTCTGATTCTGTTCGCGCTTCCCGGCGGCGATGGGCGCTGCGGCCGTTACCCGTTCGATCGACGCGGGCCTTCGTAATAAGGGTGGAACGCCATAATGGGCACGAACCGGCTCCAGCGGCGGAGCGCTTCACAAGCGAAACGCCGCCTCAAAGATCGCGGCGCCAGGGGCTCGGCGCCCCGAACACCTGGACTCTCGCGCACGGCCATCCGTATTAGAGCAAAGCATTGGAGCAAAGCGGCCCAATCTTTCCTGCCTGCCGGCTTGAGGCCCCCATTGCACAGCAGAAGGCCATTGCAACGAAGCCCTCAGTAGTTCATCCAGAGGCACTCCTGGCGCATCTTTTTGATAGAGTGGCAGCGTTTCGCCGGCGCGTCGAAGCGCCGCCAGCCCCGGTATAGAAAATCCATCAGGTCGCAGCGGTAACCGGAGACCGCAACCTTTCCCCGGCTCCGTTGCAGCGCAGCGGCCAGCCTTCGGTGTCCGCCTGCATCCATCTCGAACCGGTAAGCGCTGCCATCGCCGCGCGTCTCGTGAACGTAAGGCGGATCGCAGTAAAACAGCGTGCGAGGATCATCATAGACCCGGATCACTTCCTCCGCCGGCCTGTTTTCGATTTGCACTCGCAGCAGACGCAGCGCAATCTCGGACAAGCCGGCGACGCTTCCCAACCACCGGGATACGGCGCCCGACATACCGGCGCGGCTCGTATTCTTGCAATTCGCCCAGCGCCCGAGCGATGCGGTTTGGGCCAGACCTGTCCGGGCCTGGCGTGCTCTTACGAAAAACCGGCGGGCCCTCTCGACCTCGGGCAGCGGCCGATCGGCCGGCGAAACCGCCACGTAAAATTCCTCCCTCGAGAATGGCGTCAGACCGACCAACCGGATCAACTCATCAGTTTGATTGCGCAGCACGCGGAAGAAGTTCACCGCTTCGCCGTCGATGTCATTGTAGGTCTCCACCGGGGACGGCTCGCGGTTCAGCAACACGGCCGCCGAGCCGCCGAACGGCTCGCAATAGTGGTGGCACTTTGGAAGCAAGGGCAGCAGCCATTTCAGGTGATTGAATTTACCGCCGTACCAGCCGAAAGCGATGAGCCTCCGCCTGTGACCCGAGGCTTCCGCTTTACCCGGCAGGATTGGTGAAGGAGCTCTGCCCGCGGGCATAACTCGGATTGTAGCTGAAACATAGCAAGGGTGGAATGGTTTTTCGAACGCCGTCCGGAAAATCTTCCTACGCCCGGAGCGATGCGGTTTTCGTTCGCTCGGTCGAGCCAGGAACGGGCTTCCGGAACAGGCGGGTGCAGCGCATGCAGCGAAGAGGGACAGCGCCGAACCGTTCCAGCACCCCTATCAGTTAACTACCTGCGGCTGGCGCCCATCAAATTCCCACAACAGCTCCTTGTTTAGTTCGGAAGCCACCTCGCCCCAGGTCGGCCGCCCACACTGGGCGAGCAGCTTCGCGACGGATTGGGCTACCGCAGCCCATTCGAAGGACGGAAGGATGAGCTTTCCCCGGCCCCACCGGGCCTCGCCTCCCCGCGCGAGGCGGGCGGGGGTGACGACGGTAAACTGGAAAGCCTCTTCGCCCTCGCCATCCTTGGGGCCTATGAACACTTCAAAGGAAATCTCGCAATCGCCCGGGTCCTCGGGAAGGTTCGGGGGCTCCAGATCGGGACTGTGAATGTTGCGTATCTCGGGATAAATCATCCCTCCATCCTAGCGAAAAACGCTGCGAAGCTCCTTGGGGGCGCATTTTTTGCGCAGAGGCCCCTTCCAGCGGGCTCGCGGGAACAATTTTTGGCCGATTGACGTACTCTAAGAGAAGAGAGGAAGCAAGTTGCCCTTTTGCACGAATTGCGGAACGCCGCTCGGTGACCGCGATTTCTTCTGCGGCCGGTGCGGCGCACGCCAGCCTGTGGCCGGCGCTCCATCCGCGCCCTCGGAAGGCGGAGGCATCAGCGCCCGGACGGCAGCCATGCTCTGCTATATTCCCGTGGCTGGATGGATTGCAGCAATTCTTGTGCTGGCATCCGAACGATTCCGAAATGCCGCCGACGTTCGGTTTCACGCGTTCCAGGGTCTGTATCTTTTTGTGGCCTGGCTGCTGCTCGAGTGGTTTCCCTGGTTCCATCTCGTCCCCATGCACTTCTTTCCGTTTCGAGCGATGCTGCAACTGTTGATCGTCTTCGTCTGGATTTTCATGCTGATCAAGGCCAGCCGCGAGGAGCGCTACCACTTGCCGCTCATCGGAGAGCTGGCGGAGCGCTCTCTGTAGGCGGCTCCTAAAACATCGGCCAAAGAAATCGTTTCAAGGTAAAATCGATGCTGGTGGCGACAACGATGCCCACGGGCCAGGCGGATGCACAGGCATTGCGGCGCCGCACGGCGCGGCTGGCTGTATACCGCGCTTTCCTTGCGCTCACCTATCTAGCCGCTGAAGCGTTCACATCCCGGCCCGAATTTACAACTCCGGCTGCGGCCATCGTACTGGCGTTCGTGGCGTACAGTATCGTGCTGTTGCTCTACGATTCCCACACGCTGGCCAAGACGTTCACTCTGCCAATTCTGTTTTTAGATCTTCTCTTTCTGATATCGCTGGTTTTCTGGGCGATCACCCCAATGTCGGCGGCTCTGGCCGGCGCATTTTTCGCCTTCCTGGTGCTTGAAAGCTGGTCGCTGCACGGGGCGCGCGAAGTGATTCTGCTGGCCTGCGCTCTGGCGCTGGTGGTGTACGGAGTCCGAGCTACCGCCGGCCGCATGCCGCCGCTGATTGTGACGGTTCACAGCGTGCTTTTCTTGCTGGTCGTGGGCGGATCGCTGGCGTTCCTTTTTTCCGATCAGCAGTATCTGGTCGAACGCCGAATCCTGGCGATCGCAAATAAAATCAGCGGCGCTCCAGAGCCGGATACCATAGCGGCTATCAGGGATGGGCTGAGAGAGCTGGCAGCGTGGTTTCGCTGCTCCCATGCCTTTCTCGCTTTCTGGGACCAGCGAAACGATCATTACTGGCTCTGCCGGTACCCGCCTCCCGAGGAAGGCAACGCGGCCGGCGCCCCGGTATTGGAAGAGAGCCGGGAATGGGCCGTGTTTGTGGGCGAGCAATTGACATTTTTGGCCGAATCCGTGGCGGCGCCGGACCGCACGGAGTGGAGAGCCGAGGCTGCGAGGCAGGAGCCCCCGGCCGCCGGACATCCGGGCTACGATTTGCACATGCATCTGGTTCGCAAATTTCAGATCTACAATGCCGTCGGATGCGGCTTGTATCACGAGGGAAAAGCCATCGGCCGGCTCCTGCTGATCAATCGTATTTCTCCCATGCGCAGCCTTCTGCTGCGGCGCCTGAGGCGCGTGGCGCCCGCGTTCACCGAGCTCGTCCGCCACTTGCTGGTCATAAATGCCGTGGAACATGCGGCCGCCGAACGCGAACGCCACCGGATCGCGCAGGATTTTCACGACGGGCCGCTGCAAAGCGTCATCAGCTTCCAAATGCGCGTGCACACGATTCGCAAGCTCCTTGAGCGGGACCCGGAGACCGCCGTGCGCGAGCTCGAGCAGCTCCAGCAGGTCGCCAAACGCCAAGTGGCGGAAATGCGCACATTTGTGAACAGCATGCGCCCCGTCGAGGTGGATACGACCAGCCTGACCGCCGCCGCGCGCCGCCTGGTGGACGACTTCCAGAAGGAAAGCGGCGTGCCGGTGACGTTTATCAGCGGCAGCGAGCCGGTGCGCACGCCGGGCAAAATCACGGTCGATGTCTTACAGGTGATCCGCGAGGCGCTGCACAATATTCACAAGCACGCTCAAGCCACTCATGTTTTGTTTTCGCTTGAAAAAAGCGACACGAGTCTTCTCATCGGGGTAAATGACAATGGGAGGGGCTTTCGCTTCGGCGGAAAATACTCGCTCGACGAGTTGGAAACCCTGCGGCTCGGACCGAACAGCATCAAGCAGCGCATGCGGGCTCTGGGCGGCGATGTCGTGCTCGAATCGCAGCCCGGCCACGGCACAAACTTAAAGCTGAAAATTCCGCTTTACTAAACTCGGATCCCGCCCAAGACGACGCCGGCGGCAGCGACGATCAGAACTACCGCCGCTGGCGCGCTCAATCGTCGCCCGGCGAAGTTTTCCCCGATCCAGCAGGGACACAGCACATTGCCCCCACAGACCTCCAATAGATCGCGTTCTAGTAGGCAACCCATGCTCGACACTCCTTTCCCTCGAGATTTGGCTCAGCAGGTATGAATTATATATATGACCGGACTTGCGGCATACAACCGCTGGGCGCAAACTTTCGGGGAGCGCCGGCGGCCCGGTCTTCGCTAAGCTTTTCTGACCGTAGCGATGGCGTGGGCTTCGGCGGCCTGGCCGGCGCCGATCGGCCCGATCCCCTCGGCGGTTTTCGCCTTCAATGAGACAGCCTGCGGGTCGATGCCCAGGGCCCCGGCGATGCTCTCGCGGATTTTGCCGCGGTAGGAGAGAATTTTCGGCTGCTCGATCACGATCACGATATCGAGGTGCACGATCTCGAATCCGCTCTGATGGAGCAGTTCTCGCGCCCGTTGCAAAAATAGCAGGCTCGATGCGTCCTTCCATTTCGGATCGGAAGGCGGGAAATGCTCCCCGATGTCTCCCAGAGTTGCCGCTCCCAACAGGGCATCGGTCGCAGCGTGGGAAACGACGTCGGCATCGGAGTGCCCTGAGAGGCCCTTATTGTGTGGGATCACAACTCCGCCGAGAATGAGAGGGCGGCCTTCGACAAGCTGATGGAGATCGTATCCGATGCCGGTGCGAAATTCCATAGATCGGCAGAATCGAAAATTCTACTGAGACAAAAAGACAGAATAGCACCGCGGGGATGGCCAACCCTAGGATCGCCCGGCGCGCATTCCCCAGTTGCTGCTTTGCTCGCGCCCCGCGCTAGCGGCTTATAGGGCGGGCAGAGATTGACTTCTAGAAGAAAACCTTCAATGCCAGCTGGCCGATGCGCGGATCGCGCGCTCCTCGAATGGAACCGAACCCGGCGCCGCTGACCGAGGTGACCGGGTTATTCAGGTTAACCCGGTTGAAGGCGTTGAAAAATTCGGCGCGGAACTGCACGCTCCAGCGCTCATTGATTGGAAAACGTTTGAACACCCCGAGGTCGGTGTTGAACAACCCTGGACCCCGCAGCGTTCCCTTGGCGATATTTCCATACGTCCCCAAAGGGGGCAACCCAAAGGCAGTGGGCGCAAGATAGTCGACACAAGGGGCGGCTGTTCCGCAGGCGCCGGAGCCGTACACGCTCTGTGCTAACAGTTGGCCCTTATCATTTCCGATTCCGGTTTGTGAGCGGTCCTGACCGGCTGTGATGGTGATAGGCCCGCCGGTCTGAGCGCTGGTGATTCCAGTGAGCTGCCAGTTGCCCGCCGCCACCCGCAGCCACCGCCTGGAATTCTGCAAAGCCGGCAGTTGCCAGACGTAGGAAACCACGAAAACATGGTTGAAGTCAAAATCCGAAGGTCCCGTATCCAGCGACTTGAAGTGTGGGACGTATGGCGACATGCCGATGACAGCGTTCAGGATCGGCGAAGTCACATCCGTGCCCTGTGGCATATTGTCGAGACTCTTCGACCAGGTGTAATTTGCGAGGATTGTGAATCCGCGCGAGAGGCGTTTTTCCAAGCTCAATTGCATGGAGTGGTACCAGGCATTTCCGGATCCGGTAGCCTGTACGATGCTGGTATAGGGTTGGAAGGGGCGGCGCGCGTCGGTGGACAGGCTGCTTCCCGGAATATACACGGAAGGATTCAGCTGCTCGTTTTCGTTCATGTGGTTGGTCCGTGACGCTTATGCCGCCCGGAGGAGCCAATTGGGCCTGACCTGACGCTCGATAGTCAAGTTCCAGTTATAGACGGTCGGCGTTTGAAGCTTGTAGTGCGAGGCGTCCCAGGAATATACACGGACCGGCGTCGGGAACACAAAGTCGTGCGGCACGGGGAACGTCAGGGGAAAGGGATTCGTGACTCCCTGATAAGGGTTGCTGAATGAAGGTGGATTGATCAGGCTGACCGTGGGGCTGAAGGGTGAGGTCTGCACCATGGCATCGTTGGAAAAAGCCGGCACGCGCGAGTTTAGGAAAATCCCGGCGCCGCCTCGTATGCTGGTCTTGCCGTTGCCGGATGGATCGTAAGCAAAGCCGAGCCGCGGCGCCAGGTTGTTCCACGAGTTCGAACGGCCGTCCGGAGGAAACCCGGGATCACCGGTAAAGATCTCTCCGGGATAAGCATTGGTATAGACCTGCGACCTCACGCCTTGATAATACAGAGCCGGCGAGAAGGCTTCTGCCTGGTTGTAAAGATCGTGCCAGGGAAAGGAAGGCTCGAAGCGCAGCCCGTAGCTGAGCGTGAGGCGGGAACTAACCTTAAACGTATCCTGGATAAACAGAGAAAAGAGAATGTTGCGGTCCCGTTGAAATGATCCCCAGCCTTGCGTAAAGGTACGCAGTCTACCGAGCAGAAAATCAGCCAGAGCATTCCCGCTAATATCGCCGGTGAAGCTGAATGTACCGTTTTGGAAAAGATGATTGTTCTGATTGAAACGCGCCCGTTCAAAGGCGCCGCCGATCGCAAAATTGTGACGCCCTTTTACCCAACGGATCGTGTCGTACCAGTCGAAGGTGGCTCGGGCGAAGATCGAATCGGCAAAGGCTCCAAAACTGAAGTACCCGGAGACGCTGAAAGATTCGATCGCCTTATTCGGCGTCTGATAAATGTTCTGCACGCCGAAGTCGCGGACATTCGGAGTGTTGTCCGGCGGATGGCGGCTCGTTATTTCGCGGGTTACTCCGAACCGAAAATCATTGAGCAGGGTCGGGCTGAAAACGTGGGTTTCCTGAATCGCCGTGTTGTAGGAACTATCCGGGGTGTGATCGGCGTAGGTAAGGAGATTGTTGTTCGCGAAAATTCCCGGCTGGTTGTACCAAGCTTTGTTGAAGCGGAAATTGAGGCGGTCGCTGGCGGAAACGCTGTAATCCAAGCGGATGAGAAACTCATCAAAATTTTGAATCACGGGCGTGCTGTAAAAGACCAAGCCGTTGGCGCTGGCGCTGGCTGGAAGATACTTCAGCATGGCGAGCGCGGCAGGGTCGAAACGGCTGGTTGGAATTTGATTGCCCGGGAAGGGCTGTCCGGTTGCCGGGTCCTTGAGCGAAATCGCCCTATGTAGCGGGTTGCTGGGGTCGCTCGCGTTGAGGTAGGCGGAGAAATCGCCATTCAGATCGGCGGCGGTAGGGACAAACGCGCTCAGGCCGCCCTGCGTGTTGCGAATCCGGGTGCCCTGGTATCCCCCGAAGAAAAACAGCCTGTCCCGCAAAATAGGCCCTCCGATGGTCCCGCCGAACTGATTGCGCTTGAGCTGGTCGCGCCTGGCGGCAAAAAAATTACGGGCGTTGAACCGGGCGTTGCGCACGAACTCAAAAACGTCTCCGTGGAGGGAGTTCGTGCCCGACTTGGTGACTACATTGACGACGCCCGAGGAGTTTTGGCCGTATTCCGCGCTGAAATTGCTCGTCTGGAAGCTGAATTCCTGCAAAGCGTCCGGCATCGGCAGCGGCTGGTTCACGTTGCTGAATATGTCTTCGCTGTGCACTCCGTCGAGATTGTAGGCGATGTTGTTCTGGCGTCCACCGTTGACCGAGACCGTCACCGCGGCGGGAAACGTTTTGGTCGTCCCCTGGTCGGCGTTGTTCGACGGCGCGTTGACGGCGCCCGCTACCAAGGCAGTGAGTTGCGCCGCATTGCGGCCGTTCAGCGGAAGCTCGATCATGCGCGCGGAATCGACCACCTGGCGCAGGGTGGAGGTCGTCGTGTCCACCTGGGTGGCTGCCGCTTCGACGTTGACCGTCTCGGCGGTCGAGCCAACCTCGAGCTTGAGGTTGATGGTCACGGTGTCGTTCGCTTCGAGAACGATTCCGCTTTGCGTGAACTGCCGGAACCCTTGCGCTTCGGCCGAGAGGGTATACCGAGTTGGCCTCAAAGAGCCGATCACGTAAAGCCCATCCCCGTTGCTGATCGTCTCGCGGCTAAGACTCGTTTCCACTTCTCTTACCACAATCCTGGCTCCCGGAATCACCGCCCCGCTGGGATCGGTTACCGTGCCGTTGATTGTGCTCAGGCCCTGGGACCAGGCGGCGGCTGAGAAGACCAGTCCAAGAAAAAGCCTTGCAGCAGCGTTTCCCCGCATTCGGACCTCCCGTTATCAACGATCAGCGTAATTTTTAGGTAGTCTACTCGAAAAACGCGGGATGTCAATAAAAAGTAAGTCGCGAACGAGCTCTTCCGCGGGTATACCATCTCGGCTGCATCAGCTCGGAGCACCGGCGCTTTATAGCCTCAATCGAATTTGGCGGGAGCTTTTTACGTTTTGAGCAGAGATTCCGCAGGTGGGAGCGGGGGGCAGGTCAGCGCCAGCCTTCGGTCTTGCAGCGAGCAGCCAAAATGGTCAGACCGACGCCATCTCCTCCTGGAGGAAGAGCCTCGCTAGCGCCATGTCGCTGGGTTTGGTGATCTTGATGTTGCGGTCGTTCCCGAGCACAACGGTGACGCGGACATCCAGGTGCTCAACCAGGCTCGCCTCATCGGTGCCCACAAAGCCATCCTTCTCGGCCTGTTCGTACGCCCGGCGCAGCAGATCCACGCGAAACACCTGCGGAGTCTGCGCGAGCACGATGTGTTCTCTCGGGAGGGTGCTATGGATGATCGTGCGGTGCACCTGCTTGACTGTATCCACCGGCGGGATTCCGAGGATTGCCGCTCCCGTCTCTTCGGCGGCGGCAATTACTTTTCCTATCAGATCGATGGAGACAAACGGCCGCACGGCGTCGTGCACCGCGACCAGATCGGTTCCAGGGCCGACGGCAGCCAGGCCGTGCCGTACGGATTGCTGGCGATGCTCGCCCCCGATCACCAGCTCTACGGATTTCGATGGATTTTCACGCCGCAGTTGTTCGCGAACCCAGTCCATATCCTCCGCCCGCAGGGCCACCACGATCTGATCAACGGCGGGACATGCCAGGAACTTCCGCAGGGTGTGTACCAGGATCGGCGCCCCTTCTAGAAGCATGAATTGCTTTCGGCTGGTTCCGCTTTTTTCCGGAAGGCTTTTGTCTGGCGGACTGCCAGCGGAAACGCCACGGCCCATCCGCGTACCGAGGCCGGCGGCGGGAATGATGGCTGCAACCCTCATGAAATTAGTGATTTACCACCTGTTCGGACCGTTCTCGGCCGCGGGGAGCCTCGGGCCGGTCTGCCGAGCCGGACCCGCGCTCCGGCCCCTGCGTGGGCGGGGTATGCTGTGTCCGCTCGTCATATTTGCCGAATATCATTTTACCGGCTGTCGTCTGCAATACGCTGGTGACCGAAATGTCGATAGTTTTCGAGATCATGCGCTTGGCATTATCCACGACGACCATCGTGCCGTCATCCAGATACGCCACGCCCTGGTTATACTCCTTCCCTTCCTTCAAAATGAACACCCGCATGACTTCGCCGGGAAGGACAATCGGCTTGAGGGCATTGGTCAGCTCGTTGATATTCAGCACCTCAACGCCGTGGAGCTGCGCCACTTTGTTCAGGTTGAAATCATTGGTAACGATTTTGCCGTCATATAGCTTGGCGAGCTCGATCAGCTTCATGTCCACGTCCCGAATGTGAGGAAAATCGTCTTCCACGATTTGCACCTGGATGTTGGACATCTTCTGGATGCGTTGCAGCACATCGAGCCCCCGCCGCCCCCGGTTTCTCTTTAACGAGTCAGCGGAATCCGCCACCAGTTGCAGTTCCCGCAGCACAAATTGGGGAATGACCAAAACGCCGTCCAGAAAGCTGGTTTCGCAGATATCGGCGATGCGCCCGTCGATAATAACGCTCGTATCCAGAATTTTGGAGGACCTGTTGGCCGTTTTTTCGGAACCGAAAAGCCCGCCGAGCGCGGCCAGGTTTAACATGTCGCCTTTGCTGGCGCCTACCACCAGCCCCACATAGCTTGTAAGCAGCAGCAAGCCAAGGTGGAGAAAAGAGAGCGTCTGGTAGGGAAACGCTCCACTTAGATCCAGGACGACGCTCATCAGTAGTGCGGCCAGAATTCCGAACAGCGATCCCACGGCCGCGCCGATCAGCCTCTTCAAACTAGCGCGGCGGAGGCGAATCTCGAAGAAGATAATCGCCCCGCCCATCAGCAGGCCCATGCCGCCGGCCTGCCACCATGATTGCAGCCCAAAAGGCTTGATAAATAATGCCGTTAATCCGACTGCTGCGATAAAAATAATTCTGAGAATCAGCAGATCGAGCACACTCACCCCCAGTCTTTTCCTCGTGGCCCCTCGAAACCGCCAAGAGTATATCATCGGAGTGCAATTGCAACAAGCCATGTTGTTGATGCACGATCCCTTCTCTGGGCCGGTAGCGGGCCAAAGGTGAAGCTCCGCCAGCTCGCCGAAAAGGTAGATCATACAGCACTGGCCGGCCGCCCGTCCGATCAGGTCATGTGACTAGTCGGCTCCCCAATCGCCTCGGCAGAGAAGCTGAGTCCGCTGCATCGGCCGGGGGAAGCCGCTTCGGATAGTGCCGCTTCATAAGCGCAGGAGGACGGGCCGGCCGCCGGCTATACCCTACCATCGCAAGCCGAAAGTCACCGGCAGAATGGTGGTCGCCGTTCGCGTGAACATATGGTGATAGCGGGCCTCGGTATACACTTTGACGCGGCTGCTGCCGAGCCGGAAGGCGATCCCGCCGCCGATATTAAGCCCGCCTTTTGTGGTCGCGAAGGAACTCAAAACCTCGTTCGCCGGTACAAATACATTGTAGAAGCCAAAAAAAGGATCGAATACTGTCACTGTGGTCACGGTAGGCCGCGTAAATTCTACGACGCGATGGTATATGCCACCCCCGCCTATTACGTAGAAATCCAGGCGGCCGCCCGGATTCAGTCGGACGATAGGATCGGCTGTGAATGCCCAGAGCCGCAAGTTCCCGTCCGGCTGACTCAAAGCATTGAGCGTAGCTTGGTTAATGTCGAAACGATTGTAAGTAAACTCACCCATGACGCCGAGGCGTGGCACGAAGTTGTACCCTGCGCCTAGCGTGATGTTCCAGCCGGTGTTCAGCCGGGCGCCAGTGTCGCCTACGGGCAGGGTGACCCCGCCCCCGCCGTTGATCGCGAGCTTCGAGGTTTGCGCATGAAGCGAAGAAAGAACTGCGAATAGAGAGATCGCACCGAGAGCTGTGATCCGTTTCATTTGCCACCCTCCGGCTCCCCCGTGGCAATCTCGATGCCATTGGACTGGCGGCGTCGGAGCCACTGCCCAGGTTATTCGGCAGGCACGACTCCCGGTGATCTGCGGACGTACAAGCGCTTAGGAGGCGCGGTAACCTTCTGGTGATGCGGCCGCCTTCGGCCGTCAGCCAACGGGCGCCATCTTGTTTGCCAGGAGCTTCGCGGGACTCAGATGCCGAGTTTGGTGCGTAAGTATTCGCGGCTCGATCGAGCGCTTTCGAACGGGGTCTTAGCGCCGGGCCTGGCAGGAGCGCCGCTCGCATCGACGTCTTGTTCCACGACGGCCCACCCGTCGTAGCCGATCCTGCTCAATTCGGTGATCAGCTCGGGAAAACGCACAGCCCCCGAGCCCAATTCACAAAAAACGCCGCTGCGCACGCCGTCCAAAAAGCTCAGCCGGGCTTGGTTCGCGGAGCGCAGCCGGCTGGGATCGACGTCCTTGAAATGGAGATACTCGATGCGTTTGCCGAATTTGCGCACCGCTTCCACCGGGTCTCCGCCTCCGTAGACGTAGTGTCCTGTATCCAGGCATAGGCCCAGGTCGGTCATATCGAGCAGGCGTTCCACTTCCGCCGGCGTCTCCACGTAGGTGCCGACATGGTGATGAAAGACGCATCGCAGACCCGCCCAGGCGGCCACCTCGGAGACGGCCCGAATGTTGCGAGCCAGAGTCTTCCATTCGGCGTCGGTCAGCCGGACGCCGCCCTCATCCACGCGCCCCGCGACAGCCTCGCGCTCCCGCCACAGAGCGTCCGAAAGAACCAGATACTTCGCCCCCAAAGCCTGGAGCAGCTTTGCCACCTGTTCGGCTTCGCTCAAATCCGTTCCCGGCTCCTTCAGGCGGAGCGGCACGAATGCCGACGTCAGCGTCAAAGAGCGGCGCTTCAGCTCGGCGCCGAGAGCCTGCGGCTCGGTTGGGAGATATCCGTAGGGGCCCAGCTCAGTGCCGTCGTAGCCGGCTGCTTTCAGCTCGTCCAAAAATATCTGAGGCGGCAGCGGCGGGCTCCACCCTTCTACCTCCATAATGCCCCAGCTCACTGGAGCGTTGGCAACGCGAATCACAAAATCTCCTGCGTTTTAAAAAACCCAATCATCCAAGCGCGGCGCGAAACGATTCTTCGAGAGAAGCCCTCCGCCTTGGCGGCCCCTCACAGGCGGCGGCTGTAGGGCCGCCCACCGGCTGTCCACGTGCAGGGCGGCCTGCGGGCGCGCTAATGCACCAGGGGCAACCTCGGATCCTTGTTCCGCCAGGAGCTGCGAACCCAGGCGTAATCGGGATCGTCGCTCGCTGCCATAGACCGGGCGGAGCCGGCGAGCACGTTCAGATAGTAGCAGTCATACCCGTGAGCCGCCACGACCGGGTGATAGCCCTCGGGAATCAGAACCACCTCGTTGTCCCGGACGGTCATGGTCTCATCCCGCCATCCGTCCCGGGTATAGACGCGTTGAATTGCGTAGCCTTCGGGCCGGGAGATTTTATAAAAATAGATCTCATCGAGATCTACCTCGGCGGGCGGGTTGTGCACATCGTGTTTGTGCGGGGGGTACGAAGACCAGTTGCCGCTGGGGGTATAGACTTCGACTACCAGGATCCGGTCAGCCGGAAAATCCGGCTTCATGATGTGGTTGATCTGGCGCGTGGCGTTCTCGCCGCCCCGGATCTCAATCTCCACCGCGGAAGGCTCGATCACGGCAGCCGGAAAAAGCCGGTCAGCCCGAGCTCCGCAAACGGCGATTTCGCAGTACTCGGTGAGACCTCGGATATCCACCCGTCCCGTACCGACGGGAAGATAGAGCGTGTGCGGCATACCGGAAAACACGCTTTCCCGGCCGCCAAGACTCGACCACTCATAGCCGCCCGCCGTAATCGAGGCGCGGCCGCCCAGCATCACCAGAGCCAGCTCCTCGCCGGGAAGAGAGATCGAATATCGCTGGTCCCGCTCCAGACGAATCAGACGCAGCGAGACGGTCTCCCATCCTGCTCTCTCCTGCGATACGCAAAGCACCTCGCCGGTGCCGCTTGTCGGCTTATAAAGCAACGGCATCATGACATCTATCCGATACAGCGCCCCGCGCTATTAGGGGGCGGATTATACCCGGTTGTTCCTCGCGGTCCGGCATCTTCGAGTGTCGCATTCATTCGGCCCGAAATGCCGCCACGTTGTCGCGCGTGACCAACTCTGTCCCAGTATCGATCCGGGGCTCGACCTTTTGTTTGGCGATCGCCGCCAGCGCCGCTTCCACGCTCCGCTTGCCCATTTCAAATGGATGCTGAGCGACCACAGCATCCACTTTGCCCTCGCTGATCATCTTAAGAACTTCGCTGCCCGCGTCGAAGCTCACCAGCTTCACCGGCTTGTTTGTATGCCGCGACTCGACGGCTTCAAGCGCTCCCAGGGCCATCTGGTCGTTGGTAATAAACACTCCGCCGAGGTTCGGCTGGGAGGTCAGGATATTTTCCATCACCGTAAGGCCAAGGGCGCGCTCGCTATTCGCCGGCTGTTCCGCCACCAGTCTGAGATTGGGGGACTTTTTGATTCCCTCCAAAAATCCCCGCTTGCGCAGCTCATGGGTTTCGTCGCTCGGCACGCCAGTGATCAGCGCGACCTCGCCGCCGTTGGGCATTGCCTTCGCCAGATACTCGCCGGCAAGTTCGCCGCCCTTCACGTTGTCCGTACCGACATACGTGACCATCTTGGGCCAGTGAATATCTGTGTCCATGATGATGACGGGGATGCCCCGCGCCGCTGCTTTGTCCAGCGCGGGCGCTACTTGCGCCGCAGCGGCGGGCGCCACCACAAGGGCGGCCGCTCCACGCGAAACCTGATCTTCAATCATCGAAACCTGCTGGTCGATGTTGATCTCGCGCTCAGGAGCTACAATGCCCAGGTCGGCCTTGCCGGCCGCCGCTGATTCGGCGCCCCGTTTTACAGCCAGCCAGAACTCGCTGTCCAGCGCCTTCAGCACTACAGCGATGTGCGGGCGGCCGGAGGAGGTTCCTCTGGCGCAGCCCGGCAAAACGAGCGCCAGAACCAGCACCAAACCGGTCAGTTTCCTGATCAACGATTCTCTCCGCGACGGCGTAGAACGTCCACCCAAACAGCCCAGATTATCACTATACCAATGACAACCATCTGCCAGTGTGTGGAGACATTCAGCAGGTTCAAACCGTTTCGCAGCACGGCGATGATCAAGGCGCCGATCAGAACTCCGGAGACCGTCCCCACGCCGCCGAAAAAGCTGGCTCCGCCGATGATCACTGCAGCAATCGAATCGAGCTCGGCGCCGGTTCCCGCCAGGGGGAAGCCCGCGTTCATGCGGCCCGCCAGCAGCAAAGCCGCCAGACCTGCCAGCAGCCCGGAAATCCCATAGACGGCATTGAGCCGCGCGTTGACCGCGATGCCGGCCAGCCGTGACGCCTCGGGATTCCCACCGATGGCATAAATGTCACGCCCGAAAACCGTGTGACGCAGCAGGAAACCAAAGAATCCAAAGGTTGCCAGCATGATGATCACCTGGATGGGAATTCCGGCCACAGATGCCGCTCCCGGATAGCGCGCCCCTGCGGGCAAATCCGGAATCGGAAAGCCGCCCGAGAGCAACATGGCCGCGCCGCGCGCCACGTTCATCATCCCCAGCGTCGAAACGAATGGATGCGGCAGTTTCAAGCCGGTGAGCAGGAATCCGTTGATAAGGCCCAGCGCCAGGCCGCAAGCCAGCGACGCCGCGAAGCCAATTACCGCAGGCGCCCCTGCCTTCACGGTCATGGCGAAAACCACTGTGCACACGCCGAGTATCGAGCCGACCGACAAATCAATTCCGGCCGTCAATATGACCACAAGCTGGCCCAGCGAGAGCAAGCCGTTTACGGCGCTTTGCCGGAAAATGTTGAGGATGTTGTCCCAAGTGAGAAAATAGGGAGAAACAACGCTGAGGGCCGCCGAAAGAATGAGCAGTCCGAGCAGCGGCCCGAAACGGCGCAGCAATTTCATCGCGTTGAGACGCACCCAGGCCGCCTGGATGCCTTCTTTGTTTTTCACGGCAAGCTGATCCCGGTTTGACAAGCTACATCTTCCCTGCGCCCAAGGCCAATCAGGGATCCCCTCGCCTGCTGTGGCCATCGGGAGCGCGGGAGAGATTCCTGATTTTGGTCAAGTACGCAGTATCCCGATTCACACCCTGGCTCCCCGCCCGGTTCAGTCAGTTGAGTCCCCGATTCAGTCAAACGATGCTCGAAGGATCTTTTCCTCTGTTGCCTCGGCTGCGGAAAGTTCGGCCGTAATGCGGCCCGAGCGCATGACCAGAATGCGGTCCGCCAGGCGAAGCACTTCCTCCGTCTCCGACGAAAAAAGCAACACCGTCTTCCCTTCCGCCGTCAGCCGCCGGATCCAATCGTAGACCTGCTCCTTGGCGCCAATATCAATGCCGCGCGTCGGCTCATCGAACAAGAGAACGCGCGCTCCGTTAAGGAGCCAGCGCGCGATGACGACCTTTTGCTGGTTGCCGCCGCTCAGCAGCCGCACCAAGCGATGTACGTCGGGGGGCTGAAGGCCGAGGCGCCGCGCGTATTCAGCCGTGACGGAGGCTTCTTTGCGGTGGTCGAAGTACCCCCACCATTGCGAGAATAAGGGCGCGCTGGGTAGAGAAATATTGGTTGCCACATCCGCAGTCAGCACCAAGCCTTGCTCTTTCGGATTCTCCGTGAGCAGCGCGACGCCGTGGCGGATCGCCTCGGCGGGTGACTGGAAGCGAACCGGCGCGCCGAATAATCGCAAATCACCCGAAAAACCGGGCTCGGCGCCAAAAAGCGACCGCGCCAGCGAAGTGCGGCCCGATCCGATCAATCCCGCGAAGGCCAGCACTTCGCCGCTTCGCGCAGAAAACGAGACGTCTTGCAGGCGCTTTCCCAAGGTTCCATTGCGCAGCTCGATCGCCGGGGCAGCCGCGACGGCGGCTCGGGCCTGGGCGCCTTCGACGTCATGTCCGATCATTTGCCGGATCACTTGCTGCTTCGGCGTGGAAGCCAGCCCGGTGAATACCATCTCGCCGCCCCGCAAGACGGAAACGCGATCGCCGATGCGGGGAATCTCTTCCAGGCGGTGGCTGATGTAAATCAGACCCACGCCCGCGCTGCGAAGCTGGCCGATCACCGTGAAGAGCTTATCGACCTCGACGGGAGTCAAAGAAGCCGTAGGCTCATCGAGAATGACCATTTCTACCTTGCGGACGAGCGCCCGGCCGATCATCAGCAACTGTTGTTCGGCGACCGAAAGGTCTCGGGAAGGCGTATTCGGGTCCCGGACGACGCCGACGCGCCGCAAGACCTCGGCAGCCGCCGCGGTCTGGGCCTTGTGATCCACGACATCGAGCGGCGATTTCCACGGCCGCAGGATCGGGCTGCCGAGAAACAGGTTCTCCACCAGCGATAGGTGCGGGATCACCTCGATTTCCTGGGGGATATAAGCGACGCCGCGAGCGGCGGTCTGCCGCAAGTCGCCGGCCGCTATAGGGGCGTCTTTCCAATACAGCGCGCCCTCGTCGGGGGTCAAGGCTCCATAAAGGATCTTTACCAGCGTGGACTTCCCGGCCCCGTTGGCTCCGACCAGTACATGCACTTCACCGGTACGCACATCGAAGTTCACGCCGCGGAGCACGGGGTTCGTCCCAAACGACTTGCGGATGCCCCGGCCCGACAACAGAGGAGCATTCATGGCCACAGAGATTTTCCCGATGCTGTGTCGAAGAAATGTAACCGGTCGCTTCGAAAGAACAGCCAGATAGAGGCTTCAAAATCCAAACGCATTTCCGGGATTGTGCGGCAACTGATGCGGCGCCCGCCCGCTTCGGCCACAACGAGGTTTTCGTTTCCCATCGATTCACTTACGTAAACACGGCCCGCCAGCCATCCCTGCCGGGGCTGCCGGCTTACTTCTACATTTTCGGGCCGAACTCCTAGTGTAACCGGCGCGCCATCGGGCAGGCGATCGAGCTGTTCAGGGCTGAGCGCGATGGACATTCCGCTCGCAACAAATCGCCGCCCGGCCGCATCCACACGGCCCGGCAGAAAGTTCATCGAAGGGCTGCCGAGAAAGCCGGCGACGAACAAGTTAGCAGGCCGTAAATAAACCTCTTCGGGTTCGCCGGCCTGCACCAGAACGCCGTCCTTCAACACGGCCAGGCGGCGGCCCAGAGTCATGGCCTCGGCCTGATCGTGCGTCACGTAGATAGAGGTGACTCCCAATTCGTGTTGCAGCCGCTTCAGTTCGGCCCGCATCTCCACGCGCAGTTTGGCGTCGAGATTCGAGAGAGGCTCGTCGAAAAGGAACGCGTTCGGCCGGCGTACAATCGCCCGTGCCAGCGCCACGCGCTGCCGCTGCCCGCCGGAGAGCTCGCGCGGCCTTCGTTTCAGCAGCCCAGCCAGGCCGAGCCTTTCGGCCGCTCGCTTGACTTGTTTTTCAATTTCGCTCTCGGCCCGTTTCCGCACCCGCAGCGGGAAAGCGATGTTCTCATACACGTTCAGGTGCGGATAAAGAGCATAGCTCTGAAAGACCATTGCCATGTCGCGCTCGCGCGGCTCGAGATACGTCACATCGCGCCCGCCGAGCAGAATTCGCCCTTCATCGGGCTGCTCGAGCCCGGCCACAGTACGCAGGCAAGTCGTTTTGCCGCAGCCAGACGGCCCCAGCAGAACCAGGAGCTCGCCGTCGCCGATATCCAGCCAGAAATCCCGCAAAGCATGAGTGGCCCCGAACCTCTTGCCGAGTTTCTCAATCTGTAAGCGCATGAAGCTCGTGTTCGCCGGATGTTCGAGCCGCGGCTGGATGCCGCCTGCTGGATCCGCAGCCGAAGCCACGCCGCCCCGGCGACCGGCCCGGCGGCTCTCAACGAAAAACCGTTTTCGCGGCGCCTTTCCTCACGGCGTCAGGCCCTGAAGCGGTCATCCCTTCACGGCCCCCAGGGAAAGCCCCCGAACCAGATATTTTTGCATCGCCGCGGCGAAGAGGAACACCGGCAGGATTGCCACCACGCCGGCAGCGCTCATGGCGCCCCACTTGATCTCGTACTGTGTCACGCGGCTGGCGATTCCCACCGGCAAAGTCATCGCGGCGTCGGTCTGGGCGACCACCAAAGCAAAAAGAAATTCGTTCCATGCGATCACGAGGCAAAAGGCCGCCGTCGCCGCCAGGCCCGGGCGCACCAGCGGCAGCACAACCTTCCACAGCGCGCCGAGCCGCGTTTCTCCGTCCATCATCGCCGCTTCTTCCAAATCCCGCGGCAGCTCCTCAAAAAAGCCGCGCATCATCCAAACCACAAAGGGCAGGTTGAAAGCCGTATAAAGCACTGCCAAAGCGAGCACGGAATCCAGCAGGTTCGCCCACCGGAGCATCAGGAACAGCGGAATGATGCTGACGATGGGCGGGAACATGCGGGTGGAGAGAATCCAGAAGGAAACTTCCGGCCTGGGGAAGCGGGCCAGCGAATACGCCGCAAGGGTTCCAATCCCCAGCGCCAGCAGCGTCGAAACCGAGGCGGCGATTAGGCTGTTCAGAAAATACAAGCCGAACGGCCGCACCCAGAATATGTCGTGATAGTGTGCCAGAGTCGGGTGGAAGCGAATCCAGATCGGCGGGATTGCGAATTGATCCACTTCCCGCTTGAGGGAAAGCGTCGCGAGCCAGTAAAAAGGAAAAAGCGTAACCCCAGCCGCCCCCAGCAGGCAGGCCCCGCCGATTTTCGAAAGCGCTTTCATGCCGATGCCGACTGCTGGCCGAGCACGCGGAGAAACGACCTGGCGATGACCGTGGTCGCTATCAGTAAGACAAATGACATCGCCACGGCGTAGCCGAAGTTGTAAAACCGGAATGCCGTCCGGTAGATGTAGAGAGTCACAGTCTCGGTCGCGAAACCTGGTCCGCCTTGCGTAAGGATGAACACCTGATCGAAGACCCGTAGCAGATCCATGCCGCGCAGCAGCACAGCGATTGCAATCACCGGCTTCAACATGGGCAGGGTCAGACGGCGGAAGATTTGCCATTTTGATGCGCCGTCCACGCTAGCGGCCTCGAACGGTTCAACCGGGAGAGATTGCAGCCCGGCCAGCAGAAGCAAAAACAGGAAGGGCGTCCACTCCCACACGTCCACCAGCATTACAGAGGGCAACGCCGTATTTTCCGCCGCCGCCCAGGTGAGCTTCGCGGTGTTGACTCCCAGCGACCGGAGAGTTCCATTCAAGACCCCAAATTCGGGATTTAAAATCAGGCGCCAGATCACCGCTACGACGACAGGGGGAAGCAGCATCGGAATCAACAAAACCGATCGCAGCAATCCGCGGCCCCGGAATTCACGGTTCGCCAGCAGCGCAAGCCCCAGGCCGATGCTAAACTCCGCGGCCAGCGATCCCGCCGTATAGACCAGCGTTTGGAAAAGCGAGATCAGAAAAAGGCGGTCGGTGACCAGACGGCTGAAATTGCCAAAACCATAGCCGGACGGAGTCCGGAAGCTGACCTGAAGGGCAAACAGCAAAGGGTACAGGGAAAGCGCGCCCAGCACGATCAGAGCCGGCGCAAGCCACAGGCGGCCGCTGTATTTCTCCCGCCAGCGGCGCTTTGCTTTCGCTTCCGATGCTCCCGTCATTTCCGGCTCCTATGGTGGATGGCCGCGATCTCGGCCTGTGAGCGGGCAAGGGCCTCGGAAACGGAAATACTTCCCGAATTCGCCTGGGAAACGTAAATGCCAAAAACGTTCTCGATCTCGTTCCAATCAGGATCGCGAGGTCTTGGCCGCCCCTCTTCGAGAGCCTGCAACTGCACGGGGAAAGCGCGGAACCGCCGCATCAGGCCGGCGTCCCGAAACACACTGCGGCGAGTCGGCGGATTCCCCTGCTCGGCGGCGCGACGCATCTGCGCCGGCTGGGTCGCCCAGTGAATGAATGCGAACGCCGCATCGGGGTTTTTGGATCCGGCTGGAATCGCCAACAGCCAGTTGCCCAGCGCCGAACGGCCCTTCACGCGCTCGCCGGGCATCGGCGCATAGGCGATTTTGTGGATTACCCGCGAGCGGTCGGGATCATCCATCGCCGGCAGCCAGGCAGGCCAGTTGATGCACATGCCAGCCCGGCCTTGCAACAAGTAGGCGTTGACCTCATCAGCGTTAAAGCTCACATATCCGGGCGGGCTGAATTTTCCGAGCTCAATCATGAAGCGGAGCGCCGCGGCGGCCTCGGGCGTGTTCAGTTCCGGCTCGCCGTTCGCCGAAAACAGCTCGCCGCCGAAGGCCCACAGCACAGGCATAAAGTCCGCAATCACCGCATTGCCGGGAGCGGCCCGCATCACATAGCCGTAGACATTCTTCTCACGGCTCCGTATTTCTCGCGCTGCCAGCAAGACATCGTCCCATGTTCGGGGCTCGGTTAGGCCATAGCGGTCGAATAAATCTTTCCGGTAAAAGAAAAAGTTGGCGTTCCCGACGTACGGCAGGGCGTAGAGGCGTCCATCCGGGTATGGCTCGTGACACAGGGCCAGCGAGGAAGCAATGAAATCGGCGTCCGGGCCCGCGGAGCCGGCCTTTTTATAAAGCGGCTCGAGCGCAGCCAGCTTGTCATCCGAAGCCAGCCGTGGGAACCAGGGATCGTCCATCATGATGACGTCGTAAGCGCCCGTGCGGCTCGTCAAGTCAAGCATTTCCTTTTCGAACAGGCTGGAGTACGGCAGTTCGACGACCTCCATGCGGACCCCGGAAGCCTTTTGGTAATCTGCGGCGGCGGTCTTCAGCGCGTCTCCTTCCACACCGGCGTTTATCGCCGCCACCAGACGAGGCCCCGCGGGACGGCTGCCGCGCGAGCAGCCGATTGCGAGAAGAGAGAGAGAAAGAACAAGCAACCGGCGTGGCTGGACCACAAGAATGCAAGGTATGCGAGCCTGCCCGCCGTGTCAAGCTTGCGGGGCCCGGTGATCAAGCGCTGGTCGGCGGGGCGGTTGCCAGTCTTTCCGCCGGAATGCGATGATACTGGCGTCCTGGAGGTTGTATATGGGGCATCGAATCCGCACCGCTGTTGCGGCCGGGGCTGTAGTTCTTTTGGGTCTGGCCTGCCTGGCCCAGACATCCAAGGCCCCGCGCGAAAAGAAACACTTGCTGGTGATCGGAGAGAGCGCCGGGTTCACCCACGATTCGATTTCTCACGGCATGATTATGCTGGGAAAGCTGGGAGAGGAGTCGGGTCTTTTTGACGTGACCCTGCGGACCGATGTCCAATTGATCACGAAGAAGCCCCTCGAGCGCAACGCCAAGAACCTGAATTACTTTGACGCTATTTTTTTCTACACCACGGGCGAACTGCCCATGGATGCCTCGCAGAAGGCGGATTTCCTCTCGTTTCTCCGGGACGACGGAAAAGGGTTTATCGGGGCGCATAGCGCGACAGACACGTTCTACCAGTGGCCTGAATACGGCGAGCTGATCGGCGGATACTTTGATAATCATCCCTGGCACCAGCAAGTGCGGATTAAGGTCGAGGACCGCGCATTCCCGGCGACCCGCCATTTTCCTTCTACTTTCAGCATCAATGATGAGATTTATCAGTTCAGAAATTTTTCGCGCGATCGCGTGCGCGTGCTGCTAAGCATCGATAACGCCTCGATTGACCTTCACAAGCCGGGTGTGCATCGCACCGACGGCGATTTCCCGGTGGCCTGGGCGCGACGCTTCGGCAAAGGGCGCGTCTTTTACTGCTCGCTGGGTCATGAAAACGAAGCCTGGGACCGTCCCGATATGCAAAAGATGTGGCTGGAAGCGATTCGCTGGGTCTTGGGCCTCACGGAAGGCGACGCCACACCCCGGCCGAAACCACAAAACTAGCAATACCTAATCGGCAGCCCGGCGGGCGCCATGCCGGCTGTTTCGCCCGAGCGGCGGACATTCATGCCGCTGCACACCAAGCCGCCTAGAACGCGGCGGGCCTGCGATTTTTGGTTGACGCCGGTCGCCTGCGCTGGCTATACTGGTTTTTTCGCAATGCGCCCATACGCCGCAAGCCGCAGCCATCACCATCATCGATCTACTGGTGGGCTCCGGCGGAAGCGGTAATTTTCACTCAAGCGTTTGCAAGCAGGCCCGCCGGAGAGAAAACTCCCGAGCGGGCTTTTTTGTTGGCGGGTGTTTCTTTCATATGGAACTTGACTTCACGAAGCTCGATGGCCTGGTGACCGCGGTCGTCCAGGACGCCTCCACAGGGCGCGTGCTGATGGTCGGTTACATGAATGCCGAGGCCTTCCAGCGGACCGTTGCTACAGGCAGGGTGACGTTCTTCAGCCGGTCTCGCAAGAAACTCTGGACCAAGGGCGAAACTTCCGGCCACTGGCTCGAGGTCCGCGAGATTTCCACCGACTGCGACCAGGATGCCGTACTCATTCGCGCCGACGCGCTAGGCCCCGGCGTTTGCCACAATGGCTACCGAAGCTGTTTCTACCGGCGCCTCGAGGGTGGAGAATGGCGGGCCGCTGAGCAGCGCACATTCGATCCCGCGGCGGTCTACGGAGGCAGCCAATGAGTCTGAAGCTCGGCATTCCCAAGGGCAGCCTGGAGAATGCGACGATCGATTTGTTTCGCCGCGCCGGGTATAACATCAGCCCGAGCGCCCGTTCGTATTTTCCGAAAATCGATGATCCGGAGATGGAATGCATGCTGATTCGGGCGCAAGAAATGGCCCGTTATGTCGAAGACGGCATTCTCGACGCGGGATTGACGGGAAAGGACTGGATCGAGGAGAACAACGCCGATGTGATGGCGGTGGCCGATTTGATTTACGCCAAGCAAAGCTTCGGCAAGGTGCGGTGGGTGCTGGCCGTGCCCGAGTCTTCAGCCATCCGCTCGGTGCGTGATCTGGAAGGCAAAATCATCGCCACTGAGCTGGTTCGCACCACGGAGCGCTACCTCGCCGCAAACGGCGTGCGCGCGAAAGTCGAATTCAGTTGGGGCGCCACCGAGGTGAAGCCGCCCGTGCTGGCCGACGCAATCGTCGAGGTGACCGAAACCGGCTCGTCGCTGCGCGCGAACAAGCTGAAAATCATCGACACGGTGACGGAGTCGAACACGCAGTTGATCGCTAACCGCGCGGCGTGGCAGGACCCTTGGAAGCAAAAGAAGCTTGGCGATCTGAAGATGCTGCTGGAAGGAGCGATCAATGCGCTGGGAAAGGTCGGACTAATGATGAACGTTAGCCGCGACCGTCTTCCTGCGGTGCTCGCCGTCCTGCCGGCCCTGAAGCGGCCGACCATCTCCTCGTTGAGCGAGGAGGGCTGGGCGGCGGTCAACACGGTGCTCGATGAATCCACAGTACGCGAGATTATCCCCAGGCTGAAGGCAGCGGGCGCCGAAGGAATTGTGGAATATCCGCTGAACAAGATCGTGATGTAAGGCTTTGCGAATCTAATTGCACACAATGCTTAGAATTATCCGCAGCAGGGATCGAAAACAGGTTGAAAGCCTGATTTTGAGGCGCAGCCGCAGGCTTCTCCAGGCGGAAGCCGTAGTAAAGCCGATCATCGAAGCCGTGCGCCGGCGCGGCGATCGAGCGCTGCTCGAGTATGCCCGGCAGCTTGACGGCTTTTGCGGCAAAGAGATCCGCCTGGATCCAGCGATCCTGGACGAAGCTGCCCTCGAACTGCCGGCGCCCTTCCGCCGGGCGGTCGAACTCGCTTCGGGACAGATTTGGGAATATTGCCAGATGCAGATGCCCCGCACCTGGCACAAGCGCGTGCGAGCGGGGCTGTCGGTGGGCCAGATCGTCCGACCCCTGGATTCGGTGGCCGCTTACATCCCCGGCGGCCGCTATCCCCTGCCCTCGACGCTGCTGATGACCGTCATCCCTGCTCAAGTCGCGGGCGTGAAGACGATTTCGGTTGCATCGCCTAGCCGCCATCCGCTGCTGCTGGGCGCGGCGGGCATGCTCGGCATCCGAAACTTTTTTCAAATTGGCGGGGCGCAAGCCATCGCCGCCTTTGCGTTCGGCACCCAAACCGTTCCTCGAGCTAATCGCATCGTTGGGCCGGGAAACATCTACGTGGCTGCCGCCAAAAAGCTGCTGGCTGGCGAAACGGGAATCGATTTTGTCGCCGGTCCCACCGAAATTGTCATCATTGCCAGCGATAAAAAACCGCCAGCGCGGCCGCATTGGGTGGCAGCAGACATGGTGGCTCAAGCGGAGCACGACGCCGACGCCACCGCCATTTTCCTGACGGACTCGATGCGGCTGGCGATGCGGGTGGCCCGCGGCGTCGAGGAGCAGTTGAGCAGGCTGAATACCCAAGCCGTCGCCCGAAAATCCATCGCGTCGAATGGAGCCATCATCGTGACCCGCTCACTTGACGAAGCCGCCGATATCGCCAACCGGTTCGCCCCCGAGCATATTTCCATTCCCGAGGCGTCTTTTCTCAGCCGAATTACGAACGCAGGCAGCGTGTTTGTCGGCCCCTGGAGCCCAGAGGCCGCCGGCGATTATGCTTCCGGACCCAATCATGTGTTGCCTACCGGGGGAGCCGCGGCTCTGCGCGGCGGCCTTTCCGTAAACGACTATGTGAAGGTGATCTCCGTGCAGGAACTGGGCCGGCAGGGCTTGCAGTATATGGCGGAAGCGATCACCACTCTGGCGCGAGCCGAGGGACTCGAGGGGCATGCGCGATCTGTTGAGGCGAGGCTCGAGGCGACGGGCAAACCCCGCCGGGGATCCCCGAGTGGGCATAAAAGAAAGGATTCGTAATGCAGACGGATCTGGCTGCTGCCACCCAGGCTCCAGCCGCCCGCCGGCCTCAGCCCCGGGCGGCTGTGGAGCGAATGGCCCCTTACTCGCCGCCGACTGCCGGCCGGCAGGGAAAGCTACGCCTGGATTTCAATGAAAACACCTCAGGATGCTCGCCCCGTGTCTTGCAGGCCCTAAAGCGCCTTGCCACGCGGGAGCGGCTGGCCGTCTATCCTGAGTACGGCGAAGCCCGCGAGAAGCTGGCGGCTTTCTTCGGCATGCGTCCCGGCGAGTTGCTCTTCACCAACGGCACGGATGAGGCGATTCAGGTGCTGGTGAATACCTATGTGGACGGCGGTGCGTCCGTTCTGCTGCTGGCGCCCTCCTACGCCATGTACCGCTTCTACTCGGAAGTAGCCGGAGCGCGGATCCTCGAAATTCCGTACCGGCCCGCCGACCTCTCCTTCCCGCTGGAGGAATTGCTCGACTCCATTACGCCGGAGACGCGCGCCATACTGATCGCAAATCCGAACAACCCGACCGGAACGCCGGTGAATCTCGACGGAATCCGGCGCATTCTAGGCAAAGCAGCAGGCGCGGCGGTTTTGATCGACGAAGCTTACTTTGAATTTTACGGAACGACCGCTCTCGGCCTGATCGGCGAGTTTCCCAACCTCTTTGTCAGCCGCACGTTCTCGAAAGTATACGGCATGGCCGCTCTCCGGTTGGGATGTTTGTTTTCCCAGGCCGAAAACATCGGCTGGCTGCACAAGGCCCAATCGCCTTACAGCGTCAACGCTCTGGCCGTGGTGTGCGCCTGTGAGGCCGTCGAGGATCAAATTTATGTGCGGGACTACGTCGCCGAAGCGCTGGAATCCCGCCGCGCGCTCTGCCAGGAGCTCGACAAATTGGGCATTTTCTACTATCCAAGCGCTGCGAATTTCGTGCTGGCCCGCTTTGGCAGCCGTTCCCTTGAAATTCGCGACCGGCTGCGGGCAAAGGGAGTGCTCGTGCGCGATCGGAGCTACGAAGTTCCGGGCTGCATCCGGATCACCGTCGGGCGAAAAGCTCAGCTTCGCCGCTTCCTGCACGTTTTGCGCGAGGTTCTCGGATGAGCAGGCTGCTGATTTTTGATCTGGACGGAGTTCTGGTGGATGTCAGCGATTCGTATCATGAAACGATCATCCGCACGGTCCAGCATTTCAGTGGCCGCCGCGTCACCCGCGATTTTATCCAGCAGTTTAAGAATCGGGGCGGCTTCAACGATGACTGGGCGTTGTCTACAACCGTGATCCACGAGTTTGGCTTCCCCACGCCGTATGAAGAAGTGGTTTCCTATTTTCAGAGCCTTTTCCTGGGAGAGAACGGAGACGGCCGGGGCGAGGCGCTCATTTTGCGCGAAAAATGGATGGCCCGGGACGGTCTGCTCGAGCGCTTGCAGAAAGATTGGCGCTTTGCGATTTTTACGGGCCGCACGCGCCGTGAGGCCCGCTTGACGATCGACCGCTGCGCCCCGCATTTGTTATTTGAGCCGATTGTGGGCAGCACCGATGTCGCCAATCTGAAGCCCGCTCCGGATGGCATCTTGAAAATCCGGAGCGCACACCCTGGAATCGACGCCGTGTACGTGGGCGATAACGTCGATGATGCTCGCAGCGCCCGGGCGGCGGGCATTCCTTTTATCGGCGTCGCCGCCGCCGGCAACGGCCGCCGCAACGAAACAATCGAACTCCTCCGGCAGGAAGGCGCACGCGCCATTATCAGCGACATCAATGAACTGGAGCACGTACTGTGAGCCGGAACCCGCCAGCCGCCGCCCCTCCGCGCTTGCACTGCGGGGCTGCCTTGCTGGCGACCTCAAAATATTTAGTGAAACTTGAAAACGGATTGCAGTCCGCGTGGTTATGAGAGCCGCTACCGTCAAACGCAATACCAAGGAGACGCAGATAACAGCGCGGCTGAAAATCGATGGCCGGGGCCGTTACAACATCTCGACCGGCATCCGCTTTTTCGATCACATGCTCGAGCTGTTCACCAAACACGGCGGCTTTGACCTGGAACTCGCTGCCCGGGGGGACCTCGATGTAGATCAGCACCACACCGTGGAGGACGTGGGCATCGTGCTGGGGCAGTGCTTTGCCAAGGCGCTCGGCGACCGGAAAGGGATTAACCGGGCCGGTTATTTCCTTCTTCCGATGGACGAGACGTTGGCGGTGGTGGCGGTGGATCTCGGCGGCAGGCCGGCGCTTGTGTATAAAGATCGCGTCCGGGTCCGCAAGGTAGGCGATCTCCAGGCCGAACTCGTGGAGGATTTTTTCGGCGGTTTCGTGAATCACGCCGGCGCTAATCTGCACGCCCGCGTGCTCTATGGCCGGTCCAGCCATCACAAAATCGAGGCGATCTTCAAGTGCTTTGGCCGGGCGATGAAATATGCCTGTTCCAAGGACCGGCGGCTGCGCAACCAGTTGCCCAGCACAAAGGGGCTGCTGTGAGATTTTCGTTCTCCGGCCGGATCTTGGGACGCCGCGCAGCCTGCGCTCCAGCGGTGCGCTGCGGCCGGGTGATTCAGACCGGCGGATCCAAATGATCAGCAATACCGAAGAATCACCATGACCGTCATTTTCGACTACGGCGCCGGCAATCTTCGCTCGGTGGAAAACATGTTGGGCGCGCTGGGCGCCGGCTATGAATTTGCTCGCGATGCGGATGGCCTGCGCCGCGCCGATCGAATTATTCTTCCTGGCGTCGGCCATTTCGGTCAGATGATGCGGGCGCTCGACCGGCTCGGCGTCCGCGGCGCTCTCATCGAACGCCTCCGGGCCGGTGTTCCTTTTCTGGGAATTTGCCTCGGCATGCAGGCCTTATTCGAGCGCAGCGCCGAAGCGCCTGATGTGCCGGGCCTCGGCCTGTTTTCCGGCAGCGTCGAAAGATTCGCTCCGGGAATCCGCGCTCCTCACATGGGCTGGAACAAGCTCGAACTGTGCGGCTCCCCGGTATTGCTGCGCGGATTGGGCGAGCATCCTTATGTATACTTCGCGCACAGTTATTACGTGCCCGAACAAGCCGCCGGAAGCCGGGCCGCTGCCCTGGTGAAATACCACATTACTTATGCGGCTGCTGTCGAGGCCGGCAACGTCTTCGGCGTGCAGTTTCATCCCGAGAAATCCGGCGCGGCCGGCCAGCGGATCCTGGCCAATTTTTTGGGAGGAAGATTTTAGTCTTGCTGGCCAAACGCATCATTCCGTGCCTCGATGTGAAGGATGGCCGCGTTGTGAAGGGCATCCACTTCCTCCAGTTGCGCGACGCCGGCGACCCGGTCGAGCTCGCCAGCGCGTACAATCAGGCCGGAGCGGACGAACTAGTGTTCCTGGATATCACCGCATCCAGCGAGCGCCGCGATATTCTGATCGATGTGGTAGAGCGCACCGCCCGCAAAGTTTTCATCCCGCTGGCCGTTGGCGGCGGCGTACGGAGCGTGGCCGATGCGCGGCGCATTTTGCTGGCAGGGGCGGACAAAGTCTCGGTGAATACGGCAGCGGTTGAGCGGCCGCAACTGATCACTGAGCTTTCGCAAGAGTTCGGCGCCCAGGCAGTTGTCCTGGCTATCGACGCCCGCCGGCGGCAGGATTCCTCGGGGCGTCAACGCTGGGACGTATTCACTTACGGCGGCCGGCGCGATACCGGCCTGGATGCGGTCGATTGGGCCCGGCGCGGCGAGGAAATGGGAGCAGGCGAAATTCTGCTCACATCGATGGATTGCGACGGCACTCAGGCCGGCTTCGATTGCGAATTGACGCGGGCTGTTTCTCGCGCCACCAGCGTTCCCGTGATCGCCAGCGGCGGGGGCGGACGTCCCGAGGACTTTGTGCGCGTTTTTGAGGAAGGAGAGGCTGACGCGGCCCTGGCAGCCTCAATTTTTCACTACGGCACGTATTCCATCGCCGGCCTCAAGGAAGTCCTCGCGCGACGCCATATTCCCGTCAGGATTCCGCGATGATCGTTCCCTGCATCGACCTGATGGGAGGCAAAGTGGTCCAGCTACGGCAGGGCCGCGAGAAGGCGCTCGAAGCGGAGCCCCCTCTGCAAATGCTCGCCAGATTGGAAGCCTTCCCTGAGATCCAGGTGATTGATCTTGACGCTGCCATGGATCGGGGCTCGAATGATGACATCGTGCGCGAGATGGCGTCCCGCGCCATCATCCGCGCCGGTGGCGGCATTCGCACCGTCGATCGCGCGATGGACCTGCTCGACAACGGCGTATATCGCGTGATCGTCGGCACGGCGGCTTTCACTGCCGAAAACGTCAATGTTCCATTTCTGGAAGCTTTGCCCGCCGAACGCGTGATGATTGCGCTCGACTCAAGAGCAGGCAAAATTGTGATCAAGGGTTGGAAAGAAGCCACCCGTTTTTCG
>Ga0070741_10003066_pt1 | contig 42554 bp, 33 predicted proteins | sample Coa_R1_4_FD_66440 | JGI IMG/M metagenome (GOLD analysis project Ga0070741, IMG submission 66440) | Surface soil microbial communities from Centralia Pennsylvania, which are recovering from an underground coalmine fire - Coalmine... | ecosystem: Environmental > Terrestrial > Soil > Unclassified ... | reverse complement strand
GAGGGCACAGGGAAGGCCGGGTGGCCGCATGCACCCGGGGCCGCCGCGCAAGAAAACTTGCGCAACGCGCGTGACCACAGGTACAGCGGAGACACTCCGGCCTTCCCTGCGCAGTGGGTTACGGCTTACTTCGTGCTCTTCCCGGTGAGCTTTGCTTTGATTGCCACCGTCGCTGTCGCATCGCCTTTAGAGCCAAACGACAGCTTGACGCCTAGCCTGAGCGCGCCAGAACCACACGACTTCATCCGTCCGCGCCGCTGCCGCTCGCCTCACGACACAGGCCCGTCCACCACATTCCGCACCACGTCCGCGGCGATCGCGAGACGCCCCTTGCGAGGGCGGAACGGTGGGGACTATACGGCAAATCAGAAATTCTGGAAACTGGAATATTTTTGTGCGAGAGGGTTGACAGGATTTCTGTCAGCGTGCCTGTCGGGCAAATCAGTCGCACCGCATGAGCCAAGCGACATGCGTCGCTCCCGGATATCGCTTCGCTCATCCGGGCTACGGTTCGGCGCAATCGCCGCGACTGCGTCTCTGCTGCCATGCATTCTCGCTTCCTCATCGGCTCTAGCCGAGCGGCCGCCTGTCATGCTTTCATGCTATGGCTTGGTGCCCCAACAAGCCGCGAGAAAAGCGGCAGCCGGCGTTCGCCGCGGGCCAACGAAGCCAAAGGGAGGACGGGCTTGGACAAGACCGGTCGCACCATGCTGGCCAAGATCTGGGACCAGCACGTCATCACGCGTTTGAGCGAAGATACCGATCTCCTGCATATCGACCGGCATCTGCTGCACGATCTCGGCGGCTCGCGCGGCTTGCTTGACCTGAAGAGCCGCGGGCTTGCCGTCCATAATCCCGAACTGACCTTTGCGACGCCTGATCACGCCATCTCCACGGCGCATGGCCGAGCCGGCACCAGCAAAATCGGACAGGAGCTGCTGGCGGCGCTGCGCGTCGAGACATCGGCGAGCGGCATCCAGATGTTCGATGTCGATCAGCCCGGCCAGGGCATCGTTCATGTGATCGGGCCCGAGCTTGGCTTGAGCCTGCCGGGCTGCACTATCGTCTGCGGCGACAGCCATACCTGCACCCATGGCGGGCTCGGGGCGCTGGCGTTCGGCATCGGCTCCAGCGAATTGACGCACGTGCTGGCAACGCAGGCGCTGATCCAGCGCCGGCCGAAGACAATGCGCGTCAAGTTCGAAGGCAGATTGCCGCTGGGCGTCACCGCCAAGGATATGATCTTGGCGCTGATCGGGCATATCGGCGCGGCCGGCGGCACCGGCTATGCCGTCGAATATGCCGGCAGCGCCATTCGCGATCTGCCGGTCGAGGGGCGGCTCACCATCTGCAATCTCTCCATCGAGCTCGGCGCCAAGATGGGCATGGTGGCGCCGGACGAGACGACGTTTGCCTTCTTGCACGACCGGCCCTACGCCCCGAAGGGCGCGATGTGGGAGCAGGCCGTTTCCGCATGGCGGCAGCTTCCGAGCGATCCCGATGCGGTTTTCGACCGCGAGGTGAGCATCGATGTCGAAAAGATCATTCCGCAGGTGACCTGGGGCATCAGCCCCGAGCATGTCATTGGCGTCGATGGGCGCATTCCCGATCCCGATCATGTCGACGATCCCGTGCGCCGCGCCGCGATCGAGACCGCTCTCGACTATATGGGCCTCAAGGCCGGCGCACCGATTGCGGGCACGCCGGTCGATTGGGTCTTCATCGGCTCCTGCACCAACAGCCGCCTGAGCGATTTGCGTGCGGCGGCCGAGATCGCGCGCGGACGGAAAGTGGCGGCCGGCGTGAAGGCCTGGGTGGTGCCGGGTTCGGAAAACGTCAAGCGCGACGCGGTGGCGGAAGGCCTCGACAAGATCTTCACCGAGGCCGGATTCGAATGGCGCGAGCCCGGCTGCTCGATGTGTCTCGCCGCCAATGGCGAGACGGTTGCCCCCGGAGAGCGCTCGGTTTCGACATCCAACCGCAATTTCGTTGGCCGTCAAGGACCGCGGGCGCGCACACATCTGGCAAGCCCCGCGAGCGCCGCCGCCGCAGCGATCGCCGGCGCCATCGCCGACGTCCGCACCATGGGGCGCTGACATGCCGAAACCGTTCAACACGATCACCGCCGTCGCTGCGCCGATCATGCGCAGCAATATCGATACCGATGTCATCATTCGCATCGAGCGCCTGGTCGGAAATTCGGTGCGCGGCACGCTCGGCAAATGGGCGTTCGGCTCGCTGCGTTATCTGCCCGACGGCTCCGAAAACCCCGACTTCATCCTCAACCGCGAGCCGTATCGGGCGGCCGAAATCCTGGTCACCGGTCCGAATTTCGGCTGCGGCTCCTCGCGCGAGGGCGCGGTGTGGTCGCTTGCGGAGATGGGCATCCGCGCCATCATCGGCTCCGGCTTTGGCGACATCTTCTTTGCCAATTGCTTCCAGAATGGAATCCTGCCCGTGGTCGTCGACAAGGCGATCGTCGATCAGCTTGCAGCCGATATCGAGGCGACACAAGGCGCCGGGCGGGTCTCGATCGACCTGGAGGCGCAGACGATTGTCTCTCCGTCAGGCAAGCAGCACAAATTCGAGATCGATCCGCGACGGCGCGAGGGCCTGCTACAGGGATTGGACGAGGTCGCGCTGACGCTCACGCGCGATGACGAGATCAGGCGTTTCCAGGCGGCTGACCGCGGGGCGCGGCCGTGGATTCATTTTGCGGGGCGATCTGCATGACCAATGCATCCAACATGGTGAAGGTCGCCGTCGTCGGCGGTGAAGGCATCGGCCCCGAGGTGACCGCGCAGTCCCGCCGTATCCTCGACTGGTTCGTGGCCAAGCGCGGCGTGCCCATGACCATGCGCGAGGCGCAATATGGGATCATTCCCTATCTCGCGACCGGCAAGGTGCTGCCCGACGACACGCGCGAAGCCATGGACGAGGCCGATGCCATCCTGTGGGGCGCGACCGGCGGTCCGGAGACCAAGGAGGTGCCTCCGGCCGCGCGCAAGGCGGGCAGCCTGCTGTCGCTGCGCAGCAAATACGATCTCTATGCCAATCTCCGCCCGATCGTGGCAAGCCCCGCGCTGTCGGCGTCAGCACCGCTCAAACCCGAGGTGCTCGACGGCGTCGATTTCGTCATCATCCGCGAGCTCACCAGCGGCATCTATTTCGGCGAGCCGCGCGGCATCGAGACGTTGCCGGACGGCCAGCGGCGTGGCTTCAACACCGAGCAATACACCACCAACCAGGTTCGCCGCGTGGCGCGCGCAGCCTTTGAACTCGCACGCACGCGCAGGAACAAGGTGTGCTCCGTCGACAAGGCCAATGTGCTGGAGACCAGCGTGCTCTGGCGCGAGGAGGTCATCGCGCTGCATAAAGAGGAGTTCTCCGACGTCGAGCTGACCCATCTCTATGTCGACAATGCCGCCATGCAGATCGTGCGCGAGCCCCGGCAGTTCGACGTGATGGTGACCGGCAATATCTTCGGCGACATCCTCTCGGATTGCGCGGCGATGGCCTCGGGCTCGCTCGGCATGCTGCCATCGGCCTCGCTCGGCCCGGTCGACCGCTTCGGCCGCCGCAAGGCGCTGTACGAGCCGGTGCATGGCAGCGCGCCCGACATCGCCGGCAAGGGCATCGCCAATCCGCTCGGCTCGATCCTGAGCGTTGCGATGCTGTTGCGGCTGACCCTCACCCGTCCAGATGACGCTGATCTTCTGGAACAGGCGGTACAATCCGCGCTCGCCTCCGGCGCGCGGACGGCGGATATCGCCGAACCTGGTGCAAAAAAGCTCTCGACCGTGGAGATGGGCGACGCGGTGCTGCGTGCGCTCGAGAAGGTCGCGGGCAAGGAAAGGGAGCATGCGTGATGGCTTATGTGTCGCGAAGGTCGGCGTTGACGGTCATCGCAGGTGCGGGCGCCGCGCTCGCAAGCCGGCGCGCCGGCGCCGAAGATGCCAGCGGCCGCGTGATCTATCCGGTCGCGGTGCCGATCTATCAGACCCAGTTCGTGGCCGACCGCATCGGCTTCTTCAAGGAGGCCGGGCTCGACTGCAAGCTGATCCAGGGCGGCAGCGGGGTGAAGACGCGCGAGATCATCGCGTCGTCGCAGGGCGATATCGGGATCGGTGACGTCACCCATCCGATGCAACTCTCCAATCACGGCCGTGCCGGCCGCGTGCTGATGCCCGTCGACACGCGCTCCAGCGCGGTGATGTTCATCATCCGCAAGGACCTCAAGGATCAGGGCATCGACACGCTGCAGGCCTTCACCCAATGGAAGCGGCCCGACGGCCGCAAGCCGATCATCTCGGTGTCGTCGCTCGGCGGCACCAACCATGTCTGGGCGTCCTATTACATGGAGACGATGGGGCTCGATGACAAAGTGACTTGGATCGGCACCGGCAATGTCGACACCATGCTGGGCTCGCTGAAATCCAAGCAGGTCGACATTCTCGTCAGCTCGCTGTCGCTGCTCAACGAGTCGCGCGAGCAGGGCTGGGGCGAGCTGTTGTTCGACGGCACCGACGAGGCGATCTGGACCAAATATATCGGCGGCAAGGTGCCGGTGACGGCGCATTTCACGCTGCAATCGACCATCGACAAGGACCCGGCCAAGATGCAGGCCTTCGTCACCGCGCTATGGCGGGCGACGCTATGGATCAAGGCGCACAAGCCGGACGAGATCTATGACGCGATCGAGCCCTATGTCGGCAGCACCTCGCGCGCGGCGAACCTGTTGGAAATCACCTCGCTGCAGAAGGTCGCGGACTACGACGGCAGCATCGCGCCCGAGGATTTCGCCCGCGGCGGAAAGGTGTGGTTTCGCGAGATGACCGGGATCAAGCCGCTGACCATTGCGGAGGTGGTCAGTCCGAGCTTCATCGCAGCGGCGCGCAAGGCGTATCCGGGTTGACGTCGCAACAGACGACCGCTGCGCCATCGCCGCGATCCCCTGACGTCCAGCGGATCGAGGTGAGGGGTTTAGGCAAGTCGTTTCAGCTCGCGGGCACCACGTTGGAGGCGGTGCGCGACGTTTCTTTCAGCGTCCGCCGTGGCGAGTTTGTCGCGCTGCTCGGGCCTTCCGGCTCGGGCAAGAGCACCGTGCTCAACATGATCGCGACCCTGATCAGGCCAAGCCGCGGTGAGATCCTGATCGACGGCAAGGCTGTCACGACAGGCAAGGCGACACCCAATGTCGGCTACGTGTTCCAGCGCGACACGCTGTTTCCCTGGCGCACCGTGGCGGACAATATCGGCTATGGCCTGCAGCTGGCCGGTACGCCCGAGCGCGACCGCAAGGAGCGCATCGCGGCCTGCATCGCGCAGGCGGGCTTGCGAGGTTTCGAGCACGCCTATCCCTCGGCGCTGTCGGGCGGCATGCGCCAGCGCGCCGCCTTGATGCGCACTCTGATCGTCGAGCCGCAGATACTCCTGATGGATGAGCCGTTCGGCGCGCTCGATACCCACACCAAGATCGACATGCACGAGGTGCTCTTACGGATCTGGGAGCGCGAGCAGCAGACCGTGCTGTTCGTCACCCACGACCTCGGCGAGGCCCTGACACTCGCCGATCGCATCATCCTGTTCTCGGCGCGGCCCGGCCGGATCAAGGACATGTTCGAGGTCGACGTGCCGAGGCCCCGCGATGCGGTCAAGGTGCGGGAGACGCCGCGCTATGCCGAACTGTTCCAGCACATCTGGCACTCGCTCGGCGAGGAGTTCGTCAGGGGACGCGAGCCATGAAGCGATATCGCGGCCTCGATACCATCGGCTGGCAACTCTTGATCTGTGCCGTCGTGCTGTCGGTCTGGCAATGGGGTTACGACCTGCACGGCAGATGGCCGTGGTTGGTGCCGGATCTGCTCGACCCCTATTTCATCTCCAAGCCATCCGAGATTTTCGACAACTTCCTGGTCCTGAGCTGCGTCAAGTCCAAGCTCGGCACCTTCAACGGCTGGCTGAACGGCGATTTCGCCAAGTGCCTCGCGCGCAATCAGAACAATCTCTGGATCGCCACCGCAGTGACGCTGAAGAACACCTTCTTCGGCTTCCTGACGGGGGTTGCCAGCGGCTTCGTCGCCGGGCTGATCCTCGGTCGCTCCGACCGGCTGTCCGCCATCTTCCAGCCCTTCATCACCGCGGTGAACTCGATCCCGCGGATTGCGCTGGCGCCGATCATCGTGCTCGCCTTCGGCATCGGCGACGTCTCCAAGATCGTGACGTCCTGGATCGTCGTGGTGTTCCTGGTTTTCTTCAACACCTTCGAGGGCGCGCGCTCCATCGACGAAGGCTTTGTCAATGCCGCGCGGCTATTGGGAGCCAGTGAATGGCAGATCACGCGCACCGTGGTGATCCCCTCGACCATGGCCTGGGTGTTTGCCTCGCTGACGCCTGCGATTTCATTCGCGCTGATCGGCGTCATCGTCGGCGAGTTCATCGGCGCCGAACGCGGCATCGGACGGCTGATCATCGAATCCGAGGCGCGCGGCGAGGCCTCCGGCATGATGGTCGCGGTGATCGTGTTGATGCTGGTCGGCGTGGTGCTGTCGGCGTTGATCTGGCGGCTGCAGGCCTATCTGTTGCGCTGGCAGCAGCACAGCAGGGTGGAATAGAGCCTGATGCTCGCGAATCGTTTCAGCGATGCTTCAGCGGCAGAACCAGCACCTGGCCGGGATGGATCAGGTTTGGATCCTTGATCCGGTCGCGGTTGGCCCGATACAGGATCGCGTATTGCTCGCCGGCGCCATAGGTGATGCGGCTGATGCGCCACAGGCTGTCGCCGCGGCTGACGATCCGGGTCGAGCTGCTTGGCGAACTGCTTCTCGATGTGCCCTCATCGGACGAGGCCGCCGCCATGGCCTGATGTGGCGGCGCGGCAGCGGTGTCCTGCTGTTTGGCGACCGGGGCCATGACCGCCGGCGCGGGCTCCGTTTGTGCCGCGATCGAGCCGGTGCTGGTCTCCGCTTCCTTGACTGTGACCGTGACGCCTTGCTTCGACAGCGCCACGGTGCCGTCGGGCAGCTTGGCGCTGAGCGTCAATTCGTAGCTGCCGGCGGGCAGGTGAGGTGGAACCATGACGAACTGGCCGGATGCATCGGCCACCGCGCGATCGAGCTTCTCGCCACCCCGCATCAACTCGACCGTCGCGCCGGGCGCGGCGCGGCCGGCGATGACCGCATCGCCGCCGGCCTCGACCCGGGCGACGTCGAAGGCGGGAGCGGACGGCTCGGCCGCGGGAGCGGAGGTCCCGAGCTCGGTGGACAGGGCGGCAACCTTGCTCTGGGTGGACGCGAGCGCGGGCGAGGATTCGCTGGTCGCGCCAGTCTTGGGAGCGCTGTTATCGGCGGGCATCGCGGCGCTCACGGGCCTCCCGCTGTCCGATCCGGACGGGGCTGGCTGCGACATCAACCCGATTGGGCCGCTTCCGAGCTTCGGCGCGTGGGGGATTTGCGTCAAGGCATAGACAAGCGCCGCAGCACTTGCCGTGCCGACCAAAGCAGCCGGTGCAATTGCCTTGATGGATAAGGTCTTGCCGATGGATAACATCATCATGATGAGCCCCTTTAGGCCCGTCGCTGTTGTTACGGCTGAGCCGGAACCCTGCGCCGATTTGGTCCCGCCATCAAGCCCGACAGTTGGCTTGTTCATGGATTTTCCGGGAATCTCCTGGGCCGGCCTCTTAGCAGATTTCTGTTACAGAATCGGCTCGCATGGAAAGGCGCTGATGGAACTCCCGAAGTCCCGCGGCTGGCCGATCGGACATTGATCGCGCAGGTGGGTCGATGGCGTTAGGGATTCGGCAAGCGGCAGACGTTTCGGCCGGCGCTCTCCCCTATGCTTCCCGGTCCAAGGTATGGCGATGCCGCTTCGCGCCGAGCGAGGCTCCGGTCCACTTGTGGAGTGAATGCGTGAGTCTTGAAGTTGCCGCCGCAGCGATGGCTGAGCCTGTGGCGATCGCCGAAAATCTTCTCGCTTTCAGTTCTTCGACGCAGACGGCCTGATGCAGTTCGACGGCACCGTGGAGCAGCCCCGGCTCAAGCGGGCTTGAGGATCACCTTGCCGCTGAATTTTGCGGCCGTTGCGAGCGCCTGGCCGAACTGGTCAAAGCTATGGGTCGCGGCGATCGGCGCCGCGATGACGCCGCGTAACATCAGATCAGACAGATGCTCATACATCGCGACCAGCTTTTCGGGCGTCGCCGTCTTGTACCAGGTGAACAGCCAGAAGCCGCGAATGGAGAGGTTGCGGAAGATCGCCAGCGGAGCCGAGCCCAAGAGCGGCTTCCCGCTCATGGCGCTGTACACCACGACGACGCCGCTATCGGCGAGCACATTCATCAGGTTCAGCGTTGAGGAATCCGCGACCATGTCGAGCGCGAGCCCAATCCTGGCTCGTCCGGTTTCCGTGCTGACCTGTTTGGGCAGGTCCGGTCCGTCAACAAGCACGATGTCGCCGCCAAGCGCCTTGATCTCGGCGACCAGTTCGGGCCGCCGCACCACATTGATCGTCCTGATGCCTAACGATTTGGCCACAGCGATCACCGCGCGCCCGGTGGCGGAATTGGCACCGTTCTGGATGACCCAGTCGCCCGGGTTGAGCCTGACGATGTCGGTCAACAGGACATAGGCGGTCGCCGGGTTGATACCGAGCATCGCGAACTGGTTGAGATCGCCTTGCGGAAGCGGCCGAAGCCATGGCGCGTTCGTCTTGATGCGCTCCGTCCAGGCGGGCTGGAGCATCGGCACCAGCGTCCGGTCGCCTTCCTTCAAATGCGTGACCGCCTTGCCCGCGGCGACAACCCGACCGACGCCCTCGATACCGAGGATGCTCGGCAATTGCGGCAGGAAGCCGTAGCGGCCGGCTATGATCATCAAGTCTGTCGCGTTGACCGGCGAGGCCTCGAGCGCAATCACGACCTCGTCCGGGGCAGGCGCGCCGACATCGGGAACGTCAACGAGCTTGACGACGTCGGCGGGCTTGCCGAACGCCTGGAGCTGAATGGCTTGCATGACCCTTCTCCTCGGATAGTTATATACCGAATAGTATATAATTGTCCAAGAGAGTCAAGCCAGCAATCTCGTGATCTGCGCAATGACCGCCGTCACGCGTTCCGCCGTCGGCGTCTGCTTCGACAACACCATCAAGCCGACATAGGCCGTCATGATCGCAGAGGCGACCGCGACCGGATCGAAATCCCTGGAAAATTGCCCGCGGTCGCGCTCAAGGCGCGCGCGGATCAGGTCCTCGAGACGTGAATTGAAACTGGCAATGCTCTTGCGCAGCGCAGCCTCGTCGAGGCCGCCGTCGGTGGCGGTGTTGATCGAGAGGCATCCGCGCCGCCCCTTGATCCCCGAGCAATAGGGCACGAAGCTCGTGAGCCAGGCTTCGACCGCCTCGCGCGCCGACGGGCCCTGGTTGAGGATTTGCTCCGACCGCCTCAGGATGTGCGCGTGATAGCGATCAAGGATCTTCAGGAACAGCGAGCTCTTGTCCCCGAATGCGGCATAGAGGCTCGGCTTGGTCAAACCGGTCTCGGCCGTGATATCGTCAAGCGAGGTGCCCTGATAGCCCTTGCGCCAGAACACATCGCGCGCAGCGTCGAGGACGTCGTCGGGATTGAAGGTGCGGGGCCTTGCCATGGCTTTGTCTCCAAGGCCTTTATCTAGCGGCTTGTAGCGAAATGGCAAACGGCGGCGGGGCGGCGAATTCCGAGCTACACCTCCAGCCGCTTTCGTTGGGAGCGGCGGCTTCCAGCGACGGGGTGGCGGCTATTGATCGCGCACCGGCAATGGCGCTCTCCCGGTCCTTGCCGGCTCATGCTATGAGCTTGCCGCCTCGAGGTGATTGAGGCTGTCGTTCGGGATGTCTTGGAGCGAATGCATGAATGTCGACGTTGCAATCGGCCTTGGCCGGCGGTTGTTCCTCGCGGCCTTGATGATCTGTCTCGGCCTGCCGGTGGCATTGACGGCGGAGCCAATGGCGATCGCCGAAAATTTTCCCGGCGCGGCGTTCGAGACGACCACGCCGGAAGCCGCGGGCTGGTCGGCCGAGACGCTGGCCCAGGCACAATCGTGGTCGCTTGCGGTCGCGCCGACCGCCGCCGTCATGATCATCCAGCACGGGCGGATCGTGGCCCAGTGGGGCGATATCGCAACCAAGAGCAACCTTCATTCCATCCGCAAGAGTCTGCTCAGCGCGCTGATCGGCATTGCCGTCGACGAGCACAAGATCGATCTGGCGGCGAGCCTCGGAAGCCTCGGGATCGATGACAATGCGCCGAGCCTGACGGACGAGGAAAAAACAGCAACCATCGCCGACATGTTGAAGGCGCGCTCCGGCATCTATCACCCCGCGCTCTACGAGACGCCCGACATGGCCCGGCTTCGGCCCGCGCGAGGCAGCCATCCGCCGGGGACGTTCTGGTACTACAACAACTGGGATTTCAATGCGCTTGGCACCATTTACGAGCACGCCACGGGCGAGCAGATTTTCACGGCATTTGAAAAGCGCATCGCTGCACCGGTCGGCATGGAGGACTATCAGCCAAGCGATGGCGAGTATTTTCGCGGCAGCGCCTCCGATCATCCGGCCTATCCGATCCGCATGAGCGCGCGCGATCTCGCCCGCTTTGCGCTGCTCTATCTCCATGACGGCCGCTGGAAGGATCGCCAGATCGTACCGGCAAGCTGGGTTCACGACAGCACGCAGTCCTATTCGAATGCCTTCCCGGAGCTGGGCCCAGGCATGGGCTACGGCTATCTGTGGTGGATCGGCTTTCCGACGGACATGGGGGCGCCGACCGTCCGGCTGCCGCCGCATTCGTTTTTCGCGTTGGGCTTCGAGGGGCAATTTGCCTTCGTGATCCCGGCCTATGATCTCGTCATCGTTCATCGCATCAACAGCGATCGTCCTCACGGGCCGCAGCCGACTTTCCGGCAGGTGGCCCGGTTGCTCTGGCTCGTCCTCTCGGCGGCCGGCGATCACGACGCCGGCCCGGACGTCACGCTTGCGCATGCGAGCGGGATGCGGCTCGAAGGCGATGCCGTGAAATCGGCGCTGACCGGCAGGACGCTTGCGCTCGGCGGCACGCGCGCCGGCGGGCCGTATGCCTGGCAGCTGCACGACGACGGCACGCTGTCGGTGCTCGCCGGCCCCGAGCAGCGGGAGCTCGCGAAAAGCACATGGCGTATCGACGATCGCGGCCGCTACTGCCGTGTCCTGGCCGGAGGCGGCCGTACGCGGGAGGAGTGCTTTGACGTCGTGGAAAACGGCAAGGCGTTTCAGTTCTTTGATAAGGATGGCTTGATGCAGTTTGATGCCAAGACGGAATAGAAGTCCTCGAGGACACGGGAGAGAATCAACAATGAAGAAGATCCGGGTCGGGATGGTCGGCTGCGGCTTTGTCTCCGAACTGCACATGTACGCGTTCCGGCGGGTCTACGGCATCGATGTCGAGGTCCGCGCGGTTGCCGCGCGCGGGGAGCATGTGGTGGAGTTCGCGCGGCGGCATCAGATCCCGACAGCCTATCGCAGCTTTGCGGAATTGATCGCCGAGCGCGAGATCGACGTGGTCGACATCTGCACACCGCCCAACCTGCATGCGGCGATGATCGTGGAGGCGATGCAGGCCGGAAAGCATGTGATCTGCGAAAAACCGTTTGCTGGCTATTTCGGGCGTGAGGGCGACAAGGCGCCGATCGGAAAGCATGTCGCCAAGGCCGTGATGTATCAGCGCGTGCTGGAGGAAATGGACAGGACCGCGGATGCGATCAAAAAGAGCGGCCGGCTCTTCATGTATGCGGAGGATTGGGTCTACGCGCCGGCGGTGACCAAGACGGCCGAGATCATCAGGGCGACCGGGGACAAGATCCTGTTCATGAAGGGCGAGGAGAGCCACTCCGGCTCGCATGCAGCGCATGCCGCGCAATGGGCGATGACCGGCGGTGGTTCGCTGATCCGCATGGGCTGTCATCCTCTGTCGGCCGTGCTCTATCTGAAGCAGGTCGAGGCCAAAGCGCGCGGCGAAACCATCCGTGTTGCGAGCGTCACTTGCGATGTCGGCAATGTCACGGCGTGCCTCAAGCCGGAGGAGCGGACGTTCATCAAGGCCAACCCCGTCGATGTCGAGGATTGGGGCGCGCTCAATGTCACCTTCTCGGACGGCACCAAGGCGACGGTCTTTTCCGGCGACATGGTCATGGGCGGGGTGCGCAACGTGATCGAGACCTACACCAGTGGCGGTTCGCTGTTCGCCAACATCACGCCGAACACGCATCTGGTCAGCTACCAGACCAGCGAGGAGAAGCTCGCAAGCGTCTACATCACCGAGAAGGTCGACCGGAAGACCGGCTGGCAGTATGTCTGTCTCGAGGAGGAGTGGACGCGCGGCTATCTGCAGGAGATCCAGGACTTCATGGAATGTGCCGCGACGGGACGGCAGCCGCTCTCCGATCTGGCGCTGGCCTATGAGACGATCAGGGTGAACTACGCCGGCTATTGGGCTGCGGAAGAGGGGCGGCGGGTGGCGCTGTGACCCCACGCGAGCCGTTATTCCGGGCCGGTCCGAAGGATTCGAACCCGGAATCTCGAGACTCTCAGGCGCGCAATTGCGCACCGTAGCTCGACGCTGGCGCATCGCCCCGGAATGACGGTGGGTGTGGAAGCATGATGGATTTCGCTTGTGCTCGACCGATCCTACGGCGCGGCCGAGGACGGCTCACGCGTAGCGCTTTGACGGTTCGCCGTCACCAGCGGTTTTGCAATCGTGCTCCGCCGCCTCATCCCCTGCAGGCTGCCGACGATGCCTTGAGGCATGAAGATGATGCAGAGCACGAGCAGGATGCCGTAGATGGTGTTGGCGGCGCCGATGTAGTCGGTGCCGAACCAGACGCGCAGGCCTTCGGTGAGCGACAACGTCAAGAGGGAGCCGACGCTCGGGCCGAGCAGGGAATAGACGCCGCCCGCGATGGCTGCGAATACGATCTGCAGCGAGACGGCAATGCCCGAGACGGTCTCCGGGTTGAGATACATCACATATTGGCCGTAGATCGCCCCGCCGACCGCAGTCAGCGCAGCGCTGATAATGGTGACGCGCATCTTCTGGCGCATGACGTCGATGCCGATGCTGGAGGCCGCATCCTCGTCCTCCGAGATCGCCTCCAGCGCCTCGCGGCCGATGCCGCGATCAATCATCCGCCACACCAGAAGGCCGGCGAGCCAGAGCACGACGGCGATGACGTAGAAATAGCCCTTCTCGGGAAATTGCAGCGCGTACCAGGAATGGCCGACCGCCTTCGGGGTGAAGCCGAGCGAACCGCCGGTGATGTCGCGCGCCGCGACCAGCGACAGCAGCACGACCTGGCTCAGCGCCAGCGTCACCAGCGCGAAATAGTGGCCGAGCACGCGGCGGCGGAAACAGGGATAGCCGACGACAATGGCAAGCGCTGCGGCAGCCATCACGCTCAAGGGAATACCGATCCAGGGCGTGACGCCATAATAGTTCCAGAGCAGCGCCGGCACGTAGGCGCCGACGCCGAGGAATGCGCCGTGGCCAAAGGAGACGAAGCCGAAGCGGCCCATCAACGACCACGCCGTGTAGATGAAGGCCCAGATCAGGATCTGGATGACCAGATGCAGGATATAGGGCGGCGCCGCGAAAGGCAGCGCCACCAGCGCCGCGAGGCCGACGGCCCGGATGATGTGGTTGAGATTCATGGCGCGAACAGCCCCCGCGGCCGGATGAACATCAACACGATGAAGAAGGTGAAGGCGAAGACGTAAGACAGTTCGGTCGAGGAATAATAGCCGCCGATGGCGATGATCTGGCTGATCACGAAGGCGGCGATGAAACCGCCGATCATGTTGCCGAGCCCGCCGAGCACGCAGATCATGAAAATGACCGGGCCAAACGTATTGCCGATATAGGGATGCACGTCATATTGCAGGGCCAGCAGGCAGGCAGCCAACCCGGCCAGCGCGCCGCCGATGGCGGAAACCACGAGATAGACGCGGCGCTGGTCGACGCCCATCAGGCCGACGATCTCGCGGTCCTGCGCGATCGCGCGGATCGCGGTGCCGATATAGGTGCGCTTGAGGAAGACGTAGAGCGCGATCGCGCCGATCAGCGCCACCGCAAAGGCGATCAGCCGGGCGAAGCTGACATACATGGTGGCGATCTCCAGTACCGGCAGGCGCACGCCGATATTGCGGAAGTCGGTGCCAAACAGCAGCGTCGCAAAGCTCTGCAGGAAGAACAAGAGGCCGCCCGTCGCCAGCAGCTGGTTGATCGGCGCCGAGTTGAGCACCGGCGCGATGATCAAAAGATGCACGAGGACGCCAAGGCCGGCGACGCCGATGATCGCGATCAGGAAGGCGAGCGGCAGCGGCAGGTGATACTGGGCGTAGAGAAAGAAGATCGCATACATGCCGCACATCACGATGTCGGCGTAGCAGATCCAGACCACGTCGATGACGCCGAAGATGAGGTTGAGCCCGAGCGCGAGCAGCGCCAGCACCCCCCCGAGCAGGACGCCGTTGATGATGGCTTCGAGAAGATAGATGTCCATTCTCTCATAGCCCCATATAGGCTTCGCGAATGAAGCTGTTGCCCCTGAGCTCGGCCGCGGTCCCGGAGAGCTTGATGGCGCCGACCTCGAGCAGATAGGCGCGATCGACGACGTCAAGCACCTGCTGCACATTCTGCTCGACGATCAGGACGGTCAGTCCCTCGGCGCGGATCCGGTGCACGAGCTCGAACACCTGTTGCACCACGAGCGGCGCAAGGCCCGCCGACGGCTCGTCCATCAGCAGCACCTTGGGCCTCGACATCAGTGCCCGCGCGATCGCGCACATCTGCTGCTCGCCTCCGGACATGGTGCCGGCGGGTTGACCGCGGCGCTCCTTCAGGCGGGGGAACAGCTGATAGACCCGCTCGAGCTGCTCGGCAAAGCGCGCGCGTGCCGAGGGAATGAAGGCGCCGATGCGCAGGTTCTCCTCGACCGACAGCCGCGGAAACAGCCGGCGGTTCTCCGGCACATGCGCGATGCCCCGTTCGACCACGCGGTGCGCGGGCAGGCCCGTGATGTCCTGCCCGTCGATGCGCATCTCACCCTGCTGCATCGGCAGGATGCCGGAGATGACCCGCATCAAGGTCGTCTTGCCGGCGCCGTTCGGGCCGATCACGCCGACCGCTTCGCCGCGCCCGACATCCAGCGAGACGCCAAACAGCGCCTGGAACGAGCCGTAGCCAGCGCAGACCGAGCCGAGCGACAGGATCGGCGTCATGCGTGCGCCTTGCCGAGATAGACTTCGGTGACACGCGCGTCGACGGAGGCTTCAGCCGGCTTGCCCTCGAAGATCTTCTCGCCGTGATCGAGCACGATCACGCGATCGACCACCCGCATCAACACGCCCATGATGTGCTCGACCCAGATGATGGTGATGCCGAGGCGGTTGCGGATGTCGAGCAGCATGTCGGCGGCGCGCTCCATCTCGGCGCGGTCGAGCCCGCCGAGGCTTTCATCGGCGAGCAGCAGCTTTGGCCTGGTCGCGAGCGCGCGGGCGAGCTCGAGCTTTTTCAGCGCGGCCGCGCCGAGGCCTGCGGTCGATGCGGTGGCGTCGGAAGGAAGCCCGACCATTTCAAGCGCTTCGCCGGCGCGGCGCTCGGCCTCGCTGCGCGAGATGCTGCCGGCTTCGCCATAATAGGCAGCGAGCGTGACGTTCTCGAGCAACGACAATTTGCGGAACGGCCGCGGGATCTGGAAGGTGCGGCCGATGCCCTGGTGGCAGATGACATGCGCGCTTTGACCTGCGATCTCGAGGCCGTCGAGGCGGATCGAGCCGGACGAGGGTCGCAGATTGCCGGCAATCAGATTGAACGTCGTGCTCTTGCCCGAGCCGTTGGGGCCGATCAGGCCGAGGATTTCGCCGGCGCGCAGCTCGAACGACACCTGGTTGACCGCCAGGAATCCGCCGAACCGCTTGCTGAGGCCCTCGACGGTGAGCATCGAAAGCCTACTTCACGCCGCGTAGACCGAGGATTTCGGCAGCGGAAAGACCGGGTCCTGGGTCCTGATATTGGTCGGCCAGACCACCGAGATGTGCTCGCCGGCGTTCTGCATCACGACCGGCGTCGAGCGCTCGTTCTGCCCGGACAACGGCGTGTCGGGCGGGAAGAATTTCACGCCATAGCCCTGGATGGTGCCGCCCGGCGGTATGTCGACATCGAGCGCGGCCTTGCGCACCGCCTCGGGATCGAAGCCGCCATATTTCTCCTTCGCCACCGGCAACACGTTGTTGAGCAGCACCCAGGTCTGATTGAAGCCCATGGAGCAGTGCGGCGGCACTTCGGTGGCGCCGGTCTTCGCCTTGAAGCGCTCTACCATGACCTTGATCAGGTCGCCGAGCCCGGGCGCCAGCTTGGCGGGATCGAGCAGCTGCGCCGGCACCGGATCGATGTTGCAGAAATTGTCGATGTCCTTGCCGAAGGTCGCGCGCAGCTTGTCGAGCTGGCTGTAGCCGGCGCCGGCGCCGAACAGCATCTTGAAGCGGAGGCCATTCTCGCGCGCCTGGCGCAGGAACAGCGTGATATCGGGATTGTAGCCGGCATGCGAGATCACGTCGGCGCCGGAGCGCTTGAGCTTGATGACCAGTGCGGAGAGGTCGGGCGCGGCGGCCGAATAGCCTTCCTTGAGCACGACCTGCAGACCCGCGTCCTTGGAATAGGCTTCGTCGGCCGCGGCAACGCCCGAGCCGTAAGGGCCGTCCTCATGGATCAGCGCAACCTTGACGTCCTTCGCCTCCATGCCGAGCTTGGCCTTGGTGTGCTCGGACAGGAAGCCGGCAAAGGCCTGGCCGTATTGATCGGAATGGATCTGGGCGCGGAAGACGTAATGCAGGTTCTTGTCCTTGAACACGGCGGTCGACACCGCGGTCGTGATCCAGAGGATCTTCTTCTGCTGCTCGCATTTGGCGGCGAGGGGCACGGCGTGGGCGCTGGAGAAGACGCCATCGATGATGTCGACCTTCTCCTGGCTGATCAGGCGCTCGACCTCGTTGATCGCGACATCGCCCTTGCTCTGGGAATCCGCCTTGACGGGCGCGACCTTGTATTTGCCACCTATGCCGCCTTTTTCATTAACGAGATCGATCGCGATCTCCGTGCCGATCGAGGAGGCCACCGAGCCGCCGGCGGCGAACGGTCCGGACAGATCATAGATGGTGCCGATGCGCACCGTTTCGCCTTCGGCGGTCGCGCGGGTCCAATCCAGGCTGAGTACGGCGGCGGCAGCTGCGCTTCCCTTCAGCAGCGTCCTGCGTGAAGTCGGCATGGCATTCCCTCCCCATTGACCGTCGTTTAGCGGCTGGTTCTTGTTGTTTTTCTTTGAAGTATTTGGTGGATGCGGGGGAAAGTCAATCGGGGCGGCCATCCGCCTAGCCGAAGTGCTGAGCCGCTTTACGCGCTTGCCCATTGCCGCGTGCCTGTCATACTGGGCGCAAAGCGACAAAAGAAGCGTGACGTCATGCAGCAGCTGGCCGGCAAGACAGCATTCGTGACCGGCGGGGCGAGCGGCATCGGGCTTGCGCTCGCTCAGGCCTTTGCCAGAGCGGGCATGAAGGTCATGCTTGCCGACATCGAGGCAGGCGCGCTTGAGGCGGCGGTCAATAGCCTTTCGAACGGCGCCGATGTGCGCGGCGTCCTCTGCGATGTTGCTGATCCCGAGAGCGTTGAGCGCGCCGCAAAGGCTACATTTGACGCGTTTGGAACGGTGCATGTCGTCTGCAACAATGCCGGGGTGGGTGGCGGAAGCGGCATCGACGAGATTTTGCTTGCGACCTGGCGATGGGTGCTCGACGTCAACCTCATGGGCGTCGTTCACGGCATTCACGCCTTCCTGCCCCACATCCGCAAGCATGGCGAAGGCGGCCACATCGTCAATACGGCTTCGATGGCCGGCATGAACAGCGGCCTCGGCTTCAGCCCCTATGCGGCAAGCAAGTTTGCCGTCGTCAATATTTCGGAGGGACTAGCAAAGCAGCTTGCGCCGCTCGGCATCGGGGTCACCGTGCTCTGCCCGGGCTTTGTGCGAACGCGGATCTGGGAGGCGAGCCGCAACCGGCAGGACCGTTACGGGCCGGCGGCCCGGCCCGAGCCTGGCAGTCCCGCAGGCAAACTCGCCGCCCATCTCGCCGGGCTCGGAGCATCCGGCCTCGATCCCGCGGATGTTGCCGCGCAAGTGCTCGCGGCCATTCGCAACGACGAGCTCTACGTGTTCACGCATCATTCCCGCGAATGGCGCGCTGAGCTCGAGGAGCGGTTCGACACTATCCTCTCCGCGATGGACAAGGCGGCCGCCCGGGCTTCTCCGACCGGCTAGCCGATGCAATCGTTCGTTGGCCGGCCAGCCGGGCATCGTCCTCGCCTCGCGCTTCCAAATCCTGGGAATCCTCACATGCTCAGCCGCACTGCTTCGATCTTCCTCAGCCTGATCCTTTCGCTTGGCCTCATTCCCGCCCATGCCCAGGCGCAAAGCGCGCCTCCCGGCGTGCCGCCCGATTTGATCGAGGACATTGTCATCGGCAGCCGGGTGCTGGCGGATTTCGGCGTGGTCGACGGGTTCGGCCATGTCAGCGCGCGCGATCCGGCCAACCCCTCGCATTTCCTGATGTCGCGCTCGCTCGCGCCGGCGCTGGTAACGGCCAACGACATCATGGAGTTCGACCAGGACGGCAATCCCGTCGATGCGCGCGGGCGCACCGTGTTCCTGGAGCGCTTCATTCATACGGAAATCTACAAGGCGCGTCCCGACGTGATGGCGGTGGTGCACACCCATTCGCCAGGCGTGATCCCGTTCAGCGTCAGCAAGACGCCGCTGCGGGCGATCTTTCACAACGGCGCTTTCCTCGCCGGCGGCGTGCCGGTCTGGGACATCGGCCAGCATTTCGGTGCGACCGACATGCTGGTGCGCAACAACGAGATCGGCAAGTCGCTGGCGCAGGCGCTCGGCGACAAGCCGGTCGTGCTGATGCGCGGACATGGCGATGCCGTCGTCGGCCCTACCGTCAAGATGGCGGTGTTCCGCGCCTATTACACCGATGTCGATGCGCGCCTCCAGGCCCAGGCGATCGGGCTTGGCAGCGACGTGACCTATCTGAGCCCGGAGGAGGGTGCCAAGGCCGATACGGTCAATTTCGTCGTGCTCGACCGCATCTGGAATTTGTGGAAGCAGCGCGTGCAGCCGTCGCTGGCGAAGTAGCCTGACGTCGCCGCGCCACTTCGGGGCTGCCAGCCTTCATCGGGTGGCGTTCGTCTTCCCGGCCCGTCATCCTGAGGCGCCGGAGCCAACGGGTCCGCGCGAAGCGCGGCCCGATGACAGGCTCCGCGGAGGCCTCGAAGGATGAAGGGCCCCGCTGTGAGAGCCGGGCCGTCGCCCTTCGAGGCTCGCTCACGCGAGCACCTCAGGGTGACGGTTCGACAGGTTCACGTGCGCTCAACTGCCATCGGGATTATCAGGCAGATGCGCGAGATAGGCGTAGATGGCGCCGAGCTCGTCGTCATCCATCTTGCCGATCGCGGGCCAGGGCATGCGGTTGCGGTCGAGATGATGGCCAAGCGGATCGATGCCGGTGCGCAGCGTGGCGATGAATTCGTCCCGGCTCCAGTCCTTGACCAGCGTCAGGCCAGGGCCGATTGGTCCGAACTGGCCGGCCACGCCGCCCATCAGATTGGCGCCGTGGCACTGACGGCAGTCGTGATAGGAGAGGATGTATTCGCCGTATGCGACCGTCCCCGCCTTGGGCGGGGCGATAATCGCGCCGTTGATCACCGGCTTGATATCCGGGATCAGGCCCGCACCCACCATGCCGAGGCCGAGCGGGCTCAGGCGATCCGGCGGGTCCGGCGTTGGCGCGCCTGCAGCAGGCACGCTGCGGATATAGGCGATCAGCGCCTGGATGTCGGCGTCGCTCAGCCTGCCGGCATTCGTCAACGACATGATGATCAGCCAACGCCCGTCCGCGTCGATGCCGTTGCGGATGGCACGGAAAATCTGGCCATCCGACCAGCGGCTCAATTGGCCGGCAGGCGTGAGATTGGCGCTGATGAACCGGCCGAGCGGCAGGGGCAGGTGTTCACCGAGATTCCGTCCGCCCGTCAGGGTGCCCGTGCTGGAATGGCAGGCGTCGCAGTAGGCGGCGGCGATCCCATGGCCGCGTTGAATCTGTTCCGGGGTCCCCGCCACCTTGATGTCGGGCACCGGAGCGCGGCGCGCGTGCAGCCGATCTATTCCGAGAAGCGCGACCAGGCCGACCAAGCCGAAAGCCGCCGCGCCAAACCCGGCAAGTCCCGCACCGGCCCATTTGACGACGCGCCGCTTTGCGTGCGCGGTCCAGACGGAAAGCCAGGTCAACGCCACGGAACAGCCGATGAACATCGCGGGCCACAACAGAATGGGCATCGTGACTATCCTTTGTCGTGAAAAATGTATTGCGCGGCTGGGCACCGGCGCACGCTTGTTCTGGCGAACAGATATCTGTGCGCGGGGTTACCCCGTGATTTCACGCCGACGGAAAAGGATTACGGCCGTAGCGGAGCGGCAGCGTTCAGTGCAGGGAGTGCGGCGGTTCGCCGCGATGCCTGGAGGGCCGCTGCCTCGCCTGGTTCTGCGATATGCCGTGATCCAGCGCGACAGCGATCTCCTCGGCCCGGATCGGCCAGCGCACGACGTCGAAAATGCCGCTATTGGCGAGCGTCTCGGCGTCGATCTCGATCGTCGCCTTGGTTGCGAGCACGACGGGAATGCGAGGCGCTATGGCGTGCAGCGCGGCGGCGAGCGCGACCGTGGCCGCCGTCGAGGCCTGCGCGCCGACGATCGCCGCGTCAAAGCGATCGGGACGCGTTCGGCAGGCGGCAAGCGCTGAATCGGCGTCGGCAAATCCGACTGGCTCGTAGCCGAGCGCCGCGAGCATCTCTTCGTCGCGCAAGACGTGCTCGGCATCCTGCGCGACAAGCAGCACCGTCTCGCCGCGCCCGCGCGGCAAGGCTGCGCTCTCGAGGTCGACGTCGAGCTCCGAAAATGACCGGGGCAGCCAGATCTCGAAGCGGCTGCCCTCGCCGACCCGGCTCTGGACGTGCAGCGCTCCGCCATGTCTGCGGACGATCTCGCGCACCGTCGCAAGTCCGAGGCCATTTCCGGACGATCGTGTCGTGAAGAACGGCTCGAAGATGCGTGCCAGCGTTGCTTCATCCATGCCGCTGCCATTGTCGGACACCGTGATGCAGACGTAATGTCCGGCCTCGAGCCTGCCATGGCTGAGCGTGCGCCTTTCGGCGAGTTCGTGCAGCTCGATGGTCAGTTCGATGCTTCCGCCCGCGGGCATCGCGTGGGCGGCGTTACGGCAGAGATTGAGCAGCACCTGCTGCAGCTGGGCAGGCTCGCCGACCACGATCGCAGCCGATGGCGGCTGGCAGATCATGAGCTCGACACCTGCAGGCAGCAATACGTTCAACAGGGATGCGGCTTCGGTGACCAGCGCGCTTGCGCTGAGCGGCTTGCCATTCGGTTCATCCCGGCGGCCGAACTGCATGATCTGCTCGACAAGGTCGCGGGCCCGCTCGGCACTGCGCTGGATGCCGTGAAGATTTCGGACGAGCTTGGCGTCGGACCCGACATGCCCGGCCATCACTTCGGAGTGGCCGAGGATGCCGCCGAGAATGTTGTTGAAGTTGTGCGCGATGCCGCTGGTGAAGACGCCGATCCGTTCCATCCGCTGCGCATGCTGCAGGCGCGCTTCCAGCCGTGCACGTTCCGTCTCCATGGCGTTCCGCTCGACCGCCTGGACAATGCTGTCGAGCGCCATGCGCAGCAGCGGGAGCTCGCGCGGTATATGGTAGGGGCGTCCCACCGCATCGAAACCGAGCGCGACGACAGAGCCATGACTATCGAGCCTCTGCAGACAGGCCCATGCGCCGAGGCCGAGGTCAAGGCAGCGGGATCTGTACGGACCTATCGGCATGCGGTTCACGTCGGGAATCCGGAGCACGCCGTCTGCGGAGGTGCCGATCATGGCCGCAAGCTCCGGTGCTTGCGCGGGCCAACCCGGCGGCGGCGCATTCCCGGGCCGGTGCCAGAGATGCAGGCGCGGCGAGGGGGCGGTCATCACGAAATAGGCGCGGTCCGGACCGATGAACGCAGCCAGCTCGGCCAGCGCCTGGTCAACGTCGGCATCGAGCGTCCGCGGCGTGGTATTGATGAAGCGCATCGAGATGCCCGTGATGATGTGCTCGAACGCCGCCTGCCGTCGCAGGGCGTCCGCGCGGGATTTGAGCCGCCGCGCGAGATAGCCAAGGAAGATGACAAGCAGCAGGGACGTGCCGTACAGCAGCCAGCGAAATTGTCGTGCCGAGGTGCGAGACGCCAGTTGTTCGGCGAGGATCGTCCTGCGCAACGCATCCTGGTGCGGTTTAAGGGGCAGCGCATGCAGTCCGCGCAACGTGCCGTCCACGGACGGCAGCAGCTCATCGAGCAGACGGCCATGGGCGAGCAGGACGTTGACCGTGTCCGTGGGACCGCTGGTCCCCTTCGACTGCCGATCGAGGGCGGTCAGCCGGGCCTCAACGTCGTCGGCCGTCGCTGACGACGTGTCGAGGCTCAGGCGCAGGATTGCGGCCACGGTGGCACTGATGGCGGGATCGAGAGGCTCGGATGATTGCGGCGCGAAACGGCCGAAGAAGGCGAGGGAGTTCTGCAGCAGCGCGTTTTCGGTCTTGAACTGCTCGACCGTCTGTTCCTGGCGCTCGACTGCGCCTGCAAGCTGATCGGTCTGCGGCACAAAGGCAGCGTCGATGGCCGAGGTCGTGCTGCGCAAACGCGAAAGCGATTCGCGTAAGGCCTCGGTCTCCTGGACGAGCGGATCATAGTTGCGCAGCATTCCCGTCCGTGCGGCGAAGATATCGCGCAACAAGGCGTTTTCGATCATGCCAAACCGGCTCAGCTCGGCAAGGGCCTGGTCAAAGAGCTCTGCTTCGGGATTGAACGCACGGGCCGAGAACCAGGTCAGCAGTGCGGCCAATATTGCGATGATCGCAGCGGCCGTCGTCTTCATGGCGCAGCTCCCGTCAGCGGCACGCCGCGATAGTTGCCGGTCAGCGTCTGCAGGAAGGCGACGATCCTTGCGATCTGCTCGTCGGTCAACGTGCGATCGAGCTGTGCCCATGCCATCCGCCTCACCGCCTGCTCCAGCGTCGCGGCACTGCCGTCGTGAAAATAGGGCGCGGTGACCGCGACGTTGCGCAGGCTGGGGACGCGCACGAGCTTCGGGCCGGTTGCGACCAGGGGGCGGAACACGCCCTGCCGTTCGAACAGGTTGCTGCCGACATTGACGCCCTGGTGGCACGCAATGCACCCGTAGGACTTGAACAGCCGGTAGCCTTCGAGCTCATTGGCCGACAAGGCGGAGCCGTCGCCCGTGAGCCAGCGATCGAAGCGGCTGTCGGGCGTGACCAGGGAGCGTTCGAACGTCACGAGGGCATCCAGCAAGCTGTCGCCATCGGGCGCATGCCCATAGGCGGCGCGAAATTGCCGGACAATGCCCGGGTCCGTCGTGAGGGTGCCGACCGCATCGGACACGCTGCTGCGCATGCTGGCCGGGTTTTCGATCGAGGCTTGGGCCTGCGCGGCAAGGCTGCGAAATTTGCCGTCCCAATCCAGCCGGAAGCTAAGCGCGGCGTTGAAGACGGTCAGCGTGTCAAACGATGGGGCATGCGCATTGTCGGTTGCGGCCGTTGCATGAAAGGAGGCGCCGTTCGTCTTCAGGTCGTGGCAGCTGGAGCAGGAAAAGTCGCCGCCCGAGGACAAGCGCGGGTCGCCGAACAGGCGCTTGCCCAGCGCCAGCTTCAACGGATCGGCCATTGGCGGTGACGGGATCGGCGTGATCGGTTCCTGCTCGGCGAGCCGGCTCGCTTGTGGAAGCGCAAGGTCGGGCGGCGGCTGCGCGATGGCCGCCGCGCCGAGCATCAGGGGGACCCAGCCGAACATCAGCCATCGCCAGCGGGGCAGGCCCGGTCGCACCCGGCCGGTCATGTAGGCCTTCGGCTGTCGTGATGCGCATGCGCGCAGCCGATCACGGCCGCGAGCTGCGGTGCGCGCGGAGCGGGTTCCTGGTCCGCCCGCGCCGGTTTCGTCTCGCCGGCATCGACCAATCCATCGTCAAGGCTTGTCGGAATGCCATACATGGCGAGCGCATAGGCGGCGCAGCCATCGAGAAATTCGCCGACAAGCCACGAGAGCAGCATCAGGCAAGAGCTCAGGCACGCATGTCTGGCCGCGGCTCCAAGTCTGAGCGCGGCCCGCAGCCGCTCGCCGAGGCTCCATCCGCACGTCCGCGACACCGCAGCAGCCTTCAGCTCGGACGGCGTGATGTTCGAGAGCGGTTGCTGGTGCGCCTGCCTCCGCCGCAGCGAGAGCAGCAGGGGCGTTTGCGACGGGGACTGCAAGGACAGCGGGGATTTGCTGAGCGGCATCGATATCTCCCTGACCAGGATCGGTCGGGAGATGCTGGGTTGCGCATGTTTCAGCAGGATTTTCGCGAGGTCCATTCGCGCTACGGCTGTAACGGTGCACGAGGCGGCAATCGGCGCGGAGCGTTGTCGCGTGAGCCGGCGGTTTGGGGTCGTGACGGCCTGCGGGGTGAGCATCAGAGCGGCTCGACCGGAAGTGTGAAGACATAGCCGACGCCGCGCTCGGTCCGGATGATCGAGGGCGTGGCGGGATCGGTTTCCAGCTTGCGGCGAAGGCGCAGAACCTGGACGTCGATGCTGCGATCGAACACGTCCTCATGGATCCGCGTCGCCTGCAACAGATGCTCACGGGACAGCGGACGCTGCGGCGCGTTGAGGAAGGCGACCAGCAGCGCGTACTCGCCCTTGCTCAGCGCCACGGGCTGGCCTTCGGAATTCGTCAGCTGCCGGTTCTTCCGATCGAGCTGCCAGTTGCCAAACCGGCATCGGCCCTTTTCGGTCTCGCGCGGCGCACTTGCCTGGCTGGCATCGCGACGCCGCAGCACCGCCCGCATCCGCGCCAGCAGTTCCCGCAGCCCGAATGGCTTGGTGATGTAGTCATCGGCACCCAGCTCCAGGCCGACCACGCGATCGATCTCGTCGCGGCGATGGCCCGTGGTGATGATCACCGGCGTATCGGACTCTGCCCGGATCTCACGCAACAGGTCGAGGCCGTCGTCACGGCCGAGCCGCAGGTCGAGCACGACCACGTCGGGTTGGCACTTCGCCATGAGCCGTGCGACCTCGTCGCGTTTGGTGGCCGAGATTGCCCTGATGTCGTTCTCCTCGAGATAGCTGGTGACGAGGTGACGCATCGTGCTGTCGTCTTCGACGACGAGGCAGGTCAGGGACTTGCGCTGGGCGTTCTCTATTCCGGGTCGGTCGCTGGGATCGGACGCGTGGCCATCGGCCCTCTCGCTCATCGCAAAGCCTCCGCTGCTTTCGGCAGCAAGGAATAGCGGCAGCAATTCCGCGTTGCAGCACACGTTTCGGAGAGTACGGCCGTCGTTACAATTGTAACGGGAACGTTTCGCGCCAAATCACGGCTCTGCTGTTGCAGCTCCAGCGAAGGCTTGGTTGCCGTGGCATCATTCGCGCGGAGCGGGATAACGCCTGGCCAGCTGGTTGAGCGGAAGCCTTGACTCTTCGTCCGTCAGCGGAAACCGGACAATCACATCCTGGCGGCCAAGCTGACCCCAGAGTGCGTCTGACGACCACTTCTGTGGCTCAGGTCCACGCAAGCCCTCGATCCAGACAAGATACCAATTGGTCATCAGCTGCGTCCCAAGCGCCTGGGCGAGGGAGTCCGCGCCACGGTTGAAATGGTCATATCGGCTGAACGCGCGATTCCGCATGAACGCGTTCACATTCACGCGAGCACGTCTCGCGGCCGGCGCCACATCACAACGGTAGCTTTGCGATGGGCAAATGCCAACAGAAAGACTTGCCGTTGGCCAATTTCCGACACAGGGCTGCTGCGAGAAGGCAACTCCGACATGACGCATTGCGCGGCACGGCCTGTTGCCGCGCTGCTGCCGGCCTATTCAACGCGCCTGTTCAAAAAGGGGTCTTCGTGTCGCACAAGTTCATCCCCGCGATCCTGTACGCTTGCATCCTGCTGGCGGTTCCCGCAGCGGCCCAACCAGCTTCGCCAACGGCTGCGCGTGCTCCCGAGAAGGTCGAGGCGCTGACCCCTGATCAGGCGAGGCGCGCGCTCGAGGCGCTGACCGACGACAGGAGACGCACGGAGATCATCGATACGCTGCGTGCGATCGCCAACGTGCCGACGCCGCAATCCGTCCCCGCTCCGGCGCAGGCCGCACCACCGGTCATACCTGTAACTGCACCTGCACCTGCGGCAGCGCCGCAATCGCCCGTTGCACTCACGTCGGACAGCCTCGGTGCGCAGCTGCTGCTGACCGTGTCCGAGCAGATCAGCGACGTCTCGCATGAGATCGCCTATGTCGCGCGGACCCTGACCCATTTCCCCGCCTTCTATTACTGGTTCGTGCGCACGGCCAATGATCCCGCGGCCTATGATCAGTTGCTCGATATCGCCTGGAAGCTCGCACTGGTCCTTGCCTGTGCGCTCGGGGCCGAATGGCTGGTTGTCCGCATCGTCAGAGGGCCGGTGGCCTTTCTCGAAGCACGCATGCCGCAGGCGGCGCGTCCGCCGCTGTCGCCGATTGCCGATCCACCGACCTCCGTCACCGATATTGCCGCACAGATGGAGGCGCAGCGCCGCCATCTCAGCCTGGCGCGGGCATGGCAGTCGGTGGTGCGGCTTCCCTTTGTGCTGGGGCGTCTTTTGTTCGAGTTGCTGCCGGTGCTCGTCTTTGTCGGCATAGCGAGCATGCTGCTTGGCACCGAGATCGGCGATCTCGTCACCACGAGGCTGGTGATCCTGGCGGTGGTCAACGCCTATGCGCTGTCCCGCCTGTTGATCTCTGCGGTGCGTGCGCTGGCGGGCCCGTTCGGGCTGTTTCGTGTCCGCGCGGAAACTGCAGCCTACATTGAAATCTGGGCGCGGCGCATTCTCGCGGTCGCCGTCTCCGGCATCGCTTTTGCGAACGTAGCGCTGCTGCTCGGGCTGCATCGCGCCGGCTATCTCGCCTTGCTGCGCATGGTGATGCTGGTGGTTCATCTCTTCATCGTCGTGATCATCCTGCAATGCCGCCGCCCGGTCGCCGAGGCCATCCGCGCGCCGGCGGGGCGCGTGGGACTGGCGGCGCGGGCGCGAAACCGGCTGGCGGGCCTCTGGCATTATCTTGCGATCGCGCTCGATCTTGCGCTGTGGGCGGTGTGGGCGCTCAACATCCACAATGGTTATTCGCTACTGCTGCAATATTTCGTGGGCACCGTCGCGGTGGCGCTGATCGCGCGGCTTGCGGGCATCGTGGCGCTCGGCCTGATCGACCGGGGTTTTCGCATCAGCCCGGACCTGCGGCAGCGTTTTCCCGGGCTCGAGGCGCGTGCCAATCGCTACCTGCCGCTGCTCCGCCGGATCGTCGGCTCGATCATCGCGTTCATCGCCTTCGTGGCTCTCCTGGAAGTCTGGGGCGTGGACGCCATCGTATGGTTCTATGGCGGCCAGATCGGCGGCAGGCTGCTGTCGGCAGTCGCAACCATTGCCATTGCCGCGCTCGCCGCCCTGGCGATCTGGGAGACCGCCAATGCGCTGATGGACCGCCAGGTCAATACGCTGTCGCGCGACGGCCATTACGCGCGCGCCGCGCGGCTGCGGACCTTTCAGCCGATGCTGCGGACCGCGCTGCTGTGCTTGATCGTGACCGTGGTTGGACTAACGGCGCTGAGCGAGATCGGCGTCAATGTCGCGCCGCTGCTCGCGGGTGCCGGCATCGTCGGCATCGCCATCGGCTTCGGCTCGCAGAAGCTGGTGCAGGATCTCATCACCGGGCTGTTCCTGCTGCTCGAGAACACCGTGCAGGTCGGCGACAATGTCAGCGTGTCCGGCCTGTCGGGGACGGTGGAGAATGTGTCGATCCGCACCATCCGCCTGCGTGCCGGCGACGGCGCGCTGCATGTGGTGCCGTTCAGCGCGGTGACCACCATCACCAATGCCAGCCGCGGCGTCGGCAATGCGGCTGTCAGTGTCAACATCGCCTACAAGGAGGACACTGACCGGGCCGGGCAGATCCTGAAGGACATCGTCACCGAGATGCGGCGCGAGGCGGAATACAAGACAGCAATGCTCGGCGATCTCGAATTGTGGGGCATCGACAAGGTCGATGGCGCCATGGTGTCGATGGTCGGCCAGATCCGCTGCACCGATTTCGGCCGCTGGCCGGTGCAGCGCGAATTCAACCGCCGCATGAAGCGGCGCTTCCAGGAGGCGGGGATCGAGATGGCCTCCGCAAGCCAGACCATTTTGCTGGCTATACCGGCGCCGGCCGAGGCGGTGGCGGATGCACCTGCAAATGCGTTGCCGCGGCGGGCTGCGGGGTAGAAGAAGACGCGCGCGCTGGTGGCGGATCACCAAGGGGGCGAATATCAGGGCGGAAGAGCGTTGTCTTGCATCGTCATTCCGGGGCTCGCGAAGCGAGAACTATGGTGCGCAATTGCGCACCTGAGAATCTCGAGATTCCGGGTCTGGTCCTTCGGACCATCCCGGAATGACGGAGCAACTTGTTCGTGCGCGCTCGGAACGGCGGGGTGAAAGCCGCGCTCAGCGCGCCGCGGTCACCATGATCTCGACATTGTACTGCGGCGCTGCGAGCTGCGCCTGAACGGTGGCGCGCGCCGGCGTGTTGCCGGCGGAGACCCAGCCGTCCCACACCGCGTTCATCTCGCCGAATGTCTTCATATCGGTGATATAGATGGTCGCGGTGAGCAGCTTGGACTTGTCGGTGCCGGCTTTCGCCAGATGGCCGTCGATGATCGAGAGGATCTCCTGCGTCTGCTTGGTGACGCTTTCGCCCGCCGTCTTGCCGGCCACGACACCGGCGAGATAGACGGTGTTGCCGTGTACGACGACCTGGCTCATGCGCGGCCCGGTTTCAAAACGCTGGATGGTCATTTGGAAGTCTCCGATTGTTGCGGGCTGCCTCTTAGCAAAAGTCGGGAGAGGCAGTCCAGCCGCGGGTTCGTTCACCTCTCCCCAGCGGGGAGAGGTCGGATCGCGCAGCGATCCGGATGAGGGGTCTCGCTCTTCCGAGAGACCTGAACCCCTCACCCGATTTGCTGCGCAAATCGACCTCTCCCTCCGGGAGAGGTGGAAGCCTCTGCCGCTGGTCAGCCCAACTTAGCAGACAAGCTTCACGGCTCGATCAGCACGCCCGGATTGAGCACGCCGTGCGGATCGAGCTCGCGCTTGGCGGCGCGCAGGGCTGTCGCGAACAGCTCGGGGCGCTGGCGGTCGTACCACGGGCGATGGTCGCGGCCGACGGCGTGGTGATGGGTGATGGTGCCGCCGGCCTCGATCAACGCATCGCTCGCCGCAGTCTTGATGGCCTGCCATTGCGTGAGCAGGGCGCCGTGGCGGCCGAGCGCATGGAAGGAGAAATAGGGCGCGGGACCATCGGGATAGATGTGGGTGAAACGGCAGGTGACCTCGCCCTTGATGCCGGTTGCGTCGAGGATTGCGCGCTCGGTCGCGGTCTTGACCTTGTCGTGGAAGGCCTCAAAACGATCCCAGGTGATGGCGGTCTCGAAGGTGTCGTTGATGATCCCGGCGGGGTTGAGGAATTCGCGGGCATAGGGCATGCGGATGAAGGCGTTGCGCCAGATGCCGGCGGGTCCCTCGAGATGCGCGTCGACTTCCGGAGCCGGTTCAACCGTGCCGCCAAAATCCGCGCAGCATTGCAGTGCCCGCGCCATCCAGGCATCGAGCGGATGGTCGCCTGACTCGAACGCCAGCACCATGATGGCGACGCTGCCATCGGCAGCACCGGTGTTGTAGGCCTCGTTGGGATCGAGGATGCGGCAGTTGGAGGGATAGAGCCCGGCTTGCGCAATGGCGCGCACGGCGCGTGCGGCCGCGAAGAAGGAGCGGTAGCGGACCGAGACGCCGGCGCGGAATCTGGGACGTGGCTGCAGCCGCATCCAGGCGCGCGAGATCACGCCCAGAATGCCTTCGGAGCCGATGAACAGGCGATCGGGGCTGGGGCCCGCGCCCGAGCCAGGCAGGCGGCGCGTCTCGACCACGCCGCGCGGCGTCACCACGCGCAAGGCTTCGACGAAGTCGTCGATATGGGTGTAGAGGCTGGCAAAATGGCCACCCGATCGCGTCGCGATCCAGCCGCCCAGTGTCGAATATTCAAAGCTCTGCGGAAAGTGCCGCAAGGTGACGCCGTGCGGCTTGAGCTGGCTTTCCAGCGCCGGGCCGAAAGCGCCGCCTTCGATCAGCGCCGCCCGCGATGTCATGTCGACCTCGACGACCTTGTCCAGATTGCGCAGGTCGAGCGTGACGGCGGCCTTATATCGTGAGCCATCGGCGCGCGGCTCGACGCCGCCGCAGACGCTGGAGCCGCCGCCGAACGGTGTCAGCGAGGCCTGCACGGAGCCCGCCCAATCCATCACAGCTGATATCTCCGCCTCGCTCCGCGGATAGGCGACGACATCGGGCGCGCAGGCATAATCGCCGAGCATCGCGTGCACGTAGTCCGGATAGGATTTGCCGTAGGCGTGCGCGGCGCGGTCGTAGCGCTCGGTGGTGCAGAACGCCGCGAGCGAAGAGGGCGGGGTGACGCGCGGCTGACGCAGGGCGAGGTCTTCGAGACGGGGAACGGCGATGGTCTCGAAATTGTCGCGGTTGAATTTCTGGCGGTAGCGGCCGAGCACGAAGTTCCGTTCCTCGGTGCTCATGCCTTCGCCTTCGCGCCCCCAGCCGTAATGTTTCAGCCTTGCGGCAGCCATGCGCGTTCCTCCCTTGTTGTTTGTTCGTTCTTCGGCGCAAAACACTACGCTTGCTCGCTTTGTGCTACAAGCAGCCGAAGGTCTCGCGGTAGTCCTGTGGCGCGGCCGCCGATGTGATGGATGCCGACATGAATGGTCAGACTGGCAAGACGACTGGCAAGCGCAAAGGCTCGGATCTTCTGGTCGCAGCGCTCGAGAATGAAGGCGTCGATCGAATCTTCGGCGTGCCCGGCGAGGAGAATCTCGACTTTGTGGAATCGCTGCGGCATTCGAAGATCGAGCTGATCCTGACCCGTCACGAGCAGGCCGCCGCCTTCATGGCTGCGACCTACGGCCGTCTGACCGGCAAGCCCGGCGTTTGCGTCTCGACGCTCGGACCCGGCGCGCTCAATCTGTCGACCGGGGCCGCCTATGCCCATCTCGGCGCCATGCCGATGGTCATGATCACCGGCCAGAAGGCGATCATGAGCAGCCGGCAGGCGCGTTTCCAGATCGTGGACGTCGTCGCAACGATGAAGCCATTGACCAAGCTGGCGCGGCAGATCGTGAGCGCAGCGAGCATTCCGACCGTCGTCCGCGACGCGTTTCGTGCGGCGATGGAGGAGCGTCCGGGGCCGGTGCATCTGGAATTGCCCGAGGACATCGCGGGCGAGGAGGTCGACGCCGTTCCGCTGATCCCGGTCCATCCGATCGAGATTCCCGTGGCGCATCGCGCGGCGCTCGACCGCGCCGCGGAGATGATCCTGCAGGCGAGGCGCCCGCTGATCATGATGGGCGCGGCGACCAGCCGGCCCCGGTCGACGCACGGGCTTGCGAGCTTTGTCAGGCGCACCGGGATTCCCTTCTTCACCACCCAAATGGGGAAGGGCACCGTGCCCGGCGGCACCAATCTCTACATGGGCACCACGGCGTTATCGGAGCGAGACTATGTGCACGAGGCGATCGATGCGGCGGATCTCATCATCGCCATCGGTCATGATCCGGTGGAGAAGCCGCCCTTCATCATGGGGCCGGGCGGGCCGCAGGTGATCCATATCAGCTACACGCCGGCAACGGTCGAGCAGGTCTATTTCCCGAATGCCGAGGTGGTGGGCGATGTCGGGCCGAGCCTTGAACTGCTGGCGGATCGCGTCGAGGGCAGGTTGCCGCAGGCGGCGGCGTTGCTGCCGATGCGCGAGCACATCCTTGCGCGCATCGCCGATCGCGCGACGGAAGCGCGCTGGCCGCCGACGCCGCAGCGCATCGTGCATGATGTCAGGCAGGTGATGCCGGAGAACGGCATCGTGGCGCTGGACAACGGCATGTACAAGATCTGGTTCGCACGCAACTACCGCACCCGCGTTGCCAACACGCTGCTGCTCGACAATGCGCTGGCCACCATGGGCGCCGGGCTGCCTTCGGCCATGATGGCGGCGATGCTCTATCCGGAGCGCCGGGTGCTCGCGATCTGCGGTGACGGCGGCTTCATGATGAACAGCCAGGAGATGGAGACCGCGGTCCGGCTCAAGCTCAATCTCGTGGTGCTGATCCTGCAGGACAATGCCTATGGCATGATCCGCTGGAAGCAGGCGGTGGATCAATTCCCCGATTTCGGCCTGAGCTTCGGCAATCCGGATTTCGTGCTCTATGCCAAAGCCTACGGCGCGACCGGCCATCGCATCGAGAGCATCGACAGTTTTGTCCCGACGCTCGAGACCGCGTTTCAAAGCGGCGGCGTGCACCTGATTACGATCCCGATCGACTATTCGGAGAACGTGCGGGTGCTGGTGGATGAACTGCAGGCGCGGGGGTCGCAGCGGGGGTGACGATCGAAACCAGGGTGAGTTGGTGCCGCAATTCCTTCACCCGCCCCTTGAGGGGGCGGGTCGATCGCGCATGCAATGCGCGATCGGGGCGGGGTGACAGTCTATCCGCGAAGTCGGTGTATCTGTGATGAGGAGGCCGCCGGTGCGGCTTCCCCGGCCACATGCATCTGCACCCAAATCGTGGATAGACTGTCACCCCGTCCCGACCGCATCGACGAAGCTTCGCATCGCCTATGCGCTCGACCTTCCCCCTCCAGGGGAAGGTGGGGCCTGGCACACCAGCGTCGCCCAGCAAAAAGCCCGCGCTGTTCGAGCGCGGGCTTGGCTTCGTCTTTGATGGTTGCGCGGACGTTAGCCCGCAGCTTCTCTCAGAACAGATTCGCGAAGATGAAGTAGAGCGAGCCCGACAGCATCATCGCAATCGGCAGGGTCAGCACCCAGGCCATGGCGATGTTGCGCACGGTCGACCACTGCAGGCCCGAGCCGTTCGCCGACATGGTGCCGGCGATGCCCGACGAGAGCACGTGCGTGGTCGAGACCGGCAGGCCGTAGCCGTCGGCCGCCGCAATCGTCGCGGCCGCCGTGATCTCGGCGCAGGCGCCCTGCGCGTAGGTCAGGTGGGTTTTGCCGATCTTCTCGCCGACGGTGACGACGATGCGCTTCCAGCCGACCATGGTGCCCAGGCCCAGCGCGATGGCGACCGCGATCTTCACCCAGCCCGGGATGAACTTGGTCGCGGCATCGAGCGAGCCCTTGTAGGCGTTGAGCGTGGCCACATCCGCAGCCGCAAGTTCGGCTTCCTTGTCCTTCATCAGGAAGCGCAGCGCTTCGGAGGCGAGATACATGTCGTTACGGGTGTTGCCGACGGCCTCTGACGGGAATTTGGCCAGCGAGCCATATTCCTTGACCTGCTTGGCGATGTCCTGGACCAACACGGCCAGCGAGGGGAAGGTGCCTTCGTCAAGCTGACGCTCGGCGACGTAGCGGGTCACCGCGGGGCGCGGATTGCCGATCACGTTGTAGCCGAACGCCTTGGCCCCGATCACCTTGCTCGCAGCGTCCGAGTTGGTGATGAACTTTGCGATTTGGCTTTCGGGCATCGCACGGTTGAGCGCATAGGCGGTCGGCACCGTGCCGATCAGGATCAGCATGATCAGGCCCATGCCCTTCTGGCCGTCATTGGAGCCGTGGAAGAAGCTGACCAGCGTGCAGGTGACGATCAGGATGCCGCGGATCCACCACGGCGGCGGCTGGTTGCCGACAGGCTCGGCGAACAGCTGCGCCGCGGCGCGCTGCAGCACGGCCTTGACCACGAACAAGAGGATGAAGGCGAGCGCGAACCCGAACAGCGGGGACAGCAAGAGCGCCTTGCCGATATTGGCCGCCTGCGACCAGTCGACGCCCGAAGTGCCGTCGCGGCCGCGCATCAGCGCGTTGGCCACGCCGACGCCGATGATCGAGCCGATCAGGGTGTGCGAAGAGGATGCGGGCAGGCCGAACCACCAGGTGCCGACATTCCAGATGATGGCGGCAATCAGCAGCGCGAACACCATGGCAAAGCCGGCGCTGGAGCCGACCTGCAGGATCAATTCGACCGGCAAGAGCGAGACGATGCCGAACGCCACCGCGCCGGTCGAGAGCAAGACGCCGAACAGGTTGAACATGCCCGACCAGACCACGGCGATGTGGGCCGGCAGCGAGCGGGTGTAGATCACGGTCGCGACCGCATTGGCGGTGTCATGGAAGCCGTTGACGAACTCAAAGCCGAGCGCGATCAGGAGCGCGATGAAGAGCAGGATGTAAGGCAGGATGGTGGTGACACGGGTGCCGGTCGCATCGATGTCGACATAGATGCTGTAGGCAACGAACAGCAGCGCGGCGGCGACGATGCCGGCGTAGATGACACCGGTCAGCGGGTGAAATCCGCGATCGAGGTCCGGGCCCTTTTTCAGTGCCGGCTCGATCGAGCCGGGTAACGCAACATCGCTCATGTGAAACTCTCCTGTCCCAACGTGGCTGCGATTTTGCGTGATGCATGTGACAGTCAGTTGAAAAGGCCCGTAAAATCCACGGTTTGTGCACATGTGTGGATGTGATGGCACAGTCATTCCGGCGCGATGCGATAGCATCGAACCCGGAATCCTGAGGTTGCGGCGCGAGATTCCGGGTTCGCTCCTTCGGAGCGCCCCGGAATGACGAATGCGGTGTAACAATGGATGCGAGCGTCAGGCCGCGCGGGCTGCCTTCTTGATGAAATCCGCGGCGAGCTTCAGGTCTTCGACAAAGCGGGCGTATTCACGCACCTTTGCGTCTTCATCAGGCAGCCGCAGCAGATAGGACGGGTGCACCGTCACCAGCGCCTTGGGTCCGTCTGGCAGCTCGATCAGGCGGCCGCGATTCTTGTTGATCAGGGTGATCTTGCCGAGCACGCATTGCGCGGCCGTGGCGCCCATCGCCACCACCAGCGCCGGCTTGAGCAGAGCGAGCTCGCGCTCATACCATTGGCGGCAGGCCCGGATTTCGGGCGTGTTCGGTTTCTGGTGCAGGCGGATCTTGCCGCGCGGCACGAATTTGAAATGCTTCACCGCATTGGTGACATAGGTTTTCTTGCGGTCAATGCCGGCCTCGGCCAGCGCACGGTCGAGCATCTGGCCGGCCGGTCCGACAAAGGGCAGGCCAGCGAGGTCTTCCTTGTCGCCGGGTTGCTCGCCGACCAGCATCACCTGCGCATGCGGTGAGCCTTCGCCGAACACGGTCTGGGTGGCGGGTTTCCACAAGTCGCAGGCGCGGCAGTGCGCGGCCTCCTCGCGTAGCTTGTCGAGCGTGGCGGCGGACGTTTGGGTCTTGGGGGGCATGTCGGGCTCCAGCCGTTTCTGCGGCTTGTGCGGGTCGGTTGCGGCGTAATCGATCATGTCGGCGGCGGGCTGGCTTGCCGCTGCAATCAGGGGCTTGATCAGCGATGCCTCGGGCAGGTTATGCCAATATTTCCTCGGCATCTCCTTTTCCATCGCCTTCACTTTTAGCCTGGCGGGATTGAAAATGCTGGCGTAATAGCGCCGCCAGATCTCCTCCAGCCGGTCTTCCGACGGCGCTTCCGCCCTGCTGACGCCGGGCGTGAAGCTGACATGGCTGCCGTCCCAATGCGCGCAGAGATCCGGGGTGAGGATCGACCAGGGCATGTCGGCGAAGCGGCGGGCAAAGAACGGGGCGGCGAGCTCCACGATGTGATGTTCTGGCTCGAACCAGGCGACATAGCGCGCCTGCCGTTCGCGGCCGATCTCGCGGAAGCGCACGAAGGCATGCATCTTGTGCTCGTCGCGCCGCACCGCCTTCGCCATGGCGGTGACCTCCGCGACATCGGGATCGGTTGCGATCTCAAGCAGATCGTGATGGCTCTTCAGGCGGAAGAGCAGGCGATAGAGGAGTGCAAAGCGCTGCGGGTCGCGGTGCAGGATGGCGGTCTGTGCCAGCTCGATGAATTTCGTCGGCACGTTGAAGGTGCCTTCGACCGGTTCGGGCAGAACTGGCTCGGGCAAGTCCGGTGCCGAGAGCTGCTCGAACAGGTCGTGCTCGCTGCCTTTGACGCGCCAGAGGATGTCGGCGGCTTCCACATGGTTCATCACCAGCGTTCGTGCGGCCTGGCGCCAGCCGGCAAAATCGGTGTCATTCTCGAGCGTTACGACATGCATCAAAAGCCAAATCCGAGCTGTCTTGCCTTCGGCTTGAACCGTGCCGAAAGGCCTGTGCCGTCAAGCTGCGCAGGCGAGGGGCGGTAATCGGATAAAACGATGAACGGCAGCGCCTTGTTCCTGATGACGTGCAGGCGCGACAGGTCGGCAAAGCGGATCGCGCCAAAGCGGCGGGTCGAGAGGATACGGTCGACGGTCCTGGTGCCGAAGCCGGGGACGCGCAACAGCTCCTCGCGGCTGGCGCGGTTGACGTCGAGCGGAAAGCGCTCGCGATGGCGCAGCGCCCAGTTCAGTTTCGGGTCGATGTCGAGCGGCAGCATGCCCTCGGCCTCGTCGACGATTTCCTGGGCGGCAAACCCATAGAACCGCATCAGCCAGTCGGCCTGGTAGAGCCGGTGCTCCCGCACCAGAGGCGGAGCTTGCAGCGGGAGGGCGCGGCTCGCATCGGGGATCGGGCTGAACGCGGAGTAATAGACGCGCTTCAGCTTGTAGGCGCCGTAGAGATTGGCACTGGTGTCGAGAATGGTGCGGTCGGTGGCCGCATCTGCCCCGACAATCATCTGCGTGCTCTGGCCGGCCGGCGCGAAGCGGGGCGGCTTGGCGCGGTTCGGCGTCGTTTTCGCGTCCTCCACCTCGTCGAGCTTGAGGCGCAAGCGGCCCATGGTGCGGCGGATGGCGCGCTGGTCCTTCTCCGGTGCAAATTTCTTGAGGCTGGTCTCCAGCGGCAGCTCGATATTGATGCTGAGACGGTCGGCATATTTGCCGGCTTCGGCGACCAGGGCCTCGTCGGCCTCGGGAATGGTCTTCAGGTGAATGTAGCCGCGGAAGTGATGCTCCTCGCGCAGCTTGCGTGCGACCGCGACCACCTGCTCCATGGTGTAGTCGGCGCTGCGGATGATGCCGGAGGAGAGAAACAGGCCCTCGATATAATTGCGGCGATAGAAGTCGAGCGTGAGCTTGACCACCTCGTCGATGGTGAAGCGGGCGCGGGCGACGTTGGAGGAAGCGCGGTTGACGCAATAGAGGCAGTCGTAATTGCAGGCGTTGGTGAGCAGGATTTTCAGGAGCGAAATGCAGCGGCCGTCCGGCGCATAGGAATGGCAGATGCCCATGCCAGGTGCGGTTGAGCCGAGGCCCTTGCCGTCGCTGGAATCCCGCATCTCCGTACCGCTGGAGGCGCAGGAGGCATCATACTTGGCCGCGTCCGCCAGAATTTCCAGTTTGCGCGATAGATCCATCCCTTGAATCCCCTTGATTCCGCTTATGAATCGAACCCGTTGCAATCGCGATTGACTCCGCGGGCGTTGTTAGCATTATATTAGAACATATCATGAACATATAGGCCAGCTCCCGGTTATCTTGGACAAGAGCCGGTGGCGGCCAAACCTCTCGAGAAGGAAGCGACGCCATGACAAGCGCACGCATGAGCGCGCTTGCGAGTTTGCGCGGCAGTATCGAACGCATCGAGGCGCAGAGCGGCTCCGCTTCGCTCACGCGTGCAGCCCTTGGCCATGCGCAAGCCGATGCGGTGCTGCAGGGCGGGCTCGCGCTCGGCGCTTTACATGAGGTGTTTTGCGAGGGCGGCCGGCAGAGTGCTGCGGCCACCGGCTTTATCGCAGGGCTCGCGCGGCGGGTGACGCCACGGCGACCGCTGATCTGGGTGCGGCAGGATTTTTCCGAGCGCGAGGTGGGGCGTCTGTCGATGAGCGGGCTCGTCGAACTCGGGCTTGATCCGCGCCGCCTGGTGACGGTGCGCGCCTGTGATGTCGAGGATGCGCTTCGGACCACCGCCGACGCGCTTGCCTGTGATGCGGTTGGTGCCGTGGTGCTGGAAGTCTGGGGCGAGACCCACAAGCTCGATCTCGTGGCCAGCCGCAAGCTGACATTGGCTGCACAAGGCGCCGGGGTCACCGGTCTTCTGCTGCGCATTGCCGCCTCGCCCGTGCCCTCCACGGCGGAGACGCGATGGATCGTGCGCGCGGGCCGCTCGCCGCCGGGCAGCCTCTCGCATGCATGGGGTGCGCCGCTGTTCGATGCAGAGCTTGTCCGCAACCGTCATGGCCCGCTCGGGCGATGGATCATGGAATGGAAATGTGATGAGTGCCTTTTCAGCGAACCAGGGTCGGCGGATTCTCAGCCTGTGGCTGCCGCGCCTGCCCATCGATCGCATCAAGCGCGAGCTTTCGAACGAAAACAGCTCGCCGGCTAAGAAAGACGGCGATGCGCCCAGCGTCGTCGTTGCCAAGGAGAATAACGCGCTGAAGCTTTATTCGCTCGACGATGCCGCCGCGCGGTTTGGCCTCGACATCGGCATGCCCTTGGCCAATGCGCGGGCGATCTGCCCACAATTGACGGTGTTCGATGCGGACGAGGCACGTGATGCGCAATTGTTGAACGACATCGCCGACTGGTGCGACCGTTTCACCCCGCTGGTGGCACTCGATCCGCCGCATGGGCTTTATCTCGACATCACCGGCTGCGCGCATCTGTTCGGCGGCGAGGCGGCGCTGTTGAAGCTGGTCTGCGATCTCCTGACTGCGCAGGGTTTTGTGGTCAGCGCGGCGATTGCATCGACCGCGATCTGTGCGCGGACGCTGACGCGCCATGCCCATGGCAGGATCGTTGCCGATGGCGAGGAGGCCCGCGCGGTCGCGCGCTTGCCGATCTCGACCCTTGGCGCGAGCGAGGCGATCACGACCGGCCTGCGCCGCGCCGGCCTGAAAACCATCGGCGATGTGGCTTCGCGTGCGCGCTACGAAATCACGGCGCGGTTTGGCGCAGCCTTCACGGCGCGGCTGACGCAGGCGCTGGGCGAGGCCGACGGGCCGATCAGCCCGCGCAAGCCGCTGCCGGACTACATCGTGGAAAAACGCTTTCCCGAGCCGATCGCAACCGACACGGCGATTGCAGCCACGCTGTCAAAGCTCGCGCAGATGCTGGTGGCGGCGATGGCGCGCGAGGGCAAGGGCGCGCGGCAGCTCACGGCCTGCTTCTTCCGCACCGACGGCGTGGTGCGCGGCATCGTGGTCGATACCGGCCAGGCCGTCACGCGGGCGGAGGTGATCGACCGGCTGTTTCGCGAGCGGCTGGACGCTTTGAGCGATCCGCTCGATCCCGGCTTCGGATTCGACCTGGTGCGGCTCTCGGCCAGCCGCACCGAGATCGTGGTGCAGCAGCAGCACGATCTCGACGCCCATGTGCATGACAATGACGAATTGGCCGCGCTGATCGACCGCATCGCGGCGCGGATCGGCTCGCATCGAGTCGTCGCCTATTTGCCGCAGGATACGCATATTCCTGAACGTGCGGAGCTGCCTGTGCCGGCGCAGCAGAACCTGGCCGCCGCCTCCCAGGCCGCCTGGCAGGCGCGCGAGGATGAGCCGCCGCTGCGTCCATTGCGGCTGTTCGAGCGTCCCGAGGAGATCCAGGTGATCGCGCAGGTGCCGGACGGACCGCCGGCGCGCTTTGTCTGGCGCCGCGCCAGTCACGCCGTGGTGCGCGCCGAAGGCCCCGAGCGCATCGCCATGGAATGGTGGCGCTCGGACAGCCAAGCGCAGGGCAGGGGCCTGACCCGCGATTATTTCCGGGTCGAGGACGAGGCGGGCCTGCGGTTCTGGGTCTATCGCGACGGCCTCTACGACCGCGAGCATGATGCCAAGACCGGCCAGCCCGTGCAGCCCAGCTGGTTCATGCATGGATTGTTCGCATGACGGTGTCTTACGCCGAGATCGGCGCGACCTCCAATTTCTCCTTCCTGCGCGGCGCCTCGCATCCGCAGGAATATGTGCACATGGCCGGCGAATATGAGCTTGCCGCCATCGGCATTGCCGACCACAACACGCTCGCCGGCGTGGTGCGCGCCTATAGCGAATTGGACAACCCTGAGCTCAAGCACAAGCCAAAGCTGCTGGTGGGATCGCGCATCGTCTTCATGGACGGCACGCCGGATATCCTGGTCTATCCGCGCAACCGCGCCGCCTACGGCCGGCTGTGCCAGTTGCTCACCCGCGGCAAGCGCGGCGAGGAGGTCGAGAAGGGCGAATGCCATCTGAAGCTCGACGACCTCCTGGAGTTTGCCGAGGGACAGCTGCTGGCGCTGGCGCTGCCGCATCGTTTCGACAGCGTCGCGGCCGGAAAGCTTCTGGCGCGGTTGAAGGCATCCCGCGCCGACGGCGTGTGGCTCGCGGCAAGCCTCATCTATCGCGGCGACGATCGCCGCCGCCTGGCGCGGCTGGCGCAGTTGGGGCAAGCCGCACGGGTGCCGCTGCTTGCGACCAATGAGGTGCTCTATCATCACCCCGAGCGCCGCGCGCTGCAGGACGTGCTCACCTGCATCAGGGAAAAGACCACCATCGATGCGATCGGCCGGCGGCTTCAGGCCAATGCGGAACGGCATCTCAAGCCTGCGGAGGAAATGGCGCGGTTGTTTCGCGACCACCCGCAGGCGATTGCGGAGACCATCCGCTTTGCCAAACGCATCGAATTTTCGCTCGATCAGCTCAAATACCAATATCCTGATGAGCCGGTGCCGCCGGGCAAGACCGCGCAGCAGCACCTGGAGGACCTGACCTGGGAAGGCGCGGCGGCGCGGTTTCCCGAAGGCATTGACGCGACCTTGCGCGCGACCCTGCGCAAGGAGCTCGATCTCATCGCCGAGCTCAATTACGCGCATTATTTCCTCACCGTGCATGACATCGTGCGCTATGCGAAGAGCCAGGGCATCCTGTGCCAGGGCCGCGGCTCGGCGGCCAATTCCGCCGTCTGCTATGTGCTCGGCGTCACCTCGGTCGATCCGACCGAGATCGACCTGTTGTTCGAGCGCTTCATCTCCAAGGAGCGGCTGGAGCCGCCCGATATCGACGTCGATTTCGAGCATTCGCGGCGCGAGGAGGTGATGCAATATGTCTATCGCCGCTATGGCCGCCACCGCGCCGCCGTCATCGCAACCGTCATTCACTATCGCCCGCGCAGCGCCATCCGCGATGTCGGCAAGGCGCTGGGGCTGACCGAGGACGTCACCGCGCTGCTCGCCGACACCGTTTGGGGCAGCTGGGGCGATGGGCTCTCGGAAGGACAGGTGCGGCAGGCCGGGCTTTCGCCCGACAATCCCATGGTCGAGCGTGCGGTGAGTCTTGCGGCCGAGCTGATCGATTTCCCGCGCCATCTGTCCCAGCATGTCGGCGGCTATGTGCTCACGCAAGACCGGCTCGACAGCTATGTGCCGATCGGCAATGCCGCGATGGAGGGCCGCACCTTCATCGAATGGGACAAGGACGATGTCGACGCGCTGCACATGATGAAGGTCGACGTGCTCGCGTTGGGCATGCTGACCTGCATCCGCAAATGCTTTGCGCTGCTCGACCAGCACAAGGGTATCCACAAGGAGCTCGCCGATATCAAGGCGGTTGATGACGACGTGGTCTTTCAAATGCTGCAGCGGGGCGAGTCGCTTGGTGTGTTCCAGGTCGAGAGCCGGGCGCAGATGAACATGCTGCCGCGCTTAAAGCCGCGCACCTTCTACGATCTCGTCATCGAGGTCGCGATCGTGCGGCCCGGGCCGATCCAGGGCGACATGGTGCATCCCTATCTGCGCCGCCGGAACGGACAGGAAAAGGTAAGCTATCCCTCGCCATCGTCCGACAAGGGGCCGGCAGATGAGCTTTACCGGGTGCTGCACAAGACGCTGGGCGTGCCGCTGTTCCAGGAGCAGGCGATGCGCATTGCCATCGAGGCCGCCAAATTCACTTCCGAGGAGGCCAATGGGCTGCGCCGCTCGATGGCGACTTTCCGCAATCTCGGCACCATCGGCAAATATGAAGAGAAGCTGATCGGCAACATGGTCGCGCGCGGCTATGCGCCTGAATTCGCCAAGAGCTGCTTCGACCAGATCAAGGGTTTTGGCTCCTATGGCTTCCCGGAAAGCCATGCCGCGAGCTTTGCCCAGCTGGTCTATGTCTCGTCCTGGCTCAAACATCATCATCCCGATGCATTCTGCTGCGCGCTTCTGAACTCGCAGCCGATGGGCTTCTACGCGCCGGCGCAGATCGTGGGCGACGCCCGCAAGAACGGCGTCGAGGTGCGCGAGGTCGATGTGTCCTTCAGCTTTGCGCAGAACACGCTGGAGCAGGG
>Ga0070741_10003065_pt1 | contig 42557 bp, 29 predicted proteins | sample Coa_R1_4_FD_66440 | JGI IMG/M metagenome (GOLD analysis project Ga0070741, IMG submission 66440) | Surface soil microbial communities from Centralia Pennsylvania, which are recovering from an underground coalmine fire - Coalmine... | ecosystem: Environmental > Terrestrial > Soil > Unclassified ... | reverse complement strand
AAACGGTGCAGCGCGGTGACGTGGAGATCAAGGTCGTCGAGACCGGCACTATCGAGCCATTGCGCAAGGTCGAGGTGAAGTCGAAAGTCGGCGGGCGCATCTCCCGGCTTTTTGTGGACGAGGGAATGCGCGTCCGGCAGGGCCAGATACTCGCGACCATTGACCCGCAGGAGATCAACAGCCAGGTGGCCGCGCTGCGGGCGCAGTTAGCCGGGGCGCAGGCGCGTCTCGCCGCCGCGCGCAAGAACGCGACCTACCAGCAGGATCAGACAACGACGAGCATCGCGCAGTACGAACACAACGTCGAGGCGGCGCTGGCGCGGCTGAAGCAGGCCGAAGCGGAGGCCGAGGCGCAGCCCAGGCTCACGCAGCAGTCCATTGACATCGCGCAGGCCAACCTCGACGCCGCGCGCGCCAGCCTTCGAGCGCAGCAGGAATCGCTGAACTTGATGGTGCAGTCCACGCATCCCCAGGCCGTCGTCGCCGCGCAGTCGGCCTACGACCAGGCGCGCGTTCAGGCCGACAACGACGCCCGCAACCTGCAGCGACAGCAGCAGCTTTTCGCCAAAGGCTTCGTCTCCCAGCAGGCGGTAGATGCTGCGCTGACGCAGGCGCAGGTCTCCGAAGCGCACATGCGCGAGGTCAAGGCCCGCCTCGACCGGATGAAGCGCACGAACGATCTGGAAGCGGCCAACGCCCGCGCGCAGGTCGCCAGCGCGCAGGGCCAGGTGCGCCAGATGCAGGCCGCGCTCGCCCAGGCCCGAACAAGCGTGCTGAACACGACCCGGCGGCAGGAACTCGAAAGCGCCCGCGCCGCCTATGCGCAGGCCAGAGCGCAACTGGCCGCCGCCCGCACGGGCCGCACGCAGGACTTGATGCGCCGCGACGACATCGCCGCTGCCGCTTCCGAAGTGCAGCAGATACAAAACCAGTTGAACGAACGGCTGGTCAACCAGCGCGATACCACGCTCGTCGCCGCGATGACGGGCCTGGTGACGAAGCGCTATGTCGAGCAGGGCGAACTTATCACCTCGGCCATCAGTTCGTTCTCCTCCGGCACGCCCGTCTTCCAGATCGCCGACCTCTCCACCATGCTCGTCAAGATCAATATCAACGAGGTGGACATCGCCAAACTCAGACGCGGCCTGCTGACCGAAGTGAGCATAGACGCCTCGCGCGGCGCGACGTTCACGGGCCGTGTGCGCAAGGTCGCGCCTGCGGCGATGTCCGCCGCTGCGAGCAGCGATTCGAGCAGCGCCAATACTGCCAACACCCAGACTGTCATCCGCTTCCCGGTCGAGATTCAGATAGACCGCGCGGACTCGCGCCTCAAGCCGGGCATGAGCGCGCGCTGCGCCGTCATCGTCGCCCGCCGCCGCAACGTGCTGCGCGTGCCGACCAACTGCGTGCAGGGCGAGGGCGCGACCGCCACCGTCCAGGTCGTCACGGAGACGACGCAGAACGGCGAGAAGGTCGAGACGACGACGCCCCGGCAGGTGACGATCGGGCTGCGCGGCGATGATTTCGTCGAGATCGTCTCCGGCTTGAAGGAGGGAGAGAAGGTGCGCCCGGCTCCCTATACCGGCCCGCCGCGCAAGACCATCGAGATGCGGGGCGGCCCCGGCGGCGGCGGTTAACGCGAGAAAGCCCGATGAACCTTCTTCACTCTCTTCAAGTCGCCTTCGAGAACCTGCGGGCGAACAAGCTGCGCTCCGCGCTGACCATGCTCGGCGTCATCATCGGCGTCAGCGCCGTCATCATGATGGTCGCTATTTTGCAGGGCGCGTCGGCACGCATCACACAGGAGTTTCAGAAGCTCGGCTCTAATCTAATCATCGTCGTCTTCGAGCAGTCTCGCGAGGAACAGAAGCAGACGACCCGGCGCATCGAAGGCATGACGATGGACGACGTGCGCGCCATCCAGCGGCAGTGCGACCTGCTCAAGAGCATTTCGCCGGAACTGCCCCTCGGCAACGGAACGGCCAAGTACGCGGGCAAAAGCGCCGATGTGCGGCCCAACGGCGTGCAGTCCGACTACGCCCGCCTGCGGAACGTGCAGGTCGCGCAGGGCCGGTTTATCTCGGATGACGACCTGGGAACCTGGGCCAAAGTCTGCGTCATCGGGGACAAAGTCCGGCAGGAACTGTTCCAGGATAAAAACCCCATCGGACGGGATATCGAGATCAACGGCCAGAACCTGATGGTCGTGGGAACGCTGGCCCCCAAGGGCCGCACCTTCGACGGCGACGCCGATCAACTGGTGTTCATCCCGCTGACGACCGTGCAGAAGCGGTATCTGGGCAAAGAGACGGTCGGCGTCATCTGGGCGGAGCCGAAGACGCTCAAGGAGATGGACGCGGCCAAAGACCAGATATGGCAACTGCTGATGCGCCGCTACGCCAACCTGCCCGGCTTCCGTGTAGACAGCCTGGACAACATGCTGAACAGCATCCATCAGGTGCTGGCTATCTTCACGTTGGTGATGGGTTCGATCGCGGGGCTGGCGCTGCTGGTCGGCGGCATTGGCATCATGAACATCATGCTGGTCTCGGTCACGGAGCGCACGAAGGAGATCGGGCTGCGCAAGGCCATCGGCGCAAAACGCCGCGATATTCTGTGGCAGTTTTTGATCGAATCTGCGACAGTTTCGGGCGTAGGCGGGCTGACCGGCGTGGCTATCGGCACGGGCGTCGCCTACGCCATCGGCTACGTCACGCAGTTCATCCCCGCGCTGACCGATCCGCAGACGGGCGCAAAGGGCATGGGCATCTACGTGCCGCCTCTGTTCTGCGTCGGGGCGTTCGCGTTTTCGGCGTTCGTGGGAATTTTTTTCGGCATCTATCCCGCCCTGCGCGCCGCCAGCCTCGACCCTATCGAGGCGCTCCGGCATGAATGACCCACCCCCTGTCCCCTTCCCTGGCCGCTCGTACCTCGCTAGGGAGGGGGAGAGAAGGCGGAAGCGTGGATGTTTAGCTCTCCTTCCCTTTAGGGAGGGGGTCGGGGGGGTAGGTCAGAGGAAGCCTATGAGTCGCAGCATCACCGTCGTCACGCCAGAGAACATCACCGTCACCTATCAGGTGGCCGGGTTCGCCTCGCGCTTCATGGCGTTTATCGTGGACCTGACTATCCAACTGCTGCTGCTGCTGCTGGTCGGCATGGCGCTGCACTATACGGTCGGCGGCGCGGAGGGCGGCGGCCTGTCTCCGGCCAGCATCGTCTCCGCCGTCGGCATCATCGTGGTCTTCCTGATCGTGCTGGCCTACGCGATCTTTTTCGAGATGCTCTGGGGCGGGCGCACGCCCGGCAAACGGCTCTTCGGCCTGCGGGTCATCCGGGAGGGCGGCTATCCCATCACCTTCCTTGCCAGCGCCATTCGCAATATTCTGCGCTTCATAGATTTCGGCCTGGTGCCGCTGCCGGGGACGCCGCTGGTGCTGTGGGGGCTGCCCGGCCTGCTGACTATCTTTTTCAGCCCGACCTACAAGCGCATCGGCGACTATGCGGCGGGAACGCTGGTGATCGTCGAGTTGGGCGCAACGCCGTTCAATACGCAGCGGCTCTCCGCCGCCCTGCCCCCCAATGTGGCCGCCCTGCTCCCCTGCGTCAAGAATCTGGATCGGCTGACGGCAGACGAGTACCGGATGATCCGGCGTTTCACGGCGCGGCGCGGGGAGTTGGAGATGGTCGTGCAGGCTTCCATCGGGGAGCGGCTGGCCGTGCCGCTGATGCAGAAGCTGGAGATCGAAGCGCCGATCCGGTTCCAGCTTCAGTATGCCGATCTGCTGGAAGCCATCGAACGCCGCTATGCCGAGGAGCGCGGCGTGCTATAAGCGCGCCGCACAAGAGACAGGATGGACGAGAGGGAAACGCCTGCCGATACCCCAGATATTGCCCCCGAGGGGCCGCCTGCCGTCTCACGGCGCAGTCTCTCCGGGGCCGTTCGCATCGGAGTGGCCGTCGCGCTCGTCTGCACGCTCCTCGGCCTGCGGTCGCTTGCTATCGCCACCCTGCCTTATATCCTGGCCCCTGGCGAAGGCATAGATTTTCAGGAAGCGATTCCGGGCCTGCCCATCCCGCGCCTGCTCGACTGGAACCTGAACCAGATCGAGCTGCTGCTGACCCTGCGCCAGATAGACGGTATCTCGCTGGCCCTGGCCTCCCTTGCGCTGTTCGGCGCACTCTGGCTGCTGGCGGTTTTTGTCCTCAACCCCTCGTTCCGCCTGTTGCGCATGGCCCGCGTTCCCGCCCAGGATTTAGAGACTCCGTCCGCCCCTCCCCTGCCCTCTCCGATGGAGCCGGTAAGGGAAGAGCCGGAAGGCGACCCGGTCACGCTGTCTCCCGGAGGCCCGATTCCGCTTCCCACCCGGACAGCCCCGATGCCGCCCGCGCCGACGGTTCTCACCGTCGCTCTGGAGACGCCGCGCCTGATGAAGGCGCTGACACTACTCCTGGCAACGGGGTTGCCATTGGCGCTGCTCGGCGGTCTGTCCCGCCGCCTCGGAGCGGGCGGGCAAGGCGGCGCGCTGTCCGCCCTCTGGCTGATGGCGCTCGGCATCGCTCTCTGGATCGGCTTCCGACCGGAAGGGCTGGCAGGCGACTTTGCGGAGGCGCGCTGGCACGCACCGGGCCGCGCCCTGCCCCGTCTCCTCCTGCGCGGCGCGGCGTTCGGTCTCGGTCTCTTTTTCCTGCTCTATCGCGTCTGGCCCGACCCTCTGGAAGGCGTCCTGCGCCGCTATGCCACGCTTGGCACGTTCCATCGCGGCTACTGGGCCGAGATCGCCTGGGCCTATCTGCTCGGTGTGGGCCTGTGCGGGTTCGCTATCGGCACGCTGTTCACCCTGCTGGCGCGACCGGGAGCCGGTTCGCGGCGCAGCCTGGCGCTGGCCGCGCTGCCGTTTGTCACGGCGGGCCTGGCGCTGGCCGCGCAGCGTCCCCTGGCGATCAAGCCGATGGAAGCGCGCATTGACCTGACCCCAGCCCTGGCAGCGACCCTGCCGAGACGCCTGAACCCGCGTAATCTCGCCTCCGGCGTGCCGGACGGCATCCTGGCGGAAAGAGAGTTGTCCCGCCTTGCCGCCCTCAACCCCTCCGGCAAACTGACGACGTTGCAGACCGAGCGCAGCCTCCTGATGTTCCATCCGCGCGGCCTCGTCAATGCCCGGCAGACCATCGTCTCAGAGGACGGACTGCCTTTCGATACGCAGACGGCGGAGAAGGTGCAGAACTTCCTGCAGCAGCGCGACTATCGCACCGCGCTCTCCTGGGTCGCGTTCAAGCGGATGTTCGATACCGCCGTCACGCAGTTCGACCCGACCGCCGCGCTCAAAGCCTGCCTGCTCGACCAGACGCACTGCCCGCACCTGGGCCAGATCAGCGGCCCGATGCGCGCCCTGCTGTTCGTCTCCGCCGCCACGCCGGAGAACATCGCCCTCGCCGATGCATTGGCCGACGACCGCCGCTTCGCCTACCCGGACCGCGCCAGCCTGCGCATGATGGGCGACCTGTTCAACCGGATCGGCGAAGTCGCCAAAGCGGAACGATGGTATCGCCGCGCCGAGATGCCGAAATCCTTCTATCGCATCATCCATCAGTACCCCGTGTTCCATACCGGGCGCGTGACCGGGCAACTGCGCCTGAACGGACGCCCGCTGGCCGGAGTGCGCGTCGGCCTGGTTCCCAAGCGCATGAACGGCCTGCCGCGCGATCTGCAGGCGATCCTGCTCGACGCCGACCGCGAGGTGATCGGCGGCCCGGAACGCGGCTTTCGTTTTTCGCGCGCCGCGCAGCCCTTCCATCCGCGCCCGTTCGCGTTCCGATGGATCAGCGAGGGCGCAACAACGGATGCGCAGGGCCGCTTCGCGCTGGATCATCTGCTGGATGGCGAATACTATCTCCTCGTGGCGCTTCCCCCCGATATTCTGCTGAACCCGCCTGTAGACAGAGCGTTGCGGGCGCAAAACGCGCCGCGCTCCCTCGTCTTGAACGCCGCCGCGCCCTCCTTAGACCTGCCCACGATTGACATTTTCTATACCCGCCGCAATCCCTGAACGCCGTTCCTCCGTACTCAGAATAAGGGAGAGGTTTTAGCGTATAATATAGATATTCGCTCGCCTCCCGTTGCACGACCAAGGAATCCGGTTTTCAGCATGGCAGACGCCTCGGAAAAGATCAAGAGCCAGTTCAGGCAGGGACAGGTCTTCAGCCTCATCCTGATCGTGGCCGCGTCTCTCTTCGGAATGTTCGTGATGATCCAGTTGCGGCAGGAAGAGCGAGCGCTGCTGCAGCTGCGTTCTCTGCGGGAGGAGACGCTGCAAAGCTACATGGAGGCCATGCTGAATCAGGAGACCGGTTTTCGCGGCTATCTCGCCTCCAACACGCGCAACAAGGATTTCCTCAAGCCCTACTATGATGGCGTGACCCAGTATTCCAAGGCGCAGATGACGGCCCGGAAGATCTACGAGCAGCCTGGCGAAGCGGCTTTTCGAGAGATCGTCGAACCTCTGGAGGAAAAAGCGCGTATCTGGCAGCAGATGGCGACGCGGTCTCTCGGAATTCTGCTCAATGGGGGAGAGGTCGCCGGGCAGGAGTCCCCCGCGACGATATTCCCGCGCAAAGAGGAGTTCGATGCCTTTCGCGCGGCCTTCAACGCCGCCCGGCAGCGCAACCATGCCGAGATGCTCCAGCGCATACAGGCGCGCGAGCAGTTGTGGCTGCTCGAAGGTCTGTTCGTCCTGAGCGTCATGGGTATCGGCGTCGGAGCGGCGGTCTGGATCGGACGAGTCGCCGAGAACACCATCGGTGTGCAGGCATCCCAACTGGTACAGCAGGCGGAGAACGTCCGCCAGCACCGGCAGGAACTGAGCGTTCAGAACGAGAAGCTTCAGGCGCAGCAGGCGGAACTGCAGCAGCGCAACCGGGAACTCGAACTCATCGGGCGCATCACCGCGATCGCCGCCTCGGAACTGCGCATAGACGCTATCCAGGACGCCTTTCAGGAGGTGCTGAGCGAACTGATTCCCTTCGACCGATACAGCATCTCTCTCCTGGACAGCGCGAAGTCCGCCGTTCAGATCGTCAGCATTCACGGCCTCGCTATTCCCGGCTGGCAGAACGGCACGACCCATCCCCTGCACGAGACGCTGATTGGCAAGGCGCTGGAGACGGCGCGGCCCGCCTATCTGGACGACCTCTCGCTTCACCCTGAACCCTGGAACGCGCAGGCGCGGGCGTTTCAAGAGGCGGGAGTCCGGTCGTTCGTGGCGGCTCCGCTCATCGCGCGCGGGCAGGTGATCGGCACGCTCAACTTTGCCTCGACTGCGCCGCACCGCTATAACGCCCACATCCTCAGCCTCATGGCCCAGGTCGCCGGTTCGATCGCCGGCGCGCTGGAGACGACGCGGCTCTATCAGGAAGAGCGGCGCAAATCGGAACTGCTGGCCGTCTCGATCCAGGAGACGCACCATCGGGTGAAGAACAATCTGCAAGCGGTATCGGCCCTGCTCGACGTGCAGTTGATGGAGGCGGGCGAGATGGTGCCGCGCGAGGTGCTGGAACGCACCATCACGCAGGTCAAGGCGATCGCGCTGGTCCATGACCTGCTCAGTCACGACGGCACGGAGGAGTCCGTAGACGCCAGGATGGTAATCGAGAAGATGCTGCCCCTGGTCACGCTGGCCTATCGGGATGTCAGCCTGGAGATGACGCTGGCCTCGCTGCCGCTGCCCATGCGTCAGATGACCTCGCTGGCGCTGGTCATCAACGAACTGGCCCTGAACGCGCTCAAGCACTGCGGCGACAAGCCCTGCCGCCTGAACATTCGTTCCGAAGTGGATGCCCTGCACAAGACGGCCAGCTTTGTCTTTCAGGACGATGGGCCGGGCTTTCCGCCCGATTTCGATCCCGACCGCGATGCCAATGTGGGCCTCCAGCTTGTGACGACGCTGGTGCGCAGCGACCTTAACGGCACGATTCGTTTCGAGAACCGGGGCGGCGCGTGCATCACATTGGCGTTCCCGATCACGCCTGCGCCGCCGAGCGCGGCCCCACAGCGCGCGGTCGTCGGCATCGCCAGCCTGGCGTAGGTCGGATAATTGACCCACCCCCCGTCCCCCTCCCCAGCGCCTACAGGCTTTATCGTGGGCGCGACCGGGGAGGGGACGGGGGTGGGCAGAAGGGGAGTATGCGCATGATCGGCAGCCTGGAAGCGACAGCCAAAACGCTCGGCGAGGCCAAGCGTCTTCTGACGACGACGCGCCGGGCTGTCACCGCCTACGCGCTGGCCTGGCGCGCGCTGGCGCTGCTGATGGCGGCAGGCGCGCTGGATATGCTCTGGCCCTGGCCCGCCGCGCTGCGCGGCCTGTTCCTGCTGGCGCTGCTCGGCATTACCGCGTGGAAGCTGGCCGGTTCCTGGCGGCAGGCGCAGCCGGATGCGCTGCGCGAGGAGCAGGTGGCCCGCGAGATCGAGGCGCAGCGCCCCGAACTCGACAACGCGCTCATCCACGCCGTTCAGTTCGGGCCGACCCTGGCGCAGGCCGCCGACGCGCGCACGGCAGACCTGATGCGCCGCGAGATCGCGCGCGGCGAGCAGGAAGCGGCCCATCTGTCTCTGGAACAGGTCATCGCCCGGACGCCCCTGCTGCGGGAACGCCGTGCGCTGCTCCTGCTCGCCGGGTTTATCCTGCTTTCGCTGCTGCTCTTCCCCCGCGCCTATCGCTTCGAGGTTCCCCGCTTCTTCGCCTTCTGGGGCGATTTTCCGCCCTTCACCCTGACCGATTTCGACGTCTCGCCCACGCAGGCGCGCGTGCGCTCCGGCGAAGGATTGACTCTCTCCGTGCGTGTCGGCGGGCTGCTGCCAAAACGTCTCGAACTGCTGAGCGGAGGCGCGGGCGAAGCGGGCCAGTCCACGCCGCTTATCGCGACCGACAACGGCCTCTACACTGCGCAACTGGAGCATCTGACCCGCGATACCTGGTACGCCGTCGTCGCCGATACAGGTCGCACGGCCCGCTACTGGGCGCGCGTGGACCTTGCGCCGCGCCTCCGCCGCCTCTCCCTCACCTACCGCCCTCCCGCCTACACGCGCCGTCCGGAATCCACCACAGAACTCGGCCTGGAGGGAGAGATACGCGGACTTGCCGGCACGCAGGTCGCCCTCGAAGTCGAATCGGATCAGCCGCTGGCCGGAGGCGAACTGCGCCTCGGTCGCGCCGACATGCCGCCCATGCAGCTTCGGCTCGCGCCGCAGCCCAACGCGCCGACGCGCGCTGCCGTCGCTTTCACCCTCGAACGCGATGGCGATTTCCAACTCAGCCTGACCGGAGCGGACACGGGCTTGCAGACGCCGGACGCCGCGCACGGCAAGGTGACGCTGCTGCGCGATGAAAAGCCGCTCGTCGCCATCACGGTTCCGGGGCAGAACATCCTGGCGAAGGCGGACATGACCGTGCCGCTCCATATCGAGGCGGAGGACGATGTCGCGCTGCAGCGCCTGGAACTGCACCGCGTTATCAATCGGGGCAAGGAGACGGCGCAGACCTACGCCGTCCCCGGCCAGTCGCGGGAGTTCACGCAGACCGAGCGCGTAGACCTCAAGGCGCTGCGCGCGAAGCCGGGCGATGTCATCGAGTACTACGCGACGGCCTACGACAACGACCCGCAGGGCATCCACAACACCGATTCCGACCGGTACTGGATCTGGGTGCTTTCCGAGGAGGACTATGCCCGGCAGTTGGCGAAGCAGCGCGGGCCGAGCCAGATGATCGCGCAGTACCGAGCGCAGGTGGACGCCCTCCGTCAGCTGGCCGAGGAGCAGGCCGCACTCGCCCGCGAGATGGCGGCCAACGCGGAGCGGGCCAGCCGTCTTCGCCCCGGCGACACCGAAGCGCAAGCGAAAGTAAAAGCGCAGACCGAGGCTCTCCGCCAGCAGCAGCGAGCTTTGCAGGAACGCGCGCAGGAGCTGGAGCGGCAGATGCGCGACCTGGCAAAGCAGCCCGCGCAGTACGACATCGAGAACGCCTTGAAGCGCAAGCTGGCGCGCATGGCGGAGGCGCTGCAATCGGCGCAGCGCGCCATGCGGCAGGCTGGTTCCGCCCCATCTCCCGGCCAGATGCCCCCGCCCGGTCGCGCTGCCGCGCAGCAGTTGCAGCAGGCGCTCCAGTGGCACGGCGAGAACGTCGAGAAGGCGCTGCAAGCCCTGGAAAAGACGCTGCCGCTTACCCATGACTTCCTGCGCTTGCAGGCGTTGACGCAGGAGCAGACTCGGATCGCGCAGCAGGCGCAGGCGGCGATCCAGCAGGGCAAAACCGACGCCTTCGCGCAGTCCCGCCTGAGATCGCAGGCTGAGCAGCAGGCCCGCAACCAGGAGGAACTCTCCCAACTCCAGCAGGACCTCCGCGCGCACGCGCAGGAGGCGCAGTCGGTCGCGCCGGAAGCCGCCCGCACCGCCAACCAGGTCGCGCAGAAGATCGGCGAACTGAATATCTCGCAGACGATGCAGGCGGCGCAGCAGGCGCTCGCACGACAGGACGCGCCCAACGGCGCAAGCCAGGCGGAGGCGGCGCAGCGCGCGCTGGAAAGTCTCCTCGGCCAGTGCAAACAGGGGCAGCAGCAGGCGAAAAGCGCCTGCAACGGCCAGTGCCAGGGGCTATTGGGACAGGGCGCGGGCAACTCGTTGGCGCAGATGGCGCAGCGGATGGGCCTCGGTCTTGGGCAGGGCAGCAGTCCGGGAAGCGGCCAGAGCGCCGGGGCCAGCGGTTCCGGCGGCTACAGCGCGCCGCAGCCCGGCTCCCGTCCCGACGATTCGGCGCAAAACGGCGCGGGCGGCAGCGCGCAGCAGGCCGCCGTGATGAGCCTGACCGCGCAGGCCGCCGCGACCCGCAGCCGCAAGGAGAACAAGGGCGGGCCGCGCGGCGAACGCAGGAACGAACTCGGCGAAGACAATCTGGAGCGCCCCGCGCCCGAGACGCCGCGCGCCCCCACGAAAGGCGCAGACCGGGACGCCTCGCGCTATCCGACCGAGTACCGCCGCCTCGTCCGGGACTATTTCAAAGCGGTCGCCGGAGACAAGTAGCCGCCGCCTTTGTCAGGGAGGATCCATGTCCGACGAAAAATTCGTGTTCCTGGACTTCGACAACACGCTCTGCGACCAGTTCCAGCTGAATCTCCAGTATGTGCGGGAGGTCGGCAACCTGCTTGCGCCGAAGTATGGCGGCGAGGCGGAAGACTGGGCGAAGGCGATGGCGGACGTGATGGAGGCGATGGAGCAGGACTATATCGCCCGGTTCCTCCGCAACCCGCTCAACGGCTACTGCGCCTGGCTGGAGGAGATGCGGCCAAAAGCCGCCACGATGCTTTTCACCCGGATGGGCCTGCCGCTTCCTCCGAATATCGAGCAGCTTGCCATCGAGACGCAGTTCAACGCGCTGACGGCCTGCGACGCGACGTTTCCAGGCGCTTACGACGCGCTGAACACTCTGTTCGAGGGGGGCTATCGCACGCAGATCGCCTCCGGGCAGGAGTCGGAATGGCTGCTGGCGGCGCTGATGGGCGCGGGCATCGAAAGCTTCACGGAGAGCAAGTTCGGCCCCGACCTGATAGACTGCGCCAAAGAGGGGCCGGAGTTCTACGAACGCATCTTTGCGCAGGTGGGGGTCGCGCCCGCCGCGACACTCGTCATAGATAATGACCCGGTGGCGCTCGGCTGGGCCATGCAGGTCGGCGCGAAGGCGATCCAGGTCAAAGTCTCGCCGGAGTACCATCTCCCGGAAGCGCCGGGCATCGTCGCCGCCATCACCGACCTGTCCGACCTGCCGAGGCTGGTACGGCAAACTCTCGGATAAAAAGCGTTGGAATCCACAGATTACACAGATTAACACAGATTATTGTTTGAACTATGATTAGAATGATTATGGGATGGACTAGGATTGGCTTGGCTTAATCACAGTCCATCCTGTAATCCCATAAATCACAGTTCAGACAATCATCTGTGGATTCACCCTGATTTGGAGGTGAGGCATGGATTACGAGCAGTTGGCGGCGGATGTGGTGGCGCGGGCGCGGAAGGCGGGCGCGGACGAGGCCGATGTCTATCTTCAGATTTCGACCGAGTTCAACGTGCAGGTGCGCAAGGGCGAGATCGAGACGCTGACGCAGGCGGGCAGCAAGGGACTGGGCCTGCGCGTCTTCGTGGACAAGCGGCAGGGGTTCGCGTCCACCTCGGATTTCGAGAGCGCAGCGATTGAGAGACTGGTCAAGACGACGGTGGCGCTGGCGGCGTTTGCCGATCAGAAGCCGGAGAACGGCCTGCCCGAAGCCGAAGCGCCTCCCGCCCGCCCCGACCTGAAGATCTACGACCCGACGGTGGAAAGCGTGCCGACGGACGAGAAGATCGGGCAGGCGAAACGGTGCGAGGCCGCCGCGTTTGCCGCCGATCCGCGCATCACCAACAGCGAGGGCGCGGGGTTCGGCAGCGGCACGACCTATACGGTGCTGGCGAACTCGCGCGACATCGTGGCCTCCTACCACAGTTCCGGCTGTTCGGTCTTCTGCCAGCCGCTTGCGGAAGAGAATGGCAAGAAGCAGGTGGACTATGAGTGGTCGTTCAAGCGGGCGTATGCCGATCTGGAGAGCGCGGAAGAGGTGGGGCGACGGGCCGCGATGCGTGTCGTGCGCAAACTGGGGGCGCGCAAAGTGCCGACGCAGACGGCCCCGGTGGTCTTTGATCGGAGGGTAGCGGCGCGCATCTGGTATGCGGTATTGAATGCGGTGGACGGCGACGCGGTCTACAAAGGCATGTCGTTCCTCAAAGACAGGCTGGGCGAGAAGATCGCCGCCGAGTCGGTCACGCTGATTGACGACGGCACGCTGGTCGGCGGGGCCGGTTCCGCGCCGTTCGACGGCGAAGGCTTGCCCACGCGCCGCAATGTGCTTATCGAAAAGGGCGTCCTCAAGATGTTCCAGTACGACACGGCGACAGCGCGCAAGGCGGGCGCGCAGTCTACTGCCAACGCCCGCCGCTCCTACGGCAGCGTGCCGGGCATCGGGCCGTTCAACTGCTTCCTGGTGGCGGGCAGCCAGACGCCGGAGGAGATCATCGCCGCCCTGCCGAACGGCTTCTTCGTCACGGACATGATGGGCAGCGGCGCGAACACGGTCACGGGCGACTTCTCCATCGGGGCGTCGGGCGTCTGGATCGAGAACGGCGCGCTGGCCTACCCGGTCGAAGAGGTGACCATCGCCGGCACGATGGAGAACATCTTGCAGGGCATCGAGCGCATCGGGACGGACTTGATCTTCAACTCGTCGGTCGTCAGCCCCACCTTCCAGGTGGCGGAGATGACCATCTCAGGGATATAGACTCACTCGATCGGAGCAACCCGTTGGCTGAACCCGTTTTGCTCAAAGGCATCGCCTGGAACCACACGCGCGGCTTCCTGCCGATGGTGGCGACCGCGCAGCGTTTCGGCGAGACCCATCCCGGCGTCGAGATCGTCTGGCAGAAGCGTTCGCTCCAGGAGTTCGCAGACTACCCCATCGAGAAGCTGGCCGAGACGTTCGATCTGCTCGTCATAGACCATCCGTTCGCCGGATACGCGGCGGCCCATCCGGCGCTGCTGCCTCTGGACGAGTGGCTGCCCGCCGACTTCCTGGCGGATCAGGCGGCGAACTCGGTCGGCGTCTCCCATGTCAGCTATCAGTACGGCGGGCATCAGTGGGCGCTCGCCATAGACGCCGCGACGCCGTGCAGCGCGCACCGTCCCGACCTGCTGGCGCAGCACAACGTCGGCATCCCGCAGACCTGGCAGGAACTCATGGAACTGGCGCGGCGGGGACTGGCGGCGGTTCCGGCGCTGGCGGTGGACTGCCTGATGCACTGGTATATGTTCTGCTGCGGACTAGGCGAAGCGCCGTTTCAGAGCGCGGAGAGAATCGTCAGCGAGGAGATCGGGGCCGACGCGCTGGAACACCTGCGCGCGCTGGTTACGGCGTGCGGGCCGCAGTGCTTCGACCGCAATCCGATTGCCACGTATGAAGCGATGACGGCAGGCGACGCCCTGGCCTACTGTCCCTTCGCCTATACCTATTCGAACTATGCGCGCCCCGGCTATGCGCGCACGCAGTTGAAATTCGGCGGGCTGGTCGCTCTGGACAACGGCCAGACGCTCGGCTCGACACTGGGCGGCACGGGCCTGGCGATCTCGGCGCGCTGTCCGCATCGGGAAGTCGCCGCCGCCTACGCGCAGTATGTCGCCTCGCCGGACTGCCAGCGCGGACTCTACTTTACCAGCGGCGGGCAGCCGGGCCACCGGCAGGCATGGCTCGATCCCGCCGTCAACGCCGCCAGCAACGACTTCTTTTTCGATACGCTCCCCACGCTCGACACCGCCTATCTCCGCCCCCGCTACGACGGTTATATCCCGTTCCAGGATCAGGGCGGGCCGCTCGTGCAGCGTTACCTGCGCGCAGGCGGCGATCCCCGCTCCACGCTGGCCGAACTGGAACGGTTGTATCGGGGTCAGGTCTCCCGTCTATCCTGAAGCTGGAGACGGCGGTACGAATGCATCGAGAACACCTGGCACATCACGCCAAGCGCGATAATGGCGAACGACCAGAGAAACGCTGCGCGGAAGCTGCCTCCCACAGCGGCCAGCATCGGCACAGCCAGCAGAGGCGCGATCGTGCCACGAAGCCCATAGAACGTACTGTGAACCGCCTGATAGTGCGCGGCGCGTCCCGGCTCCGCGAACATCAGCGTCGTGTTCAGGTAGCCAAGGTCTATGCCGGACTGGCAGAAGCCCTGCGCTGCAGACGCCGCATAGATCCAGGTGAGATTGGGGCCGAAAGCATAGCAGATCGGCGTGATGCAATTGATCAGCACGGCCAGCAGCACGGCGGAGAGGCTGCCGTATCTGTCCACGAACGAACCCCAGAACAACAGGCTGACCAGCGCGCAGACATTGATGGCCGTCGTCATGGTCGCAATCTGCGTCGGCGTGATGTGGAACCGGTCTACCTGATAGATGGGATAGAGCGTGTTGGCGACGATATTGCCGAAGCCGGTGATCAGTACGCTTATCGTGAACCAGCGATAGCCCGGATGCCGGAGGACGCCGAACGTCTCCCGCAGGAACTCGCCCACAGGCGGCGGGGAATTGGCGTGCAGCAGAGGCGGCAGGCGCAGGCGGCTGAACGCAAAGGCGGTACCGACGCCGAACGCGCCGCCGATGGCGAACATCCAGCGAAAATCCAGCCCGGCATGTTCCTGCCAGTAGCCCATTAAGCGGGCCGTCAGCAGCATCGCCGCCGCCATGCCGAACCGCACCAGACTCATCAGCCGTCCCCGATGCTCGTCCGGGTAGATGTCTTTCATGATGGCGGTGTAGGCGGGCGTAGAGACGGAGAAGAGAATGGGCGTCAGGCAGATGAGCAGGACGAACATCTCCCGGCTGCCTGCTCCCTGTACGAGGAACGGCGTGAAGAGATACAGTCCGCGCGAGAGCAGCCAGGTGATGGTCACGAACGGCAGCTTGGAGCGCCCCTCCATCTGCCTGGCCCAGAGCGTCGCGAACAGATAGCCGATGGCGGGCGCAGCGGTGGCAAGCCCCATCTGGAACTTGGTGGCGTGCAGCGTCCCCCGCGCCAACTGGAACGCGAACGTCCAGACGCACCCCTGATAGATGCCGGAACAGATTCCCGCGATGACATCCCAGCACCAGTTATACCAGACCGTATCCGGCACGAACCGCCCTAAATGACGGCGCGCGAAGCCGAGTGGCCGCCGTATCGGAACCGGCAGGCGTCTGCGCAGGGCGGGCGATGGTTCGCTGGTCGGCGGCGGTATGGAAGACGATGGCGGCGGAGCGGACAAAGCGTGTGGTTCCTGTTTCTGTTATGATGGGCCGTGTCGGAGGCGGCACGCCGCCCCTTCTATCGGGTCGGGCGCACGCCCGGTGGAGTTACTGCACGTCGCGTCTCTGAAAGATCGCGGCCCCGGCCAGAAACACGACGACGATATAGAGCGCGATATAGACGAGATCGAGGTAGGCGAAATGCAGGTGCGCCGCGCCCCATTCCTGCACGAAACGCGGCGATTCCCAGTTGAGCGCCTGCTGGGGAGGAACAAGGATGGCTCCCCGCATCACATCGTCCACCCGCCAGGCGATATATCCCTGCGGCACGACCAGCCCGGCCACTTTTGCCAGCGTGCGCAGCGACTCTACATTGAAGGCGTTGGCGAGTGCGTTGAAAATGCCGTCGAACCAGGCGAACGCGCCGAACGTCAGGGCCAGCGACGTGCCGAACAGACGCGGCGCGAAGGTCGAAAGGCTGAGGGCCAGCGTGCAGACGACCATCGGGAAGAGGGTCAGCACCAGCCCGGCTTTCAAGAGAGGCGTCGTGGCGAGCAGGGTCTTATCGTAATGCTTCTGTATGGTAAGCGAAGCCCAGACCATCATCGCCCAGAGCAGCGTGCTGCCGATCAGAATGCAGTTCAATCCGATCCACTTGCCAAGCAGTATCTGCCAGCGATGGATGGGTTTGGGCAGAATGACAGCCAGCAGGCCGCGCTCGATCTCACTGGAGACCGCGCCGCCCGCCAATAGCACCGCGAACAGCGCGCCGAGCGATTTGATGGAAGAGAGGCAGAGCGAGGTAACGAAACTGCGGGCGAGCGGGTACTGCAACGCCAGCCACTCCGGCGAGCGTCGGCCCTGTGCGACCGTCTCCTGCATACTGAACCGGATGCGCAGCAGCAGCAGCGATAGCCCCAGAACCAGCAGCCCCATCAAAACCGCGCCGACAAGCGTGCGCCGCCGAATCGCCTCCTTGAGCGTCAGCCCCGCAATCGTAAAAACGGCCATGCGCAGTCTGTCAGCCTCCGTTCCTCTGGCTCCCCGTCCGACAATATCTCAGGACGGCCTCTATTGTACGCTTTTACGCGGCCCGCGTCAACCGATGCGCCTGTCCACCTTGAAATCCTGGACAGAGAAGACAGGCACCTCGTTTCCCTGTGATAAAGTTCATAGAAACCGGTCGGGGTTCTCCTTCGTCCATTTTTCTGCTAAACAACCAGACGCTTGCCGGGCCTATGAAAGACCCGTCTAGGGAGCCTGCGGCTAACCGTCCTCACGGACGGCCTATCGAATCTCCCGTCCGTGAGGACGGTGGGCGCGCAGCGCCCACGCGACGGGTCTTTCATAGGCCCGGCAAAAGGCCGATACTCTGTTCCGACGCTCTTTCATCTCCTTGTTGGAAAGGGAAATCTATGAATCATCGCACGTTGCTCTTTTCGGCGGCCCTCGCCGTCAATCTGTGGGGGCTGGTCGGATGCGGCCAAAGCCAGCAGCCCGTGACGATGGCGCCTCCAGTCGGTGGGCAGAGCGCTGCCGCGCCCAATCAAGGCGTGTTCCAGTGGCAGGATGTGCCGCAGGGACAACAGGTTCCCATCACCCGCGCGGTCTTCGATCAGGGCGGCTATCAGCTTTTCGCGGCGACCGGCGAGACCATCGTCGTTCCTTTCGTCAATCAGAACCTCTACGTGATGAAATTCGGGCGCACCGGCGGCGGACAGAGCTATTTTGTGAATGAAGGCGACGCCCCCGTTCTCTATCTGCGTCCCGGCGACTTTCTGGAGAACGCGGCGGCGCAGAATGCGCGCTGGTATCCCCTGCCGGACACCTACCCGTACACGCGCCCGGTCTATGTCAGCCTGGCTCCCTCCTGGAACGACTATATCGGGATGGGCTGGTATCCAGGCATGGTCGCCTATGGCGGTCTGTGGGGCTATCGTCCTTTTGGAGTCCCCTTCGCCTGGATGCCAAGCTTCAGCATCCACATCGGCGGCACGCGCTACACGGACTACGTCAGCTACCGCACCTACTACACGCATACGCCCGGCTATTCCCGCACGCGCGTAGTCTATAACAACTACGGCACGCCGCGCGGAACGGGTTCGTGGACTAGGACGCGCACGAGCCGCACGACCGGTTCGTTCCGATCCGGCAGCGCCGCGACTTCGACTGGCTCGTTCCGCGCACGCGGCTTCTCGACGCCACCAGGTTCTTTCGGCGTATCGAGCAGCAGTTCGGGAGGCTCTTTTGGCTTCGGGCGCCGTTCCGGCGGTACGACCGGCTCGTTCTCCGGCAGCGCGGCCTCCGCGCCTACCGGCTCCTTCGGAGGAACGCGCAGCTTCGGCAGCGGCAGCGGCTCGACGCGCAGCTTCGGCAGGAGTTCCGGCAGTTCGTTCGGCGGCACGCGGACTTACGGCTCCGGCAGCTTTGGCGGCGGAGGACGCAGTTCCGGCAGTTTCGGAGGCGGCACGCGCAGCAGTTCCTTCGGCAGCAGACGCTCGCGCTGACAGAGAGCGGCGCAGCCTAGAGTAGAGAGAGGAGCGTGTTGGCATGATCTCATCCCCTTCCCCGCGCCACCCCGGCGGCAGCCGATGGCCCTTGCTCGTGATCCTGCTGTTCGTTGTCGCGGGCGGCGTTCTCGCCTACCGCTATCTCTTTACCCGTCCGGGCGAAGCGGCCATCCAACTGATTCCGGCGGACGCCGCGATGGTCATCACGCTGGACACCAATCCGTCGCCGCAGCAGATTCCGACCTTCAAGCGCATCGCGGATGCCCTCAAGAAGGAGCAGGCCGACACGCAGCTCGATAGCTTTCTGACCGGAATGCTCCAGAACTCGCCCGTCGCCAAAGAGATACGCCCCTATATCGCCGACAGCATGGCGATGGCCCTGCTGCCCGGCAGTCCGCCTGGCGGTCGGGGCGGCGCCGGCGCTCTGCTGCTGCTGGCGGTCACGGATGTGGACAAAGTCGGCGGCGTTCTGGCACGATACGGGCAGCAGAACACGCAGGACGGACTGCCCTACTTCCAGTTTCCGCAGGCACGCACCTGCGCGGCGCTCCTCGGCAGCTATCTGGCGCTCTCGGATACGCCCGCTCCGCTCGCGCAGGCCGAGAAGGTGCGCCGGGGCGAGGTGGAAGCGATGGCGGCCAGCGCGGAGTATAAGCAGGCGCGCGCAGCCCTCCCTGCCGACGCCAACCTGATGGTGTTCTACTCGCCTGGCGCGATGGCAGAGGCGATAGGCACGGCGGGCGCGCTGAAGAGCAGTCCGATGCAACAGACGCACTGGGTCGCGATGGGCCTGACGGTGCGGGATAAGGGTCTGGAGATGGCGTGGCGGACAGCGAGTCTCTGCGGAGAACGGCAAGCCCGGAATCCATTTCGCCGCGACACCGCGCAACGGGGCCGTCCTCTGGTCGCTGGATGACCGCTCTCAAGAGCAGATGCGCCAGGCATTGGCAGACCCGCCTGCTTCTCCCCCAAATTCCGATAGAGACATCGTGAGTGTACGGATGGCAAGGTCCCCTTACAATAGTACGCGAACTGTCGTCACGAGGGACGTGAATGCGGATGGGTTAACCACATCTATGCGCTCGACGACGCAGAGTACACAGACGATTCCTCTAGCCCCTGGCGGGCCGGATATGTCCAATCTGATGAAGAACAAGGCGGTGGTGTTTGCGGAAGTCGGGCATACGGTGTTGCTGGCTTCCTCGCAGAAGATGCTGGACAAGGCGCTGGCGGCCTATACGAGCGGCGCGGGTTCGCTGGCCGACGACCCCGGCCTATGCGCAGATGCGCAGGATGCTGCCGCAGGGGACGCAAAACCTGCTCCTGGTCAACCTGCCCGGTATCATGGAGGCGCTGCGCCCGATGCTGGCGCGTTCGATGGGCCGTTCCTCCGGCATGATGCCGGACGACATCGTACCGCTTTTCGGCGCGGCCAACACCGGGCTTGTCGGCAGCCAGAAGTGCGACCGCAAAGCGATGACGGGAACGCTGTTCGTCCCTCTGGACTACGAGCGGCTGATCCACGTCCTCAGCAAAGCCTCCGGCGGGCCGACGCCCGGCGCTCTCCCGCAATAGGGTCTGCCCTCACCCCCTGCCCCTCATCCAGAGTTGGAAGAGGGGCGGACAATCCTCATGTCTGAACTGTGATTAGAATGATTAACGGATGAACTATGATAAGGCCAACCTCAATCCTAGTCCATCTCATAATCCGACTAATCCCGGTTCAGACGGCGCTCTTCCAGCCGCGAATGCATTCGTCGGATCACGAGGACCTCATTCTCCCTCGATGATGCGGACGAACAGTTGTTCCAGAGTCTCGCGCTTGGGAACCAGGGCCACCAGCTTGACGCCGTTCTCGACGAGCGCGCGGGCCAGTTCGGGAATATCCTCTTCACTGCGCACCCAGGCCGTGAACTGCGTCACCGGAACGCGCTCGAACTTCAGCTTGGAGGTCACCTGACGCACGGCGGCAAAAGCCGCGTCGTTCATGTCCCGCACCTCCACCTCGACGGTAGACGTGAAGGCCAGCAGCTCGTCCATCGTCCCCTGCGCCGCGACCTGCCCCCGCTTGATGATCGCCACCTGATCGCACGTCATCTCGATCTCAGAGAGCAGATGCGAGTTGAGCAGCACCGTCTTGCCTTCCGCACGAAGCGCATTGACGATGTCGCGCACGTCGCGGCGGCCGATCGGGTCGAGCGCGGAGGTCGGCTCATCAAGAATGATGAGATCGGGATCGTGCAGAATGGCCTGCGCCAGCCCCACGCGCTGCTGCATCCCCTTCGAGAATTCGCGCAGTTTCGAGCGGGAACGTTCGGCCAGGCCCACGCGCTCCAGCGCCTCCGGCACGCGCCTGGCCCGTTCCGCGCCGCTCATCCCGGCCAGCTTGCCGTGCAGGTTCAGGAACTCGGTCGCCGTCAGGAAATCGTGGAACTGAAACTTTTCCGGCAGAAATCCGACTCGCCGCCGCGTCGGCACATCGCCGATAGGCTTGCCGAGCAGCAGCGCCCTGCCGGTCGTCGGGCGGATATTGCCGAGCAGCATCATGATCGTGGTCGTCTTGCCCGCTCCGTTCGGGCCGAGAAAGCCGAACACCGATCCCTGCGGCACGACCAGATTCAACTCGCGCACAGCGGTAACGTCGCGATACGCTTTGCCCAATCCGGCGGTCTCGATAGCGTTCACTGAGCGGTTTTTCCTTGCCTGTCTATTTCGTGGGCGGCGCTTCCGTCCGCGTGACATGCACCGTGTGCTTCAGGTTCCAGACGCGCCCGCGCCAGGTGACAGTGACATCGAAAGGATAGTCGCCAGCCTGGGTGGTGGAGGGCAGCTTGAAATTGTAGCGCGTCACTTTGCGCGCATCCTCCCGATCTATGCCGACGCTCCGCTTCTTGCTGCCTTCCAGTTCCCATCCGGCGGGCATACTGATGATCTCCACATCGCCGCGAAAATGGTCGGGAACCGCGCTGTAGACGTCCACATTCAGTTGCAGTTTCGTCTGCCCGACGATCTCGACCGGCTGCGGATCGGAAGAGACCTGCGCCTGCAGCGGTTCCACGACCGTAAACGTCGCCGCCGACTGCACCTGCTTGCCGTCCGCCAGGTCCGCCGTGACCAGCAGCGTGTAGGAACCCGGCACGAGGTCGGGCGGCAGCACGGTATCGTACTTGAGTTTGAGCGTCTTCAGGCCGGGGATCGGCGGCACGTTCACGCTGCGGATGGTGTTGACCGCGTTGATGGAGTTCCCCTGCCCCGTCCAGGTCACGCTGCGGATGGCTACGGGCAGGTCACGCTGATTGCGCAGTTCCAGGGTGGCAAAGAGTTTCTGCGTGGCGATGCACTTGTAGTCGGAGAGGGTCAGGCGAGGCAGCACGCCGGAGGCCGCCAGCGCCCGCGCCTCGACCAGCGTGGCATCCAGGAGGAGATGCGGCTCGAACGGCTGGGTCGGCAGATAGGCGCTCGGCAGTCCGGGCGGCAGGAACTCGGCGCGCAGGCCGAGGGTCGCGCCGGGCCGCAGGACGAGGCTGGCCGTGTTCTTGGGAATGGCGATCTCGATGAACTGCGTGCCGTTGGCGACTTTGCCCGCCACCTGGATGGTTCGGGTGTCGGTCGCCGTCTCGTTCCAGGCGGGCGCGTCTTTGCTGTTGGCCGCGTTGAGCAAGCGCGCGACCAGGGCCGGGTTGCCCGACTCCGGCACGCTCCCGACGACCAGTTCCAGATTGTCCGCGCCGCGCAGCCAGCCGTCTCCGCCCATATCCACATCGAACAGGATGGCGGCGGGCTGCTCCGTGCGCGCCGCCAGATAGAGGAAGTTGTCGTCCCAGTTACAGTAGACCGTCCCCTTGATCGCTCCGCCCGTGATCGTATAGAACGGATCCCACTCGCCATCGCTCAGCACGCCGTCGAGTTGCACCGTGCGGCGCAGGCGCTGCGAGTCGGTCGGATACGTGGGCCGCTCCCGGAAATTGATGGGGGGCTGCACGGGAGCCAGTTGGAGCGGAGCCGCCGGGGGCGCGGCCTCCTCTTTCGCGCCACTATCCTGCGCGAGAAGGCGCATACCGGGCAGCAGGCAACCGAGCGTCACGGCGAGACACATCAGATGAAAAGCGCGCGGGCGAATGGAGAGAGCAGCGGGCAGACAACACCGGAAACGGCACAGATTTAGCGGCAACACAGCGAACTCCTCCTGTAATTAGTGCTTGCCGAATCTAACATGATTTCGCCCGTCTGTCAAGGTGTTCCGTGCAAATGCTGTGGGCAGAGGGATATTCCGCAGGGAAAGCGGGGGCATAGCGACCGGCGCAGACGGCGCAGGGGTTCTCCGCGCGGGCGGCCGCGGCAGGCTCCAGGGTCGTGTCTATCCACTGCTGGAAGCGCCGGAAGCGCGCCATCGCCTGGGGCGCAGGCGTGTCCAGATCGCCCAGGCGGTAGTGTTCCCGATCCTGCTCGACGGCGAAGGGACAGGCGTGGAGTCGGCCTGTGCTGGTCAGCGTAGGGAAGCAGTGGAAACAGCGTGCGGGCGGCGCGCTCTCCGCGCGAACGGCACGGCCCTCCTGCCTGCCGACAGGAACCAGGAAATCGTGGGAGAGAAAGAGGCGTCCTGGATGCGTTGCGGCAAACTGAGTCAGCAGGCGCAGCGAGGCCGCAGGCAGCGGCGTTTCGCCGCGCCCGGTCGCAATGGCGTAGTTCAGGACGGCGAACGCGCGAGGATCGGACTCCAGGAGATCGAGGAGCGCGCGGGCGCGGACGCCGTTGCTGAAGATGGTCAGCGTTCCTGCGAATCCCAGTTCCCGCAATCGCTTCATGGCCCAGCCGAGGTTGTCCGGATTCAGCGTCGGCTCCCCGCCGTAGAACTTCAGGCTGCCGCGCCGCGCCACCAGCCGCGCCGCACATTGCAGCGTCTCCTCCGTCCAGGGCCGTTCCTCCCCCTCCGGCCCGCCGTGAACACAGCAGAAGGCGCAGGCGCGATTGCAGCGGTTCCCGTTGTAGAGATGGAGTTCGTCCCATCGTCCCGGCTCGCCTTCGGCGGCCAGAATCTCATTGGAAAAAAGGGGAAAAGGCGTCTCCATCGCTCTCTTTCCTGCCGGGAAAACTATCCTGACGAGGCGTTGCGCTGCGCCGCCTTCTCGTTCCACTGCTCGCAGCCTCGGAAGGGCATGTGCTTGCCCTCCACATACTTCGGCCAGGGATTGTAGTCGTTGATGCCCGGAACCGCCTCGCCGCGCAGCAGGAACGCGCTCGGCCAGCGGCCTTCCGGCGTGACATAGCTCTCCTGGGGCCGCTTCGCGTTGAAGGTGATGCGCGTGCTGGTCGGGATGTAGCGGATGGTCAGGCCGCAGCGTCGGCGCGGCGAGTTGTTGGCGTTGGAGCCGTGAATGATGTTGGGATGATGCACCGAGACGCCGCCCGCCTTCAGCACGAAATCCACCGCCTTCGACTCGTCCACGAACGATTCGTCTATCCCCGAACTCAGCACGTTGGCGACATCGGTACGGGGCTTCATCGCTTGCAGTTCGGTCGTGTGCGTTCCGGGGAGGACGCGCATACAGCCGTTCTCCGCATCGCTGTCGTCCACCGCCAGCCAGAGCGTCGTGACCTCCATCGGGTCGAGCGGCCAGTAGCTGCCGTCCTGGTGCCACAGCACGGGCTGTCCCTCGTAGGGCGGCTTGCTGATGTAGTGCGAGGCGAAAAGGGCGATGTTCGGGCCGATGAACTGTTCCGCGATGTCGAGCAGCCGGTCGTCGCTGATGAGCCGCACCCAGAAGGGATCGTCGGTCATCAGGAAGTGGCCGAGGTTTTCGGGCCGGAGTTCGGGATGCTGCTTTTGCAGCCAGGCCACGTGGTCGCTCGCCTCCTGAATGAGATCGGCGTCCAGCACGTTCGGGAACAGCACGTACCCATCGCGCTCATACTGCGCTTTTGCAGAACTTATCATGGTCATTGCCGCCTTATCCTCACTTGTTTTGAGGCTATTTCTACCGGACAGAGTAGTTCCCATTATACCCGATGAGACAGAGGTCACGCGGAGCGCCGGGTCAGATTCAGGCTGGCCTATTTTTTGCAGTCAGGCCGTAATATCTATTCTGTGGTATACTCTCTCCATAAGCTGCCTCGACAGGCGCTCCGCATTCGCTGAGGACACCCAGGATGCTGCTTCTGCCACAAAAACCTTACGCCTCTGTTCTTGCGCTCATCCTCCTGCTCTTCGCCGGGCCGCTCACGTATGCCCGCGCGGAAGTGGTGGCGCTCACGATCGGCCTGCAGACGGAATGTCCCTACGGCGTCATGGGATGATGGCCGCTGGTCCGTGAGGGCTTGGAACACCTGGATGGCGTTCAATCTCTAGATAGACTGCCTGCTCCCAAGACCTGGACGGTCGGCATCGTACCGGAAGCGGGACGGATGCTCGATCTCAAGGCGCTGGCGCGCTGTATCGAGCAGACCGGCAACCAGTCTTCGCTGCGCGGTGCGGAGGCGACGGTCAACGGCGTGCTGATCAAGGAACAGGCGCGCTGGCTCGTTCGCGCCTCCAAGACGGATGAGACCTTTGTTCTGGCTCCGCTGCGCGCGAAGGTGCAGTGGGACGTCAAGGCTAAACGGCGCGTGCCGCCGACCGACAAAGAGCGCAGCGCCTTCAAAAGCCTGGTGGCAAAATGGCGCAACCAGACCGTGTCGGTGCAGGTCATCGGCCCGGTGACAAAACCTAAAGAGGGCGAACCGCCGACGCTGGAAGTGCGGGAGTTCACCTGGGAGTTCCGAGAGCAGGCCGCGCCGCCATAGATGCGGCGCGCAGACCGGTCATGAAGGACAGAAATCGGGCGCTGGTCAGCGCCCGATTTCTATTTAGGCAGCGTCGCTGTGCTAGCGATATTCGACGGCGGCGAACTGCCCCCGCGATTGACGGCGACCACTTTGAAGTAGTAGGTCGTTGCCGAGAGCAGGAATGTGGCGGTATAGGTCGTCGCGTCCGGGCTGAGAGTGGCGATCCGCGTGAAATCCACCCCATTCCGCGAGCGATAGACCCTGATGCTATCGGCATTGGTAGCGTTGTTCTTCCAGGTCAGAGCGATCTGCGTACTCGAAACCGGCGTGGCCGTCAGATCGGAAGGCGCCGCCGGAGGGAACGGCAGTGTAGTGGCGCTGGCAATATTGGAGTAGGCGGAGTTGCCCCGCGCCGCGCTGGTAGCGCGCACGCGATAGTAGTAGGTCGTGTCTGTCGCCAGGTTCCGACACTCAAAACTGGTGGTATCGGCACTCACTATCTTGAGGAGTTGGAAGTTCACTCCATTCAAAGACTGTTCGATGGCAAAGCCGTCCTCATTGGCGCTGTTGTCGGTCCAGGTCAGTCTGATGCGGCTGCGCGATCTTGCCACCGCCAACAGATTGGATGGCGCGGCGGGCGGGTCCGGCCTGGTGGTGGCGCTGGCAATGGTGCTGTTGTCCGAGTCGCCGTCGGCGTTCTGCGCACGTACCCGGAAGTAGTAGGTCGTGGCTCCCGACAGCCCCGGAACCGCATAGTGGGTGGTATTGGCATTGACGCTGGCAGCCTTGATCCAGGCGGCTCCATCAGTGGACTGCTCGATAACAAAATCGTCTTCGTTGTTGCTGTTGTCCTGCCAGGCCAGGTCTATTTCGGTATTGGAGGCTGCGGTGGCGCTCAGGCCAGACGGAGGAATCGGAATGAAGTCCACCTTCACCATGGCTGCCACCGAAGGCACGCCCGCCGTATTGAGCAGGAACAGGAGATAGTGACCCGCAGGACACTGGTTCGGGTCGGACGGCGCCGTGACGTTCAGGCCGCCGTTCGTCGGCACAAAACTCAGCCGGTTGATGCGCTGGTTCATATTGAAAGCGTGGGTCGCCGAGGTGAGCCGAATCCAGTTGACCTGGCGGATGGCGGCGGCATCGGGCGTTCCAACAAAGAAGGTCTGTCCGTAGGAGACGCGAGACGGCGCGGCAGCGATCGTGGGGCGCGGCCCCCGGAACAGATAGGGCGGCGAATAGATCTGCAGGGTCGGCGTTTTTGCCAGGGGGTCGTCGCCCCAGTCGCCGGTCGTGACGGCCACACGCCCATCGGGAAGCAGCACTGCGTTGGAATGATAGCCCAGAAAGACGCTATCGCTCGCCAGCGTGGTAAACTGGCCGGTGGCCGGATCCCACATCTCCGCGGAATAGACCGGAGCCGCCGCGTTGCTGAAGCCCGTCCCGCTGCTGCCTCCAGTCACCAGCACCTTGCCATCGGGCAGGAGCGTGGCGTTCTGCTGGCGTCGGGCCGAGGCCATGCTGCCGGTAAACACCCAGGCCGGGTTGGCAGCGTCGGTATCGAGGAGTTCGGCGGTATTGAGCGGCGGGTCGTTGCCTCCCAGCGCCAGAATCTTGCCGGTATCATAGAGAACCGCCGAACCATACGGGCGCGTGCCGCTATTCATACCATACGCGAGGGACTGGGTGGTTCCGGTTCCCGATACATCGAAGACACGGGTATAGCGGGCCGGGCCGACATCGAGGAACTTTCCGTTCGGCAGCACGAACATCATGGGGTAGAGCGGCAGTTGCGCCTGGGCGGTCGTCAGATCGCGCCAGGCGCCCACAGCGCCCTGCCAGACCTGGGGAAGCGTGTTGACGCCGACGGTGTTATCAATCGAGCCGGAGAGAACCAGCACATCTTTGCCGTTGGGCAGTGTGGTCACGGTCGGATACCAGCGGCCCGCATTCATATCGGGCAGCCGGGTCCAGGTATCCTTGAAAGGATCGTAGATGCTGGCGTAGGCCAGCCCGACGTTGTTATCAATATGGCCCCCGGCGACGAACAGCCGGCCATCTCCCAGGAAGGCATGGCCGGCGCAGAAGAGGTTATAGCCGGGCTGCGCCGAGAGGGTAAAGGCGTTAGTCGTCGGATCCCACAGGTAACACTGGCTGGCGCTCAGCCGATCCCAGAGCAGAACTTTGCCCGTCGGCAGCAGATGTATATGGATGCCATGCACGGGAATGGACATCGTATTCGACCACTGTCCGGCAACGGAGGGATCACCAGCCACTTGCGCAGGCAGGCGGAGGCTGCTTCCTGCAATGAGCAGGAGGAGCAGGAGAAGACGCAGGGGCGCGGACAGGCCCGAGATAGATTTCAGTTTAGGCAGCAGCATGATCTCTCCTCTGGTAGCAACAGGAAAGGGCCGAAGCGATGGGTTACAGACTGGGATTAGGACTGGTGATTTTGCGTGGGTGGTGTGGCGTGTTTCTCCTCCCTTGCTGGAAGCAGGCCGGATCAGGCCTTTCTTGCTCTCGTACCAACTCCTGTGGTGTGGCGTGTTTCTCCTCCCTTGCTGGAAGCAGGGCTGGTGTGGAAGGCAGAGGCGTTACGGCCGCGTCGGTATCTGCGAGGTCATTCGGGTCTCGGATAAGCCTGTTGGATGAGCAGTCTGGCTCACTGCACAATACATGCCAAAATGGTAGAAGGGACGATGATTTTTCCCTTCTTCCACATTTTAGCACGCCTGATCTGTTGTCCTGTTGCGGACGGTCTATAGAAGCTGTACCGTCACCGTCGGCGCGTTCTTCGCCGCCTGTTTGGGCATATCGGCATCGAGTGTCAAGAGTACGGTCGGTCTTGTCCTGGTCAAGGCTTCGGCCAGAGCAATATAGAGGCCGTCGGCAGAACGTCGGCAGGTATAGCTGCCGCGAATCGCTTCCGCTCGAAGTACCAGCGAGATTTCGCCGTCCGGTGGAGACGAAATAAATCCCATCAAATTGTGAAAAGCCTGAACCGCTGTGGCATGATCCGCAGGAGACAGAGTCTTCTCTTCTTCCAATTTGCCGCACAGAACATAGAGCGTCTCAGCGACAAGCACACCAGGCGCAAAGAATTCAGCGCCGCTGGCAAGGTAGCGATTGACCTCTGCACTCGCTTTTGGCTCCGTGACCTCTCGGGCTGCGATAGCAACAGCAATGCTGGCATCCACGACGATAGCTAGGGGCGGGTTACTCGATGGGGTCACGGTCATACATGGCTCCCGCACGCGCCTCGTGAAGCAGTTTCAGCGTGTTCGTGTTATCGGAATAGGGCATATCCTTTTGAAGTTCCGCGATCTGGCGCATAATAGCAAGTCCCTTCTCATTAGGCGGGAACGCAGGAGCCTGGCTGCTGTTACGCTCCACGCTGACCGTGACCTCTTCGCCCGGTATCAACCCCAACGCCTGGGCTTGTTCCGGCAGTTCGAGCAGACCTCCCTCTCTGACTTTCGCCCTGAACTGTATGACTGCCATCTTCGTTACCTCCCATTCCCTATTATATCACGTCTGGCCCGCCGTACATTTTCCGCCGGTTCTCTCGCCGCTTTCAGAGTGTTACTCGGAGCTTTCGACCAGCAGCGTGCGGACCTGCCAGGGACGGAAGGCCAGCGTGACGCCGCCGTTGTGGACGGGCAGTTCCCGCAGGTTGTCCTCGACGATGTTCGTCTCCCAGACGCGCGCCTCATCCGGCAAGCCCTCTAGCCGCGCCTCGACCGTGCGGCCCGCGCTTTCGTAGAGTCGGACGACGCGCCCACTGCCGTTGTAGGCCATTTTCAGACAGGCGATGGTCACGGAGGAGTCGCCGACGACCTGCGGCAGGAATCCGCGATGGGATGTGCTGCCGGTCGGTGCGCTGGAGGAAACTTCCCGCGCTAAGAGCGGCTGATTGAAACCCTGTCCCTGCCGGACGATGCGCGCGCCGCGCCAGTCTCCGGGATGCGGGACGAAGCTGTAGCGGATGGCGTGCTGCCCCACGTCGGAGATGGCGTCGGGATCATAGGCGCTGCGCAGAAGGGTCAGCCGGAGGCGGCAGCCGAGCGCATCGTAGCCGTACTTGCTGTCGTTCAGCAGCGCGAACCCGTAGTCCGGCCCGCCCACATCGGCCCAGCGCAGCGCCGGAACCTCCTGCCCGTCCGACGGCCTCTGCACGGCGGCGAACGGCGTCTCGTACCACGCCTCGCACTGCGGCATCCGCGCCGTGAACGCGGCCTTCAGGTTCGGAATGCCGACCTCGGCGTTCCCGATCTCCTGCCAATCCACATCGGTCTGGAAATCCACGCGCGCCAGATCGCGGTAGAAGTGGATGCGCTGCGTGATCTTGGAGGAGCGGAGGCTGTGCTGCACCTCAAGGACGAGCCGCGCGGGGCCGGATTCGACCACCCGCGTCGTCGCGCCGCGCAGCAGACTGAAATCGGTATGCACCTCGTCGTAGTGCCACGCGGTCATGCCGTGCGGATACTCCTCGACCAGTTGCAGGACGTTCAGCGCGAGATCGGCGCGGGCCGTATCCAGGTAGTCGCTGCCCCGACGCATCCCGTAGCCCACAAGCTGCCGGTTGACCCGCTTATCCAGGAAGGAGACCAGGATACCCGAATCGCGGCGCAGATAGATGCGGAACACGGGCGTCTCGATCCGATAGTAGGGCGCGTCGGCGGCGACTTCGGAGAGAAAGTTGCTCTGGCGGCTGTCGGTCGGCGCGAAGGCGGGGACGGCTTCCAGGCTGGCGGGCAGCGGCTCGGAAGGGGCTGTTTCGATTCGGTAGCCGACGGTGGCGAAGGCGGGAACGCGCGCCACAAAGCCCAGCCCTTCCGGTGTGTACTGTCCCGGCGTCCTGTGGCCGTCCTCGCTGACGAGCCAGACGGCTCCCTCACCGCGCTTTCCCGGCACGGTGACCCAGTCCTCGCGCTCCCATCCGAGCGGATTCGTCACGGCGATGTGGCCCGGCGCGATGCCCTGCTCCAGCACGGCAAGCGCAGCGTTCGTTACAGCGTCGGCGGTCTGGACGACGGCGGCGAAGTCCTCGGCGTTCTTCTCATAGGACTCGTGGATGGCCGAGCCGTCGAGAATGTCGTGGAACTGGTTGAACAGCACCGCGCGCCACGCTTCCTGCAACTCCGCATGGTGGTTCCGGTTCGCCAGCGCCGCCAGCGTGTCCGCCGTGCAGAGCCGGTTTTCGCCCTCCCGGTTGTAGCGTTTGGTGTCGGCATGGGTGGTGTAGCAGCCCTCGAAGAGGGTGCTGGACTCGCCTTTCCAGGTAGGCAGCGCGCCGCCCGCATCCAGAATATCGCGCGTGTAGGCGTCCAGGCGGCTGCAAAAGGCGGTCGGCATTCCGGGAAGTTTCTGGAAGCGGCGCAGGGCGTCCAGATTCTGGCGGGCCGGGCCGCCGCCGTGATCGCCGATGCCGTGAAAATGCAGCCCCGCCGGGTGGCCGAACTTGTGGGCGCGGATGGCGGCGTTCGCCAGGTCGCGGGCCAGGATGTCGCCGTTGTAGGTGTAGGTGGAGAAGGCCAGCAGGCGCGTGCCGTCGTCTCCCTCCCACCAGTAGGCGGGCCACTGGTTCTCCTGTCCCGGATTGGCGCGGTGATGGTAGTAGCGTTTCGCCCCGGCGGAGACGGCCAACTGCGGCAGGTTGCCCGCGTGTCCGAACGTATCGGGGGCGTGGTAGCTGCTCGGCTCGACGTTCAGTACCTCGCGAGAGTAGGCGACGCCTTCCAGAAGCTGCCGGGTGTGCGCCTCGCCGGAAGCCATGTTGACATCGCCTTCCAGCCAGGCCAGCGTCGTCGCCTCCCACCGCCCGCTCTGGATATGCTCCAGCACGCGGGCGAACAGCGCAGGTTCCTCCTGCCGGATGACCTCGTAGGTGGCGGGCTGGCTGTGCGAGAAGACGAGTTCGGGGTAGTCGTCCATGAGGGCGAGGACGCTCTTGAAATCGCGCTTGATGACGGCGACGGTGTCCGGCCAGGTCCAGAGCCAGTTCATGTCAATATGGCTGTGGCCGATGATATGCACCCGCAGCGAGGAGGCTTTCGCCGCCAGCGGCGAGAGGGCTTCCGCCACCTTCGCCAGCGCGGTTTCCAGCGCGCCGCCCTCGATGGCGATCAACTCCGGCGGCACGAGCGCGGCGGCTTCCAAAACGGCCTCTTCTTCCTGCGGCGTTGCGGCCAGTTCCGCCGCCAATGCCAACTGCGCCCAGGCGACATCGAGGCGTTCAAAGCGGGCGCGCAGTCCGGGCGTCATCAGGCGCAGGTTCAGCCAGGTCGTCGTCTGGTTGTTGGGAACGCGGACGCGCAGTTCCAGCGTGCCGTTGTCGCCCGCCTGCAAGCGCGGCAGAACGGTGAACAGGGCCGGCCCCGCCGCCACCGGAACGCCCTCTTCCGCAAAGACGGACTGGCCGTTCCATTTCAGGTCGGTCGGATAGAGACTGAACAGAGTCGCTTCCAGCGGATCGCCCGCCAGTCTCACGCCTGCGGCCTCCTCCGGCAAGTTCAAAGCGCAGCGCAACAGCAGGTCTTTGCCCGGCTCCAGTTTGATCCAGCGAAAGCCGCCGTTGCCGTCCAGTTCCAGCGTCTCCGGCCCTGGCCCTTCGATCCGCTCCCAGCGCGTCCACGGAAAGCCTGTCCGCACCTGATCCGCCGCTGCCCGCAGCCGCGCCAGCGTTTGCGTCACCGCCCCCTGTTCCATCCCGTCCTCCCCGACAGTATTCTTCCGAAGTGCGCCCAAACGATTCCCTGCGGCTCGGCGGGATTCCTTTGTTGGCCCCCCACCCTGACCCTCCCCCTGTTCTTGGGGTTCGACGGTCTAAATCGACGGGTTAAAACCCTTCGCTGTGTGGCCTGCGGCCCAGTGTCCTGCGGACACGATGCAAACACACGGTCTATCCCTTCTCCGCCGTCCGATTCCAACGCTGCGTTTTGTGGACTTCCGTTGCGTACCTGCCTGCGCAAGAGACGTACCGGCTGCCAAACGGGGACGTGTCCGTAGGACACTGGGCCGCAGGCCACACAGCGAGGGAATTCATTCCTTCGACCAAAGAACTTACCGGCGCGGTTCGACCCGGAGAAGGAGCGGCGACGCAGCGTTAGCGACTCCGTTCTCGACTCCGGCGATGGCATAGAAGGCGCGGGTCTGCGGCTGGACCCAGGGTTCGCACCAGAGGGTGAACTTGCGGGCCGTCTCCTGCTCGGTGATGAGGACGCCGTTCAGCCCGACATCCAGCACCCGCACGCCGAACGGCAGGTTCTCCACCTCGATAGGCACGCGCCCGCCGAACTTGTTCTGCCGGGCGACGCGCGCCTCCACAACGACCTCTTCGCCCGGATGAATGACGATCTCGCGCCGGTCGGTGGCGACCTGAACATCCGGGTTCGGCAGGACGGTGAGCAGGCGCACGCCGTTCTCCGGCTCTATCGTGCGAACGACCTCCTGTCCGTTGATCCGCGCCTTTGCGACTACCCGTATCGGCGTGGCGTAGGGAAGTTTCGGCGTCATGGCGTCCGGCGCGGCGGAGAGCAGGAGTGTCGCGCTATTCTCGCCCGCTTCGATGACGCTGCTCGTCGCGGAGAAGCCTGGCGGCAGCCCTTCCAATCGCACCGCTATCGGGCCATCGTAGCCGTCGTAGCGTTCGCACTCGATGTCTATCGCCACGCCCCCGCCCTGCGGCACATTGGGATGCGGCGGATTCATGCGAACGCGGTAGTCCGGGCGCGGTGGATGGATACTCAGGCGATAGGCATAGTCTGCGCCCTGCTGCCCGCGTGTATCGCTCAAGCGCACCAGATAGTCACCGTCCGCCGGGGCCGTGAATTCGAGCGCGGAGTCCTTGCCATAGAGCGGCCCGCCGTCATCATTTTTATAGTAGATGGGCGTGAGCGGCATCCCATTGGGCGAGAAGGCGCTGCCGGGCGGATGGATCTCGACCTTATAGACCGGCGTGGCGACGCTATGGTATTCCGGCGTCGTGCCGAGGAAACCGAGACGCTGCCCCCGATAGCTGCGCAGCGCCACGTTGTCGTCCGGGCCTTTGGGCAGCCCGACGATCCGCACGACCTCCCGCCCGGCCAGCAGATAGTCGCCGATATGGAAATCCGTCCAGGAGACGAGCCGGAATCCGCCGCCGGACGAATCGTGGTCGGAGAGGGTGATCTCCGTCTGCCCGACGGCGCGCAAGACGGCCCGCTCGATGGGCCTGCCCTGCGCGTCCAGCACTTCGATCTGCGGGTCGAGCGGTGAGCCGAGCCGCCGCGCCATCGTCTCCAGCAGGAGCGTTTCCCCTTTCTTCGCGTGGAAAGCGTAGTAGTGGCTCAGTCCCGCCGCGTTCCCCTGCCCGTCCCAGAGCCGTCCGTTGATCGTCACCGGCGCGCTGACTTTCTGCGCCTTCGCCGCCTCGGTGTTTCCGGGCGCTTGCAGAACTTCCGGGTCTTCTCCAATGGCGAGTTTTAAACCCTCACCCCCCCGGCCCCCCTCTCCCACGCTGTGGGAGAGGGGGGAGTTTCGGACCTGATGGTTCCCCTCCCCCTGTTCTTGGGGGGAGGGGGCAGGGGTGGGGGAACTAAGCTGGAATCGCTGCGGCGAATCGAGCGAGCGAGTGACCTCTTCGAGAGCCACGCACAAGTCGAGAGGAATCGTTTGTCCCCAGAAGGTTTCCGAGGGAGCCGTTGCGCGCACGGATTTCTGGCCGCGCAGGTTGAAGCCCTCGATCTGGATGTCGGCGGAGGTTCCTTTTTGCAGTCCGAGCGGGAAGACGCGCGTGACGAGCGGAAAATGGCCGATGTTGAGACGATAGAAGACATCGCTGCCGGAGGCGTTCGCGTAGTCGCGAAGCTGGAGGACGTAGGTTCCGGCGGCGGCGAAATGGTAGCCGAGAATGGTATCCGGCTGGCCGATGCGCGGCTTGCTTTCGGCCAGCGGCTTGCCGGAAGCGTCCAGAAGCGTGAGGACGGGCTGAAGCTTCGAGCCGAGCGGCTGCGCAATGACCTCGAAAACCAGCTCCTCTCCGGCCTGCGCCGCGAACCGATAGCAGTCCGTATCGCCCGCTTTTTCCAGGGAGCCGGTGACGGCGCATTCGGATGGAATGGTCTGCGCGGTCTCCGGCGTGTTGTTCGGCTCGCTGGCCGCGATCTCCGGCCAGTCGCCGACCGCGAACGTGACAGTCCCGGTCGTGCCGCGCGGTGTCTGGAGATAGACGCGGTGCAGGCCGAGGCGCGCTGCCGGGCCGGGCGTCACCTCTACCTTGAGAACGCCCGCGTCCTTGTCCGGCGGCGTGACGATCCTGCCGGAGAGGGCCGGATCGTCGAAGAAGACGCCGGTCGCGTCGTAGATGCGCGCGCCGTTCAGGGTGAACGTCACCGTCTGGCCGCGCCGCGCGCCGGTGGGCTGAATACGGTTCAGGACGGCGGGCTGGAGCGTCGGCGGGCCGACCTCCTTTTTGGGCGGCATCGAGTCGGTCTGCGCCGCTTTGGAGGCGGCGCGGGGCAGAGCGGTGGCGGGGCGACTGACAGTGGGCTTGCCTTTGAGAGGTTCGCGGAGTTTGCGCCCGGTCGCGCTGTCGTAGAGGGTGAGCGAGCCGTCGTAGCAGCCTATGGCGAACAGGCGGTCGTTGGGGCTGAGAGCAAGTCCCTGCGGCCAGTCGGGCTGCTTCTCGTAGACCTTACGTTCGTCAAGCGTCTGCGCATCCCACCGCTTGACGGCGTTGTCCTCCCCGGTCGTGACGATGGTTTTCCCGTCGCGGCTGTAGGCGATCCGCAAAATCGCGGCGTCGTGGGCGAAGGCGGAGCGGGCCAGCGCGCCTCCCGTCGCCGTGAGGTTCCAGACGCGCAGCGTCTTGTCCACGCCGCCCGCCGCCAACTGCTTCCCATCCGGGCTGAATGCGACCGCGTAGAGTTCGGCGGCGGACTCGCTGAGAGTGTAGAGCCGTTTGCCCGTTGCCGTGTCCCAGACCTTGACCGTCCGATCTCCCGCTGCCGAGGCGAGCCGCTTCCCGTCCGGGCTGAACGCGACGGCATAGACGGCATCGGTGTGGTCTTTCAGAAGGCGAGGCGTCAGGTATTCAGGTGTTGGGTGTTGGGGAGCGGCAGCCAGGTTCCAGAGAGAGACGAGATGATCGTAGCTGGCTGCCGCCAGCCGCTTCCCGTCCGGGCTGAACGCCACGGAGTAGATGACATCCACATGCTCACCAAGCGTGCGGAGCGGCCTGCCGGTCTTCACGTCCCACAGCTTGATCTCGCCCGCCTGCCCCGACCTGCCGCCCGCCGCCGCCAGCGTCTTCCCATCCGGGCTGAACGCCAGCGAAGTCACTGCGCCCGCGTGACCGGCCAGTTTCGCCTGTGTCTTCCCGGTCGCCGCGTCCAGCAGCGTGACGACACGATAGCCGCCCGCCGCGATTTTGCTTCCGTCCGGACTGAACGCGACAGACGTGATGGGGCCGAGACTCACCCCCCGTCCCCCTCCCCAGCGAGGAACGAGCGAGTGGGGAGGGGGAGACTTTTGCGCCGAACTCAGGACAGCAACGCAGAGCAGCAAGGGGAGGCTGCTGATACGGATCGTGACGGCTCTCATGGCACACTCCGTTGATCGGGCCAGTCGTCAGATGTGCATCCGGGTCAGGACGCCCTCGAACGCGCAGTCCACGCTGTCATCCCCGCAGACATAGCGCCACAGCTTGGCCCGCTCCACGCTCTCGGCCCGCGCCTGCTCGCCATGCCACTTGTGCGAGAAGCTGTTGACGATACGGCGCACCTCCGGCTCGTTGTAGCCATCCGTATTGAACAGGCCGCGCTGTTCCTCCCCTGCCCGCAGGCGCAGCTTGAACATATAGCGCGTTTTGTCGGTATAGTTCGGCTGGGCGCAGTGCCAGATCGCCTGGTGCAGAAACGCGATCGTCCCGGCCTTGCAGACGAACTGCTTCTGCCCGACGATGTTCTTGTAGCGGGAGATACTGGCATTGCTGACACGCCGCAGATGCGAGCCGGGCAGAACGAGCGTCGGCCCCATCTCTTTCGGGCAGTCGTGGGAGAAGTACATCGCCTGGATGTCGAAGGCAAGCGGGCGCGCATCAATGATCGAGTCGGCGTGCCATATCTGCGCCCCCTGCTGGTTCGGGCCGACGACGTGCAGGGCCGAATGGTCGTAGACGGGATGCTCTCCGACCAGGCTTTGCAGGATGCCCTTGACCTGCGGCAGCTCGAAGACGGCATGGATCGCCTCGGACTTGTCCCAGTAGCCGTTGCCCGCCTGCTGATCGGCATAGACCCGCTCGTTCCACTCTTGCGGCACAAGTTCCTCGAACAGCAGGTAGCCGTCGTTAACGAACTGCGCCATCTGCTTGGCGGTAAGGAGGTACTTCCTGTCCACACTAGCCATCTATCTTTACCTTTCTCTCTAGCACATACTCGTAGGGCAGATGCCCGACCTCATGCTCATGTCCGCGCACGTAGTAGGGCAGCGTCGGGACCTGCAGGACGAACCAGCCGTCGCGCATCGCCGCCAGCACGGAGCGATAGGGCGGCTTCTCCTGGTCGCCGGACTGCATCTGTAGCGCGCCCTCCGGCAGCGCGCCGTCGTAGAGCGCCCAGGCGATGGTCTCGGCATCCAGATCGGAATGCGCGAGATGCAGAATCAAAATCTGTTGACGATATGCGCTCACTCGTTAACGCCTCTCTCACCCTAGATTCGGACTGTCTTATCGCGTTCCTTCCAGAAGCCGCGCCAGTGTCACGGCAAACTCGCGGCGCGTGACCGACTGGTTCCTGCGGAACGCGCGGTCGGGATAGCCCTGCATCACTCCCGAACCCGCCGCAACCAATACTGCGCCAAACGCCCACTCGCTTCCTGCTACATCACGGAAATTTGCGTGTTCGAGATTCATGACGGTGGATGCGGTGTACGCTGTATAAGCCGAGCAACAATAGTGGCGAGTTCGTAGCGGGTCACGGCTTTGTCGCCTCGATACGTACCATCTGGGTAGCCAGTCAACACGCCTTCCTGGGCCAATTCCCTTACCGCATAACCCCGCCATGTGCTATATTGAAGAATGGATCTAACCGACGATGCCCTCTCACATCAACCTGTTGGGAAAAGACGCCCTATCTCGACCGGCAACATCACCAATGCGGCGCTAGAGGCTCTATTCCTGCCGCACCTTGCGCAATCGTTGCAGCCTTCCAGACCCGCCAGCCTGATAGAGATGACACGAACCTCCCTCATCATTCACGTTTAGCGGACAGGCTGCTTCTCTCATTGTGTCGGGGCGGCGAGGAGACCGTAGTAGCGGCCCATCCAGTAGGCTAGCAGCCAGTCGGTCGGCTTGTCCTCCCGGTCTCCGCCCCTCCCGATGATGAGTTTATAGGGTTCCTGATCCCACATGCACAGCCCCATCTCGCTGCGCGGCAGCAGGCGCGTCAGGCGGTCTTCATCCAGTCCCGGCGTCAGGTCTTTCTGTATGTCCTCCCGCTGGCTGTTGTCTACCGTCCACTCGATCATATCCAGGGGCCAGTCCCGCAGCGTCTCCACCGCGCGCTCCAGCGGAACCTGCTTGCCGGAAAAGCGATTGTAGACGAAATCGTAAAACGGGATGCCGTCGCGGGCGCACGCCTCGTGCCAGCGCTGCATACTCGTCTGCGCAGTCGCCTTCAGTGACGGGAAAATGAGATGCGTGAGCAGGTTGTGGTAGACCATCGTGAGCAGTTCATCCTCGATGTGGGTGCGCTCGGAGGGCGTGTCGAAGATCGTATCCAGCATGTTTTTGTCGTAGCCGTGCTTCTCGATCAGGAACTTCGCCGCCTCCTGATAGCGCGCCTTGCCCGTGACATGGTAGGCCACGCCCAGGAACGCGGTGATCTCGACGGAGTTTCCGGCGCGCTCCTCATGCCAGTTCGGATCACCGTTCAGGCTCTCCGGCGACCAGTTGCCCCACTCGGTTCCCCTGCCGTCAATATCCTGCAAAATGTAGCCGTGATCAATGATGCCGCCGATGATTCGATCCACCTGATCGGCCACCAGCTTCTTCTCGGCCTCGTCTGCCGCCAGGTCGTAGTAGGTCGCATAGCCGAACATGTGGCCGTCCACCTCGTCGGAACTGGCGTCCCGCTTCCAGAGCCAGCGGCCGTCTTTGCTGGGAATCCATCGCTTCTCGATGATCTTCTCGCGCGGATTGGTACGATTGATCTCGGCAATCTCTTGCGGCGTGAAGGTGCGGTCTACCTCATGGCGCGGAGCCGTGCCGAGGGGCAGCACGGAGCGGGCGATAAAATGCGGCGTGCCGGTCGCCTGCTGTAACACCCGGAGCGCGTGGAAGGCTGCCTTCGCGTTCTCGCGCGCGGTCGGGTCTTGCGTCACGGCGTAGCGCATAGACTCCATGGCGCAGTACATACCGGTATGTTCGCCGTCGTTATCGTCGTCCTCGATAAAGCTGCGGGAGAGGTCGCCGGGCGTCACCAGCGCTGCCGGGCCGACCAGTCCGGGCGGGCGGATATGGCGGGCGCGCAGCATCTTCAGAAAATAGTCGGCCTTCTCCGCCAGCGTCATCCGCTTGCGCTGGATAGCGTCCACCCCCGCCGCCGTCGCGACCCAGGCAGTTCCGTCCGGCCCAATGACCACGTCGCGCGCGTCGTCGCTCAGAAGCCAGCGGCGGCTGTGGCGCAGGCTCCATCTGCCGTTATCGTAGCGCGCGACGCCCAGCTTCGTCGCGACCCAGAGCCTGCCATCGGCGTCTCGCGCCACCGCCCGCGCCTGGCGATTGGGCATTCCGTCTTTCGCGGTCAGCGAGCGGACGCGCTGCGTCCCGCGATAGAAATCCAGGCCACCTGTCGAGGCAATGCAGAACGTGCCGTCGGGGAGTTCGGTCAGGGCATAGATATTGCTACTGAGGACGACATCGGGCCGGGAGTAGCGCGTGGAGGCGGGCTGCGGGCCGCTCAGTTCCTGCAGATAGAGTCCGCTGGCCGTGCCGATCCAGAGCCGGTCATCGGACGTGGGCAGCAGGGTGCGAATGGCGGTCTGCCACGCGCCCTTTATTTTGTTCCAGGTCCCCTTCTCGCTGCGCCAGATGCCGTGCGGCCCGGCGGCGAAGATCGTCTCTTCCGCCCCGTTGCGGCGGCCCCGGATCGCGCCGATGGGCGTGCCTGCGATGCCTGCCGGACTCACCTTCTCCGGCGTAGCGCGATAGAGTCCGTTCCAGGCTCCGACCCAGATCTGCCCACGCGCGTCCCGATAGAGGGCATAGGTCGGGCCGAGCGCCGCGCCGCCTTCGGGCGTCTTCCACTGTCCGTTTTCCAGATAGCGGACTCCCGCGCCCGTCGCTGTCCAGAGCCTCCCGCCTGCATCGAACGCGAGGGCGCGCACGTCGTTTTCGGCGGGCGTCTTGAGGGGATAGGCTTCATGGTAGTCCTGATAAAAGGGCGTGTCCGGAATGGGCGCGACGCCCTGCGCCCGCGCCGCCGGATGCCCCAACAGCAGAGTGACAGCGAGAACCGTACCGCAGAACCAGCGTTTCAACACGCGAATCGTTTCCTTCCAGAGAGATGGATTTCCCATCTATTCGGCCTGATGGGGGTAATGTCCTCTCGCCTCCGGCCTGTCTTGACAACCGGGCCTCTCTCCGATAGAATAGGCTTCATTGCCTTCCTAGAACAGATGTTGGAGAGGAACCATGCGCGATTCGACTTCCCCGGTTCGCTGTGCCGTCACCGAGGCCGAATGGGAACAGCGCGTCAACCTGGCAGCCTGCTACCGGCTGGTGGCGCTCTACGGCTGGGATGACCTGGTCTTTACCCATATCTCCGCACGTGTTCCCGGCCCGGAACACCATTTTCTCATCAATCCCTATGGCATGACCTTCGACGAGATCACCGCCTCTGACCTGGTCAAAGTGGACAGCGAGGGCCAGAAGGTGATGGAAAGTCCTTACGAGATCAACCCGGCGGGCTTTCTGATCCATAGCGCCATCCATGCCGCGCGCGAGGACGCGAAGTGCGTGCTGCATCTGCACAGCGTCCACGGCATCGCGGTCTCGGCGCAGGCAGGCGGCGTGCTGCCCATCTCGCAGCACTCCATCTATGTGCTGTCCTCGCTCGCCTACCACGATTATGAGGGAGTAGCTCTTAACGAGGACGAGAAGCCCCGATTGGTACGCGATCTGGGCGATAAACGCTACTTTATGCTCCGTAATCACGGCCTGCTGACGGTGGGCGAGACCATTGCCGATGCGTTCGCGGCGATGTTCCTCTTCGAGACGGCCTGTGCGATCCAGGTGCGCGCCCAGGCGGGCGGCGAACTCATCCTGCTCAGCCCGCGCATCGTGGAGGGCGCTCCGGCGATGTGGCAGCAGGTGACGCGGGGCGCGGGAGGCGGCCTGGCCTGGCCTGCCCTGCTGCGCAAGCTGGATCGGCTCGATCCGAGTTACCGATCCTAGCGCGAGACAGCCGGGTGAATCCCGTAGCCTATGCACGCGCGCGAAGCGACGATCCTCCCGTGACGCTCTTGACGGCTGACCGCGCCAAAGCCTATAATGCTTGGGCTATTCGCGAAGCCTGCGCGCAACTCCTGCGCAGATCGGCCCGGCAACGAGGAGGCTGCCTGCCATGTTGATGCTTGTGGAAGCCTTGATCCGGCCTCAGAAAGTGGAAGAGGTCAAGGCGGCGCTCGCCGAGATCGGCGTCCGGGGGCTGACCATCACCGAAGTGCGCGGCTCCGGCAATCAGAAGGGCTTCACGCAGCACTATCGGGGTTCGGAGTATACCGTCAACCTGTTGCAGAAGGTCAAGATCGAGGTCGTGGTCATAGAACGCGAGGCGCGGGTCGTCGCCGAAACGATTGCGAACGCCGCACGTACCGGCGAGATCGGCGACGGCAAGATATTCCTCATCCCGGTTGCGGAAGCCATCCGCATCCGCACCGGCGAAGAGGGCAGCGACGCCATCGAATAAGACCGGGTACAGAACGTACCCGTCTGTGGGGCGACTGCGAGAATGCGGCTAAACGCGCTTGGCACGAGCCAAGCAGCCGCTTCTCGCGACTCGCGGACGCGACTGGTTTTTCCGTCCCAAGGACGGTTGGCCGCAGGCCCACCAGACGGGTACGTTCTGTACCCGACAGATGGACAGAGCGGATAAAGGAGAAAGATGGACTTCAGATCGGCGGGCGCGTTGCTGGTGGGAACGCTGTCCATCGCGGCTTTGCACGCGCTCATTCCCTCTCACTGGCTGGCGTTCGCCGTCGTCGGGCGAGCGCAGCGCTGGCCGATGGGACGGACGCTGAGTATCGCGGCGCTGGCCGGAACTGGACACGTCCTGGTAACGATGGTCCTCGGATTGGCATTGGCCGCAGCGGGCAAGGCGGCGCTGCACGCGATCCCGGAGGCGCTGGAACACGCCGTGCCGACGATCGTACTGATCGCGCTCGGCCTCTACTTCGTGCTGCAAGCCTTCCTGCGGCCCGGCGGGCATTCGCGCCCTCACGGGCATAGCCATTCCCACGACCATCCCCATGACCACGAGGCGCAGGATCACGCGGAACACGACGAACGCCCCTCCCGCGTGGCAATGAGTGCGCTGATACTGGGAATGACGCTCTCGCCCTGCCTCGATCTGCTGCCGATCTATATAGCAGCCGCCGCGCTGCCCTGGATGATGCTGCTGGCGATCAGCCTGCTGATGGCCGTTGTCACCCTCGCCATCATGGTCGGGTTGGTCTGGCTGGCGCTGCATGGAATGGAACGGCTGAATCTGCGCTGGCTGGAACGCAACGAGTCGCTGGCGGTCGGCTCCATCCTGATCGGCCTCGGCGCACTTTTATTCGTGATCCACGTAATGAAATGGAGTTGAGGACGACTGCATGGCGGGACCGCACGCACATCACCATCATGCCGACGGAATGCCGGAGGGACGGCTGCGGCTCTCCCTGCTGTTGACCACCGCGTTCGTCATCCTGGAACTGTTCGCCGGGCTGAGCGCCAGAAGCCTGGCGCTGGTCTCCGATGCGGGCCACAACTTCACCGACGCGCTGGCGCTGGCGCTGGCCTGGTACGCCCTCTGGATCGCGCGCAAGCCCGCCACGCCCACCAAGACCTACGGCTACCACCGTGTCGGCATCCTCACGGCCCTGTTCAACGCGATGACGTTGCTCCTTATCGCCGGGCTGATCTTCCACGAAGCCTATCATCTGTTCCGGCAGCCGCAGCATGTCGAAAGCCTGCCGATGATCGTCGTGGCCGCGATCGCCGTGCTGCTCAACACCGTCATTGCGGTCTGGCTGCACGGCCATGCGGCGCACAATGTCAACGTGCGCAGCGCCTTCATCCACATGGTCGGCGATGCGCTCTCCTCGGCAGGCGTCGTCGTCGCCGGTATCGTCATCCACTATACGGGATGGGTCTATGCCGATCCGCTCGTCTCCGTGCTGATCGGCGCCTTTATCGCCT
>Ga0070741_10003064_pt1 | contig 42577 bp, 25 predicted proteins | sample Coa_R1_4_FD_66440 | JGI IMG/M metagenome (GOLD analysis project Ga0070741, IMG submission 66440) | Surface soil microbial communities from Centralia Pennsylvania, which are recovering from an underground coalmine fire - Coalmine... | ecosystem: Environmental > Terrestrial > Soil > Unclassified ... | reverse complement strand
CGGTGGTGAGCGGGCGCGTCGCGCCGGTGGTGAGATCGTACAGCATGATCTGATCGGTGCCGGCCGGCGACGTCGCGCCGTTGTCGTCGACCCACACCACGCGGTTGCCGTCGATGTCGGGCTGCGTCTCTTTGGTGGCGCGCGCGGCGATGGCGAACGACGGGCCGCTCGTCGAGATGTGGTAGCCCATGATGTCGGCGTTGCCGCTGTTGTAGTCCTCGTAGACGATCACGTCGCCGGAGACGCGCGGGCGCGCCTGCATCGCCGCGTCGCTGGTGACCGGCTTGGCGAACGGCGCGCCGATGAGGTTGTCGTAGCCGTCGACGTCCGACTCGTTGTTGACGCGGATGTAGACCACGTAGCGGCCCTGCATCGACGGCTGCTCGAAGTGCAGCGCCGGGCTCGACGTGGCGACCGTGGTCGCGGTGTTGGTCGTGGTGTCATAGACCACGATGTCGCCGGGCGCGCTCGCGCTCTGGTGCGTCCACACCACGTTGGTGCCGTCGACGTCCTCGAGGAACTCGTTGTCGTTGGGCGTGTTGGTCAGGTTGCGCGCCGGATTCGGCGACGAGAGATCGAAGAACCAGATGTCGAAGTCGGCGGGCGCGGTGGTCGAGTTGGTCCACACCACGCTCGAGCCGGAGATCGCCGGCGCGGTCTGCGTCGCCGAGGCGTTGCCCGTCGAGAGCTGCGTCTTGGTGCCGGTGACGTTGGCGTCGGCGCGCGCGACGATGCCCGCGGTCAAGAGCAGCGCGAGAGTCGAAGTGATGCCCCTGGAGCGCATCACCCATTCATACGGCCGCATGAGACGATTCAACCACGCAACTTTTGGTTCAGCAATTGTATGAAATTGCTTACCAATCTTATGATGTAATTGCGCGTTTAGCATGTAATGGCCCTTACTTCCACTTGGGCGGCACAACCGTGAAATCGGTCTTGGTGTCGACCAGGATTCGCGGCGATTTCTCGTCGACGACGTGGCCTCCGACGTCGACCGCGTGCACCTGGAGCTGGTGTACGCCGTCGGAGAGCGGCACCTCGGTGCGATACACGCCCTTGTCGTCCACCGGTATGTAGTGACCGGCCACCTGAACGCGCGCGCCGGGGGCGGTCACGCCGGCGACTACCACTTGACTTTTTTTGGAAGCTGTGGGCGGCCATTCGACCTTGAGGAACAGCGACGGCGGCAGCGGGGCGGGTGCTTCGGGCGGCGCGCCCGGCGAGAGGCGCGCGTACTGGCCGGTGCGGATCACCACCTCCTTGCCGCGCGCCGACAGGATCACCTCGCCGCGGCGGGTGGCGACCGCGGCCGAGCCGGCGCCGTTGGCCGACGCGGTGAACGCCGCGCCGCGGGTGCGCGCCGCGCCGCCGTGATCGTCGAGCTCGACCTCGAGCACGCGCGCCGGATCGTCGCGCACGTCGGCCTCGACCATACCGGCGGCGAGGTGCAGGCGCTTGAGCTCGCGGCGCAGCTCGGCCACGCGCACGTCGGTGGCCGCCAGCAGCTTGACGGTCGAGCCGTCGGCGGCGAGCAGCTGCGCGGCGCCGTCGTCGCCGGTGCGGATGCGATCGCGCGACGACAGCGTGTCGCCGACGCGCGCCGGGCGGAACTCGCCGCTCTCGCCCGACACGCCGACCTGCCCGGTGAGCTGCGACACGCGCAAGGTCTCCGGCTCGACGGGCGCCGCCACCTCCGCCGCGTGCTCCGGCCGCTGGAAGAATACCCAATAACTCACGCCCACGGCCGCGAGCGCCACAGCGACGGCAACCGCCAGCCACACGCGCCCGCTCATGTCGCGGGTAACCATACCGTAAAGGTGGAGCCGCGCCCGACCTCGCTGGCCACGTCGATGTGCCCGCCGTGCTCGCTGACGATGCGATAGCTCACCGACAGCCCGAGCCCGACGTTCGACCACTCGTCCTTGGTGGTGAAGAACGGCTCGAAGATGCGCTCGCGGATCTCCGGCGGGATCCCTTTGCCCGAATCCTCGACGGAGAGGCCGACTTCGCCGTCTTTGCGCGCGGTGGCGACGCGCAGCTTCCCGCCCTGCGGCATCGCGGTGCGCGCGTTCGACACCAGGTTGAGCAGCACCTGCCCGACCTGCCCGGCGTCGGCGCGCAGCCGCGGCACCTCCTTGTCGAGCTCGAGCTCGAGCGCGATCTTCTGCTCGGCGAGCAGCGACCCGGTGAGCGACAGCGTGTCGCGCACCAGCCGGTTCACGTCGACCGAGGTGCGCACCGGATCCTTGTGCTGCACGCTGAAGCGCAACAGGTTCTGCACCACCTGCGATGCCTGGCGCGCCGCGGTCTCGATGCAGGTGAGCGCTTCGTAGTCACGATCCTTTTGATCGCGATCGGCCAGGAGCAGTTGCACGTGGCCGATCACACCGCCGAGCGGATTGTTGATCTCGTGCGCCACGCCGGCGCCGAGCTGACCGAGCGCCGCCAGCTTCTGCGCTTGCACGAGCTGCGCTTGCGCGTCCTTCAGCTCGCGCGTGCGCGCCTCGACGCGCGCCTCCAGCTCGTGGTTCCAACTCTCGATCTCGGCGCGCGACGCCTGCAGCTCGCCGCCCATCTTGTTGAACGTCTCGGCGAGCGCGCCGACCTCGTCGGAGGAGTCGACGTCGACGCGCGCGTCGAGCTGGCCGCGGCCGAGCGCGCGCGCCGCTTGCGACAGCCGCTCGAGCGCCGCGGTCAGGCGGCGCGCGAACAGGAACGCCAGCCCGACCGCGAGCAGCGCCGCGCCGCCGGCCCACAGGAGCGTGAGCCGCCGCATCGCGCGCGGCGCCGCGAACGCGCGCTCGGCGTCCTCTTCCACCACCACCGACCAACCGAGCCCACCGACGGGCGCGAACGCCGCGACCGTGGTCTCGCCGTCGGTGACGTAACGGCGCGCGTGGCCGTCTTTGCCGCGCAGCGCATCGGCGAGCACGCTGCGGCTCGGCGCGCGCGAATTCTTGGCCAGCGCGATCTCGCCGCCCGAGTCGTCGACCAGCGTCACCGCGGCCGGCTGATCGCCGCGCACCTCGTCGAGCCGCGCGCTCTCGACCGACACCGGAATCTCGAGCGCGATCTCGCCGCCCGGCACCGCCAGCGCCGCCGCGATCGCCCGCCCGCCCGCCGCTCCATACGGCGTCGAGAACACCACCGCGCCCGCGCCCTCCTTGCGTGCCCGCTCGCGCGGCGCGTGCTCGCGCAGCGCGCGGTTCAGCGTCTCGTCGCCGGGCGCGACCTCCTCGGCGCCGCGAAAATAGATCGCCGTCTGCGCGCGCGCCTGCCGCCGCACCAGCGCGAGCGCGCCCGCCGCCTCCTCGAGCGACAGCTTGTCCCAGCCGATCATCGCCGCCGTCTGCGCCAACTGCCGCGCGCGCCCCTCGACGTCGGCCGCCACCGCCTCGGCCGCGTGGCGCGCGGTCTCGTCGAAGCGCGCGCGCACCTCCGCCTCGAGCGCGCGCTGGTTGCGCGCCACCAGCGCGAAGCCGACGGTGGCCAGCGGCACCGTCGCCGCCGCGACCAGCACCAGCGCGATCTTGTAGAACAGGCGCACGGGCCCCCAGTTTATCGGAACTACGACGACGCGGCGCGCGCGTGATCGCGCGGCAGGATGACCGCACCGTCGCGCACGTAGGCCGAGCCGGTGATCGCCTTGGCGCGCTGCTTGAGCTCGGCGGCCGCCGTCGACAGGTCGTTGTGGCTGTTGATGCGGCGGCCGATGCGCGTCACGCAGCACACCGACACGCTCATGATGGGAAAGCGGCGGAGGACGCCGTAGCGATCGTTGGTCTCGATGTAGCCGCGCTCGCGATCGGCGCGGTTGTAATAGAGCGGCACCAGGCGATCGAAGGTCTCGATCACCGTCGTGCAGACTTGATCGGCGCGCTCGGCGGTGGTGACGAACACGAAGTCGTCGCCGGCGATGTGCCCGATGAAGTCGCCCGGCCCGCCGAGCCGCGCCACCACCTCGCGCACGATGTCGCCCGTCTGCAAGATGACGCCGTCGGCCTTGGCGTAGCCGTAGTAGTCGTTGAACGCCTTCAAGTTGTCGAGGTCGAGGTAGCAGAACGCGAAGTCGCCGCCCGACGCGAGGCGCCGATCGATCTCGCTCTCGATCGCCTGCGAGCCGGGCAGCCGCGTGGTCGGCGACGCGCCGATCTCCAGATCGCGGCGGGCGAGGGCGCGCTCGACGCGCGCGACCAGCTCGGCGGCGTCGAACGGCTTGACCAGGTAGTCCTCGGCGCCGAGCTTGAACGCGCGCACCTTGTCGGCCGTCTGGCCGCGCGCCGAGAGAAAGATGATCGGCGTGAGCGAGGTCTCGCGATCGGAGCGCAGCCGCTGCGCCAGATCGAAGCCGTCCATGCCCGGCATCATCACGTCGACCAGCACCAGGTCGGGGCGGAAGCGGCGCGCCTCGCCGAGCGCCTTCTCCGCGTCCTCGCTCTCGCGCGCCAGGTAGCCGTGCGCCTCGAGCACGTCGCGGCAGATCATGCGGATGCCCGGATCGTCGTCGACCAGCAAGATCTTCTGGCGCCGCTGGCCGCGCTCCGAGAGCAGCCGCGCGATCGCGTCCTCGAGCGGCGGCAGATCGATCGGCTTCGAGAGGTAGACCTCGGCGCCGACGGCGATGGCGCGCTCGCGATCGTCCGAGACCGAGATGACGACCACCGGCGTCTTGCGCGTGTCGGGATCGTGCTTGAGGATCTCGACCAGCGCGAGCCCGTCGATGCCCGGCATGCGCAGGTCGACCGTGATCACGTCCGGCTTTTTTTCGCGCGCGATGGTGAGCGCCGAGTCGGAGTCGGGCGCGATGAACACCCGGTAGCCGGCCTTGAGCAGCATGCCCTTCAAGATCCACGCGGTCGGGCGATCGTCGTCGACCACCAGCACCGCGCGCGCGGTCGGCGGCGGCACGTGGCCCTCGGTGGAGTCGGCCTTCTCCGGCGGCGACGACGGCAGCACCACGCAGAAGCGCGTGCCCTCGCCGAGCGAGCCGCGCGGCGCGCTCTCCGCGCCTTCGACCCAGATGCGCCCGCCGTGTCCCTCGACGATGCCGCGCGAGATGGCGAGGCCGAGGCCGGTGCCGCCGACCTTGCGCGTGTTCGACGACTGGATCTGCTCGAACTTGTCGAACACGCGCTCGCGGTGCTCCTCGCCGATGGCGACGCCGTTGTTCCAGATCGAGAAGCCGACCCACGAGCGCGAGATCGCCGGGCCGAACACGTCGAGCTCCACGCGCCCACCCTCGGGCGTGAACTTGATCGCGTTCGACAATAAATTGTTCAGCACCTGCGTCAGCCGATCCGCGTCGCCGACGATGCGCACCTCTTCGCCGGTGCGCACCTGGAGCGTGATCGCCTTCTGCTCGCCGGCGGGACGGAACCGCTCGACCGCGTCGCGCGCCAGCGCGCCCACGTCGACGGCGCCCATGCGCATGGACAACTTGCCGCGCTCGACCTTGGCGACGTCGAGCAGATCGTCGACGATGGCGTTGAGCTTGCCGCACGAGTCGCGCGCCATCTCGACGTAGCGCTGCTGCTTGTCGGTGAGCCCGCCGGCGTACTGCTTGAGCACGATGTCGAGCGCGCCGGTGATCGACGTGAGCGGCGTGCGCAGCTCGTGCGAGACGATGGAGACGAACTCCTCCTTGCGCCGGTCGAGCGCTTTTCGCTCGGTGATGTCGCGCAGCACCACCACGACGCCGACGGGCGCGCCCGCGCCGTCGAGCACCGGCGAGACGATCGAGTGGAGGAACGAATCGCCGAGCTTCAATTCCTCGCGCAGCGGCTCGGGCGAGCGCGACGAGCGGATCAGATCGAAGGGATAGAAGCCGAGCTTCTCCTTCAGGTACTTGGTGGTGACCGGCGCCTCGTGGCCGTCGGGTTCGAGGCCGAGCATCTTGCGCGCGGCGGGGTTGATCAAAAAAACTTCGCCGGTCGAGTCGGTCATGATCAGCCCGTCGGCCATCGACTCGACCATCAGCTCCATCTTGCGCCGCTCGTCGAGCAGGCGCGCCGAGAGCCGCCGCACCAGCTCCGCGGTCTGCGTCGCCAGCACCTCGAGGTTGCGCTCGTCGTCCTCGGAGAACGCGTTCGGTTTGTGCGCTGCAACATAAAGCAGGCCGACGATCCCGCCCTGCGCGCCCGGCGAGACGATCGGCAGGTGCAGCGACGAGCGGATCTCGGGGCGGCCGGCGTCGCCGGCGAGCCGGCCTTGCGAGCGCACGCGCGCGCCCGAGACGTTGACCAGCAGATCGTCCTGGTTCACGCCGACGCCGCTGCCCGCGCCGATGAGCTGGTTGTAGATCTCGATGGCGCGATCGCGCGCGCCGAGCAGCGTCGCCTCGTCGGCGCCCGACGGCTGCGGGCAGTGCAGGTGCATCGCCGCCGGCCCCGGACCGCCCGCGCCCGGCGGCACGACCAGCGACGCGGCGACGTCGAACGTCACGATGCGCGGCAGCGCGCGCGTGACCATCTCGAGCAGGTGCGCGTGCGACTGCGGCGCCGACGCCTGCGCCGAGATGTCGACCAGCACCGTCATCGCGTCGAGCCGCTTCTCCAGCCGCCCGAGCAGCGCGTCGCGCTCGCGCCGGAGCGTCACCGCCTCGAGCGCGTTCTTGACGGTGATGACCAGGTCGCTGGTGTTCCACGGCTTGGTGACGTAGCGATAGACGCGGCCCTCGTTGATCGCCGCGATCAAGTCTTCCGGATCGGTGTAGCCCGTCAAAAGGATCGCCTGCAGATCGGGCGACGTCTTGCGCGCCTCGGCGATCAGATCGAGCCCGGTCATCCCCGGCATCTTCTGATCGGTGATGAGCAGATCGATGCGCGTCTGCTTGATGATCTCGAGCGCGGCGGGGCCGGTCTGCGCGGCGTGCACTTCGTACAGCGCGTCGAAGGTGCGGCGCAGCAGGTCGAGGATGATCTTGTCGTCGTCGACGACGAGCAGCGTCGCGCGATCGGGGGAGACGGACGTCACGGCGGCGGAATTATAACACGACGCGCGCGCTCGCGATCGCCGTGCACAATCTTCGCTCACGCGTTTCGGTGACGCGCGATACCGTCGCCAATCCACGCGTGACACGCGCGCGGCGCTCATTTAATGGGCGTTGAAAGCGCTCCGATCGCTGAGCTACTATCAGCCGGCTCTTCTCTCTTCTCCTTCGAGGATCCCATGGACGCCGGAATCATTCACGCGCTTGCAACCTTGGAAGCGGAGCCCGACAACGCCGACGCGCTGGCGCAACTGGCCGCGCTGGCCGAGGGCGGCGGCAACGGGCACGGGCGAGGCGACGCGCCGGACACCGGCGTCCGACGGGCGCTCACCGAGGCGCGGCGCATCCACCGCGAGCGCGGCGACTTCGAATTGGTCGCGCGGCTGATCGATCTCGAATTGGGTTGGGAGACCGACAAGAACCGCCGCGCCGATCTTTATTACGAGAAGGGCAAGGTGCTCGCCGACGAATTGTTGCGCGAGCAGGACGCGGTGCGCTGCTTCGAGCGCGTGCTCGAGCTGCGCCCCGACGACGAAGGCACGCAGGACACGCTCGGCCACATCGCGCTGGTGCGCGACAACTGGCAGAAGATCGTCAAAAAATATCTCGACGAGGCGAAGGAGTCGACCGACCGGCAGCTCACTACGTCGCTGTATCTCTCGATCGCCGAGATCTACGCCAAGTACCAGCCGGACGATCACGTCGAGCAGTATTTGAAGAAGGCGCTCGACGTCGAGCCGCGCAACGCCAAGGCGTCGATGCGCCTCGAGCGGCTGTATCGCGGCGAGTCGCGCTGGGACGAGCTCGGGAAATTGTTCGAGCAGCGCGTCGAGGCGGCGGCGACCAAAGAGGAGCGCGTGGCGGCGTACCTCTCGCTCGCCGACGTGCAGGCGAAGAAGCGCGGCCAGCGCGCCGAGGCCGCCGAGTCGTACAAGAAGGCGCTCGGCATCGATCCGGCGAACGGGCGCGCGCTCAAGGCGCTGGTCGAGTTCTACACCGCCGAGGAGAACTGGCAGGCGCTGATCCGCGTCTACGAGAACGCGCTCAGGGCGCGGCCGCGCGGCGAGCCCGAGATCGGCATGTACCTGCAGATCGGCATGCTGTGGTGGAAGAAGCTCGGCAACCTCGAATCCGCCGACGAATATTGGAAGCGCATTCGCAAGGCCGAGCCGGCGCACCCGGCGATGCTCGAGTTCTACCGCCAGCTCAACGCCAAGGAGCCGGCCAAGCTGCTGCAGGTGCTCGGCCAGGCGCAGAAGGTCGAGGCCGACGCGCGGCGGCGGCTCGACCTCGGCGTCGAGATGGCGCAGCTCGCCGAGAAGTCGTCGGGCGCCGTCGAGAAGGCGATCGATCTGTGGAAGGCGGTGATCAAGCTCGATCCGCAGAACGCGCAGGCGGGCGACTCGCTCAAGCGGCTCTACCAGCAGACCGAGAAATGGAACGCGCTGCTCGAGCTGCTCAAGGAGCGCGTCGACTCGCTGCCGAAGGACGCCGTCGACGAGCGGGTGGCGCGGCTCGGCGAGGTGGTGGCGATCTACCGCGACAAGCTGAACCTCGACGTCATGGTCATCAACACGTACAACTCGATCCTCGCGCTCAAGCCGGATCATCCGGCGGCGCTCGAGGCGCTGGCGCAGAAGTACGAGACCATGGGGCGCTGGAACGACCTCATCGGGATCCTGCAGCGCACCGCCGACGGCAGCACCAACAACGACGACAAGGCGAAGCTGCTGCGGCGAATTGCCGCACTGTGGATCGAGAAGTTCGGCAACTTCAACCAGGCGGTCAAGCCGCTCGAGGAGCTGTACGCCATCGCGCCGGTCGATCCGGAGACGGTGGCGCGGCTGCGCGACATCTACACGCGGCGCCGCGCGTGGCGCGCGCTGATCGATCTCGAGCGCAAGGAGCTGGACCGGCTGACGCAGGCGCCCGAGCGGCGCTCGAAGCTGATCGAGATCGCCAAGCTGGCCGCCGAGCGGCTCGGCGATCAGCGCGAGGCGATCGCGCTGTGGAACAAGGTGCTCGAGCTCGACGAGGGCGACGCCGAGGCGCTGGCCTCGCTGGCGGCGCTGTACGAGCGCGAGAAGCGCTGGCTGCCGCTCATCGAGGTGCTGTCGCGGCAGAAGGCGCGTTTGACCGACGCCAAGGCGCAGGTGGTGCTGCTGGAGAAGATCGGCAGCCTGTACGCCGAGCGGCTGAACGCGACCGAGCAGGCGATCGCCGCGTACCAGGAGATCGTCAAGCGCATGCCGACGCACCAGAAGGCGATGCGCACGCTGCGCGAGCTGTTCGCGCAGGGGCAGCGCTTCGGCGAGCTGGAGAAGCTGTACGGCGAGAACAACCAGTGGGACGAGCTGTGCGAGGTGCTGACCTCGGTGGCCGAGAAGCTCTCGGAGGAGCCGGAGCGCATCAAGCTCTACGCGCGCGTCGCCGAGCTGGCGCTGTCGAAGCTGGGCAATCCCGATCGCGCGGCGAAAGCGTACGAGCGCATCCTCGCGCTCGACGGGCAGAACCGCGCCGCCGCCGATGCATTGGTACCCATATATCGGGCCGCCGAGAAGTGGGCGCGCCTGCTGGCGACGTACGAGATCTTGCTCGGCCACGCGGCCGACGACGAGGCGCGGCTGGCGCTGCACCGCGAGATCCGCGCGCTGTGCGAGGACAAGCTCGGCTCGAAGGGGCTGGCGTTCTCCTGGTGCGCGCGCGCGTACGCGCTCAAGCCGGAGGATCCGTCGCTGCAGAAGGAGCTCGAGCGGCTGGCGCACGAGGCCGAGGCGTGGGAGGAGCTGGTCGAGATCTACGCGTCGCAGGTCGCCGGCGAAAAAGACGAGGGCCGGCAGGCCGAGCGCTATCGCCGCCTCGGCCAGCTCGCGCTCACGCGGCTGCACAAGCCCGACGAGGCGCGAAAATATTTCGAGGAGCTGCTCAAGCGGCGGCCCGACGACGAAGAGGCGCTGTCGACGCTGGAGCAGATCTTCACGCAGTCGTCGGCGTATCGCGAGCTGCTCGACATCTACCGCCGCCGCGAGGGGCGCGCCAAGGACGCGCAGCGGCGGCTGGAGATGCTGTTCAAGATCGCCTGGATCGAAGAGGAGCAGGTCGGCGACGAGGCGGCGGCGATCGGGACCTACCAGAAGATCCGCGAGATCGATCCGACGCCGCCGACGCAGATGCGCGCGCTGCGGGCGCTCGAGAAGCTGTACACCGGGCGCGCGGCGTGGGGCGAGCTGGCGAAGGTCTTGGAGCTGCAGCGCGGGTTCGCGAAGGAGGACGTCGACGCGCAGGTGGCGCTGTGCCTCAAGCTCGGCGAATTGTACGAGACGCGGCTCGATCAGCGCGGCGAGGCGCTCGAGCGCTACAAGGCGGCGTACGCGCTGTCGCCGTCGCACAAGGCGGTGCAGGCGGCGCTCGAACGCTGGCTCGAGCCGGACGCGGAGGTCGACGCCAAGGCGCGCACCGAGGTGGCGCGGCTGCTCGGGCCGGTCTATCACCAGCGGCTCGGCGCGCGCGAGAACGCGGGCGAGTCGCGCGAGGCGGCGCGGCGGCTGGCGGGCTCGCTGGAAATTTTGTTGCGTTCGACGGAGGAGCGGGCGGCGCAGCTCGATCTGTTGCGGCGCCTGATGATCATCGCCGAGCAGGAGCTGGACGATCCCAAGCGCGCGTACGACTTCGCGACGCGCATCTTCGAGCTCGATCCCACCGACGGGCCGACGCGCAACGTGATGGCCGATCTGTCGCAGCGGCTCGAGTGCCCGGACGATCTGGCGGTGCGGCTCGGCAAGGCGGAGGAGGCGGCGGCCAAGCGCGGCGAAAAAGATCTGGCGCGCGACCTGGCGTGGGATCTCGGCCAGCTCTTCGAGACGCGGCTCGGCATGCCCGACGAGGCGGAGGCGGCGTACAAGCGCGTGCTCGGGCTCGATCCGGAGAACGCGGGCGCGTACGTCGCGCTGGTGCAGCTCTACTCGGCGGGCGAGCGCTGGAGCGATCTGCGCGCGCTGCTCGAGGAGCGCAAGGCGCGCTCGCTCGACGCCGAGGGGCGGCTCAGCCTGCTGTTCCAGATCTCGGATCTCGACGAGGGCGTGCTCGGCTCGCAGGAAGCGGCGATCAAGGACTACGTCGAGATCTTGGAGCTGGAGCCGGGATCGCAGCGGGCGTTTCGCGCGCTCGATCGGCTCTACACGTCGCAGGAGAGCTGGGCGGCGCTCGACGCGCTGCTCGACAAGCGCGTGCCGTTCGCCGGGCCGGAGTCGACCGGCACGCCGGAGTCGCGCGCGCATTTGAAAGTTCGCCGCGCCGAGCTGGCGATGAACCGGCTCGACGCGCACGCGCGCGCGGCCGATCTGCTCGAGGAGGCGCTGCACGAGGAGCCGAAGCACGAGGGCGCGCGCAAGGCGCTCGAGACATTAATGAAGCGGCCGGAGTTGCGGCAGCGCATCGCGCGCGCGCTCGAGCCGCTCTACATCGCCGACGAGGCGTGGCCCAAGCTGGCGCTGGTGCTCGGCGCGCAGCGCGAGGCGGCGACCGGGCGCGAGGCGGCGGCGCTGCTGCAGCGCCTCGCCGAGCTGCAGGAGGAGAAGCTGGGCGCGCGGCAATTGGCGCTCACCACGTGGCGCGAGGCGCTGCGCATCGATCCGGCGGACGCGAAGGTGCGCGAGAACGTCGAGCGGCTGGCGGTGATGCTCGGGCGGCTCGGCGACCTGGCGGCGGCGTGGGAGGAGGCGCTGGTCGCGGCCGAGCCGAAAGACATCGAGCTGCGCGGCGAGCTGCTGGAAAAAGTCGCCGAGCTGTACGAGCACGATCTGCGCGACATCGAGAAGGGGCGCGCGGCGTGGCGGCGGCTGCTCGATCTCGATCCGACGCACCAGAAGACCGCGCGTCCGGCGGCGGCGGCGCTCGCGCGCCTCTACGAGGCGGCCGAGTCGTGGCCCGAGCTGATCGACGTCTTGCACCGCCAGGCCGAGTGGGCGCCGCGTCCCGAGGATCGCAAGGAGCTGCTCTTCCGCGTCGGGCGCATCCAGGAGGAGCTGACGGTCGATCCGCGCGCGGCCATCCGCACGTACCGCGAAATTCTCGAGGCCGACGCCGAGGAGCAGGGCGCGCTCGACGCGCTCGAACGGCTGCACACCGCGCAGCGCGAGTGGCCGGAGCTGGTGGACGTGCTGCGCCGACGGCTCGATCTCGAGGAGATGCCGAACGCGCGCCGCGATCTCATGTGGCGCGTCGCGCAGCTCACTGAGCGCGAGCTGAAAGACGCGAGCGAGGCGATCGCCGGCTATCACGCGATCCTCGACGAGAAGCCGAACGATCAGCCGGCGCTCGAGGCGCTGGCGCGGCTCTACGAATCGCAGAACCGCCCGGTCGACCTGCTGGAGATTTTGGAGCGGCAGCTGGCGATCCACGAGGAGTCGGACGCGCCGTCGAAGGAGCGCGTCGAGCTGCGGCTGCGCATCGCCGGGATCCTCGACGGGTTCAAGCGCTACGACCAGGCGCTCGAGCGCTATCGCGAGGTGCTCGAGCTGGATCCGCGGCACGCGCAGGCGCGCGCGGGGCTGGAGCGTCTGCTCGACGACGAGGACCTGCGTTTGCGCGCGGCCGAGGTGCTGGAGCCGCACTATCAGAAGGCGGGCGAGCTCGACAAGCTGGTCACGCTCTCGGAGCTGTGGGCGCGCTACGCGCCGGATCCGCGCGAGCGCATCACGCGGCTGCGGCGCATCGCGCAGCTCAAGGAGCAGGCGGGCGATCCGGTGGGCGCGTTCGAGGCGCTCGGCCGCGCGGCGCGATTTGCCGTCGGCGAGCCCGATCTGCCGCCGCTGCTCGACGAGCTCGAGCGGCTGGCCGGCGGCACCGGCGACGCGGCGCGCCCGCAGCTGGTCGCGCTCTACCGCGATCTCGGCCCCGACATCTTGGAGGCGACGACGCAGGAGCGCGTGTACCTCACCGTCGCGGCGGAGTCGCACAAGCTCGGCGATCGCCCGACCGCGCGCGAATACTATCGCCGCGTGCTCGACGGCGCGCCCGAGCATCCGCGCGCGCTCGACGCGCTGGAGACGCTCTACCTCGAAGGCCGCGAGTGGGACGCGCTGTTCGAGGTCTACGCGCGCCGCGCCGAGATGGTGGCCGGCGACGACGACCGCCGCCGCCTCTATCTGATGAGGCTGGCGGTCTTGTGCGAGCAGGAGCTGGATCGGCCGACCGAGGCGATCCGCGCCTACGAGCAGGTGCTGGAGATGTTCCCCGCCGACGGCGACGCGTCGAAGGCGCTGGAGGCGCACTACACCGCGCAGAAGCGCCACGCCGATCTCGCCGAGCTGCTCGAACGGCGGCTCGGCTTCGCCGACGATCTCGACGAGGCGGTGGCGCTGCGCTTCCGCCTGGCGACGCTGTTCGACGAGGAATTGGCCGACTCCGATCGCGCGGTCGACAACTACCGCGCCGCGCTCGGCGGCGATCCGACGCACGCCGGCGCCATCCGCGCGCTCGAGAAATATCTCGACGACGACGCGCAGCGCGTCTCGGCGGCCGAGGTGCTCGAGCCGGTCTACGTCGCGCGGCAGGATTGGCAGAGCCTGGTGCGCATCTACCGCATCCGGCTGGAGGCGGCCGACGATCCGCGCGCGCGGCTCGGGCTCACCCGCCGCATCGCGCGCCTGCACGAGGAGCAGCTCGAGGATCTCGACGGCGCGTTCACCTGGTACGGCAAAGTCTTCCGCGAGTCGCCGGACGATCGCGCGATCCGCGATCAGCTCGCGCGGCTCGCCGGCATCCTCGACGCGTGGCCGCGCCTGGCGCGCGTGTACGAAGAGTACCTCTCCGACGTGGCGGGCGAGGAGGGCGCGACCGGCATCGAGGTGCTGCGCACGCTGGCGTCGATCTATCACGCGCGGCTCGGCGACGTCGACGGCGCGCGCGGCTGCTACAAAAAGCTGCTCACCATCGACGCGGCCGACGAAGCGGCGTTCACCAACTTGGAGCAACTGCTCTATCGCGCCGGGCGCTGGACCGATCTGCTCGACACCTATCGCGAGGCGGCCGACGGCGCGCTCGACGTCGAGCGGCGCAAGGCGCTGCTGTTCAAGCAGGCGGCGATCCTCGAGGAGCAGCTCAAGGACGTCTCGGGCGCGGTCGATCACTATCGCGCCATCGTCGATCTCGACGCCGAGGACACGCGCGCCATCGGCTCGCTCGATCGGCTCTACACCTCGGGCGCGCGCTGGCACGATCTGGTCGAGCTGCTCCTGCGCCGTTTGGAGCGCTCGGACGGCCCGGCGTGGATCGCGTTGGAATTGCGATTGGCGGGGCTTTACGAGGGGGAGCTCGACGATAAACCGGCGGCGATCGACGCGTACGAGGAGATCCTGCGGCGCACCGAGAGTGATCGCACGCAGGCGGCGCAGCGCGGTGACGCGACGCGCGCGCTCGAGCGCTTGATCGTCGATCACGAGCACACGTTCCGCATCGCGCAGATCCTCGAGCCGATCTACCGCGAGCACGACGCGTGGCAGAAGCTGGTGGTGATCTACGACGCCGAGCTGGAGTTCATCGACGATCGCCCGCGGCGCATCGAGCTGCTCCGCGAGATCGCGCGGCTGCACGAGCAGCGCGGCGGCGACGGGCGGCTGGCGTTCGCCGCGCTGGCGCGCGCCTGGACCGAGGAGACGCAGGAGGACTCGGCCGATCGCGAGATCGCGCTCTACGACGAGCTGAAGCGGCTCGGGCGCGCGCTCGGCATGTGGAAGGAGCTGGCGCACGCGCTCGCGCAGGTGGTCGACAAGACCTACGAGCCCGAGCTGCAGGCGCGCATCCACGCGCGGCTGGCCGAGCTGAAGGAGACGCAGCTCGGCGATCGCGCCGGCGCGATCGAGAGCCTGCGGCGCGTGACCGCGGTGCGCGACGACGACGACGGCGCGTGGCGCGGCCTCGAACGGCTGCTCGAGCAGGAGGGCCGCACGCGCGAGCTGGTCGCGGTGCTGGAGAAGCGCGGCACGCTGTCGAACGACGTCGAGGAGCAGAAGCGGCTCGCGTATCGCGCGGCGGCGCTGCACGAGGGCGAGCTGAAGGACGCCGACCAGGCGATCGCCACCTGGCGCCACGTGCTCACGCTCGACGACAACGACCCGCAGGCGCTCGACGCGCTCGAGCGGCTGTACGCGCAGAAGGGCGCGCACCGCGATCTGTCGCAGGTGCAGGCGCGCAAGATCGAGCTGGCCACCGATCCGGCCGAGCGGCGCCGGCTGCGCTTCGAGCTGGCGCGCGTGTGCGAGCGCGAGCTCGGCGACGCGTTCGCCGCCATCGACGCGTACAAGGGCGCGCTCGAGGCCGACCCGCGCGATCGCGAGGCGCTCGAGGCGGTGGCGCGGCTGTACGAGACCGAGCGGCAGTGGGCGGATCACCTGGAGGCGCTCGACGCGCTCGCGAAGCTGGCGCCGCCGGCCGAGCGGCTGGAGCTGGAGCTGCGCGCGGCGCACGTGGTCGAGGCGCAGCTCGGCGACGTCGAGTCGGCGGTCGGGCGCTACCGCACGCTCTTGCTCTCCGAGGACGCGGCCGGGACGCCGGCGCTCGAGGGCGCGCGCGCGGCGCTCGATCGATTGGTGCGCGAGGAGGCGACGCGCGATCTCGCGGCCGACGTGCTGGAGCCGTTCTACCAGGCGCGCGCCGAGTTCGCGCCGCTGATCGAGCTCGCCGAATTGCGCCTGGCCGCCGAAAACGATCCGGCCAACCGACGCGTTCTACTGGCGCGGATCGCCGAATTGAACGAAGCGGGCGCCGAGGACCTGCAGGCCGCGTTCGCCGCCTGGGGCCGCGTGCTCGCCGAAGAGCCGGGCGACGAGGCGGCGCAGATCGAGCTCGAGCGCCTCTCCGAGCTGCAGCACGCGCCGGGCGAGCTGGCGCGCCTCTACGAGGAGCGGCTGGCGGCGTCGTTCGATCCCGAGGTGCAGCGCGGCCTCGCGTGGAAGCTCGGCATCCTCTACGAGAACAAGCTCGGCGACGACGATCGCGCCATCGCCGCCTACAACAAGGCGCAGGAGCTGCCCGGCTCGTCGGGGCCGAAGAGCGAGCTGGAGCCGCTGCAGGCGCTCGATCGGCTGCTCACCCGCGGCGCGCGCTGGCGCGAGCTCGGCGAGGTGCTGGAGAAGGAGGCGCAGGTCTCGCCCGATCCGAACGACCAGGCGGAGCTGTATCACCGCCTCGGCGTGCTGCGCGCGGGCGAGTTGGTGGATCTCGACGGCGCGCTGGCGGCGTTCCGCGACGCGCTCGATCGCGTGCCGGCGCACGAGGGCGCGCGCGCGGGGCTGATGCGCCTGTTGCGATCGCCTGCGCACATCGAGGCGGCGCTCGATCTCCTGGAGCCGCTCTACGAAGGCGACGGCGACCACGCGAGGAGCGTCGACCTCGCCGAGGTGCGCCTGACGGTGACGCGCGAGCGCGCCGATCAGGTGCAGTTGCTCGAGCGCATCGCCGATCGCGCGGAGCACCAGCTCGGCGACGGGGCGCGCGCGCTCGAGGCGCTGGCGCGCGCGCTTCAGCTGGCGCCCGAGGAGACGCGGCTCGCCGACGAGGTGGAGCGGGTGGCGCGCGCGTCGCAGCACGATCCGCAGGCGGCGGAGATCTTCGAGCGCGTGCTGGATGCGGGCGGAGTGCAGGCGGAGGTGGCGCGCGAGCTCGGGCTGCGCGCGGCGCGCATCTGGGATCAGTTGGCGGGACACGCGCCGGGTCACGCGGGCCGCGCCGAGCAGCGCTATCGCGCGGTGCTCGACGTCGATCCGTCGAGCGGCGAGGCGCTGGAGTCGCTCGAGCGCATCTACCGCGCGCGCGGCGACGCGGGCCAGCTCGCCGACGTGCTGGAGCGGCGCGCGCACGAGGATCTCGACGTCCAGGCGAAGAAGGGCTACCTGGCCGAGGCGGCGCGGCTGCACGAAGGGCCGCTGGCGTCGGCCGATCACGCGATCGCCACCTGGCGCAAGATCCTCGACCTCGACGAGTCGGACGCGCAGGCGCTCGACGCGCTCGGGCGGCTGTACGAGTCGCGCGGGCGCTTCGCCGACCTGGTGGCGCTGCTCGAGCAGAAGGCGCGCTTCGCCGAGAATCCGGCCGAGCAGATCGGCTTGAAAGGGCGGATCGCGGCCCTTTACGCCGAGCGGCTCGACGATCTCGATCGCGCCGTGCAGGCCTATCGCGACCTGATCGATCTCGCGCCCGATTCGCTCTCGGCGCTGGAGGCGCTCGAGCAGCTCGAGAACCGCCGCGGCGATTTCACCGCGGTGCAGGAGGTGCTGGTGCGGCGGCTCCAGGCCGTCGGGCCGGGCGCGCCGCAGATCCCGGTGTACCGCAAGCTGGCGCAGCTCGCCGTCGAGAAACACCAGTCGCCCGAGGACGCGATCGGTTACCTGCACGAGGTGCTGGCGATCGCGCCCGACGATCCGCAGGCGCAGGGCGAGCTGGCCGAGCTGCTGGAGCGCACGGGCAAGTTCCACGATCTGATCGACGTGCTCACCGGCCAGGCCGATGCGCGCGCGCGCGCCGGCGACTCGGAGGGCGAGGTGGCGCTCCTGGTGCGCGCGGCCGATCTGTGGGAGCAGAAGCTGGGCAGCGCCGATTCGGCGACGGAGATCCTCGAGCGCATCCTCGCGCGCGATCCGTCGAACGTGCGCGCGCTGACGTCGCTCGCGCGCATCTACGAGGCGGCGCACGATCTCGATCGCTGCCGCGCGACGCTGGAGAAGGCGATCGGCCTGGCGACCAGCGGACCGGATCGCGCCGAGCTGCACTACCGCATCGCGCGGCTGACGGCGGATGCGCACGGCGACGAGGCGGCGGAGGCCGAGCTGCTGGCGGCGATCGACGCCGATCCGGATCACGCGGCGGCGGGCGCGGCGCTGGAGAAGCTGGCGCGCGCGCGCGGCGACTGGGAGCGCGTGGCCGATCTGCTGGCGGCCCGCGAGCCGCACGCGCCGGCGTCGGAGAAGCGCGCGCTCTACCTCGAGCTGGCGCAGGTCTACGGGCAAAAACTCTCGCGCGCCGACGCGGCGCTGCCGTATCTCGAAAAAGCGGTGCAGCTCGATCCCAACGATCCGCAGGTGCTCGAGCCGCTCGCCGATCTCTACTTCGCGGCCGGGCGGCTCGACGAGGCGCTGCCGCTCTACCGCGCGCTCGCCGAGCGCATGCAGAAGGCGCGTCGCATGAAGGACGTCGGCCGGCTGCGCTACCGCATCGGCGCGATCGCCGAGCAGCGCGGCGACGCCAAGACCGCGCTCGAGGACTACGCGGAGGCGAACCGCATCGATCCGGCGCACGCGCCGACGCTGGCGGCGATGGGGCGGCTCTACCTCGCCGCCGGCGAATGGGAGAAGGCGCGCGGCTCGTACAAGAAGATGCTGCTGCAGAACCTCGATCCCGCGTCGGGGATCTCCAAGGCCGACGTCTACCTGCACCTCGGCGAGATCCACGAGAAGCTCAACGAAGGGCCGAAGGCGGTCGGCATGTACGAGCGCGGGCTCGAGCTCGACCAGGCGCACGCGGGGCTGCGCGAGGCGCTCGGGCGCGTGAAGAAGTAATGATATAGTGGCGGGATGAGGCTCTTCGCGATCGCGCTCTTGCTCATGAGCGCGCCGGCGTTCGCCAAGACGCCGCTCGTGCCGGCCGCGGCGCCGGGCACGCTGGTGCTCGGGTCGGCCACGCCCGGCGCCGAGGTCTACGTCGACGGGGAAAAGGTCGGCATGGTGCCGCTGCCGGGGCCGCTGCCGTTCTCGCCGGGCGAGCACACCATCAAGATCGTCAAGCCGGGTTTCGCGCCGCTGATCGACGTGTTCAACATCGGGCGCAAGAAGGAGACGCGCTTCGAGGCGGAGCTGGTGCCGGTGGCGGGCGTGCTCAACATCGCGGCCAACGTCGAGAAGGCGCACGTGTTCATCGACGGCAAGTTCGTCGGCGAGGCGCCGCTCACCACCGAGCTGCAGGTCGGCCCGCGCGCGGTGCAGGTGTCCAAGGGCGGCTTCAAGGATTTTTTCCAGAACATCTCGTCGGTGGCGGGGCAGGAGGTGAGCCTCGACGTGAAGCTGGAGGAGCTGCCGATGGGGCTCAACCCCTACAAGCCGCCGCCTCCGCCGCCGCCGAAGTGGTACGAGAAGTGGTGGGTGTGGACCGCGGCCGCGGGCGGCGTGGTGGCGGTGGTGGTCGCGGTGACGGTGCCGCTGGTGCTCACGTCGCAGAAGACCGATCCGTGCGCGGGCGGCAACACTATCGGCTGCTTCACGCTCACCGCGCCGGCGCTGCACTGATCTACGAGTTGATCTCGGGCAGCGGGAACTCGTCGGCGAGCGCCTCGGCGCGCGGCTGCCACTCGGCGCGCGGACCTTCGCGCAGCGGCTCGATCGCCTCGTACACGCGCGCGATCCACTCGTAGAACTGATCGAACGAGAGCGGCGTCTCGACGGGGACGAAGCGCGCCAGCAGATCCCAGCGCGCGAGCACGCGGTGGTAGAGCACGCGCTCGGCCTCCGAGTCGTCGACGAGGTGGCGCAATTCGCCGAGCGCCGCGCGGTACATCGCCGCCTGCGGCTCGGGGCAGATGGCGTGGTTGCCGAACTCGACGCCGCCTTCGCCGTCGGCGGGGACCAGCGGGTAGCGGCGGCACGGGCCGGGACGCAGCGCGTGCACGCCGCAGCGGCGGTGCGTGTCGTCGATCTCGACGAGGAACAGGCACGCGCCCGACTCGCGCCGCTTGAGCAGGTAGTGGTAGTGCTTGGGGCCGCGATCGAGACGGAAGCCGTCGTTGAGCGCGATCTTGTGGAAGTCGAGCTCGACCAGGCTGGCCCACGGCACGCCGAGGTTGCGCGCGAGCCGCCAGAGATCGTAGGCGGTGATGGGCACCACGTGCTCGAAGCAGCACGGGCCGTGGCAGCTCAGGCACGCGCGCGACGCGGCGTCGAGCACCGGCAGGCGGGTCATCGGCGGCACCGGCGGCGCGCTTCGTCGGCGGCGCGGCGCACGGCGCCGTCGGGATCGCGCGCGCCGTCGTCGAACGCGGCGGCGGCGCCTTCGGGGCAGAGGCGCCCGATGGTCTCCATGGCGGCGGCGCGCACGGCGGCGGAGAGCGGCTCGTGGGCGGCGGCGCCGAGCGACTCGAGGATCGGGCGCGACGTGTCGCCGAGGCGGGCGAGCGCGCGCAGGCAGGCGACCGCGAGGCCGACGTAGCGCTCGTCGGCGGCGGGATCGGCCAGCACGTCGTCGAGGCCGGCGGCCAATTCGGCGGCGGCTCCCGGACGTCCGCTCGCGCCGAGCAGCGCAGCGGCCAATTCGCGCACGCCGAGCGGCTGGCGGCGGCTGCGCAGCGCCTGGGCGATCGCCGGGCTCGACGGCGCGCAGCGGCTGAGCGCGCCGAGCGCCGCGCGCCGCACGTCTTCGGAAGCATCCGCGCCGTTCGCCCACCGCTGGTCGGCGGAATCTCGAGGCGTCCCTGCGGTGGGCTCACCACCCGCGACCGATTTCGCCAGCGCGGCGCCGGCGAGCTCCGACGGCATTTTGCCGCACGCGGCGCGCAGTCCCTCGGCGGCGGCGACGCGCACCATCGGCCAGCGATCGCCGGCGAGCGCGGCGAGCTGCGCGGCGGCGCTCTCGGCGTCGGGATGCGCGCCGAGCCCGACCAGCGCCGCGCGCCGCACGCGCGGATCGGCGTCGGCGAGCGCGGCCATCAGGATCGAGCGCCCGCCGCTCTCGTCGAGCGCGGCCGCCGACTCGACCGCCGCCCAGCGCAGCACTTCGTCGTTCGGCGGGCGCGCGGCGTCGGCGAGCGCATCGAACGCCCCGCGATCGCCCAGCTCGCCGATCGCGCGCTCGACGCGCAGCTTGCTCTCGAAGTCGGGCGCGGCGCGGAGCGCGGAGCTCAACCCCGACGCCGCCTGCCCGCGCTGCGGAGTGCGGCGCGCGCCGCCGCCGATCGCGCGCGCGAGATCGCCGATGCGCGGGCCCTCCTTGGCGCCGTCCAGTTGGTAGAGCGCGTCGCGCACGGCGTTCGGCTGCGCGGCGCACGCGCGGGCGATCGCCTTCACCGTCGCGGCGCGCAGCTCGGGCGGACCGGCGCCGGCGGCGGCGAGCAGCGCGCGCAGCGCCGGGTTCATCTCGTCGGCGGGGCCGCCGAGCTGCGCCGCGCGCGCGCCCAGCACCTCGGCCGCGTCGGCGCGCGCCTCGACCGCCGCGCCCGCGTCGCCGTAGATGCGCAGCGCCTCGTCGGCGCCCGCCGCGCCCAGGCGCTCGAGCCCGTCGACCAGCGTCTTGCGCTCGTCGGCCGCCGCGAGGGTGAGCGCGCGCGCGAGCGCCGGCGCCGCCGCCGGCACCGCGATCTGCGCCAGCGTCTCGATCAAGCGCCGGTGCCCCGCGCCGTGCGTCTCGGGCAGCTTCGCCGCCAGCGCTCCCGCCGCGCGCGCGCCGAGCGAGACCAGGATGCGCGCCGCCGCGTCGGCGCCCGCCTTCGCCTCCGCGACCGTCGCCACCAACCGCTCGATCCCGCCCGCGCCGTCGAGCTCCGAGTACAGCGCCACCTCGGCCAGCGACGTGCCCTGCGGCGGCGGCACGTCCGGCAGCTCGGCGATCACGATCGACACGCACGCGGTCGGCGTCGCTTCGGGCAAGATCACCCACGCGTCGCCCGGCTGCGAAAGCTCGATGGTGAATCGCTTGCCGCCGTCGAGCAGCAGCGTCACGTCGGGCGGCTCGCCCGGCCCCGGCACGATGCGCAGCGCGCGCAAGCTGTGGCCCGGCCCCTCGGCGCGCGCGGTCACCCACTGCCCCTTGCCGAGCCCCGGCGCCCCGGCGACCCAGCGCGTGTCGAGCTTGCGATCCTCCAGCTCGACGGGCGAGGCCAGGCGATCGGCGCGCCGCTCGGCGCCGGCGGTGGTCGACTCGGCGACGAAATGAAAAACGCCGAGCGGCTCGTCGGGAAACTCCTTCGGCCGCTCGCTCCACGCCTTGAGCGGCGTGCCGCCGTCGGGCGGCGTATCGATGGTCGGCAGAAAGCGCCCGCTCTTGAAGTCCCACGCCTCGGGATAGAGCATCTCGTCGCCGTCGCAGCGGCGAAAGCCGGGCGAGGTCTGGTAGCGCACCAGGCCGTTCGCGGCGACGCGCAGCTGAATCGCGCGCTCGCCGTCGCCGAGCGGGCCCGTGCGCTCGTTCGCGAGCGCGTGCAAGCCGCGATCGTAGCGCAGCACCGCCTCGATCGATTGCGCGCCGCGCAGCTTCGCGCGCACGTGCGCCACCGGCCGTTTCTCGACGGTGACGACCTCGATCGCGGCGTCGTGCAGCTCGGCGGCGGGGGCGTCGAGCGCCACGTGGCCGAGCTCGCGGCCGGCGGAGCTCACGTGCACGACGCCGTCGCGGTCGAGGCGCACCTCGTCGGGGCGGCCGTCGCCGTCGAGATCGCCGCGCGCGACCGCGAGCGGCGGCGGCGGGGCGGCGGTGGGCTCGGCGGCCGCCGCAGCGACGGGCACGAGCACCACCAGGGCGAGCGCGCGCATGCCGGTTTTATAGCACGCGCCCGCGCGCCGACTGCCGCGAACCGTCCGCCTCTGCTATCTTGCGCGGCCGTGCGCGCCAGCGAATTCGATTTCGAGCTGCCGAGCGACCGCATCGCGCAGGCGCCGCTCGAGCGCCGCGACGACGCGCGGCTCTACGTGCTCGATCGCGCGGGCGCGGACTCGCATCGATCGATCCGCGATTTGCCGTCGCTGCTGCCGCCGGGCGCGCTGCTCGTCGTCAACGACACGCGGGTGATCCGCGCGCGGCTGCACCTGCGCAAGCCGACCGGCGGGCGCGTCGAGCTGCTGCTGGTCGAGCGCCTGGAAGTCGACGGCACGATGGAGATCTGGCGCTGCCTCGGCGGCGCGTCCAAGCCCATCCGCCCCGGCCCGCTCGAGTTCGCGAACGGCAATCGCGTCGAGGTGCTGCACGTGAACGGCGAGTACGTCGACGTCGCGTTTCACGGCGTGGCGACGCAGATGGACGAGTGGCTGGAGGCGTTCGGCGAGGTGCCGCTGCCGCCGTACATCCGCCGCGACGCGCCGCGAGTCGAGGATGTCGAGCGCTACCAGACGGTGTTCGCGCGCCACCCGGGCGCGGTCGCGGCGCCGACGGCGGGGCTGCACTTCACGCCCGAGCTGCTCGCCGCGCTCGAAGCGGCGGGGATCCGCCGCGCGGCGATCACGCTGCACGTCGGGCCGGGCACGTTCGCGCCGCTGCGCTCCGACGACGTCGACGGGCACGAGCTGCACGCCGAGCGCTTCGCCGTCTCCGACGCGGCCGCGCGCGCGATCGGCGAGGCGCGCGCCGAGGGCCGCGCGGTGATCGCGGTCGGCACCACGGTGGTGCGTACGCTCGAGACCGCCGCCGCCGAAGACGGCACGGTGCGCGCCGGCGCCGGCGAGACGAAGTTGTTCGTCAAGCCCGGCCACCGCTTCCGCGCCGTCGACGGCCTGCTCACCAACTTCCACCTGCCGCGCTCGACGCTGTTGATGCTGGTCTCGGCGTTCGGCGGAAAATCGCGCGTGCTCACCGCCTACGCCGAGGCGGTGCGCGCCGGCTACCGCTTCTACAGCTACGGCGACGCGATGCTCATTCGATGAGTTTTCTCGTCGAGAAAACCAACGGCAAGGCGCGCGCGGGGCGCCTGAAGCTCGCTCACGGCGAAGTGCCGACGCCGATCTTCATGCCGGTCGGCACCTACGGCACCGTCAAGGCGATGACGCCGCGCGAGCTCGAGTCGCTCGGCGCGCGCATCGTCCTCGGCAACACCTATCACCTGTGGCTGCGCCCCGGCCTCGAGGTGATCGCCGCGCACGGCGGCCTGCACCGCCTGATGAACTGGCCGCACCCGATCCTCACCGACTCGGGCGGCTTTCAAGTCTTCAGCCTGCAGACGCTGTCCAAGCTCACCGACGAGGGCGTGACCTTCCGCTCGCCGATCGACGGTTCGCCGCGCCACCTCACGCCCGAAGTCTCGATGGAGATTCAGCGCACGCTCGGCTCCGACATCGTGATGGCGTTCGATCACTGTCCGCCCGGCGACGCCGAGCGCGCGGTCGTCGAGGACGCGATGGCGCGCACCACCCGCTGGGCCGAGCGCTGCCTTTCCGTTCGGTTAAACCCCGGCCAATTGCGATTCGGCATCGTTCAGGGCGGCGTCGACGTCGAGCTTCGCCTCGAGCACATCGGCGAGCTCGGCGCGCTCGCGTTCGATGGCTTCGCGCTCGGCGGCTTCTCGGTCGGCGAGCCGATCCCGGAGATGTACCGCGTGCTCGACGCGGTCGCCGATCGCCTGCCCGCCGATCGCCCGCGCTACCTCATGGGCGTGGGCACGCCGGAGGACCTGCTGACCGCCATCGGCGCCGGCGTCGATATGTTCGACTGCGTGCTGCCGACGCGCAACGCGCGCAACGGGCAGCTCTTCACGTCGCTCGGCAAGCTGACCATCAGCCACGCGCGCTACCGCGACGATCTGGCGCCGCTCGATCCGGCGTGCGGCTGCGAGACCTGCCGCGGTTACACCCGCGCGTACCTGCGCCACCTGCACGCGTGCAAGGAAATTCTATTTGCGCGCCTGGCTACGCTGCACAATCTTACGTTCTACTTGGAGCTGGTTCGCGGGGCGAGGCGCGCCATCTTCGAAGGCCGGTACGACGAGTTTGCCGGCGTCACGCGCGCGCGCTTGCAGTCGGACCACTTTTAGTTGACGCTCCAGGACCCGTTTGGTACACCCCACAGCGCTTTCGGCCATCATTAATAAGGTCACCCCATGCACGCATTCCTGTTTGCCCTGCTCCAGCAAGCCGCACCCGCTGCTCCGGCGGCACCCGCCGCTCCCGGCGGCGCGCCCGCGAACCCGATGGGCTGCGCCGGCGGCGGCGGCTCGATGTTCGCGCCGATGATCCTCATCTTCGTCGTCTTCTACTTCATGCTGATCCGTCCGCAGCAGAAGAAGCAGCGCGAGCTGCAAGACTGGCTCAAGGCGCTCAAGAAGGGCGACGAGGTCGTCACCACCGGTGGCGTGATCGGCAAAATCTCGGGATTAACCGACAACACCGTCACGTTGGAAGTGCAGGAGAAGGTCCGCTTGAAGGTCCTGCGCTCGCACGTGGCCGGCAAGGCGCCCGCTCCGGGGCAGCCGGGCCCCGAGCCGGAAAAGAAGTAGCCGAGAAATAAGCAGCTCGAAGGAAAGAGGTCACATGGAGCGGTCCTGGGTCTACCGCGTCGTCCTTTACAGTCTCCTCACGCTGGTCGCGCTCGTCTTCCTCGCCCCGTCGGCCGCGACGTGGCTCGGCAAGGACGACAAGCTGCCGACGTGGATGAAGAAGCACGTGCAGAACAAGATCCAGCTCGGCCTCGACCTTCAGGGCGGGCTGCACCTGGTCTACGAGGTCCAGGTCGACAAGGCGGTCTCCGATAAAGCCGATCGCCTGGCGTCGGATCTCGAGGAGAAGCTGCGCAAGGAAAAGAAGGTCAAGCAGGTCCGCGCCGAGCGCTCGGGCAAGGACGAGATCGATCTGCAGTTCACGCCGCCGACGGACGCGGCGCGCCTCGACCGCACGTTCCTCAAGGAGTACCAGAAGTATTTGTATGAAGACGGGCGCGACGCGGCCAAGGGCACCGTCAAGCTCAAGATCGACAGCGACTACGTCGACGAATTGCGCGACTACGCCGTGCGGCAGGGCGTCGAGACCATCCGCAACCGCGTCGACAAGCTGGCGGTGGCCGAGCCGACGATCATCCGCAAGGGCACCGACATCGTCGTCGAGCTGCCGGGCCTCAAGCCGGACGACTTCGAGCGCGTGAAGAACCTGATCGGCCGCACCGCGCAGCTCGAGTTCAAGATGCAGGACGACGGCTCGGAGTACATGAAGAAGCTGTCGGGCGTCGCCGTCGCGCGCAAGTCGGAGTTCCCCGGCCTCGAGATCGGCCACGACGGCTGGCAGGAGAAGGACACCGGCACGCCGCACTCGGACGTCTACCTGCGCGACAAGGACAAGGGCGAGCTCGAGCGGTTTTTGGCGTCGCTGTCGAAAGACGACGCGGTGCCGTCGGATCACGAGATCGGCTTCGAGCAGGTGCCGGCGAAAGACGACGAGGGCACGACCACGCCGGACAAAGTCTGGCGCACCTACTACCTGCACAAGCGCGCCGAGCTGACCGGCGAGTACATCACCGACGCGGAGGTCAACTGGGATCCGCAGACGGGCCGTCCGGAAGTCTCGGTGACGTTCGATCACGAAGGCGCCGACCTGTTCGAGAAGGCCTCGGGGTCGAACATCGGCCGCAAGATGGCCATCATCCTCGACGAGAAGATCAACTCGGCGCCGGTCATCGAGTCGCGCATCGGCGGCGGGCGCGCGCGCATCACGATGGGCGGCTTCTCCGATCCGTTCCAGCTTCAGCAGGAGGCCAAGGACCTGGTCGCGGTGTTGCGCACCGGCGCGCTGCCGGCGCCGCTCAAGAAGACGTTCGAGACCCAGGTCGGCCCGACGCTCGGCCGCGACGCCGTCGAGAAGGCCAAGTTCTCGATGATGATCGGCTCGCTCGCGGTCGTCCTGTTCATGTTGCTCTACTACCGCGTCTCCGGCTTCATCGCCGACATCGCGATGGTCATGAACATCGTCTACCAGCTGGCCATCCTCGCCGCGCTCGGCGCCACGCTGACGCTTCCGGGCATCGCGGGGGTGGTGCTCACCGTCGGCATGGCCGTCGACGCCAACATCATCATCTACGAACGCATCCGCGAAGAATTGCGCGCCGGCAAGAGCGCGCGCGGCGCCGTCGACGCCGGCTTCGGCCGCGCCTTCTGGACCGTCTTCGACGCGCACGTCACCAACCTGGTCGCCGGCATCGTCCTCTACTCGTACGGGACCGGGCCGATCCGCGGCTTCGCGGTCACGCTGATGATCGGCATCGTCTGCAACCTCTTCACGTCGGTCTGGCTGTCCCGCTCGATGTTCGATTACATCGTCGGGCGCAAACAGAACGCGACGCTGTCGATCTAGAGGCTAGAGGAAGTCATGGCCAAGTTCTTCGAGCTCATCAAGCCGAACCACAACATCGAGTTCTCGGGGCGCATGAACCTGTTCCTCGGCCTCTCGATGTTCCTGGTCACGCTTTCGATCGCGATGCTCCCGATCAATCACTTCTGGCGCGGGCACACGCTCAACTACGGGATCGACTTCCGCGGCGGCACCGAGATCCAGGTGGCGTTCTCGGGCGAGCAGGACCCGGGGCGCATTCGTGCTGCGATGCAAAATAATGGCTTCAAGGACACCGAGGTCGTGAAGATCCGCGACGCGGCGTTCCCCAACACGTTCCTCTTGCGCTTCGGCGCGGTGTCGCAGGTCTCGGAGAAGCAGGTGCCGGAGGTCGAGGCGGCGCTGCGCGCGTCGATCGGCGCCGACAGCTTGCGCAAGTTCGATTTCTCCGAGGGCGGCGACAAGCTCTACCTGCGCTTCAACAAGCCGGTCGAGCCGGCGCAGATCGCCGAGGTGCTCAAGTCGAAGGGCATCAAGAACAACGCCGTGCAGCGCTACGGGCGGCCCGAGGACAACGCCTACGAGGTCATCCTCGTCGGCCTCGACGTCGAGGTGCGCTCGGCGCTCGAGAAGGGGCTCGGCGCCGGCGCGGTGCACGCGATCCCGTCGGTGGAGTCGGTGGGCGCCAAGGCGTCGTCGGAGCTGCTCGCCGACGGCGTGAAGTCGCTGCTGTTCGCCATCATCTGCATCATGGTGTACATCGCCGTGCGGTTCGATTTCCGCTACGGCCCGGGCACGATCATCGCGCTGCTCCACGACGCGATCCTGGTCATGGGCGCGTTCGCGCTCACCTACCGCGAGTTCTCGCTGGTCACCATCGCGGCGATCTTGACGGTCATCGGCTACTCGATGAACGACACCATCGTGGTGTTCGATCGAATCCGCGAGAACGCCTCGCGGCTGCGCGACAAGAAGTTCGATCGCGTGGTCAACATCTCGATCAACGAGACGCTGTCGCGCACGATCCTCACGTCGGCGACGGTGTTCTTCGTGACGCTGGCGATGAACATCTGGGGCACCGGCGTCATCCGCGACTTCGCGTTCGCCATGAACGTCGGCGTCATCGTCGGCACCTACTCGTCGATCTTCGTCGCCGCGCCGATCCTGATCTGGCTCAACGAGCGCTTCTTCAAGAACGTCGGCACCAAAAGCAAAGCTTCGGCGTAAAGCAACCTTGACTTGCCGATCGCGCGGCGCGCATATGGGCGCATGCGCGACGCGGCCGCTCGGTGGATCCTCGCGCCGCGCGACGGAGCGCGGGCGCAGGCGCTCGCCGACGCCGTCGGCCTGAGGCCGCTCACCGCGCAGCTCCTGATCAACCGCGGCGTGGTCGATCCGGAGATCGCGCGCCGCTACCTCGAGCCGCGGCTGGCGCATTTGCGCTCGCCCGTCGAGATGAGCGGCTTTCAGCGCGCCGTCGAGCGCCTCGATCGCGCGCTCGCGTCGGGCGAGACGGTCGGCGTCTTCGGAGACTACGACGTCGACGGCGTCACCAGCTGCGCGCTGCTCGCCCAATTTTTGCGCGACGCCGGCGGGCGCGTGGTGCCGCGAGTCGCGCGCCGCGACGCCGGCTACGGCTTCGGCGAGGTCGACGTGCGCGCGTTCGCCGACGCCGGCTGCGCGGTGGCCGTCACCTGCGACTGCGGCACCAGCGACCACGAGGCGCTCGCCGCCGCGCGCGCCGCGTCCATCGACGTCATCGTCGTCGATCACCACCAGGTCCCCGATCGCGAGCCGGACGCGCTGGCGCTGCTCAACCCGCACCAGCCGTCGTGCCGCTTTCCCTTCAAGGGCCTCGCGTCGGTCGGCGTGGCGTTCTACCTCGCGGCCGCGCTGCGCACGCGCCTGCGCAGCCGCGGCATCGTCGAGCCGCCCGATCCGCGCGCGCTGCTCGACCTCGTCGCCATCGGCACGGTCGCCGACATGGCGCCGCTCACCGACGAGAATCGCATCCTGGTGCACGCCGGCCTCGAGCGCCTGCGGCAAAATCGCCGGCCGGGCTTGCGCGCGCTGGCGGCGCTGGTCGGCCTCGAGAACGGCGTGCGCCGCACGAGCGACATCGGGCTGCGCCTCGGGCCGCGGCTGAACGCGCCCGGCCGGCTCGGCGCCGCGCAGCTCTCGCTCGACCTGCTGCTCGCCGAGGACGATCAGCGCGCCGCCGAATTGGCGCAGCAGATGGAAGACGCCAACAAGCGGCGCCAGGACGTGCAGGAGCGCGTGGTGCGCGAGGCGTTCGCGCAGGCGGAGATTCAGCACGGCGAGGTGATCGTGACGGCGGGGCAGGGCTGGCATCCCGGCGTGGTCGGCATCGTCGCGGCGAAGTTGGTCGAGCGCTTCGCGCGCCCCGCGGTGGTGATCGGGCTCGACGGCGCGATCGGGCGCGGCTCGGCGCGCACCGTCGAAGGCTACGATCTCTATCGCGCGCTCACCCAGTGCGCGGATCTGCTGGTGCGCTACGGCGGGCACAAGGCGGCGGCCGGGCTCACCATCGAGGCGCGCCACGTCGACGAGCTGCGCGCGCGGCTGGAGACGATCGCGCGCGACGCGCTCGGCGAAGGGCCGCGCCGCCGCGAGCTGTCGGTCGACGCCGAGATCGGCCTCGACGCGATCGACGAGCCGCTCGCCGAAGAGATCCGCCGCCTCGAGCCGTTCGGCGTCGGCAACCCCGAGCCGTGCCTGGGCGCGCGCGGCGTGGTGCTCGAGCGCAGCCGCGTCGTCGGCGAGCGCCACCTGCAGGTCACGCTGCGCGACGGCGAGCACGCGCGCGACGGCATCGGCTTCGGCTTCGCCGAGGGCGCGCCGGATCTCGGCGCCCGCGTGCGCGCCGCGTTCTTCCCCGAGCTCGACACGTTTCGCGGCGTGACCCGCGTGCGCGTGCGGCTGCGCGATCTCGCGCCCGAGCTGGGAGAGTCGCCGTGAAGCGCGGCGCGCTGCCGACCAAGCAGCTCGTCACCATCGCCATCACCATCGCGTGCTTGATCGGCGTGATCGTGATGAAGCGCCGCTGCGCCGTCGCCGTCGACGGAATGTTCCGCGCGCTCGATCAAAGCGGCCAACCGGCGCAGCCGCGCTCCAGCGACGGCGGAGCCGCGCGCGACGGCGGCTGAAGTCACTTGACACGTCGTGTCGTTTTGGCGCTGATAGCGCGATGTCCGATGACAAGCCGGATCCGAAGTCGATCCCCCAGAGCTTCCGCGACGCGTGGCTGAGCGTGCTCGGCGTGTTCACCTCCGCCGAGCACGAGGTCCACAAGCGCATCCTCGAGGCGTTCGATCTCCCCGAGGGCGCGCACCTCGGCACCGAGCTGCTCGCGCGCATGCGCAAGAACCGCGAAGAGTTCGAGCGCCGCGTCGACGAGGGCGTCAAGACCGCGATCGCGAAAGTGCGCGCGCCCATCGACAAGGAGCTGGCGACGCTCAAGACGCGCGTCGAGAGGCTGCAGGCGCGCATCGAAGAGCAGAAGCGGGCGCGCGCCGAGAAGAAGAAGACGCAAGCCAAGCCCGAGTGAGGCCAGCGCATGTTCCGCGGCGATCTGCTGAAAGACAAAGTCGTGATCGTGACCGGCGGCGGCACCGGCCTCGGCAAGTCGATGGCGCTGCGCTTCGCCGAATTGGGCGCGCGGCTGTCGCTCACCAGCCGCTCGTCCGAGCACATCGAGTCGGCCGCCGAGGAGATCCGCAAGCGTGGCGGTGAGGCGCACGCGGTGGCGTGCGACGTGCGGCAGCCCGATCAGGTCGACGCGATGGTGCGCTCCACCGTCGAGAAATTCGGCCGCGTCGACGTGCTGGTCAACAACGCCGCGGGAAACTTCCTGGCGCAGACCGAGAAGCTGACGCCGAACGGCTTCGCGTCGATCGTCGGCATCGTGCTCAACGGCAGCTTCAACTGCACGCTGGCGTGCGGCAAGCAGATGATCGCGCAGGGCTCGGGCGGATCGATCCTCTCGATCGTGACGACGTATGCGTGGACCGGCTCGGCGTACGTCGTGCCGTCGGCGTGCGCCAAGGCGGGCGTGCTGGCGATGACGCGCTCGCTCGCCGTCGAGTGGGCGCACCACAAGATCCGCGCGAACGCGATCGCGCCCGGGCCGTTTCCGACGGAGGGCGCGTGGTCGCGGCTGATGCCGGCCGGCTTCGGCGAGTCGGGCGCGGACTTGATCAAGAAAAAGATCCCGGCGGGCCGCACCGGCGAGCACCACGAGCTGACCAACCTCGCGTCGTACCTGCTGGCGGACGAGTCGGCGTACATCACCGGCGAGTGCGTGGTGATCGACGGCGGCGAGTGGCTGATGGGCGGCGAGTTCAACGCCTTCACGACGCTCGATCAGCGCGCGATCGGGCAGATGTTCGATGCGATGAAGCCACGCAAGAAGTAAATCAGTTGTAAATCACGGCGACCGATTTCCGAACGCTGGAAGCCCCACTTGCCGGCTACTGCGGCGCGGAGGCTACATCGCGTGCTTGGCGAGGAACCGCTCGGCGCGCGCGCGCCCGAGCGCGGCGTTGAGCGCCGCCTGGTCGAGCGCGCGGCGCTCGTCGAGCCACTGGTCGAGCCGCGCGCGCGCATGCGGCGACAAGCGAGTGAAGCGCACGCCCACGCCCGGCGTCTCCGCGCCCCACGCGTCGAGCCGCGGCGTCTCGTGCGTCACCACGCCGAACGCCTCCACGCACCCGCGCTCGGGAAGCTCGAAATAAAAGTGGAGGCGCGTACCGATCGGCAGGTCGACGTAGGCGAGAAAAAGTCCGTCGGCGCCGAGGTCGCGCGTGCGCGCACCGTCGAGACGGCCGAGCTCCAGCTCGCCTCCGCGCGCGTCGAAGATCTGGTAGCGGACCGGCAGGCGAGTCGAGTAACGCGGTAAGCGACGTTCGTTCATGCGCGCGATGCTGAGCAGGTTGCGTGCCACGCGGCGCGCGGGGCGAGATGCGACGGCGCGCGCGGCAGCCATCCTTGACGCTGCGGCGCCGCTCAACTACGTTGCCGGACCAACCTATGTTGAGCCGCCTGTCGGATTTCCTCTTCGGCCGCCGCAAGGACATCCGCGACCCGGGCATCTTCCACCGCATCGCGCTGATCCCGTTTCTGGCGTGGGTCGGCCTCGGCTCGGACGGCCTGTCGTCGTCGGCGTACGGCCCCGACGAGGCGTATCGCGCGCTCGGCGATCGCACCTATCTCACCGTCGGCCTCGCGCTCGCCACCGGCCTCACCGTCTTCATCATCTCGTACGCGTACAGCCGCATCATCGAGCACTTTCCGCACGGCGGCGGTGGCTACGTCGTGGCCACCAAGCTGCTCGGCAACCGCGCCGGCGTGGTGTCGGGCTGCGCGCTGGTGGTCGACTACATGCTGACGATCACCGTGTCGGTGGCCTCGGGCGCCGACGCGATCGTCTCGGCGCTGCCGCTCGAGTGGCGCAGCCACGTGGCGCCGTACAAGCTGAGCGCCGAGATCGCGGTCGTGCTCCTGCTCGTGCTGGTGAACCTGCGCGGCGTCAAGGAGTCGGTGATCGCGGTCTTGCCGATCTTCCTCTTCTTCGTCTTGACCCACGTGATCCTGATCGGCTGGGGCGTGCTGCACAACGTCTCGCACGTGCCCGAGGTGGCGCGCCACGTGTCGTCGAGCTTCCACCGCGATCTCGATCCCAAGGTGCTCGGCTTCGGCGGCATGGCGTTCCTGTTCCTGCGCGCGTACTCGCTCGGCGGCGGCACGTACACCGGCATCGAGGCGACGTCGAACGGCCTGGCGATCATGCGCGATCCGAAAGTCGAGACCGGCAAGCGGACCATGGTCTACATGGCCGTGTCGCTGGCGATCACCGCCGGCGGCATCCTCGTCTGCTACCTGCTCACCAACGTGCAGCCGGTGGCCGACTGCGATCCGTCGAAGCCGTGCTGGAAGACGATGAACGCGATCCTCGCCGAGAACGTCTCGGCGCATTGGCCGCACTACCTCTCGCGCGGGTTCGTGCTGGCGACGCTGATCGCCGAAGGCGCGCTCCTGTTCATCGCCGCGCAGACCGGCTTCATCGACGGGCCGCGCGTGATGGCCAACATGGCCACCGACTCGTGGCTGCCGCACCGCTTCGCCGCGCTCTCGGATCGCCTGACCACGCAGAACGGCGTCTTGCTCATGGGCGGCTCGGCGGTGCTGCTCTTGTTCTTCACCGGCGGCAGCGTCGACACGCTGGTCGTCATGTACTCGATCAACGTGTTCGCCACGTTCTCGCTGTCGAACCTCGGCATGACGCGCTTCTGGATCACGCACCGAAAAGAGCACAAGGACTGGCGGCGCCACCTGCCGGTGCACATCATCGGCTTCGCGCTGTGCGCGGCGATCCTGGTGATGACGATGATCGAGAAGTTCGCCGCCGGCGGCTGGGGCACGTTCGTGATCACCGCCGCCGCGGTGGTGCTGTGCATCCTGATCCGCAACCACTACTTGAAGGTGCGGCGCTCGCTGCGCCACCTCGATCAACTGTTCGCGTCGATCCCGACCGATCCGAAAAAAGAGGAGCTGGGCCCGTGCGACCCGGCGCGCCCGACGGCGGCGCTGTTCGTCACCGGCTACAACGGCCTCGGCGTCCACTCGGTGCTCACGCTCCTGCGCATGTTTCCGCGGCAGTTCACCAACATGGTGTTCATCTCCGTCGGCGCGATCGACTCGGGCAACTTCAAGGGCGTCACCGAAGTGGAGGTGCTCAAGAAGCGAACGCGCGAGGAGCTCGGCCGCTACGTCGGCCTCGCGCGCCGGCTCGGCCTGTCGGCCGAGTTCCGCTTCAACGTCGGCACCGACGTGATCGACGAGGCGGGCAAGCTCGCCATCGATCTGGTCAAAGAGTTCCCCAACACGATTTTCTTCTCGGGCAAGCTCATCTTCGAGGAGCCGCGCTGGTACCACCGCCTCTTGCACAACGAGACGGCGTACGCGATTCAGCACCGCCTGCAGTTCGCCGGCTATCCGATGGTGATCCTGCCGGTGCGCGTGCGCGAGCGCGAGCTGCAGCGGGCGCGCGAGAAGGGCGATCCGCCGGACGACGAGCCGCTCCCGATGGAGTCGGCATCTCAGTGATCTCAAGGAGACGCGAATGAACGAGTTCAAGAAGGTCGCCGTGCTGGGAGCCGGCGTGATGGGCTCCGGCATCGCCGCGCACCTCGCCGGCGCGGGCCGCGACGTGCTGCTGCTCGACATCGTCCCGCCCGACGGCAAATCTCCGCGCAACGCGTTCGCGCAAGGCGGAAAAGAAAAAGCGCTCAAGTCGTGGCCGGCGGCGTTCTTCTCGCCGCGCGACGCCGAGCGCATCACCGTCGGCAACCTCGAGGACGATCTGGCGGCCGCGGGAAAATGCGACCTGGTGATCGAGGTGGTGAAGGAGGACGTGCAGGTCAAGCGCGCGCTGTTCGCCAAGCTCGAGCCGCTGCTCGCCGAGCACACCATCGTCACGTCGAACACCTCGGGCCTGCCGATCCAGCTGCTCATGGAGGGCCGCTCGCCGTCGCTGCGCAAGCGCTTCCTGGTGACGCACTTCTTCAACCCCGTGCGCTACATGAAGCTGCTCGAAGTGGTCGCGGGCGCGGACACCGATCCGGACGTCGTCGCGCGCGTGGCCCGCTTCGGCGCCGACGTCCTCGGCAAGGGGATCGTCTTCGGCAAGGACACGCCCAACTTCGTCGCCAACCGCATCGGCGTGTTCGCCATGATGCACCTCATGAAGCTCGCCATCGACGGCGGCTACACCGTCGAGGAGGTGGACGCGATCTTCGGGCCGCCGCTCGGCCGTCCCAAGAGCGCGGTGTTCCGCACCGCCGACATGGTCGGCCTCGACACCGTCGTCGACGTGGCGCAGAACTGCTTCAACAATTTGCCCAAAGACGAGCGCCGCGAAGATTTCAAGATCCCGCCGGTGCTCACCACCATGGTCGAGCGCAAGCTGCTCGGCGACAAGACCGGCGGCGGCTTTTCCAAGAAGACGCCCGAGGGGCTGCTCACGCTCGACCTGAAGACGCTCGAGTACCGCGCGCAGCAGAAGGCGAAGTTCGCGTCGGTGTCGGCGACCAAAGGGCAGAACGATCCGCGCGAGCGCATCCGCACCGTGCTCAAGGCCGACGATCGCGGCGCCGAGCTGGCGCGCAAGGTGACGCTGGCGACGCTCGCCTACGCGTCGCACCGCATCGGCGAGATCGCCGACGACATCGTCAACATCGATCGCGGCATGCGCTGGGGCTTCGGTTGGGACGTGGGGCCGTTCGAGACGTGGGACGCGATCGGCGTCAACGAGGCGCTCGAATTGATGCGCTCGCTCGACATCCACCCGGCCGGCTGGGTGAGCGAGATGCTGGTCGCCGGGCGCACGTCGTTCTACGAAGACGGCACGTACTGGGATCCGGCGTCGAAGAGCGCGCAGCCGATTCCCGTCGCCGAGCGGGCGCTGGCGCTCGCGCCGGTGCGCAGGCGCGGCGGCGTGGTGTTCGAGAACGACGGCGCCACGCTCTACGATCTCGGCGATCGCATCTGCGGGCTCGAGCTGCACACCAAGATGAACGCCATCGACGCCGACGTGGTGGCGGCGATGCACCGCGCGGTCGACGAGGCGGAGAAAAACTTCGACGGGCTGGTGGTCGGCAACGAGGCCACCGACGCGTTCTCGGCGGGCGCGAATTTGTTTCTCGTGGTGATGGCCGCGCAGCAGGGCAACTGGGCGGTGATCGAGGAGATGGCCAAGCAGCTCCAGGACGCGTGCATGCGGCTCAAGTACGCGTCGGTGCCGACGGTGACCGCGCCGTTCGGGCTCACGCTCGGCGGCGGCGCGGAGATCGCGATGCACGGCGCGGCCGCGCGCGCGAACGCCGAGCTGTACATGGGGCTCGTCGAGGCGGGCGTCGGGCTGATCCCGGCGGGCGGCGGCTGCAAAGAGTTGCTCGCGCGCGCGCTGCACGCGATCCCCGACGACGCCGACCCGTTCCCGTTCGTCAAGCGCATCTTCCTCAACGTGGCGATGGCCAAGGTCTCGACGAGCGCCGAGGAGGCCCGCGCGATGGGCATGCTCGACGAGCGCGACCAGGTGACGCTCAACCGCGAGTACTTGATTCACGACGCCAAGCAGACCGCGCTCGGGATGGCGCGCGCCGGCTACAAGCCGTCGAGGCGGCGCACGTTCCGCCTGCCGGGCGAGGGCGGTTACGCGGCGCTGCACTCGAGCTTGCAGATGATGGCCGAGGGCCACCAGATCTCGCCGTACGACGTGGTCGTCGGCTCCAAGCTCGCGTGGGTCCTGTGCGGCGGCCGCACGTCACCGACGGTGCGCCAGACCGAGCAGCACGTCCTCGACCTCGAGCGCGAGGCGTTCCTCGCGTTGTGCGGCGAGGAAAAAACCCGCGAGCGCATGCAGTACATGCTCATGAACAACAAGCCGCTGAGGAACTAAGCCGATGAGAGACGTTGCGATCGTGAGTGGAGTGCGCACGCCGTTCGGGCGCGCGATCAAAGGCGGGCTGAAGGACACGCGGCCCGATACGCTCGGCGAGCTGGTGATCACCGAGGCGCTCGCCCGCTCGGGCGGCGTCGCCGGCGCCGAGATCGAGGACGTGGTGATGGGCTGCGCGATGCCCGAGGCGGAGCAGGGCATGAACGTGGCGCGCATCGCCGCGCTCGGCGCCGGGCTGCCCGTCGAGGTGCCGGCGATGACCATCAACCGCTTCTGCTCGTCGGGCGTGCAGTCGATCCAGATGATCGCCGATCGGATCGCGCTCGGCGCCATCGACGTCGGGATGGCCGGCGGGCTCGAGACCATGTCGATGATCCCGATGGGCGGCAACAAGGTGTCGTTCAATCCCGACATCGTCGATCGCCTGCCCGCGGTCTACACGCCGATGGGCATCACCGCCGAGAACGTCGCGCGAAAGTTTTCCATCGCGCGCAAGGACCAGGACGAGTTCGCGCTGCGCTCGCACCTGCGCGCCGTCGAGGCGCAGAAGGCGGGCAAGCTCGACGCCGAGATCGTCGCGGTCAAGACGCGCGTGTTCGACGCCGACGGCTCGGTCAAGGAGCTGGTGGTCGAGCGCGACGAAGGGCCGCGCGGCGACACCACCTACGAGAAGCTGGCGGCGCTCAAGCCGTCGTTCGATCCGACGGGCTCGGTGACGGCCGGCAACTCGTCGCCGCTCACCGACGGCGCGGCGGCGGTGGTGCTGACCTCCGCCGAGCGCGCGAAGTCGCTCGCGAAGAAGCCGCTCGGTTGGTTCCGCGCGTTCGCGGTGGCGGGCGTGCCGCCGGAGATCATGGGCATCGGGCCGGTGCCGGCGGTGCGCAAGCTGCTCGCCAAGGCGGGGCTCAAGATCGATCAGATCGATCTGTTCGAGCTGAACGAGGCGTTCGCGTCGCAGTCGCTGTACTGCTCGCGCGAGCTGGGCGTCGATCCGGAGAAGCTCAACGTCAACGGCGGGGCGATCGCGCTCGGCCATCCGCTCGGCGTCTCGGGCGCGCGGCTCACCATCACCATCCTCAACGAGCTCGCCCGCCGCAACGGCCGCTACGGCGTCGTCACCATGTGCATCGGCGGCGGCATGGGCGCCGCGGCGCTGGTCGAGCGCGCGTCCTAGAGCTTGCGGTGCGCCAGCGACGGTAATTCCGCGCGCAGCTTGTCCTGGTAGGCGAAATCCAATTCAGCGACGGCGACGCCTGGGTGGTCGCCGACCTCGGCGAGGATCTGGCCCCAGGGGTCGACGATCAGCGAGTGGCCGTAGGTGACGCGCTTCGGGTTGTGGCGGCCGTACTGCGCGGCGGCGAGGACGAACGAGAGGTTCTCGATGGCGCGCGCGCGCAGCAGCACGTGCCAGTGGTCGCGGCCGGTGTGGAGCGTGAACGCGGCGGGGACCACCAGCATGCGCGCGCCGCGCGCGGCGAGGGCGCGGTACAGCTCGGGGAAGCGCACGTCGTAGCAGACCGACAGGCCGAGCTTGCCCCACGGCGTGTCGGCGACGATCGGCTCGGCGCCCGGCTCGACGCTCGCCGACTCGCGGTAGGTCGCGCCGTCGGGGATCGCCACATCGAACAAATGGATCTTGCGGTACACGGCGGCGATCGCGCCGTCGCGATCGAGGTAGACGCAGGTGTTGCGCACGTGCGTCGAGCGATCGCTCCGCTCGGGCAGCCCGCCGAGCACCAGCGCGATGCGGTGGCGCCGCGCGGCCTCGCGCATGGCCGTCAGGATCTTGCCGTCGCCGGGCACCGGCTCGGCGACCGCCAGCTTGGCCTTCTCGTCGTCGGCGAGCAGCGCGAAGTTCTCCGGCAGCACCGCCAGCTCGGCGCCGCGGCGCGCGGCGTCGGCGATCAGCGCCTCGGCCTGCCGCAGGTTCTCGTCGAGGTCTCCGCCCGAGGTCATTTGCGCGACGGCCGCGGTCAATTTCATGCAAGCGTGCGTAACACCGCACCCGATGCTTGACAAGGCCGAGACCTCTGGCTAAAGGTGCCGGCCATCATGCTCACGTCGGCGCGCGTCGAGGAATTTCTGACGAAGGACGGCTGGCCGTTCGAACGCGTCGACGATCACACGTGGCGCTCCGGCTTCCGCGGCGACGTGAACAGCTTCCGCTTCTTCGTGCGGCTCACCGACAACTGGATCTTCTTCACCATCGTGCCGTTCGTGGTCGCGCCCAAGAACGAGCAGTGCGCGCTGCAGCTCTACCGTCACCTCTTGCGCCTCAACCGCGAGATCAACATGGCCAAGTTCGCCATCGACGACGACGCGGACGTGGTCTTGACCGTCGAGCTGCCGACCGAGAACCTCGACGAGAGCGAGTTCAAGGACGCGCTCGACGCCCTCAGCTACTACGCCGACCGTCACTACCTGGACGTGCTCAATCTCGCCCAGCAGGAGCCCCGCCGCAGCGGCCCTTGACGCTTGCATCCCACGCGCGCCTGTGGTAAAGGCGCCTCTACATTTTTAGTGGTTTCACTAAAAGTGGGTCTCGCGGCCCACTTTTTTTTTGGGCCACCGGAGAACATGCGAGCAGTCGACACCAAAAAGCTCTTCGCCATCGTCGAGCCCGTCGTGAACGGGCAGGTGTACGAGCTTGTCGACCTCGAATGGAAACACGAAGCGGGCGCCTGGGTGCTGCGAGTCTACATAGACAAAGAGGGCGGGGTCTCCCTCGAGGACTGCGCCAACGTCAGCCGCGAGCTGTCGGCGGTGCTCGACGTGTCCGACGAGCTGCACGTGCCGTACAACCTGGAGGTCTCGTCGCCGGGGCTCAATCGGCCGCTCAGGCGCGAGAGCGACTTCCGCCGCTTCGTCGGGCAGAAGGCCAAGATCCGCACCCGCGTTCCCGTCGGCGAATCGCGCCGCAACTTCTCCGGCACGCTGATCGCCGTCGAGGCGGGGCGCGTGCGCATCGACGTGGGCGACCAGATCTGCGACGTCCCCGTCGACGCCGTGGAGAAGGCGAACCTGATCTACGAGTTCAAAGCGTAAAGGTGAACAGAACATGCAGCCGAATCTGACGATGGTGCTGGAGCAGGTGGGCAAGGACAAGGGGATCGACGTCAAGATCCTCCTGCAGACGCTCGAGCAGGCGATCCTGACGGCGGCCAAAAAAGTCTTCGGGCTGCACCGCGAGCTCGAGGCGCAGTTCAACGAGGAGATCGGCGCGGTCGACCTCTTCCAGATCTGCTACGTCGTCGAGGGAGCGGAAGCGGCGCCCGGGCGCGAGATCACCAAAGAGGCGGCGACCAAGTACGGCCTCGAGGCGGAGATCGGCGACGAGCTCTTGTTCCAGATCTTCTACCGCGTCGAGGACGCGGATCGCGCCTCCGAGCAGGAGACCAAGTACGGCGACCTGCTCGATCTGCACGACACCATCAAGCTGTTCGGGCGCATCGCCGCGCAGACCGCCAAGCAGGTGATCATCCAGCGCATGCGCGAGGCGGAGCGCGAGAACGTCTACAACGAGTACAAGGATCGCAAGGGCGAGCTGATCTCCGGCGTGGTGCGCCGCTTCGAGCGCGGCAACTTGATCGTCGAGATCGGGCGCAACGAGGCGATCCTGCCGGTGCGCGAGCAGGTGCCGCGCGAGTCGTATCGCGCGGGCGATCGCATCGTCGCCTACGTCGTCGACGTGGAGAAGAACGCGCGCGGGCCGCAGATTGTCCTCTCGCGCACGCACAAGGGGCTGCTCGAGAAATTGTTCGAGACCGAGGTGCCGGAGATCTACGAGAAGATCGTGCGCATCGAGTCGTCGGCGCGCGAGCCGGGAGCGCGCGCGAAGATCGCGGTGTCGTCGCGCGACCGCGACGTCGATCCGGTCGGCGCGTGCGTCGGCATGAAGGGCTCGCGCGTGCAGGCGGTGGTCCAGGAGCTGCGCGGCGAGAAGATCGACATCGTGCCCTACTCGGAGGATCCGGCGCGCTTCGTCTGCAACGCGATCGCGCCGGCCGAGGTGGCGCGCGTGCTGATCGATGCCGAGACCCACACGATGGAATTGATCGTCCCCGACGACAAGCTGTCGCTGGCCATCGGCAAGAAGGGGCAGAACGTGCGACTGGCGTCGCAGCTCACCGGCTGGCGCATCGACATCCACTCGGAGTCGAAGGTCAAGGAGCTGGAGGAGCAGGCGCGCCGCTCGATGGCCGAGATCGAAGGCTCGTCGGAGGAGCTGGCGTCGACGCTGTTCAAGCTCGGGTGGCGCTCGGCGTCGGATGTCGCCGGCGGCAAGATCGAGGAGCTGGGCGGCGTGCCGGGCGTGGGCGGCGAGGCGGGCGCGGCGCGCATCAAGGAAGCGGCGGCGCGGCAGGTCGAGGTCGAGAAGCAGCGCCGCGCGGAGGCGGCGCGGCTCGCGGCCGAGAAGGCGGCGGCCGACGCGGCCGAGGCCAAGAAGAGCGACGAGGAGCGGCTGCTCTCGGTGCGCGGCATCGGCGAAGGCACGCTGCCGTCGCTGTACCAGGGCGGCTACACCTCGGTGCAGAAGATCAACGCCGAGGCGGACGTGCAGAAGCTCGCCGACTCGACGGGCGTGGGGCTGAAGAAGGCGCGGCAGATCAAGCACTGGGTCAAGGTCTACCTGGGCGAGATCGACGCGGCGACGCCGGAGCCGGGCGACGAAGGCACCGAGGAGGCGAACCCGTAACATGCCCGCCCGGACTTGCATCGGCTGCCACGCCGTCGACGAGCAGGAGCGCCTGGTGCGCTTCGTCGTCGAGGCGAGCGGCCGCGTCAAGCCGGATCGCCCGCGGCGCAGGCCGGGGCGCGGCGCGTACCTGCATCAAACGCGGGCGTGCGTCGACGAAGCGGTTCATAATGGCGGCTTCCCGAAATCTTTTCGCAGAAGGACACAGCCGCTCGACGCGACGCGGCTGTGGGCGTCACTGACAGAGGATGACAAGGGACGTGAACATGAATAGCGGTGGTGAACGGGTGATGGGTCCGACGACGGAAGCTCAAGGCAAGGTGCGCCTCTACGAGGTCGCGAAGGACCTCGGCCTGGCCAACAAGGACCTGGTCGCCAAAGTTCGAGCGCTCGGCATCGAGGTGAAGAACCACATGTCGAACCTCGACGTCGAGGACGTGGCGCGAGTCAAGCGCGCGCTCGACAAGGAGCGCCAGGCGAACCTCGTCGAGGAGCGGCTCAGCTCCACCGTGATCCGGCGGCGGTCCAAGGACGGGTCGCAGCTGCGTCCGGCTCAGCCGGCGCAGAAGGCGGCCGAGCCGGTGCGCGAGGCGCGGGCGAGCCACGCCGAGCGGACCGAGGAGCGCGCGCACGAAGAGCGCCCGTCGACGTCGCCGTCGCCGTCCATCGATCGCGAAGATCACGTCGAGGAGCGCGTCGAGTCGAGGCCGGTCGTCGAGCGGGTGAAGGAGGCGGTGGTGGAGGCGGTTCACGAGGTCGCGGCGAAGGCCCACGTGCTGGTCGAGAAGGTGGCGCACAAGATCGAGGCGCCTGCCGTCGAGGAGAAGCCGCAGCACCGCGAGCCGAAGCACGAGCCGCGCGTCGAGAAGCCTCAGCACCGCGAGCCCGAGCCGCGCGTCGAGCCGGCCGCCGCGCAGCCGAGCGCCGAGGCCAAGCCCGAGGCGCCGAAGAAAGAGGAGCCGGTCAAGTACGGACCGACCGGCCGCGTGATCGAGCTGCCGCTGCCGCGCATCGAGATCCGCCAGGCCGATCCGCGCGACCGCTTCGCGCAGCGCGACACCCGCACGCTGCCGGGTCAGCGGCGCGAGATGCCGGGCCAGCGCGATCGCTTCGGCCGCCCGCAGCAGGGCAAGAAGAAGGCGCAGGTCGGCAAGAAGCAGAAGCAGACGCAGATCACCACGCCGGCGGCGCACAAGCGCGTCGTCAAGATGGACGAGTCGATCACGGTGAGCGAGCTGGCGCGCCAGATGGGCGTCAAGGCGCCCGACGTGCTCAAGAAGCTCTGGGGCATGGGGATGACCGGGATCATGCTGAACAACAGCATCGATCAGGACGCCGCCACGCTGGTGTCGAACGACTTCGGGTTCGAGGTCGAGTCGACCGCGTTCCAGGAGGCCGACGTGTTCGCGGCCGCCGACGAC